>OOAO01001479.1_pt1 | contig 19603 bp, 23 predicted proteins | sample 1671821 | NCBI WGS metagenome assembly OOAO01 (sample SAMN06348196, study PRJEB24527) | human gut metagenome | biome: human gut; feature: ankylosing spondylitis patient; material: feces | host: Homo sapiens | place: China | collected 2015-10 | reverse complement strand
CCGCAAAAAATGCCAAATCTCCACCCTGCGGGTAGTATTTACCATTTTTTCAGATGATTGCAATTCACCTTTTCCGCTATCAATGATTGTCAATGTTCTTCCCAATCAGCCAAGGGAAAAAAATTGGTTGGGGCGACAAGCGATGAAAACAGAGTAATAACGATTAAAATTTGTGAGTTATGGCAACAACGAACAGCACCATCGAAAAAATTGCACCGATGTTCACCGATTTGTTAATCAAGAAAATCGAGTGCTTGAAAACGGATTGGCAAAAGCCGTGGATTGCGAGCCTTGAACAAGGTTTGCCCCGCAACATCAGAGGGACGCTCTATAACGGCGGAAATGTCTTGATGTTATTGTTCTACACCGAGTTCATGAAATTCACTTTGCCCGTGTTCCTCACGTTCAACCAAGCGAAGGAAGAGGACTTGAGCGTCAGCAAGGGCGCACGATCGTTTCCCGTCTATTATTGGTTCAAGTTCGTGGTACACAAGGAGACGAAAAAGACAATCAAGTACGAGGAATACCGCAAGCTGCCCGCAACCGAGCAGGAAAATTACAAGGTCATCCCGCAGATGAAGTATTACAATGTCTTCAACATCGACCAGACCGATTTTGCAGGGAAATACCCCGAACGCTACGAGCGCATGAAAAAGGGAGAGCAGCCCGAAGACTATTCGGACAGAATGATTTACGAGGCGTTGGACGAGCTTGTCTATCTGCAAAATTGGTATTGCCCTATCAAGGTGCAGTATTCGGACAGTGCCTACTATTCGCCCTCTTCCGACCATATCGTTTGCCCGCAGCGTGAGCAGTTCCCGCAGGGAGCGGAATATTACGGCACGCTCCTGCACGAGATGGCGCACAGCACGGGAAGCCCCCAACGGCTGAACCGCACGTTCGGCAGCTTCTTCGGGGATGCGCTCTATGCCCGTGAGGAACTTGTGGCGGAACTTACCGCAGCCCTTTGCGGTGCGTTCTTCGGCTACGCAGCCGTACCGCAGGAGAACAACGCCGCCTATCTGAAACACTGGCTCACCAAGCTAAGGGAGGAACCCGCCTTTTTGGTGGAGATATTGGGGGACGTGAACAAGGCGGCGAAGATGATTGCCGACAAGGTAACCGAACCGGTAAACGAACCCGCAGCAGCCTAAGCGGGACAACAAAGGAACAAGAGTATAAACCAACGGGCGGAGCAGTCCGCCCCACTAAAGACATAAGACGATGAAAACATTATCAGAAAAGGAATTTAACGGCTTTAACGTAAATGCGAGGTTTACCGAAAGTGCGGAACGGGCGAAAAAAGAGCTGTCTCCACTCATGCAGGAGATAAGGAAGTACATACCCCAAGCGGAATACGGCTACCACGTGGTAAGCGGTGAATACCCCGCATTTTACGGCGTGCGCATAGAGTTCACGTACAACGGCATCCGTTTCCATGTGTACAGGATAAACAAAGAGAACAAATACAGGATAGCCGCCGACATGGAGCATTTTGAGTATGTCAACCGCTACGACATCGAAAGGGCGGGCAGCCAATACGAAAAGCCGTGCAATATCGGCGTGTTCACCGCCAAGAAAATAAACGATTGGATAAACTACTGCACGCAGATATACAGGCAGGTGGAGCAGGCAAATGCGGAGAACGCCCGAAAGGTAGCCGACTTCTTGAAAAGTATCGAGAACGAACCCGTAAGCTGGGAACGTAGAAACTATGCGAAAGGGACGATAACCCGCAACGGCTTGCGCTTCACTTTCTATATAGAGAAAGGACACCTCTCCTTTGAACTGTCCCTAAGTTATCGGGGAACGGCTGATTACGACACTTTCCGGCTGTTGGCTGATAACCGCTATATCCCGAAAGGAAACTATTAAACAACCACGGGCGGAGCAATCCGCCCGACAATACCCAAGAACATGAAAACGGCATTTGTTTACAAACGGATATACCGCCTAATCCTTTGGGCTTCGGCGGTGTACTTCCTCACCACCACCGCAGGGCAGTTTTTTGCCCTATCCGCTACTTTGCTTCTGTTAGGCTTCGTGGCACGGCTTGTTTTCGCCCTTGCGTGGCGGTTGTTTGTCGGCTTCATGTTCATCTTGATAATCATTCTTTTAATCATCTGAATCATGGAAGGAAAGAAGTTTAAACACAAGTATCTGCCGTACCTCACTTGCGTGGTCGTGGCAGCCACCCGAAAAGGGTACAAGGTTTTGGAAACCCAAGTTTTGGGCGGGCGCAGGAAGCCCAAAACAAAGACAGCCTACTACTACGACATTGATTTTGATAAAGAGCGTGGTTTGTGGCAGGAAGAAGGCAAGTAATAACCGATAAAAAAATATCAATATGGAAACAAGGACATTGGCAGAAAACGGAACACCCGTTACGAAAGAAAAGACGGTAGCCTTTTCGGGACACCGCACCAACCGTATAGCCAAGTTCACGGCAGACCGTGAGAAACTCTTTAGAGAGGTGGCGTTCGATACATTTGTAGCCATCGAGAGTTATTGCATCAAAAAAGGCTACGACACCTTTTTGTCGGGAATGTGCGAGGGCTTCGACCTTATCGCAGCAGAGGAAGTCTTGAACCTCAAAAAGGAATACCCGCATATCCATTTGAAATGCGTTCTCCCCTTCAAGGGACAAGCCGAGCGGTACACCCAAGCCGACAAGCGGCGTTACGACACCATTTTGGCGCAAGCCGATGAAGTGGTAACCTTGCAGGACGGATATACCGAGGGCTGTTTCCTACGACGTAACGACTACCTTTTGGAAAACTCCGCTTTTCTGATGGTCTATTACGATTCGGTAGCCGTGGGCGGCACGTTCTACATCCTCAAACGGGCGGTAGAGCAGAAAAAGAAGTTCGCGAACGTGTGCTATAACCGCAGGTAAGCCGCAAGGGCGGACTTTCCGCCCGCTACTTTCTTTCGTGAGCCGGAGCGGGGAAAGAAAGATAGCAAAGAAACCGATTTCCCGACCGGAAGAAATTATCAAAAAGAACAAGAATAAACAATCAACTTAAAAACAAACGGATTATGAAGACAAAAGCAAATCAATCAGCAGCAGAGAGAAACATCACGATGGTAGCGTTGGCAGACATTCAGCCGAGCGGTTTCAACCCACGCAAGCGTTTCGATGAAACGAGCCTTTACGAGCTTGCCGAGAGCATCAAGCGGCAGGGTGTGTTGCAGCCCATCACCGTGCGCCCCGTTGACGGGACAGACCGTTACGGGATTGTTTTCGGGGAACGCCGTTACCGTGCGTCCGTCATTGCGGGCAGGGACGAAATTCCCGCAATCGTTTCCGAGTTGTCGGACGAGGAAGCCGAGGAAATGGCGATTACTGAGAACTTGCAGCGCAAGGACGTGACACCCGTGGAGGAAGCCGCAGCCTATCAGCGGCTTATCGAGAGCGGACGCCACACCGTGCAGACCTTGGCGGTACTCTTCGGAAAGAACGAGAACTACATCCGCACACGGCTGAAATTCACCGCCCTTATCCCCGAAATCGCCGCCCTCTTGGATGCGGATGAAATCACCATCAGCGTGGCGGCTGAAATCTGCCGATACGGGGAGGACATTCAGCGTGAGGTGTACGAGAAACATTTGCAGGACGAGGGAACGTATAACAGTTGGCGGGGACTGAAAGCCGCCGATGTTGCAAGGCGCATTGAACAGAACTTCACCACCGACCTGCAATACTACCGCTTCGACAAGACCGAGTGCGCCACGTGCGCACACAACACCAATAACTTGCTGTTGTTCCATGACGGCGGGTGCGGGCATTGCGCCAACCGCACGTGTCTTGCCGAGATGAACGCCTCTTTCCTTATGGAGCGAGCTGTGCAAATCATGCGGAACCAGCCGGAGGTGTCGCTCTGCCGTGACTGCTACACCGCCAACGAGACGGTAGTAGAACGGCTAACCGCTTCGGGCTACGAGGTGGAGACCCTTGACAGGTACACCGCCTTTCCAAGCTGCCCCAAAGAACCCAAAGCCGAAAATTTCAACGACCCCGAACGCTACGGGGAAGCCCGCACCCGCTACGAGCAGCAATGGGCGGACTACATGGAGCAGGAGGAGGAAATCACCCGCAGGAGCGGAGCGGGGGAAATCACCGTCTATGCCAAAATCGGGCAGAAGGAGATTGACTTCTGCTATGTGGAGAACGTGACCGAAGCGCAGACAGCGGACGGAAAGCCCGCACCCGCACCGCTCTCACCCGTGGAGAAATTGGAGAAGCAGGACGAGCGCAACAAGGAAATCGCACTCGAACGCACGGTGGAGGACACCAAGAAACAGATTCTCGAAGCCGACATCACGGGCGGCAAGTTCAGTGCCGATGAAGACACGATGCTGTACTTCTTCCTTCTGTCCTCGCTCCGTAAGGAACACTTCGCAGCCGTGGGGATTGCGGAAGACAAGCAGTATATCACGGACGAGGACAAGATGGGGATTATCGGAAACCTCACGGTAAAGATGAAGACCATCATCCGCAGGGACTTCCTTGTAGCCAACTTCAAGGGAGCGTACGGGAACAACACCGTGGCGACCCTCTTGCTTGACTTCGCACGCAGGCACATGCCGGAGGAACTCGCCAACATCGAAAGGGAGTACAACGGGGTGTACGAGAAGCGGCATCAGCGCATCGAGGAAAAGAAAGCCGTCCTCTTGGTGCAGGAACGGGCAAGGGAGCGCAAGGTAACGCAACCCGAAGAAGAACCGCAAACCGAAGAGATTGCAGCCTAAGGACAAAGGGCAGGGCGGAGAAATCCGCCCGCTACTTTCTTTCGTGAGCCGTGGCGAAAAAGAAAGATAGCAAAGAAACCGATTTTCAAACTTTCAAATTTTCAAACTTATGCGAACCGTACAGAGAACCTATACACTATTCGGCATTGCGGAACTGGAGGACGAAGCCCGTCAAAAAGCCTATACCGACTGGCTTGCCAAGGGAAACGATTACCCGTATGCTTCCGAGAACTGCGACACGCTCGAAGCCTTCTGCAACCTTTTCCGCATTGCCTGCACCAACTACTGTTACGACAGTTGCACATACGCTTACCGTTTCCATACCGGACACGAGGAGGAGACCGAAAGGCTTTCGAGCGTCCGCTTGCTGGCTTACCTCTATAACAACTTCCATGCGGGGTTGTACAAGCCCAAGGTCTATTGGACGAAAGACCGCAAGAAAAGGCGCAGGAGCCGTATCTCCGTCACTTGCGAATGCCCCTTCACGGGCGTTGTGTCGGACGAAATCATCTTGCAACCCCTCATGGACTTCATGCGCTCGCCCGACACACGGAATTTCAAGGAACTCATGCGTGACTGTCTGGAAAACTTCTTCCGCTCGTGCCGTGACGATTGCGAGTATTGCGAGAGCGAGGAATATTTCACGGACGAGAGCCACAGGAATAATTGGGAGTACCTTATCGACGGGACACTTTTCAAGGAAACGGCATGAAGCGGGAAATCAGACAGAACGGGAAAACCGTCCTTTACAGCGAGGACGGTTGCAGCATCCCCATGATATTCAACAACCTTGTCGGGAAGAACCTCAAAGGCAGGGAGTATTCGGACTATATCGCTTTCGTAGCCATTCCCGACATGGGATTTACCTACGGGAAGATAGCGTATTATTCGGACGGGAATTTAATCGCAACGGGGGAAATCAAGCCATAACATTCCCCCTCTATGTTTCATCGCCGGAAGTCCGGGACGGGTAGCGATCCGCCCGGACTTCTTTTTTTACCCGCCCGTGGGAAAGGATTGACCCATTTTCGGACGCACTTCTTTTTCTTTCGGTGAGCCGTGGGCGGGAAAAGACAAAGAAGCAAAAAGAAACCCTTTGACCCACCGGATTTTTAGCCAAGCTCCACACTCATTTTTTAGCAAACCTACGGGGAAAAACGGACAAGTAGCAAGGCTGAACCTGCTGGTTTTGCGCACAATCTCCACACCTTCGGGTCGTATTCCACGCAAAAGCCTTGCATGAAGTCCGTTCTTTCCCCGTGCCCCAAAGCAAAAAATAAATGTTTCACTTTTAATTTTTTGCATTATGAATACACTGTCTTTTCCTCAAATCACCGTAAGTTACAAGGACGCTGACGCATCCAAGAGAGTTAGAATCCACTCTTCCAAGGAGTCTTACGACATCCTCAAGACTTTCTACGAGGACTGTATGCAGCACCACGAGGAGTGCTGGGCGATGTACCTGAACGGCGCAGGCAGACTGCTGGGCGTTTCGTGCGTCTCACGCAGCGGCATGAACAGTACGGTGGTGGACATACGCATCGTCCTCCAGACGGCTCTCGTCTCTCATGCCTCGGGAATCATCCTCTCGCACAACCACCCTTCCGGCTCGACCGTGGCGAGCACGCCGGACAACAACCTGACCAGCCAGTTGAAGAAAGGCTGCGAGGCAATCGGCATACAGCTTTTGGACCACATCATACTGACCGAGGACACCTACCTCAGCTACACGGACGAGGGGATGCTTTAAGCGTCCCTTTTTTTGTTCGCTATCCGTTTCGCACTTCTTTTCTTTCGTGAGCGGGGCGGGAAAAGAACAAGAAGCAAAAGAAACCGGAAAGCGGCAGGGCGGATATGAAAAAAGCATCCCGAAGGATGCTTTCCATTTCGTCCGGCTCACGCTACATCTTCAATCCCCGTTTTCGCTCCTGCCGGATGTCGGAGAAGGAGAAGCCTCCCGTCTCCTTGTCGAACTTCACCGACTTGTCCTTCTGCACGCCGCCCGGCGTTTCCATCCGTTTCACATTCAGCGGCTTCCCGTTGTAGAAGTCCGTCATTTGCCGGTAGCTGAACTTTTCCCCCGTCAGGCTTTCCATCAGGCTGTTCAGCGTGTAGATGCTGTCTTGGTTATGCACGCTCTCCGGCACGAACTCCGGGTGATTCTTCACTATGTCCGGGTACAGCGTCTTCGCCATTAGGCAGACCTCCGGCGAGCGTTCCGCCCACGGGATCATCATCAGCGACTCCCGACTGTGGGCGGCGCACCTGACATACACATCGGGCGTGAGCAGGCTTTTCGGCACTCCGCCACGCCCGACGGCGGACATCCCCGACGTTTCCACCGCCACCCGCACCCGCTCCGGTGTTTGCAGGTGCACGGGCAGGATGCTGATACACCTGCCGTCCAGCGGCAGCAGGAAGTCCGCCATTTCGCCATTCATCACCTCCGGGCGGATAGCCACCGCCACCCCGTAGAGTTCTTCCGGGTTATTCTCCCGGCACTCCTTCAGCACCTCCATGCACACCTCCGCAAAAGGGATATGCTGAACCAGCCCCCGGTGGAAGTCGTTCCCGAATCCCGCTTCCGTTTCCAGCGCCTTCCGGCACAGTTCCGGTGTCTTCATCTCTTCGGGCACGTTCTCCAGCTGCCAGCCGTCCTCTTCAACGGCGGCACGGCAGACCTCCGCCGTGCGGTCGTGCCTGCATATCATCTCCAGAGGTACCTGATACATTCTTTCTTCTTGTTCCATGTTTCTGTTTTTTTAGATAGGTTGTCTCATATTTTCATTCCGTTGCGCCTCTTGGGTGCGTCGTTCCGTTCCGGCTCTTGCTGTTCCTGCTGCCTCTGCTCCTGCCGCTGGCTGAGAGGGGCGATGCGGAACGTCTCTTTCTGCCGGTCGAAAGTACCTCACGGTCTTTCAGGAAACCATCGGGCACCTCGATGCACTTGACCGCCATCCGCTTTCCCCCGTAGAAGTCCGCCATCTGCCCGCAGGTGAATTTCTCGCCCGTCATCTGCTCCATCAGGCGGCACAGCGAGTACACGTTGTAATAGCTGTCCACCGGTTGCGGCACGACATGGGGATGGGCATGGATCATCCCGGGATAGTTCAGGTACGCCGTCAGGCACGCTTCCAGCGACCGTTCCCTCCACGGAATCATCACGAATGACATCCAGTTATGTTCGGCGCATTTCCGCCACAGCTCCGGCGTTTGCAGGTGGACGAGCAGCAGGGACAGGCACCTGCCGTCCTCCGCCACCAGAAAATCCGCCATCTTCCCGTCGAACACCTCCGGTCGGATTGCCGAAGCCACCTCGTAAAGATCGGCTCTGCCCTCGCCGTACCAGTCCCGTATGGCTTCCATGCAGACCTCTGCGAACGGGATATGGTGCAGCAATGCCAGATGCCCGTAACCGAGTTCCGCACTCGCTTCCAGCGCACGGCGGCACATCTCCGGGGTTTTCATGTCCTCCAGCACATGTTCCAGCGACCATCCGAACTCCCTGACGGTATCGGCGTACCGCTCTGCGGTGCACTCGTGCCGGCACAGGTCTTTCAATTCCGCCAAAGCCGGCACCTCACTCTTTCCCAGTTCCACTTCCATCCCCGTCCTCCTTGTCGTTGTCCGCATTGAAGTCGTATTCCAGCTCGACCGCCTGACCGTCCGAGTCCTCCACCCAGACGGTGAAGCTGCTCTGCTCGTCCGACAGCCGGGTGTAATAGAGCCGGAACGTCTCTTTCTCCAGCGGGTAGCGGTCATTGGGCAGCAGCACCGTGCCGTCATCCAGTTTGAGCGTGCCTTCCCCGTCGAAGAGGAACCAGCGGATCGTGTACCGGGCGTCCTCCCAGCGTCCTTCCCGTTTCAGCTCGCACCGTATCTCCGCTGTCTCGTTCACTTTCAGCTCCTTCGGGACGGGCATCGTCTCCACCGTGAACGGGTATTTCGTCTGAATGTCCAGCCCGTCATTACAGGCTGCGACCAGCACGAGGGCGGCCACGATGTAGCAGCCCGTGAGTATTTTATAAATCATTGTCCTCATATATACATTATTATAATATAGCAGTTATCGAATCATAAAACGTATTCCCACGCCGACCTGCGTGTGGAACTTCCCGCAGTCGCCGCCGAACAGCACCCGTTGGCGACCGTTTACCAGCAAGACAATCTTGTCCGTCACGTAGGCGGACAGCTCCAGCGTCAGCGCACCCCCGTAGATGAAATTGTCCTCATCCGTGAGCCGGGAGCCGTCCGGCAGCAGGCTCTCGCCCCAGTTCACCGTCTCGTACCCGGCAAGGGCGGACAGCCCCAGTGCGGCGAAGAACGTCTTCTTCCGGTCTGACAGGAAGTTCAGGTAATAGCCGCCCTCGCCCGTGAACTGGCTCGCCGGATAGAGGCAGTCCCGGTAGCCGTACCGCTTCTCCAAGTATTCCGCACCGACCACCCAATGGTGGGCGTTCTTCGTGTAGGTGCTCACCGCTATCCCGGCGTGGTAGCCGAAGCCGTCGCCGTTTTTCCAGCGCATGTTGTCCGACAGCCCGCCCGTGAGCTGTATGCCCCTCATTCCGGGCAGGCACCGTTGGGCGTGTGCCCGGTTCACATGCAGGCACACCCCGAAAAGCAGGATAATGAACAGTAACCTTTTCATCGCTTACTTGATTTTCAGTTCGTTAATCTGTTTTGCCGCCACGAGGTCGGCGTTCTCCACCCGGATGGTCTGGTGCCTACCGCCGTCCTTCTCGAACAGTTCGATGACCAGCAGCTTGTCGTCCGGTATGGTGAACTGCGGGACGGCATACACCGTGCGCACGTCGCTTTTCCCCTCCGTCACCAGCACCTCGTTGTAGCTGCGCACCGGGTCGATCACCCGTTCCTGAATGGCGGTGCGCTTCGGCACTTTCTTGTCCACGACCTTGAACCGGATAAAGTCCGTCCGGAAAGCCACGTTCGACCTGTTCCTCGTTTCCGTGTGGAAATAGAACAGCCCGTTGTGCGAGTGGATGGATTTCAGGAGGAACTGCACCCCGAAGCGTTTGCAGCCCAAGTGCCGGATCTCCCGCCTGTCCTCCTTGTAGATGCTCTGCATGATCAGCTTCACCAAGAGCGGGCTTTCGCCTGCCAGCTCACGGAAATGGATGTTCATGCGGGTATGCGAAAAGTCCGTCGTGTCCCCGTTCTCCAAAAAATCCTTCATCTCGATGTTCAGCATCTCCGGCTCATGCGCATACCGGGCATTGAACGAATAGAAGCTCCCGTCCTCGCAGATGACGGAAAAGTTCGTTTCCCCCGGAAACCCCTCGGTCGTCGCCTTCACCCGGATCACGTTCTCCGCACCGTCCGCTTTCCCGGCGATAATCCAATTGCTTCCCAAGTCCACGTACCGCACCGCCGAGGGGAAGATGATATGCACCGTCTTGGCGAACGTCACCTGCACCCCGTGGGGCGTAACCATCTGCCGGTAGGGTAGCTTCCGTGTAATCCCCTGATACAGGTCGTTGCCCGTAACCCGCTGTATCGTATCATTCACTTGTGCGTTCGCACCCGTCACCATGCCCATAAGCAGGGCGACCCATCCAAAAATCTTTTTCATTTGTCCTTTCTTTTTAATGGTTTTATAATCTGTCGATCTATTGTTGTTTGGCGTAAAGCATCAGCTCATACCCCGCTTTCAGGTGCACCTTTACCGTGCGGAACTTCTTGGCGAGGTACTGGCTGCCGCCCTGCATCAGCCCACGGGTGATGTCCATCGCCACCTGCTGTCCGGCGCTCCGTGCGAACGAGATGCTCGTTCCCAACCCGCCGCCGATGTTCGCCATCGCCTCCTTTGCCGCTTCCTGTTCCAGTGATGAAGGGACAGACAAGCCTTTCTGCCCGTCACTGTCATACACCGCCAGCTCCACGGGCAGCAAGTTCCCCCGGTATTCGATGGACGACACCACAATATCCAGCCGTTCTCCCTGTACCTTTCCCGTACCCGCAACGAGCGTGTTCTGCGGAATCACAAGGTTTCCCGCTTGCAGCGGTTCGAGCAGCCTGAGCTTCACCGTCTGTCCGTCCATAATCGTCTGATCTCCGTGGATGCACGCCCGTATCGTGTTCTTCCCCATAGTGTACCCGCTGCCTACCGCCGTGTTGAAGCCGTAGTTCCTCGGCTGGCTGTACCGCCGCATGAACTCCGCATCGCTCAATGGCTGTTGCAGCCCCGATACCGTCCGCTCCCGTGCCGCCTGCACCGCCACGGCGGGCTGTCCCAGACCGTTGCCGCCCTGCCCGGTGGCGGGTGCCTGCACGGTTGCGCCGTCCTGCCCGTTCTGCCCCATGTACTTGGCGGCAAGCTCGTAGCTCTTCTCCATCAGTGCCACCTGATCGTCGATTCCGCCCGCCTGCCGTTCCCTTTCTTCCAGTTTGGCGGTCAGTTCCTCCACCTGCCTTTTCAGCTCCTCCTTTTCCCCGTCCACCTTCGGCTCCTCGTAGAACGAGCCGAGCTGACGGTTGATGTCCCGGTAGGCGGTAACGGAAGAACGGCTGCCGCCGCCATTGTCCGAATAGTCCCTGAACGGTTCCCGTTCCGGCTCGCTGTCCGGCAGTTCCATTTCCACCCCGTCCGCATCGCTCTCTTCGGAGAAGGCGAAGTCCTCCAGCGAGCGCACCTTCTCCGCCTGCTGTTTCTCCGCCTGCGCCTGCTCGTAGGCTTTCCGCTTGTCGCCGATGATCCCGTCATTCTCCGGCAGGGGGATGTCGGCGTTGAACGCCCCCACGGTGTCCCGGTTCACCTCCCGCTTTTCCGAAGGCGCGAATATCAGCCACATCGAGCCGAGGAACAGCAAGCCCATCAGCGGATATACCATCAGCTTCTTCCGTTGCTGCAACTGTTTCGGCGTGAGCGGCTTGGCTGTCTTCTTCTCCTTTTTCCCGCCGCCCTTGTCCTCCTTCTTTCCGTTCCCCGTCTCCGGGGCTGCGGCATCCGCCGCCTTTACGTGCTGCGTTGCCGTTGCTTTTTCTTGGTTCTGTTCTTCCATCATGTCAAAAATTTATGGTTGTCCTACATTCTGATTCTCCTCCCCGGAGGCTTCCTTCTGCCTGTCTCCCCGGTTTGCCGCTTGCCAGGCGGTTCCTTCCGTTCCCGTTTGAGCGATGCCGTGGGACTTGCCCGGTTGTCCGCCCGCAGGTGTGCAGCCTTCCGTTCCCGGCTTGCCGCCTTTTCGGGAAACAGCCTCGCTTCCAGACCTGCCAGTTCTTTCGCCGCCCGCTCCCGGATGGCACGGTTGTGGCTTCCGATGGCGGCTTCCGGGTAGTCACGGGAGAGGTCCCCGTTGTCCTCGCTCAGGTGGTAGTCCCACCTCAGCCGGGCGATGCCGGCAAAATCCTCCGTCAGCCCGTACTTCTCCACCGTCTCCTTCGGGACTTCCCGCTGACCGTCCCAGCCGTGGCGGGCGAGCCCGTGGAGCAGCGCCCGTTCCGCCTTCACCGCTTCCAGATAGTCGCCGGGCAGTCTGCCGCCCGTCTTCCTCTCGTAGAGGGCGGCGGCTTGCCGCATCAGCCTGCCCCGCTCGTCCGCCTCCCGCAACTCGATCTGTTCCATGATGGTGTGGTTGTCGCCCCGCATCTCCTCGTTCCATTCCCGGCTCAGTTCTTCGAGCCTGCGGTAGCCTTCCGCCAACCCGTGGCGGATGGCCACCGAGTCGTCCGGTTTCTCGCCTTTCAAGGCAAGCCTTTTCAGTGCGTCGAGGTCGCCCTCCCTCATGCAGCAGTTCAGCAGCCGGTGCGCCGCATCCCGTTCCGCCTGCGCTTCGGGGGATAGCGGCTGCGGGGCGTTGCGCCTCGTGTACTCGTGCTCCAGCACCTTGTATTGCGCCGCCAGACGCAGCATCGGGCTTTCCGCCGCCTCCCTCACGCTCCGGGGGATTGCCGCCCCCTCACGCATCCCGTAACGGGTCTCTTTCAGGGCGTCCATGACCGCCCGCCATTCGGGATAGCCCGTCTGGTACACGTACCGGAAGAACCTGTGTTCCAGCAGCAGCTCCGCCTGTTTCCTTGTCACCTCCGGGCAGTCCCGGTAGTCCTTGACGGACTGGAGGATTGCGCCGGCATCCGCACGCCTCTTTTTCAGCAGGCTTCCGAAATACGCCGTCACCTGCCTCATGTTCCGCTCCTCCTGCCGCTCCCGGCGGCGGAGCAGCCACTCACTCAACCTCTCCGCCAGTCCCATGCCGTCCGCTTTCAAAAGGGTTGATAATACTGTCATTGGGCAATTGCAGGCGCCTGACATGCTCTATCCCCAGTTCCTTCCCGTCGTTCCTGCCGATGCGGTAGATGGAGGAGACGGTCATATAGACCGACAGTGAGCCGAACGCCACCAGCGTCACGAGGATGATTGCCACACGCATGTCGGGCGAGATACGCCCGGCGAGGCGGCGGAGCTTCCCGTCCGCCCAATCCTGCGCCTTTGTGATGAATTTCCTTATCATAGCCGTCAGCGTTTGAGGGTCTGCAAATCCTTGTTCTCCGTGATCTCGAACCCCTCGATGATGAAGCCCTGCGGGTTGTTGTCGCTCCTGACCGCATCCAGCAGGCGGCAGCGGGTCACAAGGCTGCGCTCCGTAACAGAGCTTTCCCGCAGGATGATCTGCCGGGCGAACGTCCGCACGCTGTACGGGTACTTGTCGAAGTCGCACCGCAGGCTGTCTATCTCTATCATCTGGTTGATATTACCGCTGATTATGCGGTTGTAATACCCCTTTTCCGAGAGGTCCTTGTAGTAGTTGAAGGCGCTCTTGTCCGCCAGCAGCAGCGAACGCCTGATGTTGCCCTCGATAGCCGACTTGTCGGGCGAGAGCGTGAAGAACAGCTCGTGGAAGCGGCGCACGTGTTCCCTTGCCTCCGCCGGACGGTTCTGCGACAAGTCCTGCGAGAGTGCCAGCATCAGCGACTTGCCGTTATCCAGCACATAGATCTTTTCACGCTGCCGCTCCGCGAAGCGGTAGGAACTCCACACGCTCCATACCGTTATCACGGCGCACAGCGAGAGGAAGACGATACCGAACAGGCGTATCTGCCTGAACGATGATTCGATGTTTTTAAGTGACTTAAATTCCATTGTTGTTTATTCGTTTTTAATTGTCAGTTGATTATTTCAGCAGTTTCCCGGCACGTCCGACCACGTTTCCTGCGGCTGCACCCGCCACGCTGCCCGCCATGCTTCCGGCTCGTCCTGCCGTCTGGTTCACGTTGCGACCGTAGCTTCCCATGCCTCCGGCTTGGATAATCCAGCCTGCTACCGTGGGGATGGTGAAGTAACCAATGATGCCGATTATCATGAAGACGATGTACACCCCGTCGCTCGAATCCAGCGAGAAGTTCGGGTCAGCCTGCATCCGTTCGATGTCGCTTTGCAGCATCAGCACTTGTATCTTCGCCAGTATGGTGCTGAACATATCCGACACGGGCAGCCACAGATAGACCTGTATGTAGCGGCATATCCACTGTGTAAGCGTGCTTTGGAAGCCGTCCCACACCGATATGGCGAAGGCTATCGGACCGAGTATCGCCAGCACCACGAGGAAGAAGGTGCGGATGGTGTCTATCACGAGGGCGGCGGCTTGGAACATCAGTTCCAGTATCTCGCGGAAGAAGTCGCGGATGCCCTTCTTCATGTTGTACATCCCGCGCTCGATGTACATCCCCGCCATCGTCACCATGTCGCCGGGCGACCAGCCCAGTTCTTCCAGTTGTTTGTCAAACTCCTCATTTGACACGAGGTAGGCGGTTTCGGGATTGCGCATCATCGCTTCGTACTCCAGTTTGTCCTTCTGCTCACGGTATCGGTTCATGTCCAGCGTTTCCGCCTCCAGCATCTTTGCCGTACCCTGCACGACGGGCGACATGATGCTGTTTATCGTACCCAGTACCACCGTCGGAAAGAACATGATGCACAGACCGATAGCGAACGGGCGGAGCATAGGGAACACGTCTATCGGTTCGGCTCTCGCCAGCGACTGCCATACCCGGTAGGCCACATAAAAGAGTGCGCCCAGCCCGGCGATGCCTTTCGCCACGCCCGCCATGTCCCCGCATAGCGGCATCATCTGTTCGTAGAGCGAGCGCAGAATTTGGTGAAGGTTGTCGAAATTCATAGGCTACCAATATCTTTCGTTCATGTTCCCGTACAGCCCCATGATGCGGTCAAGGTCGTTTTTCTTCTTCGCACGCAGGTAACTCACGCTAATGTTCTTGTTGGTGTAGTAGCTCACGAGGTTGCGGTAACGCTTCATTTTGGAGTAGCAGCGTTCCACCACGTCCATGCGCTCCTTGTCCGTCATGGAGAGCGTGGTGATATTCACCACATTCTTCAGTTCCGTCAGCACATCGTTGGATTCCTCCAATAACTTGGTGTAGCCAAAGGCGATGGCTCCCAGTTCCTCCACCGTGAAGTTGTCGTCACGCATCATCTTCTGGAAACTGGTCACATAGGTGTCGGTGATGTCACCCACCATCAGAATGGTCTGCTGCACCTTCCGGGCGTCCTTTACCAGATTGTTCACGGATTTGAGTGCGTCGTAATACTTCTTGCCCTGTTCGTAAATCTTCACGGTCTCTTGAAGTAGGCTAAGTACCCAACGCCTTGCCATATTACTATGGTAGGTTTTCAAGCACTCGCCCCCAAACCGGACGTACACCTTCCAGCGTATCCGGCTCTCCACTAATATTATCAATCTATCCATTTCCTACGTGTATATTTTTGTGACATTTACTGCAAATAGCGATGGTTTTGCGATTTCGTGCTATCATCAGTTTCTCCCAATTGGATTTACCCTTTAGTTCACCGAGTTTGCGCACATGGTGCATCACCAGTTTATCCGTAGCTCCACACAACTCACATCTTTCCGCTTGTAGCCTATCTATAAGGCTTGTCGTTGTTTTGTAAATCATCGGGCTTTGGATTTTATCCACAATAGAATCCTTCATCGGATTTTTCCTCTTAAAGCCATCATTATAGAAAGTACGCTCTGCTATCGCTCCATTCTTCTGTTTGAACTTTACCGTAAATACTCCGTTCCGTTTATATGTCTTGCATATCTTCACAACTTTACTTTTGTATTTATGGGCAAATGTTTTGTACATACTATATTCCATAATGTACTTGAAGCTTTGTAGCTCATAACAGTTGTTTGCCAGCGAGAAGTAGTTGTAGAGTCCTCTAATCTCCTTGTTATATCTTTCAAGGATTTCGAGGTCGTCTTGAATGGTCAATTTGCCTCTGGATTGGGGTTTCCATTGTTCTTTACCATTGTGTAGTTTTATTTCCAACACACGGTGTTCAAGCAATTTCTTCTTTATTAAATCTGACCCAATCATCAGTCTTACCCTTTTATTAAAGGCTCGGCGTATTACCCCATTCTTACCTCTTTTCGTGGCGTTGGATTTCTGTACATCAATCTCGTATCCAAGAAACTTAGCTGATTTCTCAGAGTGGGTAATGAGTGTCTTCTCATCTGAAAGTTCGAGTGCCAATTTTTTATAGAGGAAATGTTTAATATCCTCTTTTATCAATTGAGCATCTTCCTTACTGCCAATCACTCCAATTAGAAAATCATCTGCATATCTTACATATTTGAGACGTTTGTAGTTGCTATCCATTTCGTCATCATTTGCAATAAGCGCATTTGCTTTTTGATTTGCTTTAAGTTGTTTCACTAACTCTGCTTTTTCTGCATTGTCTTTCACGTTGGTCATTTTGTGCATAATCCATTTTCTCTTATACCCAAGCGTGGCTGATTCCGCATTCCGTTTTCGCCCCTTTCCATTGTCAAATTTTAGGATATACTCTTTCATGTACTTATCCAGCTTATCCAAGTAGATATTCGCCAAAATAGGGCTTATGATTCCACCTTGCGGAGTTCCACTGTATGTATTGTGAAATACCCAATCTTCAACATATCCAGCTTTTAGAAATTTCCTGATTAATCTGATAAATCGGTCATCCGAGATGCGCTCTCTTAGAATATTTATCAGCGTATCATGGTTGATGTTGTCGAAGAAGCCTTTGATGTCTCCCTCTACAAACCATTTCGTTCCGCTGAATGACTTTTGAATCTTAGCCAGTGCTGTATGGCAACTTCTTTGGGGACGAAAACCGTGTGAACAGTCTTCAAATTGCCCCTCATAGATGGCTTCTAATACCATTCTTATTACCTCTTGTACTAACTTATCATCAAAGGTCGGTACGCCAAGCGGTCTCATTTTCCCATTTTTCTTTGGAATATAGACCCTTCTTGACGGTTTGGGCTGATAAGATTCATCTTTCAACGAATCTATCAGTTTTTCAATTCGGTTTAGGCTCATATTGTCAATGGTTTGACCGTCTGAACCTTCTGTCATATTGCCTTGCTTTGCATAAATGCGCTGATAGGCGACATAGAACATTTCTTCATTGAACAGAATGCGATACAGTCGCTCGAATTTATAAGCGTCGATTCGACTATGCACCGATAGACTGTTTAATACTTTTTCTGGACTTCTTTTCATGTCTCTCACATCTTCCGTTAATTGTATTAAAAATATTAGCTGCCCTCCTTCGCCATGTACAAGGCTTTCCCTTGCTCGGACTACTACGAAGGCTCCGTTACCATGTCGGATATTCAAAGGTCTGCACCTTATAGCCTTACAACTGGCTTTCCGATTTAGGTAATCCCCGTTTACTGTATGAGTAACTTTGCATTGATAGATTGTCGGATATGACTTCCGTCCTTTCCCACTTATTGTGGTTGTGCCGCATCAAGTTCTTGCTTCTACTGCCAAACTTCTTCAATAGAGGTGATACGGTGTAACGAGTATAGTTATCTTACATTACAGTCTGATCGCTTACCACTCGGACTATCATTCAAACAATATGGTTTTTATCCTCATATCTATCACTTTCATCGCACCATTCAGTCGCAGTCTGATAACTAACTGACTTATGGATTACCCCGCCATGCTACACTCCCTGCCGTCTTTCGTTGGACAGATACGGAATCGTTATTCTATATAGCCATCATTTACAGATGGTTAATGACTGACAACTCCTGAGGCGGTCGATGATAGGTTTCTCAAAGAACACTTACCTAATAGCTTGCAAAAGCTACATTTACTCATTCAGCCTATACGGGCGCACAATTTTTTATCATATTCTGGGCGGTCGTGGAAGTGTGTACCATGTTCTTGGAGGTGTTCACGATGCTCTGCGCGATATTGGACGGGTCTATCACCGCCCACTGTGCGCTTGTCCTGCCGACTGCAAACAGGCACAGGCAGATAATAAGTGTTATTCTTGTTCTCATGTTACTTTGGATTTTAGCGGTTATCGTTATTGTCCGCTTATCGGATGGTCCGGTTTCGGGTTCACGCGCACATAGTCCCCGTTCGGCGAGAAGGTCAGGATGTCCGTCGCCTCGTTGTAGGACACGTCGATGCGGAAGCCGGTGTTCATGAACAGGTTGCCGTTCTCCTCCTGCAAGAGATAGGTTTCCGGCTTGAGCTTGCGGCGCAGACCGCTACGACGGAACACCGTCACTTTGTAGGCTTCGCCCTCCTTGTAGATAAGCACGTCAGGTTTTCCCTCCACGCTCTCCCAGTTCCCGCACAGCATGTCGCGGCGGTTGTCGGCCACGTCGCAGGATTGCAGCATCATGACCGCCAATCCGATAAGGCACTTGCTGACTTGCAGCATTTTCACTTTTGGTAAATTCATACGCGTTTTTCTTTTTTGGTTGATACATTCTGTTTTTTAGTTATTCCTTGTTTCTCCGCCTTTCGGCAAGCTGCCGGATGGCGGCTTCGATGTCGTCGCCCAGCTTCTCCGCCAGACGGTAAACCTCCACTTTTTCCGTTTCCTCGGTGGTGTACGCCAGATACTCTTCCGCGCTGACCTCCGTGGCATAGACCGCCGACTGCGTGCCGCCCAAGCCTATCCACACCTCCTTGTAGAGCCGTGAAGGGTTGTTCGCCATGTTGATGGAGAGTATCTGCGACTTCTCCTTTTCCGTCAGTCCGAGCAACGCCTGTATCTGGTCGAACTTGTTCATATATTTCCTTTGGTCAAGCAGGATTTTACAATCCGAGTTGTTGATAATGCTCTCTTTGACCACCGGAGAACTGATAATGTCGTCCACCTCCTGCGTCACCACGATTGCCTCGCCGTAATATTTTCTGACCGTCTTGTACATATAGCGCAGATATTCAGCCATGTTCGCTGAAGAGAGAGCCTTCCAAGCCTCTTCCACAATAAGCTGTTTCCGTACCCCTTTTAGTCGCCGCATCTTGTTGATGAAGGCTTCCATGATGATGATGGTCACGACGGGGAACAGTTCGCGGTTTTCTTTAATCGAATCTATCTCGAAGACGATGAACCGCTTGCCGAGCAGGTCGATGTTCTCCGTGGAGTTGAGCAGGAAATCGTAACGCCCGCCCCGGTAATACTGCCGCATGGTGGTGAGCATGTTGTCGATGTTGAAGTCGGACTTCTCCACCTTGATGTCACGCTGTGCCAGTTCCTTGCGGTAGTCGTCACGCATATACTCGTAGAAGGTGTTGAACGACGGCACGATGCTACGGTCGGATTGGATGCGCTCAATATAGGCACTCACGGCACTGCCCAGCTCGCCGCTCTCCGTCTTTGTCACCTTGTCGTCCTCCGACTTCCAGAGCGTCAGCAACAGGGTCTTGATGCTGTCCTTCTTCTCCACGTCGAAGATGTAATCGTCGGTGTAGAACGGGTTGAAGCTGATGGGCTTATCTTCCGTGTAGGTGAAATACACACCGTCCGCTCCGCCTGTCTTGCGTCGGATCATGCCGCACAAGCCCTGATAGGAGT
>OOAO01001464.1_pt1 | contig 19768 bp, 17 predicted proteins | sample 1671821 | NCBI WGS metagenome assembly OOAO01 (sample SAMN06348196, study PRJEB24527) | human gut metagenome | biome: human gut; feature: ankylosing spondylitis patient; material: feces | host: Homo sapiens | place: China | collected 2015-10 | reverse complement strand
GATCCGCCGGATGATTCTTTCGGGCGATGTTTACCGTGCGGCGGATTATCTGGACGCTCCTTATTTTATCTGCGCCCGGCTTGAAGGGGACGGGGCGCTGTCCGGCGTGGAACCGGTCAAGCTGCTGCCTCCTGCGGGCGAGTATCCGGTGTTTTGCCGGCCGAAAGAGTTTTCGGAGGCCGGTTTTGCGGCCCGCCTGGCCGTTTCGGCCGACCGTCGGTTGCGTCTCGACCGGACTGACGGGGTGCCGGCTTCGACTGCCGTAGCCATCGAATTCCGGTAAAAAGTTGGGTCGCGTAGTGTGGATTTTAGCGGATATTTATTAATTTTGCACAAATTTACTTGGATGTATCGAAATTACCGGTCGGCGATAAGCCCGCCGGACGTTGCGTTATATACCGAATAAGCGAGCCGAAATTATTTATTTAAACAGATCATACCATGCCGTTCCTAACAGACAGAGTACAGACAGAAGGATTGACTTTCGACGATGTGTTGCTCATCCCGGGCTATTCGGAAGTTCTTCCCCGTGAAGTCAGCATTGCTTCGCGTTTTTCGCGCAACGTTCAGATCAATACGCCGATCATTTCGGCGGCTATGGACACGGTGACCGAGGCCGATATGGCGATCGCGATCGCCCGGGCAGGCGGTATCGGCGTGATCCACAAGAATATGACTATTGCCGAACAGGCAGCCCAGGTGCGCAAGGTGAAGCGCGCCGAAAACGGCATGATCTACGATCCGATCACCATCGGCAAGGATAATACCGTGGGGGATGCGCTGGTGCTGATGAAGGAGAACCGGATCGGGGGTATCCCGGTCGTGATGCCGGACAACACCCTGATCGGGATCGTTACCAACCGCGACCTGCGCTTCCAGCGCGACATGTCGCGCCGGATCGAGGAGGTGATGACCAAGGACAATCTGATCACCACGCACAATCCCGATCTACAGACCGCTTCGGACATCCTGTTGCAAAACAAAATCGAGAAATTGCCGGTCGTGGACGACAACAACCGCCTGATCGGGTTGCTGACCTACAAGGATATTACGAAGGTGCAGGCCAACCCGAATGCGGCCAAGGACGATAAAGGGCGTTTGCGCGTAGCCGCCGGCGTCGGGGTTACCTACAACACGATGGAGCGTGTGGCCGCGCTGTACGAGGCGCAGGTGGACGCCATCGTGATCGACACCGCGCACGGCCATTCGATCCATGTGGCGAACATGCTGAAAAAAGTGAAAGCGAAATATCCCGACCTGGATGTCGTAGTAGGCAACATCGCCACGGCCGAAGCAGCCAAAATGCTCGTCGAAGCGGGCGCGGACGGCGTGAAGGTCGGAATCGGCCCGGGGTCGATCTGTACCACGCGCGTGATTGCCGGGGTGGGGGTTCCGCAGCTTTCGGCGATTTACGACGTCGCCAAGGCCGTTGCCGGTACGGGCGTTCCGGTGATCGCCGACGGCGGGCTGCGCTATTCGGGCGATATCGTCAAGGCGTTGGCCGCCGGGGCCGATGCGGTGATGGCCGGATCGTTGCTGGCGGGCGTCGAGGAGTCGCCCGGCGAGACGATCATCTACAACGGACGTAAATTCAAGGCTTATCGCGGCATGGGTTCGCTCGAGGCGATGCAGCAGGGATCGAAAGACCGTTATTTCCAGGACATGGAGGACGATATCAAAAAGTTGGTTCCGGAAGGGATCGCCGCCCGCGTACCGTATAAGGGGACTTTGGCCGAAGTGGTCTACCAGATGATCGGCGGTCTGCGCGCCGGCATGGGGTATTGCGGCGCAAAAGACATCGCGACGCTGAAAACGGCTCGCTTCATCCGGATCACCAACTCGGGAATGCTCGAAAGCCATCCGCACGACGTGAGCATCACCCGCGAGGCTCCGAATTACAGCCGGGGCGAATAACGATTGTGAAACAGGAAGCGCCTCGTTGCAGAGGCGCTTTTTATTTTTATAACCGATGCGATTATGATTACGAGGGACATTCAGATACGGGTGCGTTATTACGAGACCGATTGCATGGGAATCGTACACCATTCGAATTATATCCGTTATTACGAAGTGGCGCGAACCGAAATGCTGCGCGAGTTCGGGACGACTTACCGGCAGATGGAACGGGACGGGGTGATGCTGCCGGTGCTCGACGTGCACAGCAGCTACGGGGCTCCCGCCTACGACGATGATCTGCTGACCGTGCGGGTCACGCTGGCCGAACTGCCTAAGGTGCGGATGCGTTTCGATTTCGAGATTTACCGGGAAAACGGCGAGCGGATCAATACCGGTTCGGTGACGCTCGCCTTTATGAACAGCGCCACGCGCCGCGCCTGCCGTGCCCCGCAGCGGTTTTTGAAACTGCTGGAGCCTTATTTTTGATTTCGCAAGCTTGCGCCGGCTTGTACAACGGGGCGGTTCCGGTTTCCGATTAGTCCTGCCTGCCGGCGGTTAAGGGATTCGTTCTTCTCCGAGTTCCATTTTCAGCCGAATCATGTGCCGGCACTCGATGCCGTTTTCGATGATTTTTTCACGGTAGTGTCTGCTGAAAAAATCTTTGTCGATCGAATCGATCGAGAATCCGCAGCGTTGGTAGAGGGCCAGTTGCGCGATTCCGGAGTTGCCCGTTCCCACTTCCAGGACGGTACATCCTGCGTTGCGGGCCGTCTCTACGGCATGCCGGATCAGGCGCTTCCCGACCCCGCGGCCCTGGCAGGACTCCTCGACGGCGAGGTTGACCAGTTCCATCGTAAAAGGGCGCGTGCGTAGCAGTACCGATATGCCTACGATTTTTCCCGATTCCCAGGCGCCGAAGCAGACGCCCCGGGCGGTATAGTCCGCCACCGCTTCCCGCGACGGATCGGCCGTGTACAACAGTTTCCAGGGAAAGGGTTCTCTCGGATTGAGTTGTCGTATTTCGATCATAACCTGTGTTTTTCTTTGCAATAAAGATAAGTATTCGGTTTTGATTTTCGCTTTTATTTCGGTAATATTGTAAGCTCCGTTTACGGATCTAACTTAATCTGATATGATGAAACGATTCATTTTGGCCGCGTTGTCGCTGGTCGTGGCGCATGGTTTTTCTTTGGCGCAGGATCAGTCTAACCTGAGCTATCCGTCCGATCCCGACACGCAGGTACAACCCGGCGTTCCGCAGGGCGAAGTATTGCATTTCACGCTCGACGATTCGAAGATTTATCCCGGCACCCAACGCGAATATTGGGTCTATGTGCCGGCTCAGTACGATCCGGCTCAACCCGCCTGCTTGTTTTTCGATCTGGACGGCGTGCAGTTCAATGCGCCGGTCGTATTCGATAACCTGATTCACAAAAAAGAGATTCCGGTGACGATCGGCGTTTTCGTCGGTTCCGGGACTGTAATCGATAGCGCCGGTTTTCCCGTGCGTTATAACCGCAGCTTCGAGTTCGACGCCGTCAACGACGATTTCGTCCGGTTCATCGAAACCGAACTGCTGCCCGACGTCGAACTTAAAAAGGCTTCGGACGGTCGGCCGATCCGGATCTCCAGAAACGGAAAAGACCGCGCCATCGCCGGATGCAGCAGCGGAGGGATCGGGGCCTTCACGGCGGCGTGGGAACGTCCCGACCTATTCAGCCGCGTATACAGTTGCATCGGTACGTTCGTCGGGATGCGCGGCGGGGATCGCTATCCGGTGCTGATCCGCAAAACGGAGCCCAAGCCGATCCGCGTTTTCCTGCAGGACGGGTCGAAAGATACGTGGAACCCGCTGTTCGGCAGTTGGTTCAAAGGGAACCTCGATATGGAGGCGGCGCTCAGCTTTGCCGGTTACGAAGTGGGGCATGCGTGGGGCGAAGGCGGTCACGACGGCGTACAGGGCACGGCGATTTTCCCGGACGTGATCCGCTGGCTGTGGCGCGGCTGGCCGAATCCGGTCGGCGGGGGGCAGTCCGGCAACGATATGCAGCGCAGCATACTGATCCCTGGGGAAACGTGGGTTTCGATCGATTCGTCGTATCGTTCGGTGAAAGCCGTGGCTGCCGACCGGCAGGGCGATGTTTATTTCAGCGATTCGCTTTCCCGGAGCGTTTGCCGTTTGGATTCGGCGGGGACGGTTGTGCCTTTTGTTGCGGACGCCGCTCCCTACGACGGTTTGGCGGTAGCGAAGGACGGACGATTATTGGCTTTCGGCAGCGGTAAAACCGGGATTACGGCTTACGGCCCGGAGGGAAAGCCGTCGCAAATGTTGAAGAAAATCCGCCCGTCCGGTCTGTTTGCCGTCGCTGACGGAAATTTGTATGTTGCTGAAGCGGGCGCGGGGAGAGAGCCGGGCGGAACGATCGGTCTGTTGCGCGCCGACGGCGATTGGGGAAAGGTCGCCGACGGTTTGAATGCCCCGTCCGCCCTGGCGATGTCTCCCGACCGGAAGTTGCTTTTTGCCTGCGACCGGCAGTCTCACTGGATATACGGCTATCTGGTCGGCCCGGACGGGTCGCTGCGTTACGGTCAGCGTTTTTACTGGCTGCACGTGTCCGAAAGCAACGACGGGACGCCCAACAGCAGCGGAGCCTCGGCGATGGCGGTCGACCGGGACGGGAACCTCTATGTGGCTACCCGGATGGGGGTACAGGTGGCCGACCGTAACGGGCGGGTGCGTGCGATCCTGACGCTGCCCGAGGGCGGAGTCACGTCCCTTTGTTTCGGCGGAGCCGGTTTCGATACCTTGTATATCGTTTGCGACGGCCGGCTTTATAAACGGAAGATGAAATTGCCGGGCGTACCGCCGTTGGCGGAACCTTTCGAGCTGTCCCCCGGCGGCGCGGGTTAAGTAGCTGCTACGATCCCGGGACGTCACACGGTTCCGGGATTGCCGCAACAGGCGTACAGCAATTTTCGGACATCGTTCAACTGCCCGTCGTATTCGCACTGGAGTTCCAGAGTCCGGTTTCGGAGCGTGGCCAGTTTTACGGAAAGCCCGATCCAGGATGTGATCGCGCGTATCAGTTGGTGACGGTCGGGAGCGGAAAAGCTTTCCTGAATCATGAACTGGATGCAATGACGGTTCCCGATGTTTTTAGGCCCGGACGCAGTATGTTCGTTCAGGTGCGCCATGAGTTTCACCGTGCCGTGAAGCAACGAGTGCAATTCCCACAGCCATTCGGTTTCCGATTGGGGATTGTCGGGAGGCGTGCAGAAGCGGTGCGCGAGATCGAGATAGTGTTTTTTCAGGGTATTTAGGCCGGGTTCCCCGTTTTCCTGTTCAGCCGGATTTTTGCTTTTCGTTGAGTCCATGACGATCAAGCGTTTAGTGACAGGCGGGAATATAAAAAAAGACGGTCCCACCTTTCCCGTTGAACTCCACCTGAAGGCAGTGGGTGCATTAACACTCCACACGGGGGTACGGGACCGCCGTATGAAGCATACGGGCGCAGAAAGCGCCCTGTACGAGAAGCGGCAGGTTCCCCTGCCTTCAGTATGGAGTTCACTACAAATGTATAAAAAATCCGCGTAACAGAAAAGCGCGGGTCCGTTTGCCGTCTTCGTAACTCGCGGGCATCCAGTCGACTCGTTTGTCAGATTCCGTGTCGTTTGCTCCGGTTTGTCAGTCGGAGTGCGGGCATTCTTCTGACAATCTGTCAGGCTTTCGGTGCTGGCACATTAATTGATTCGGTTTTGTTCGTAAAAACGAATACTGTTTAAAACGATAAAAGCTATGCAAAACGGGAAAATTGGAGTTACAACGGAAAATATCTTTCCGATTATTAAAAAATTTCTCTATTCCGATCATGAAATTTTTCTGCGCGAGTTGGTTTCGAACGGCGTAGACGCCACCCAGAAGTTGAAAGCGCTCGCATCGATGGGCGAATTCAAGGGGGAACTGGGCGATTTGACGGTCCGCGTATCGCTCGATACCGACAAACGGATACTGACGATTTCCGATTCGGGGATCGGCATGACGGCCGAAGAGATCGACAAATATATCAACCAGATCGCTTTTTCGGGCGCCGAAGAATTTTTGGAAAAATATAAAAACCAGACAATTATAGGGCATTTCGGATTGGGATTCTATTCCGCTTTCATGGTTTCCGACAAGGTCGAGATCGTGACTCGTTCTTACAAGGAGGGTTCCAAAACGATGCACTGGACCTGCGACGGATCGCCCGAATACACGATGGAGGAGGCCTCCGCCGAGCGCAGTCGCGGTACGGACGTCATCCTGCACCTGAGCGAAGACAGCAAAGAATTCGCCGACAAGGCGCGGATCCGGGAGATACTGAAGAAATATTGCAGCTTCCTGCCCGTGCCGATCGCTTTCGGCAAAAAACAGGAGTGGAAAGACGGTAAATACGTGGATACCGACCAGGACGACATTGTCAACGCGACCGATCCGTTGTGGACGAAAAAGCCGACCGACATTACCGAGGAGGATTACATGGAGTTTTACCGGACGCTCTATCCGATGGCCGAGGATCCGTTGTTCTACATTCACCTGAACATCGACTATCCGTTCAACCTGACCGGTATCCTCTATTTCCCGAAGATACGGAACAATTTCGAGATTCAGAAGAACAAAATACAACTCTATTCGAATCAGGTGTTCGTGACCGATTCGGTCGAAGGGATCGTGCCGGAGTTCCTGACCCTGCTGCACGGCGTGATCGACTCGCCGGACATCCCGCTGAACGTATCGCGAAGTTACCTGCAGAGCGACTCGAACGTTAAGAAGATTTCGAGTTACATTACGCGGAAAGTGGCCGACCGCCTGAGCGAACTTTTCGCGCAGCACCGCGAAGAGTTCCAGAAAAAGTGGGACGATCTGAAGATATTCATTCAGTACGGAATCATCACCGACGAAAAGTTCGCCGAAAAAGCGGCCGATTTCGTGCTGCTGAAAAATACGGAGGGCAAATACTTCACGCTGTCCGAGTATGCCGCGCTGGTCAAGGAAAATCAGACCGACAAGAACGGCAACGTGATTTACCTCTATACGAACGATCCGGTATCGCAGAATTCGTTCGTCGGCGCCGCGCGCGACAAAGGGTACGACGTGCTGGTGATGGACGGACAGTTGGATACCCATTTCATCGGTTGGTTCGAGAATAAGAATCAGGGGACGCGTTTTGTGCGGGTCGATGCCGACGTGGTCGACAAGCTGATCGAGAAGGAGAACAACCTGAAGATGGCGCTCAGTTCCGCCCAGCAGGATTTGTTGCGTCCGGTATTCGAAGCGCAATTGCCCGCCGAGGACAAGATCCGTTACACCGTGTCGTTCGAGCCGATGGCCGAAAACCAGATGCCGGTGATGATTACTCAGAACGAGTTCATGCGTCGTATGAAAGATATGGCTGCGATGGGAGGATCCGGGATGCAGTTCTACGACCAGTTGCCCGATAACTTCAATGTGGTGATCAACGGCAATCATCCGCTGGTGGCGGAGATACTGGGCGAAGTCGAGGCCAGCTACGGCGACAAGCTCAAGACGACCAATAAAAAGTTGGATGCGGCGATCGCCGAGCAGCGCAGTTTCGAAGAGTTGGTCAAAGACAAGAAGACGGAAGATTTTTCGCAGGAAGAAAAAGACAAGCAACAGGAGGTCGATAAGAAGGTGGAAGACCTGCGCCGCCAGCGTACCGAGCGCCTGACCGAGATCGGCCGCGAGAACAAACTGGTCAAGCAGGTAGTCGATCTGGCGTTGTTGTCCAACAGTATGCTGAAAGGGGAGAATCTGACCAACTTTATCCGTCGCAGCGTGGAACTGATCGGGAAATAGGTTTTTCGCATTTTCGTTATGTAAAAGCCCGTATTTTGGTGGTGGACTATGTTTTCTTCATCGAATCCGAGGGAACAAAGAGGAACTCTCGCGGCGGACTGAGGGAGTTGTAAAATTCCATTCGTTCTACCAAGTGGTCAAGAAAGCCTCGAAAAAGAACGTTCCGGGGACGGATGTGGACGTATTCATCTGCACCAACGACAAGTTCCGGGAAGCGGAAACCACGCCGAGTACGGTCTCTATGGATTCCATGGCCCGCAGCCTGATTTCGAAATCGGAGAGCTACTACCTCGACCTGTTCCTGTTCTGCTTCTATTACGGGGGTATGGCGCCTATCGACACGGCCTAATCCCGTCATGCGCCTGACACCCGAACAGCAATTCGTGTGTCTTTGTGATTTCGATTTGCTGGAACTGCACAGCAAAGATAAGTAGCATCGGTTCTACCGCGAAGTGTTGAGCCATGCTGACGGCTGGCGGACGGACACTATCACAATACATACAGCGATCTAATCGGCGGGATCACGTTCCCGTATGCTCGATATTTGGCAAATCCTTGTAAGCAAACTTGCCCGTGATAAATTTATAGCTGATATGTTCGTCTTGCTAAAAATGAGCAGCGTTTTTTGGTTTTTAGAGCGATATAATTTATTTTTGTCTTACCCAAAATAGCGCGTACAGTCATGGTGCCGTGCAAAATGGACTGCATGTATCGTATAATAAAAAAGCAATCGGAGTAATGCAAAAGAAGCTGCTTTTATCTGTCAGACATATTGTTTTCATATTTGCCGGACTAAGTTTTTCTTTCACTTCGCAGGTGGCTGAAGCCAGGGAGCACCGCTTGCTCATCATCAACTCCTATAATGAGGCGGCTCCGTGGAGCCAAGAACTGATCACCCCGATCGCATTGCTGACCGCCCGGACGGATGGCGTGCGTGCCGATATCATCCATATGAACGGTACGTTCATCCGTAACGAGTCGATGTACCGTCAGGTTGAGAATGGTATATTTCAGCGTTTCGAGGATCGAAAACCCGACTATCTGGTACTGATCGGCAACATGTCCTTTACTCTAAGGGAGCGCATCGTGAAGGAATGGGGCGATATTCCGATGGTGTTGATTTCCAAAACTAAAGTATGCGGTCCGCAGGAATTTTATATAACGGGCGAAACATCCGATGTATCGGACGATATGCTTAAACCGTTGATCGACCTGCAAGGCAAATACAATTTCACAATGATCGAAGTGCCTGATTTGTACAGGGAGACGATCGATATGATGGTGAGGATGTTGCCCGGAATGCGCAAGGTGGTGTTCATGGCCGATGAATTTTACTTGAACCGCTACCTAAACGGGCTTATCCGCCAGTATATAAAGGAGACCTACCCTGACCTGGGGTACGAATGGCTCGTAGGCAATGAGCACAATAGTGATCTTATGCGGCAGTATCTGAACGACCGTGATCCTTCGGTTGGGCTATTGCTTTCTACCTGGTTCTACGAACGCATCAATGTGCATGGGTTTCCAATGCTGATCTCGGGTGATGCCCGGATGATCTCGGCAGCTAAACGTCCGGTTTTCGCTCTCCGGAGCGCTTATTTGAGTAACGGCATTGACGGCGGGTATTTCCCCGATCCGCAGCAGACTCAGGCAGCCGTCATGAATGCCGTCAACCAAATGTTGGACGGCGTACCTATGCGCACGGTTCCTTTCGCCTATGCAACAGAGGCGTTCCCCATCGTCAATTACCCCAAGCTCGTTCGGGATGAGATCCCTGTGGACAGATGCCCCGAGAGTACGGTGTTTCTTGATAAACCCAAAACATTCTGGCAATTATACAGTTGGTACATCATCGTAGCACTTGTCATTTTTGTAGCGACGATCATTATCGCTATCCTCAATACGGTATTCCAACGCAAAAAGATGGCTCTTTTCAGAACGCATGCCAACCTGGTCGAGCATATGCCGATCGCCTATACGCAGGCCACCGTGTGTTACGGGGCCGACGGACGTGTTGCTGACATCGAGTATCATTCGGGAAACGAGGCCTTTGCCAGTCTGGTCCGGCAAAATGTCCTGCCGGGCGCTTCCTATAAACTGTTCGCTCCTGAATATATTTCGAACATGGCCGAGACCGCTCTGAGGAACCGTTTCCCCGTTACTTTTTCACACTACTTCAAACAGACCGACACTTATTACGAGTTTTTGATGTATCTCTCGGAGAGAGATCGGGAGATGGATATTTTCGCTATCGATATCACGGCCAAAAGTAAGGCGGCCAATGAGTTGAGGGAGTTTGCGGAGAAACTGGATATTACCCTGAGCGTGGCCCATATTATTCCGTGGCGTTGGGATCTGGAGAGCCATAAAATCGCTTGCGAGGCTCAGCGCATATTGAGGCACATGAACTTTACCGCACAACGCGGATCGACCCACCTGGTCCACATTATCGAGGATGCCGAGTATTTCGAGCGCATCCATCCCGACGACGCGGCGCACATAAAACAGACCTACCGCGATTTTTTGGACGGGAAGCTCAAGTACATCAAGACCGAGTTCCGGGTGGTTACCGACAAGAACGGACAATCGCGCACCGACTGGCTGGAGGTACATGCTGCCGTAGTTGAAAGTGACGACCGGGGACGGGCGAAAGCGCTTATCGGCTCACTATTGCTGATCACCGAGCGCAAAAAACAGGAGCAGACACTTGTTGCGGCCAAAGAGAAGGCCCGAGAGTCAGACCGCTTGAAGTCGGCGTTTCTGGCCAATATGAGTCACGAGATCCGCACACCGCTTAACGCCATCGTCGGATTCTCAAGCCTGCTGCTCACCACCGAGGACGAACAGGAGAAACAACAGTTTGTGAACATTATCGAGAACAATAACCAGTTGCTGTTGCAGTTGATCGGCGACGTACTCGATATGGCTAAGGTCGAATCCAATACGCTCGACTTCATATACAGGGCTACGGACCTCAACGATCTGATCCGTACGATAGACAGTACGGAGCGTCTGCGCTTGCAGCCCGAAGTCGTACTCAACTTTATGCTTGGTGCGACCGATTGTGTCGTCCGTACCGAACCCAACCGTTTGTCGCAGGTGTTGATCAACCTGATCTCCAATGCCCGAAAGTTCACAAAGAGCGGAAGCATTGTTTTCGGATACGAATTGCGCGGAGACGAGATTTACTTTTTCGTGAAAGACACCGGCATGGGGATCTCTCCTGAGGGCCAGACCCGACTTTTCCAGCGTTTCGTCAAACTGAACGATTTCATGCCGGGCAATGGACTTGGACTCTCTATCTGCAAAGGAATCGTCGAGAAGATGAACGGGTCGATAGGCGTCGAATCTGCGGGTGAGGGCAAAGGCTCTACATTTTGGTTTAAAATTCCGTATCTGCCCGCCAAGATCGTAAAGGCGGAACAAGTCGTTGTGGAGACTCCGAAAGTTCCACTGGGGAGGAAGAACATCACGATCCTTGTTGCCGAGGACTGTGAAAGCAACTTCCTGCTGTTCCAATCCATCCTGAAAACGGAATACAAACTCATCCACGCTTGGAACGGACGCGAAGCGGTGGCACTCTGCCGGGAGCACAGTCCCCAGTTGATCATCATGGATATCAATATGCCGAACATGGACGGTTACGAAGCTACCCGGGAGATCCGTAAATTTTCCAAGACGGTTCCCATCATCGCCGTGACGGCTTATGCGTTCGCATCGGATAAGGAAAAAATCCTCAAAAACGGTTTCAACGGTTATGTCGCTAAGCCGATCAATCCGACAAAATTGGGGATTGAGATACGAACTATGCTCAACAAGAACTTTACGCTAATTTGACCACGGGAACATATCGACCGAACATTCGGGGTGCTTTAATAGCTACAACTGTAACATCCTATAAAAGAGAGAAAACATGAAGTATTGTTTACTATTACTGTTTCTATTCGCAACAACAGCACCGTTACGTGCAGCGGCCCTTGTTGAAGGACGCATCTATTTGAAAAACGGATCGGTCGTCGAATGTACGGGCGACGACCGATTGCAACTCCCCCCAAAATCCGGCAAACTAAAACCAAAGATGTATTGCCGGCCGGAGATATAGACTCGGTGATTTGCTGGCATGCCAAGACCCCGGAACACGTCCGCAAGTTGGTTTGGGCGTCCGATCCGGGTTGGATGTGGGTTTACGTCGAGACGCCGCTTATTAGGGCCTGCATTTATTCGAAAAAAGGTTACTGTGTCGACACGAACGGCGGTATGCTGGTTCGGCAGAGAAGCGGATGGTTCAGTAGCTCGCGTGTGGCCTATTTCCTTCAGAAACATGACGAAAGTGAATTTCAAAACATTGGCAGTACATACCGCCGTTCGAAAGACGTTTTCCGCGAACGCATCGCCCGTTATATAGACGACGATCCCGAACTTGCCGAGCGCATACGCCGATCGAATGCCTACCGGGACAAAACGATTCTTATGCTGCGAGACTACGATCCGACTAAATATTAACCCCTAAAATAAAGCATATGAAACAGTTTTTACTTTTCGCTGCCACCGTGCTGGTCACGTTGGGCACAATCAGTCAGGCACAGGCCAAGAAGCCGGAAGATCAGGAGTTCCGCCGGGTAATAGTAACCCTTACATCCGGCGAGAAAGTCGACGGTTACCTGCAGCGCAGTTGGCACGCCGAATCCTCCGTACTGAAAAAGGAAAATTACTCGTTCAAGCTCGCCAAGACACCCGACGACAAGGAGCCGGTCAAGTACACGGCCGACGAGGTCGAAAGCATCGAATACGTCGAGAAGACCGAAGCCCATCCGGACGGCATCCGCTGGGAAGCCCTCGATATCGCTTCTCCCGGACTCAAGGACCGTTATCGCACATTCCGCAGGTTGGTCTGCCTGAACAAAGCCAGCCAGAACGCCACTACCTATTGGTGGAAGATATGGACAACAGAGCGGGTCGGCAATATCGACCGCCGGGTGTTGAAGACCGTATACGGCATCCGTTTCCACGACGATCCCGACCGGACCGTTTATCCGTATATGTTGGTCAACACCATGCTGGTGGAAAAACAGCATCCCGGATTGCAGAAGTTCTGCAAAACATGGTTCAAAGGCTCCGAAGGCAAGGTGCGCAAAAAAGAGGCTAAAGAGAACGACGCGTGGATGTTGGATATGTACGACGCTTACCTCGCCGCCCAGGCGGACAAATAAGTCGGCATTCAGAGACAGAGTGAATATACGAAGATTATTTCATTGCGAAAGCCTCTTTCTTACCAGAGAAAGAGGCTTTCGTTAGGTAACAGGATTTATATCTTCAATAGTTTTTAATCTTAATTATCCAGTACCGCATCCGCAGGCTTCCGTTTACAAAGCTCGTCGTAGCGGGATACCGTCAGCTCGAAATCGGTAATGTCGAAGTCGAGCACTTTCCACCAGTAGTGGAACGAGAGCCCGGTCTCCTGCGAGGGCCGTTTGATCTTGCATAGCTTATTTATCGCCTCGGCCCGCAGGTTATACAGCCGTGCCGTATCCTTCAGTGGGGGATGGATTCCTTTGAGCCGCATCGACGCATCGAATACCAGCACTTTGTAGTTCTTCGGCTCGCGTTTGCGACGCTTCCCATCCGGCTCGATCGTCGTCGCCGGACTGGCTTTGGATTTACGCCCCTGCCGCCGTGGCTCTAATTTCCCAGGAAATCATACCTTACGGCCCTGCGGTCCGTTACGCTTACCGACAGATCGGCCTCTATCGGTTTTCCACCGTCGTCTTTCAGTCCGATCTCGACGCGCACCTTTTCCCGTTTGCCGTACTGGGGCTTTTCGGGGTTACCGTCCACCGCTCCCGTTTTCCGGTTCTTTTCAGGAAAACGAGCCTTTCGCTGCGCGGCCGTCCCGTACTGTCCACCAGCAGCAGGTGGAGTATCCCTTCGGGCAGGGAGTCCGTCAGTATGGTTCCCGCGGGTCTTCGGGTATCTACCGGCACGATGCAGCAGCAGTCCCCCCGGATATGCCCTATCAGACGGCTCCCCGGGGGCACCGTTCCGTCGGCCTTGTACAGGATGCGTCCGGGCGCCTGTGCCGTTGTCAGCGCGCAGGCTCCTTCTCCGACTTCCGGCAGCGTTGCCCGTATCTCCCGTTCCCCCGCTCTGCACACGGCGCGGTAGGTCTCTCCCTGCAGAGGACAGAGCAGGAAGGTTCCCATTCCGTCGTGCTCCGCCACGAACGAAACGACCGTATCGCCCCTGCTGTCGAGCACGCTCCCTCGGACGTCCTCCGGATATCCGTCGGCCCGTTCCGCCTTGAAAGCCACCAGGCGCGGAACGCCCGCCACGAGTTCCCCTCCTTCGGGGAAGAACTGGACGGCGAAATCATGCGCTTCGGGTTCGAGGAAAAGCGTTCTTCTGAAGGCGGTTCCCCCTTCGTCGAGCTTCATGCGGATATATCCCCCGTTTCGGATCGAGTCGTGGGGGAGGTCTACGAACAGGGCTCCGGTCGCGGAGGTTCTCTGTCGTACGCCCTCGATCCGTTTGCCGTTCCAGTCGAACAGTTCGTAGTCGGCTTCCGCGTCGCGTATGGGTCGTCCGTCCGCATCGGCGAACCGCACGATTGCCTGGGCGGAAGTATAGGTTACGTCGGTTCGTATGCGGTCTGAACGGGTATTTCCCACGTTGATGTTGCGCCGGAAGAAGAATGCGGGCTCGAAGTTTAGCATCCATCCGGTATACGCCCGGAGGGTATACTCTCCCGCGGGCAGCGTATCGGGCTTGTGGGATACGGCGTCCGTCAGATAGGCCTTGAACCACATGGTGTCTCCCGCCCCGTAGTAGGGCTGGTTCAGATGAAGGTAGAGCTTCTCGGGATGCTGAGACTGGATGCTCGAAAAGAATGAAAGGACGGGATCCCGTAAAAGGCTTTCGGAACCGGGCGTCTCGTCGGGGGAGGACGCGGACCCGACCGTAGCCGTAAACAATGATAATATCCAAATCATACACGCTTTCATAATACTTCCGTTTAAAGATTTTTAAGATTTACTTCAGTCTGATTCACAATCCGCTTAAAAGGCCGTGAACTCATCCGGTTGCCGGCTACCTCACTGCTCCCGGCCCGGAACTCGATATAATCTATACATTGATTATATTTTTAGTAACTAGTAAGTCCAACAAGTGGCACCAGTAACGCACATTCCAATGCAGGTATTACCTGCATTGTAAATGGCTGCCGTATTGCGTAAAAAGTTACATATATCCATGCAACTTTCAACGCAAGTTTGTTGACCCGGACAAGACGGATCCCCGTTACAGGGGTGTCCGCAGGTGGCATCGGAATGAGCAATAGTGTACTGATTACAGAAACCGTCGGGTCCACATCCGCCTCTGAGTTGATTCATTTCACCACCGTTAATCCTTGCAACGATGTCTTTCTTCAATACGAGTTTTTTCATGATAGATTAAATTAATAGTTTTCCCTACACTCTTTTACGGATTTTCGGATTTCTCCGGTTGTTTATAATAAGAATAAGTCCGTCCATTCGCTTTTCTGTTCCATATCGAGCGACGACATCAGGATTAGGCCGATGCCCGCGATTCCTTCGAGCATCGTATAGGAATCTTTCCAGAGCGGCGTCGTTTCCAACATATACCGTTATGCAGCGACAGCTCTTCGATATACAGGGGATCGCGTTCGATGATTTTTTTATCGATGTCCTCCAGCACATCGTCCGAATCGCCTTCCAACAAAGCGTTTTGGATCAGGTGTTCGACGCCCCAGCCGATACCGCACAGTCCGTCGACGAAGTTGATAGGGATGTTTTCGTGAACCATGTCGAACACTTCGTCCAGCAGTTCTTCCGCGTATTCGCGGAAGTAGGCTTTGCCGGTATGTTTGGCATATTGTCCGAAAAACGCCACGCCTCCCATTTTCCCATTGAGCAATCCCGCATTGGGGGCGAAATGGTAGCTGAGAATCAAATGACGGGTCTGTCTGTCGAGTAACATAGACATCAGTTTTATAAGTTTTTTATAAAACTACAATGTGATTAGAACTCCTTCTCTCTCAGATTTTATGATCCAAGCTATCACAATGCTCTTCACAATCGCACGGATATTTATATTCTCTTAAAAAGTTCCGTGCCGTTTTATGCCCTCTCTGTTATTGAATAACTTTACATAAGCTGTATTTCCCTTCTCTTTCGACTAATCGATTCTGTGTTTTTATCAGGTTACGAGTATTCCCCGACCGAATACAATAAATTATTCGTCCGGAAATAATTAGTATTGCTTTAAATGTAAAAAGGAAATCTCGATGAAGTGTTATTATCCGACCTTTCCCCAAGAATGTCAAGAGTCCAATGCGGATTAGCATACCCATGAAGCGCAATGCAATCGAAAATCAGAGATATAGAGTATGTTATATCCATTGGTATATAACTGGTTATGCAAAATGCAACTGTAAAACGACTTAACGACTTTAAGTATTCTTTTATGAAGTTCTTGCAAATTAGATAAATTTTATTAAAAATCAATATTATCAGTCGTTTTTTGTGCACGATAAAGTCGGAGAAAGTCGTAATACAGAAGGGATATATGCGGAAAAACGGCTAAACTATGGACAATAATGTGTTACATGCGTTTGGAATAGCATTTTCTGAATATATTCTGCCACCGAAAAAACGCTTAAAACCGCATTTTTCGCCATAGGCTTAAAAATAACACATCCTGTAAATCAACCTATTATTCTCCAAGATTTCAAATAGGTAACGAAACGGTAACGATTTTTACAGAGTCATCTGTCCAACTCACTGATTTGTCATAGAAAAACTTTACAGATTATATTACTTTGTCCTATTTGAGCAAGACGTCGGTCGAGCGTTGGGAGGTGCAGTCTTTGGTCCGGCCGTGCATGAAAAATCTTGACCGCACGGTACGCAGCCTGACGCGAGTTGAAAAAAGCGGCCGGGGCGGGCACGGTCTACTGGAGGCGGGGATATGCCTCGACAGGCTGCCAGGGGAGGCAAACGACGACGTGCGATTGTTACGGCATCCGTTTCCGGGGCGATAGCGCGGTTCATAATTTCCTGACAGTCGGCGGCGCCTCTACCGGTTGGAGTGAAATGATGTTCGTGTTCAAGAAAAAAATCCCGAATTGCGAGGCGCTCAAAGAGTGTTACGAGAAGGGGGTGGAGAGTAAAGAGCATGTTCGCGAACTGAAAAAAGACCCCTTTTCGATACTGAATTTCTGCGACGCGTTTTTCGCAGAGTAACGGTCGGGGCGATAAGTCGCTTTTGTATGTAAGGATCGATCTACCTAAGCGATCTGAAGTTCGTGTATTTTTTTTGGGTAAGGAGTGTCGGGAAATCGGGCGATCGTTTGGTTCTCCGACGGTTCGTTATATGGAGAATCGGCGATCCGGAATCCGGGCCGCCGTAACGTCGATGTCCGGAATACCGCGAGATTTCCGGTTCGGATACGGAATGGAAACGACAAAGCCGGAGTCTTGAGACTCCGGCTTTGTCGTTCCGAGCGATGTTTCAGGAACTGCGATTACAGCGCCAGTTTGTAAATCCGGTAAATGTCTTCGACGTGCAGGGCCCGGAAATTTCCCAGCCCGTTGCGTCCGTCGCGTTCGGCGAGGCATTTTTCGGCCATTTCGCGCAGGTGCTCTTCGCCGATCCCCACGTCGCTCAACCGGGTGGGCAGGCCCATTTTCCGGTACCAGCTTTCGAGACGGGCGATCATTTCGAAAACAATCTTTTCGGGATCGTCGAAAGCCAGCGAAACGTCGAATACGCGCACGGCGAATTGAACGAACTTGTCGATGTCCGTTTTGTAAACGTATTTCATCCACGCCGGGAATACGATCGACAGGCCCGCCCCGTGCGCGATGTCGTACTGCGCGCTCAGTTCGTGCTCGATGTCGTGGCTGGCCCAGTCGCCGATGCGTCCCGTGTTCAGCAGGTTGTTGTGCGCGACGGTGCCCGCCCACATGATCTCGGCGCGGACGTCGTAATCGGTCGGATTTTCGAGGGCCATCGGGCCGTGGTAGAGAATGGTGCGGATGGCTCCCTCGATCAGGCGGTCGGTGAAATCGACGTGTTTTACCCGCGTGAAATAACGCTCCATTAAGTGGGCGACAATGTCCGAGCAGCCGTTTGCAATCTGGTGCGGCGGCATCGTGAAAGTCACTTCGGGATTCATGAACGCGAATTTCGGGATCAGGCATTCGCCGCCGATGTAGCGTTTGTAGTTGCCGTCCTCGTTGGTGATGACCGAACTGTCGGACGATTCGGAACCGGCTGCCGGAATGGTCAGCACGACGCCTACGGGCAGCGCTCCCTCGATCGGCTTGTCGTCGTACAGGTAGTAGTCCCAGATGTCGTCTTTGCAGCGCATCGCGGCCGCGATGGCCTTCGACGAATCGATCGTGCTGCCGCCGCCTACCGCAAGGATGAAATCGATCCGGTTTTCCCGGCAGATTTCGACGCCTTTGCGGACGAGCGACAGGCGGGGATTGGGCTGTACTCCGCCGAGTTCGGCGACGTACAACCCTTCGGCTTTGAGCGATGTTACGACCCGGTCGTACAGGCCGTTGCGCTTGATCGACCCGCCGCCGTAATGCAGCAGCACCCGTTTCCCATATTTGGCGACTTCCCGGCCTACGCCGTTCTCGACGCCTTTGCCGAAGATGATTTTTGCCGGATTGTAATATTCGAAATTGATCATTGGATTAGTATTGAGTTAAATAGGGAATGTGTAGCTATTTCCGTTCGGTCAGCGACAGAATGAGTCCGTCGCGCATCGTGAGCGTGGCTTCGCGGCCTTTGCCGCGCAGATCCATCATGTCGTTCTTGTATCCGAAACCGTCGGCGGTCACGTACTGCGTCAAGTCGAATACCGTCCCGTCGAGGGTGACCCGCGCCAGATCCGGTTCGAAAACGACGTCGATCCGGTAGCATTTTTTCGTTTTGCCGTCCGTGCCGTCGAAAACGACGTTGATCGGGTAGGGGTCCTGCACGTAGATCGTATTGCCGCGCTGTTCGATCACCCAATGTCCATCCGCCTGCCGGACGTTTTTCGTGTCGTCGTCCTCGACGTTCCAAGCGTGCCCGCCGCCGGGCAGGTCGCGCCGGTCGAGCACCTCGGTTTTTTCGTTGCCGGGCAGGAACAGTTCCGCCTGGGCCGAGTCGGCGCTGAATACGATGTAAGCGGCATATACGGCGCCCGTATCGGATTGGGTCGTCGGGAGCATTTTGACGCCGTCTTCGAACGGACGGATGCAATCCTTACGCGCCTCCGACCATTGGTAGCCGGCCGATCCGATGCAGTCGTGGCCGTCCCTGTCCGCTCCGGTCGCCTGCCCCGTTTTTTTCGTCCCGTTCTGTCCGCAGCCGCAAAGCGCCAGCGCCGCGACTGCCATGAAAATCGTGTTTTTTATCATGTCTGTCTGTTTTGGTTTCGAGAATTATGCCCGTACAATATCCCGGCCAAACGGAGTAAAGGCCAGACTCATCAGTTTGAAATGCTGCCGGCCGAACGGGATGCCGATGATCGTGATGCAGAGCAGCACGCCCCAGAACAGGTGCGACAGCGCGATCCAGATTCCCCCGACGAAAAACCAGAGGATGTTCATCAGGGTGCTGAGGCATCCGCTGCCCTGTTCGGTGACGACCGTCTGCTGTCCGAATGGAAACAACGCTAACAGTCCCATTTTGAACGCCTGCAGCCCGAACGGGATGCCGATGATCGTCAGGCACAGCACCAACCCGCCGATGAAGTATTCGACGGCGATCGCCAATCCCCCAAACACCAGCCAGATAATATTGCCCAGTAAGTTCATTGTTTTTCCCTGTTTTAATTATAATTACAAAGATAGTATATTTTCATGCGGCTCCAAATCCGGGACGGTCGCTTCCCGGGGCGTTCGGATTCGTTAAAAACGGGACTTTTCTTCGGTGGCTCCCGATTCGACGTTTCTGACCTTGACTTCTTTACCCGTTTTGAAATTGTAACGCAGCGATACGGCG
>OOAO01001450.1_pt1 | contig 19930 bp, 35 predicted proteins | sample 1671821 | NCBI WGS metagenome assembly OOAO01 (sample SAMN06348196, study PRJEB24527) | human gut metagenome | biome: human gut; feature: ankylosing spondylitis patient; material: feces | host: Homo sapiens | place: China | collected 2015-10 | reverse complement strand
TTTGCCGTCTTTTTTCCTTTGACTTTATGAAATGCTGTATCACCATTTCCAAGGATTGTTTTATTATCTGTATCATAAATCTTATATGACACGACACTGACATCAGATTTTGCATATGTCAGCATTACTTTTACTTCATTCTCATAAATTGGTGTGATACTGTCACGGATCAAGGATGCATCAACACTTCCCTGATACCCATGCAACTGGTTAATATTCTTTCCATCTGCAGACACTGTTAATAAAGGGATTGTTGCTTGACTAGTTTCTGTAACCCCTTTGTTATTTCTTCCAACTAACATATAATTCCAGATAAATAATGAAATTAAAAATAGAATTCCAAATACTGAAATCTGTATCACTTTACTTTGCTTCATTACTTTCTCCTTTTCCTAATTCCGTGAAGCCTTATAATGTACATTTTATCTGTTTTTGTATATGAATACAACCTTTTTAAGAAATGTTTAAGATGTATGTTTTTCATTTTATAGCGGATTTCATAGTGATTCCCTATGAAACAAGAAAAAAACCAGGATTTCTCCCGGCTCTTTCTTTTTATGCTTTGAACATATTTCGTTTTCTTCGATAACGGCATCTTCTATGATAAATCTCTCCTCCAAGCAGCGAAAGGATCATCTGATATAATAATTGTTCTTTCTTCTGACAATCTTGCTTCTCTTGATGATCGATCTTATCATAAATCTTATCCGCCATAGCAAGCAGCATCGTTCGATCCATATATTCATCAAACATCCTGCTGCCCTCGTATTCCATCTGATCACAAATATCTTCGATCAGATCCAGAATCTGTCTGGCCAGTGCAGAATACATTCTCGTAATATACTGATAATCGTCTTCCTGCCTCTGTTCCTGTGCTACAAATTCTCTAACTGGTCTTACTTCAGTATCAAATAATGGAAGATCTCCTAAACCATCTCTGTCTGCCATCTTCCTGCTCCTTGTACATCCTACCTGCCATGCGCACAAGATAGTGCTGTAGGGCTTCATCCACGCTGATTCGGTGCTTTACGCAGTATCTGTCAACATACCGCTTAAAGTCCTCATTCTCGGCATACAGGGCGGTATAATCAACTCGTTCCATCTGCATCACGCTCCTTTATATCAGTAGCAACATCATTCAAAATATCATCGCAATCAGCAACAGAAGGATAGCCATGTAATGCATCGAATCTTGCAAATGCTTCTATAGCCTTTTCCTTGAAATCATCAACTGCCATGCAATAGATTTCTTGGATTTTCTCTTCAAGCCATCCTTCGAATGTTTCTTTGTCTGTTGCCACTTCCACAACAAAGGTCTGTTTACTAATTTTTCCCATCTGCTTCACACTCCTTCCGGCTTTTCGCACCGTTCATATTCGATAGCCCACACCCACGGATTCGCATCCCAGCCGTAGCGGTCAAGATCGGATTTCTTGATGGTGGAGTTCCAAAGTTTATGAAATCCATCGATCATATTAGGGTCTCCACCACTATCTGGGTCCGAAAACGTTGGATGCCATCCATTATTTTTGTAGCATGCTTCATCCCAAGGATCTGTGCCTTCCATGCATGCTTGTTCCTCTGTAATCTCCTGCAACCGCTCCACCCTCACATCCGTAACCTTAAGCCAGATTCTAGCCGCTTCTTTCGGCATGTGGATGGATGGGTGCCAATATATTCTAGTTGAAGTTGCAGTACACCCTTCACATCCCACATAATTTCTGCAACTTGCCGGATAACCACCAGATAATGTTTCACATGGGTCTAAATAATCGCTGTCATAGTCCGCACGATAATAATATTTCCCACATTCCTCTGTCCATGTTTCCCGGACATACAGGATATCGCCCGGACATATCGGACAGGTACGTTCTGCTATGCTTAACTTGTCTGTGTGCTCTTTGTCCGCATAGTTATGTACTGCGTAAGTACGTTTATCAGAATCATAAAAATCCATATCCGGCACAACATAATCATTGGCATCTTTATTTATTCGCCTTGTACAACTCTTTCTCCCGTCCAGAATCGCTCGAGCCATTTCGGTATTGAATAAAATCGGTTTAATTGCCATCTTCCTTACTCCTTTCCGGAATCCTAGGTCTCTCCACCATCACTGGATAGCTGCAGTCATACGGCTTGGTCCGTCCGATGCGGATTGCTCGCACACTGGGATGTTTCTGCATATCATACAGTTCATCCTCATCATAAAATCTTTCACTCATGCACCAATGCCCTCTCTTCTCCATATCTTCCGATTGTCAGCAGTGTAACCGATAAATCTGCATATTCCTTTTCCAGCGCCTTTAATTGCCCATCTATCTCATCCATACGGTTTACGACATACTCTTCAAAGGATGCCAGGTTATCCACCACCTTGACCGCTTCCGGCTGTTCCTTCGGTTGTGCCGGAGTTGGATGCTTAGGGGCTATGCTGTCACTGACAATCTCCAAAATCTTGGATTTAGGGCAGGCATTGAGCTCTGCAAGGATCTGTATCTGCGATGCCTTATGCTTGGCTTGCTTATATCTCCGGATGATTTCCTCATTTGACATTTCCATCAGACCACCTCCGCTATCTGCCCCATGTTCATCAGATCCAGCCGCATCCCATCCCGAAACTCCATGTACGCCCCATCAGCATTTACCGTGTAACCGTAGATTTCATGGATTGTATCCGGATAATCATCTTCAAGCTGTACTCTGGATCCAATCGGCAGTCTATGTATCATGGCTACAGCCACACTAATTTTCCCCATGATTGTCGCCTTTCAAATTGCTAACTATTTCACGTTCCAGCTGTCCGAAATCATATTCATTCTGCTGAAATTGATTTGTCCAGTTCTTTTCTTTCTTTTTACCTTTCTTTCCTTTTTCTATTGTTGGGAACTGCTCGGGAATAGCTTGGGAACTGTTTGGGATTTTGCTTGGGACAAATTGGTAAGCATCGTAATTTCTCACCGTAAATACGGTAAATTTTGAGTATGCCTGCTTGGTAATCTCCTTGGTAGAAATCAGATGTTTTACCGCTGTCCTCACTTCATCCACTGTAAGTTGTGTCTCTTCCGCCAGCTTTCCGAAAGAGGAGACAAAAGATCCCCTCGGAATGTGTTTTCCCTTGAACTCCCCATCCTTCCAGTTGGCTTTCAAAAGCATGTGAATGAACAACCTGCAGGTATTGATATCTCCATACCATTCCCAGTCCAAAATTTTTCGATTAAGCCGAATGTACGATGTGTTGCTCATAGGCATCACCCTACACCGAGTAAATCCAGTATTTTCTTCCCAGCTTCCTCCGGTCGACAGAACTGAAACTCAACGCCGTACTTCAACTGCATGGTTAGGCAGGCTTTTGCCAGCCGCTCCCCGGTCATTGCATAAGGATATTTCTGCACTTTCTTATACCGTGGTCTACCGTTCTTCCATGTTCCGATCACTTCCCGGCTATTAACCCAGATATCTAACCTCGGATTTCTCCACCGAAACAGATCATCAATCGACTGGACACCTTCCTCGTTATCCACCAGGACAATGAGCCGTATTCCGCTGTTCTGCGCCCGTTTCAGTCCCCGATGAAAGAATCCTCGCCGCTTAACATAAAGAAGCTGAAATTCGCTTATAGCACGTTCCGGGATTCCGTTGCGAAAGCAGATATCATTGATCTCTTTCTCCGGAAAACGATCTGTATCATCCTGCCAGATAATGTTCAAAATCTCACTGGGAAGAATTCCGAATAAATGATACTTCACAAAAATATTTTCTATCTCTGTTTCCAGTTCTTTCTTGGTGATCGTCTTTATCTGGATATCCCCGATCAGCTCCTGAATATCTTTCTTGGTGTCGATACACACGCTCTGATCCGCCGGAAGGGTATAATCGCCGCAGTACAGCGCTGTGCGATTCCAGTGAACATCTGCTGCTCGGAAGTACTTATGCTTGGTCTCATGCTTCTTTTCCTGCTGTCTGCTGTCTTCCAGTATCATCTGCATCACTATCACCTACCCTTCTTTCATAGTGTCGCTCACCCTCTAAGAACTTCTCCCGGCTCTGCTGGTCCTTCAGAAGTCGTTTCATCGATCCGATAAATGCCCGGTTATTCTTATCCGTGAAAAACTTTGCAATATGTTCCGTCTCCATCGCCCGGTCCTTTGCCTCCCGCCGGGCAACCTGATTGTTATGTATCTTCGTTGCAACTCTATTCCTTGCATTTTTGTCTTTGGCAAATTCCATATCATGGAGGTAATCTATGTTTCTCTGGCTGCAGGTTTCAACCGTCTTGGTACATTCCATATGCTCTGCATTCATCTGCTCCAAAAACGAAAGAAAACCAGAGATCACCTCCGAAGGTTTTTGCTTCTTCATGCCACACCTCCTAATTAAAAGGCAGTTCTTCGTCGATGCCGTCAGGAATGTTCATGAATCCATCATTTGCAGTTCCCGGGTGCTGACCGATGTAGCCATCATTGTTATTGCCACCGCTGGAAGCATTCTTACTCTCTGCAAACTCTACGTTCTCGACTACTACATCAGTGGTGTACACACGCTGCCCATCCTTATTGGTATAGCTGCCAGTCTGAATACGTCCTTCCACAACGAACTTAGTTCCCTTGTAGCCGTATTTCTCAATGAACTCACCGGTCTTGCCGAACGCTATACAATTAATAAAATCCGCATTTGGCTCACCGTCACGCTTGTATCTTCTATCTACTGCAAGGGAAAAGCGGGCGATTGCCGTTGCGGTAGCTCCCTGTGAATATTTAATTTCGGGATCTCTGGTTAATCTTCCCATGAGGATTACTTTATTGATAAGTCATTCCACCTTTCTAAAACGGGCAGAGGGCCAAACTGACCTCTAACCCTTTATGTGCCACATAGACATCGGTATCATATTTCAATACTTCTTTTGCTCTTTTCTGGAATACTGCGGGATCTCCGCATTTATCTGATAAGTGAATTAGAACGACATTTCTCAATGCCGGGTTATCGTTAGTAGAAATAAATTTAAGTGCTGTATCAAGGCTCATGTGCCCTCGTAGGCGGTGTTCGTAGTTCGGCTCATCCCTGTCAACGAACTGCATATCATAGTTGGCTTCACAAAGAATGTGATTGACGCCTTTAAACCGCCAACGGACATATTCGGTGTCTGTGGCATACACCAAACTGCCTATTTCCGGGTGTGTGATGTAAAATCCGTAGCAAGGACATTCTGAACCGTCTCCGTTGTTATGCAACCATTTGCCGGACTTATCCCGGTTTTCAAATGCTCGTATGCTAAAGCTTTCTTTCCCAAACTGTAGGATATTTCCATCTATCAATTTGAACGGCTCCCACACTGGAATACCGGCTCTAACATACTGAAAGAAGTACTGATGATGGTCAGAATGGATATGGGTTGTGATTACTGCCTTAATCTTCATTACATTGAAATTCAATGCTTTCTTGACTTCCATAAAAGGCAATCCTGATTCAATAATCAACGCTTCGTTGTCATTCTCCAATATGTAGCAGTTACCAGATGAACCCGAACCTAAGATTTTAAGTTTCAATCCTTTTTCACCTCAACTTCCATTTGCTATATTTTCTACAATACGGATTCAAGCATTTCTCTTTTAATACGAATTCTCCATTTACAAAGTCAAAATACTGCATCCGTGTTTTTCTTCCGCATATATAGCACTCAATCATGAATTTTTCTCAACCTCTCTGCATCTTTCTTGTCCATAAATTCGAACTTTCCACCACATTCGCATTTTGCTTTAGGGTCATATACGTTCCAGTTCTCATTGGACTGTTTTTCATCCTTTTGCTGTAATCTTCCGCATAATTTGCACGCTCTCACAATGATCATCTGAAAAACTCCTCTCTCACATCAACAATCTGTCTCGTCTGCCCCAACAATGCCCGATTATGTTTTGCCCTCTGCTCATTGTCACAGATAAACTGCTTGCAGATTTCCGGTCGAACCGGATAGATTCTGCATTTCTCACAACTCTTGTCTGTGTCAAGAAAAGGACAAGTCATATCATACGGTCGATTTACAGTAGGAAACAGGTGCTTACACTCTTTGATATGGTTCTTACGAATATATCTGTGAATGGCATCTACTTCCTTTCTGCTCATAGGTAAGAGGTTGGAGCAGCAGTTACCGCATTGACTACATTTTCCATCTTTGCAGAAATTGTAAATGTTATCTTCCATGCCTTTCTGCACGGATTCTAAGACTGACATAACTTCCATAGGCTACTCCAATTCTTCCTCTGTTGGGAATCGAAAGACACCGCTTTCCCCATAATCGCAAAACTCTGCCCTAAGCATTTCCATAGCTTTCCGCGCTTTTTCTTTCGCGGAATAGACCGCAAGTTTCACAAATAAAGAATTTTTTTGATCGCTTAGATGTCCGTCAATGCAATACTCTGCTTTGCTTACGTTGCCACTGAGAGTAATTATTAACCTTTCATAAGGTGCATCCAATGTACCATCTTGTGATATAACTCTCATAGACTCCTCCTACTTAATCTCAACATCTGGAATAAGCCGATCCGGATAAAACACTAATTCATAATGGTACTTGTCCGTAGATTTCGGTTCTACCTGTTCCATCACATAGCACGTCCAATCGTTCAAATAGATGTAGTCTTTGCAATACTGGTCTTCTCCGGTCTTAAATGTAACCACAAGCTCGTTGGAAGAATTGTTGCTAAGGGACATATACCCCTCTGCCTGCATCATGATCATATCTGTCCTGGCATTAGTAACCGTGATCCTGCGATAAACATTGAACTCATTTGCTTCTTTGTTGAGATTATAGTTTACAGTATCTGCAGTGCTGCAGCCGCACACGCCCATTACCATAACTGTTGTAAGCAGTGCAATCAAAATAACCTTGGAAATCTTTTTCATTGTCCTTTTCCCTCCTATTTCATGAAATCCGGAATGTCTGCATCTTCGCAAATCTCAGCATTAGCATTTTGCGGTTCAACTACTGCTGTACTCTCAACCTCTCTTGCTTCTGTATCCACAATGAAATCCTCTGAATTAGCATTTTCAGCAATTTCTTCTTGTGTCTGCTGATACGTTTCATCCATCTGTATGAGTGACTGCGTAGCCATAGCATTAAGGTCTTTCGGATGCTTCTTGATTGCATTGTTGCGCATCTTGCGGACAATCATCGCTTCAGAAGTTTCTTTCCAAGCTGCGCTCATATAAGGTCTTGCAATCTCGCAAGAAAGCATATCTTCCAAAGTTTCACATCCAAGTAAAGCCTGAATAATTGTATCTTTCTTAGCAGCAATTTCCGCCTTTTGCTTATCGGTCGCCTTGCGCTTATTCTCACAAATTCCAAACGTTTCATTCAAAAGGTTGTTGCGTACATGGGCCAGAAGGTTTCCTTTCACACCTTCACGTTCCGCAATCATGTATTCAATCTTTCCACCATCCATCTCGACCGGATAAACAACGCGAATTACTTTCTGCGACAATCCCTTTTCTTCCCATTCTGGCGGCGTAATCTCAACGCCTTTATGCTTCGGATATGTAAATTCATCTCCTTCTTTCACAAGCCATACCGGATAGACCTTTTTAACGCCGACACCAAAATTGCGAAGAAGTGCATCGTTTCCGTCTCCCTCGATTCCCATCTCAACCTCTTTATACCAATTTCCATTGGCATCCTGCTTGCTTCTCAACTGAAAGTAACATTCTCTCGGCACGGCATTTGCATTAAGTTTAAGGCTGGAAACCTGCCCGATGACCTGCCGCAAATTAGAACCATTCAGATTTTTCATAGCCGCCTTGTTTGATGTAACAAGGTTGTAAATAGCACTCATAGATGCCATAACACATTGCTTTGAATAATCGTCAAAGGCAAGTCCGTGTTCTGCGAAATCACGTTCCATAAGCCCTGTGTACTGATTCGCATAAAAGGAAAGTATTGTGTTCAGTTCATTAACTGCTACTTCTTGCTTCTTTTCTTCTGCCATCTACTTATTCCTCACTTTCTTTTTCTGCAGGCGGGTTCATGAACCCCATGTCCACCTTAACCTCTGCCTTATAGATCTCTTTGATGCTCCGGGGCATAATGTGAAATCTCACACCGGTTCCTACGATCTTGCTGTCAAACATCAATGCGCCCTTCTTGCCAATTCCCATGAACACGCCGGTGCAGCACCGGTCTTCCAGGTTGAACACCACAGTGTCTCCCCTCTCAATCTTCTTCCCATCCGTAGTCATAACGGAAATGGTTGTCTCTTTTACAAGTTCCATTACTTATCCTCGCTTTCTCCGGCATCTACCGGCTCCTCATACTTCCTTACAGCCGCCACCTTGTTAACACCGTAAGTTTCCACCCATGCCATATCCACCGATTCATCCGTAACCGTCAGCTTTGCACCATTGGCAGTTACTACCGTGTCCCCGGCCTTTACATCATCTACAGTGCGGTATGTATAACTCCGGGAGCCGCTGGAAAACTTTGCCTTGATATAATTCATTCTGATACCTCACTTTCTTAGTGAAAAACTGCTTCCGGCTCTTTTTCAGGCTGGATATAATCAACATCATATTCCTTATCAATAATGATTGCTGTTCCAGCTCTGGATAATCTCAAAAGCAAGACATTAAATTCGCTCAAATTTCTAAGTGACGAAATCGTCAAATCCTTATAGACAGAAAGCGTATACGGTTCTTCATTGCGGCTATTCCATATCCACTTTGACACAGGAATTTCTACATTCAAGTTTTTGTCATGCTCGTTTTCAAATGTGATAACTGCTCTCTGTGTGCTACTCCATGATGGCTTATCTTCCAACTCAAACCGCATTTCACATTCTACGGATTGATAAGAAACACCATCATCGTAATCAATGTCTAAATCGTCTGTGTCAATATCCCTTTCACATTGTTTAATCCATGCCTTGAACAAATCCGTAAGTTTGATTTCTTTCTGCTCCGGCTCCATCATAAGGTCTTTAAAATTCTCCAAAAGCTTTTTATTTCCAATACAGAAATCCGAATTAACAATCTCTGTTAGAACAGAATCAAGTTTAGGAAGATATTCTGAAAAATCATAACTTTCAATATATGGAACCATGACTTCTTTTACCTTTTTCTCAATAGCATTCTTTGCATCTCCCCAGCGAAAAGCATTTTCGATTGCATTTTCTAATGCATTCATAAATTTTTCTTTGACAATTTCCCCCACTTCATCCGAAGATAAGCTTTCCGATGCTATTTTCAATAATTCTTCTTTCATCCTACACGTCCTCCACTTTCAACTGCTTGTCCTCTGTTACTGTCAGAAGAATCAACTGCGTATCTACCGCCGGGATGTATTCATCGTTCAAACTTTCAGCACCATCAAGGAAGATGGGAACAAACATATCGAAGAACTTTTGGAAGCTATTACAGATATCTAACTTCGCCTGGATCTCTCTGCCGGTGTTGGTGGTAACTCCGAACTCCTTGCCGTCCACCATAGGTACGCAGACTTCCTTGTATTCGCCGTTCTTCTGATAATCAAACAGTTTCCAACTGACAATACCGAAATGCTGATTGATTTCCTCGACAAGCAGCGCATTTTTGCGCTTGGAGACCTCTTTCAACTGGTGGAGAATCTTCTCTGCATCCGCCTTTGCCTGTTCATACTCACGCTGCTTTTTCTGCATATCTGCAATCTGCTCATCAATACGGATATTATTTGCAGCCTGCGCAATAATCTTGTTGACCTCTTCCAGCTGCGATCTCAGATCAGCCTTTTCGATTTTGAGGGATGCTACGATCTCCGCATCATCGGCAGCCTGTAATCTCTCGATTTCTGCCAGCACCTCATTGTGCCTGGTATTCAGCTTCACATACTCTTCGTTCTGCGTATAATCAGCTTCTTCCGGAATCCCGGCTAACTTCTTGGAAAGTTCTTCCTTGTGTGCAGCAGCAACCTTTTCCTGCTCCTTCAGATCATCAATTACTGCCTGCAAATCAACATTTTTCTTTGTTAATTCGTCGATCAGATTTTTTTTTGCGGTACCATTTGCCTTGATTCCTTCCAGATTGAAATTTTTCTGAACAACAAAGTTGTTCTTTGCATCTGCCAATCTCTGTGCGGCATCTACTCTTGCTTTTTCTTTCCGACTTTCAAAATCAGCCTTTAACTGCTCGATCTTTTCCGCAGGAAGCATCTGTCCGCATAAGGAACAAACCGTTGTAGATTCATCGAATACCCACTTGGATTCATCAAACAGATATGATGTTTCATCAAATACCTTGGATTTCTCGGCATTGTACTGCTCGCCCAGTTTCTTCCGCTCTACATCCGTATCGACAATAGCTTTGGTGTTGTCGGCAATCTGCCCCTCTGTCTTTGAAATGTTCTTCCGAATATTCTCCACGACAGGATTGTAATTCTCTAAGCTATTTTCCAGTTCTCTACGCTTTGCAGAAAGTTCTCTGCTCATATCCTGTGTAATGACGGACATATCAAACTGCAACTGCATTTCTTCCTGCCGCAGGTTTTCTACCGCATTACCTGCACTGGCGATCTTCTGGTCTGCCTCGGCAATCTTCCGTTCCAGATCAGCCTTGGCAAGTTCCTGCTCTGCAACATCCACATCAACCTTGGCTTTCTCTAAACCGATGATCTGATTCGGGATAGCATCCAACTGCTCAACCGCCTTTTTCTTGGAAGCATTGTTCATAGCTTCGATTTCCTCAAACTTATAGCTTTCAAGCAACTTCGCCGCATCCGCAGTATCTTCACTCGTTGCGGCGATTTCTGCGTCCGTCTTAGCTGATGCCATCTTAAACAGAATTTTGCGCATATCAGCCTGCTTCTGCCCAGTAAATACGTCCGGATGCGAACATACAAGGAAGTTATCAAGGATCAATCCCAGTTCTTCCAAATCAGCCTTGAAGTCTCGCTCTGTCTTAGGCACGCTGTTAATCTCATATGTATTGGTAAGTGTCACCTTAGATATCCCGTTTGCATCCGGCTTGCCAACCTTACGTTTCTGCATCTTGGCAATGGCGATTTCTTTACCGTCCACATCCAAAACAGCCGTAACCGTAGGTACACACTCCTCCACATCATCCGGGCGGATATTAGGATTGCTGACCAGCTCATAGTTCTTGTCCGCCAGCAACCAGAACCACGATGTCGCAATCGTAGTCTTTCCAAGCCGGTTCATGCCGCTCATTCTGGTGGTCTTACCAAACTCATAGGTTTTATCCTTTGTCCCCTTGAAATTTTCAAGATGTAATGATTTCAGTATAGCTTTCATTTACGATTCTCCTTCCTCTTCCTGCTGTTTTAACCTGATATACAATAAGTGCAACTGACTACCATTCGTAGTACATTCAAACGACAAATACTTTTTCACCGCTTTCGGATTTCCTTTAGCAAGTGTTGCTTCGAAAGCGTGTTTAATGGATCGTTCCACGTTCTGCGGTTTCACACCGTTTATTTCTCCGATTTTGTAATAGAGTACAGTTGTCTTTCCATTTCTCCACTCTTTTTCTTCAAACAGGCACATTGCATCCACAATGTACTGAAATCCTTTAATATCGGCCGGCATACCCATTTCCACAAGTGCATTAATTGCTCTGTTCTTCATCCGTAATTACCTCCAATTTCATGACAGATACTTCATATGCGGTTCTGAGTTCCTGTGTATTTTCATCCAGTTTCTTCAGATACTCCCGACTCTGCACACGGCCATATATCTTAACGTGGCATCCTACTTCCAAACTGTCTACATACCGTGCATTTCTTCCCCAACAGATACAGGGAATGTAATCAGACTTGCCATAGGGTCGGTTCACGGCCAACAGCAGATCGGCAATTTCTCTTCCCAGTGGAGTTTTTCTGTACCCAGGGTTCTTGCAAAGATAGCCGTCTAAGAAAATTTCATTCTTATTGAAAATCTCCTCGCCACCATAAATCTCAGTAGCAAAGACCTGCACACGGAGCTTATTCTTAATACCGTTATGCTCATTAAAAGATCTGAACTGGCCCTCTACACTAAGCTGATCACCTGCTTTGATTTCTTTTACAGGAAACAGTCTGTTTGACACCATAACCGGCACATGATCTACAATGCCGCTTTCTCTCTTACATCCAATGGAAAATGTATAGAATTTTTCACCAAACTTCTCATGGCTGAACTGGCATTCACCTTCCACTATTCCCTCCACGACTACTCTATTGTTATCTCTGTTAATGTTGTTATCCATTTGCATTTCCTTTCTCTTTGTGCTAAAATTGGCACAAAAGTAGCGTTATAGTTACTTTGTTTCTTGAAAGCACCTTCTGATTTAGCGGTCGGAGGTGCTTTTTCCGTTTATTTTTATTGATAAATAAGCTTCTACTCTGACAGCAATGATTAAGAAAAATGTCAAAATGTATTCTTCGCTCTCGATTACTCCAGGTACAAGCAGTAATGATATAAATGCAATCGCTCCAAGTATGTAACTTAAAACTGATTTCACTTGCCGTTCATCCTTTCCAGTTCTGCGCTCCTGGTTAATATCCAGTCTGCATAAGAACTTAATTTTTCTTTGTTGGCAGCATCCTTCTCCCCGTGGTACACCATGAGTACGATTCCAACATCTTCGTATTTTCCAAACAGTTCTGCCAGATAATCAGCTCCTACATGGATATTGCCATCCACATCATAGATGTCCGTCACTTCCAGTCGTTCCATCCGGTCCTTATGCCACCGATCAGATATCTGCATTAGTCCCTTGCAGCCGCCGCTCTCTACATCCGGTCTTCCGGAGGATTCCCTCTCGATCATTGCCATGAGCAGTTCCGGGCAGATACCGTATTCCTCGCCGTACTTTACGCAGGCTTCCTGTGCATCTTCCGATATGTATGTTCCGGCGGGCTGTGCCGTAGATGTAAATTCGACAAAAGACCACATTATAATAAGTAGAAACACATTTATCATTCTTTTCATGATGTCTCACCTATAAACTTGTTCACGAAGTAAACCTGTCCCTTCCCGGTCACCTTTGTCGTTCTGGTGATCCTTACCGATCCATCCGGATTCTGCACATATGATTCCTTGACTTCAAATAATCCCTGCTCAATGTATCTCTGCATCGGCATATTCTTTGATGCACCGAACTTAACCAGGTAACCATTATTCCGCATCCATTCAAATAATCGCTTCTGACCGATCTGATACCCGTTCTGGCAAATCAGCTTCGCAAGATCTCCGATCAGAATAGATGTGTGACTGGATGATACGGCATCAGCGAAGATCTCTTTGGGACGCATCTTCTCGATGTGTTCCTGCTTCTCAGCAATGATCCGATCTCTCTCGGCAATTTTGTTCTGTGCTACCATGAGTGCCTTGGCCAGCAATTCATCGTCAGATAAATTCTCCTGCCCGGCTATGTAGCCACCGTTCTTCCTGATGGAAGGGATCACCTCGTCCATGACCCAGGATTCAAACTTCTCCGCCGCAGGCAATTTTGATCTCATAATGAGCCGGTATACATCACCCTCCGGTATAAAGAGGGCATCTTGATTGCCACTTTTAGTGGGGATGTTCCATTTTAGAACCCCCTTGCAATGTGTCTGTACAGCCTTATGCGGTATTGCATATCCCAGTGCACTTGCAACGTCACTTCCAGCAAAATAAGGTTTGCCTTTAATCTCAACAGTTCTGATTTCTCCAAACTCTTCAGAACTAAAAATCTGTAGTTCGCTCATTCCTCTCCTTTCCGATTTTTTGCAATAAAAAATCCAACTACCGTTTTGATAGTTGGAAAAATTTTCTTGTCTCTATTTTGTTATGTTGATACAATGAAGATGTGATGGCGGACATAATTCCGAAAGGAGCTTTGTATGGAAGTCATCATAGCATTCGTGGTATCTCTTGCAGGAGCCATGACCTGTTCATTGGATTTCTGCACGTTGTTTACATTCACCAGCATTGCAACCTCAATTTGCAAAAGCTGGCTAACCTATGCCTATGATAAAGCTGCCAAGCGGTAGATAAGACACTTTCGATAAAACCGATCACAACCTCGGTCAAATCACTAAGGATAACTTATTCTTAAAATACGTGTAACTGTCAACCGCCGCCATCACATTTTCATTGTATCAACTGATTTCTCATGTCTCAAACACAATCCATCAAAAAATAACAATAAATATCGACATTCTTCTCAACTATCAGTATTCGATTTTCTTTCTACTACTCCAAAAAGTACTCAATCGTAACTCCGAAGTAATCTGCAATTTTCTTCAGCTTGTCCACCTTAGGTTTGCTCTTTCCGGATTTCCAATCCGAAAAAACGGTTGTGGCAAGACCGATGTCTTTTGCAACTCGATATGCAGTAATTCCTCTTGCTTTCACAAGCCGTTCGAACTTTTCGTACATCTAATCTCTCCTTTCTTTTAATTAGTTAGAATAATCTATGCAAATCAATCTATATTCTTAGAAATAGCTAGACTAATTGCGTAAAATATTCAAACTTTGTATTGAAATTAGTTAGAAAATTCTATATAATGTAATTGTTCAGAAAACATTAAATAAATAGTAACTAGATTTTTCTAACTATCCTTATAGTAAACTAGAAAAGTCTATTTGTCAATACTGTATTTTAGAAATATCTAGTTATTGTTATGAGGAAACAATTATGTATGAAATTTTTGAGAGATTACTTAAAGAAAGAGGCTTAAGAGCAGCTGATGTATCTCGTGGAACTGGATTATCTTCTACTTTCTTTACTGAATGGAAAAAAGGAAAATCTAAAAATCCAACCCCCACTAATTTGCAAAAAATTGCTGACTTTTTTGGTGTTAGCTTAGATTATCTTATGACCGGATCAGATAGCAAATATTCTGATGCTGATGCCTTACTAGATGCTCGTATTTCAGAAGATATAGAATTAAAAGAAGCCATCAAGAAGTACTACTCTCTTGATGATCGAAAGAAAAAACATATTTTAGAACTGATTAATTTATTTAGTGAGGAATAAAATATGGAAAAAGATATATTGAAAAATAACATTACATTGCTTCGCTTTATGATTTCGGTCAAAGATGAAAATAATAATTGCAACGTTCAAAAAATTTACAAGTCCATTGATAGCAACAAAAGTTCAATGGATATTCAAAATCTTATTAATGAACTTGCAGCGCAAGGATATGTTCATCAGACAAGCCTTAATAATGTCCATATACTTCCAAAAGGCATATCTGAATATGGGACACTCACCAGTTCATTTTGGTCAAGGTACAAGAAACCTATTTCCTATATTTTTACATATATAATGGGAATATTAAGTACAATAATTGTCGAATTGATAAAGCTTATTTTTACTTAAAAATCGTCAATCTGATAATAATATACGTTACTACGCCTAAAAGGTATGCTACTATATGGGCTATTATTTCTTTCTTTTTCATATTAATCTCCAAACCAGGGCGCTCATTGCGCCCTCTTCATTTTCTCTGACACAAAAATATAGAAATATCTAAGTAACCGGTTATTATCCAATTCTCCAAACATCCGATCCAGTTCAATCCGGTACTCCTCATTTGTCATTTCCGCAGGATACTCCACAGTTTCTCTTACGTCCAATGTAACCACCCTTTCACTTCCGCACATCCAAGTAGCGATATGGTCATTATAGAACATTTGTTCGTGTTTTGCAACTACAAGATATGGTAATCTTTGTAGAAATATCCTACCATGTTCGAACGTCTCTGTGTGGCTCATGTGCACATTTTGGCTGCGTTGTGGACAATTTAACCTACATGTCCTTTATGTTTGCCCTATAGGCTCTGGTGACGCTTATACGAGTATTATTCATCATTACGACCTCTTTACTGGTAGTGGAAAGTATGTACCTCTTATTCACTAAAAAACTCTTGCTCACCCGGATAAATGCACCAGTCTCACGAAGTGCATCCTCTACCACATCCAGCTTTTGATAAAACACGCCCTGCATTCCCCCTGCATCCACATATTTTATGATCCGGTGTTCGGAATAGAAATAAAGGATCCTGTCCAAATCCACCTCGTATTCCTCGTTCTTCCATCGGTAGGATAGGCATATGTTCTCTTTTTCTCCTACTCTTCTGTTGGCATATAAAATCACATCTGGTAATACAAACTGAACTGCCTCCAGCGGAATATATTCGAAGAGTTCCGCGTGACCAGATCTCTTATCAATGCCACCGCCCGGGAGCTCTCCACCGATGATCACCGGCATAATATGTTCATTCAGGGCTTTCAGATGATATGCCATATCGAAATCATCTACCCGCGGGTTAATCTGATCCACAAAAATCACCATATCTACCCTCTCTTTATAGCAATGCGAGAATAGCTTGAATGTATCGGAATATAGATTAATCTCCATATTTATCTTCTTCGTATTATGAATCCTCTCCAAAGCCTTCAAGAGTTCCTCTGGTCTGCTCTTACACGCAATATCTATAATCAGCATCTTGCACCTCCGTTGTGCTATTATACAATGCCTACCGGTCCAATTTTACTGGTAATATGTTCCAGTTCCCCCACCGGCCCTGTACTTTATAATATAGTCATGGAGGATTTGAAAATGTCATTGCTAGAAGAGGTGAAAAAAGCCTTATACAAACAGTATTTCCGCCGGCCGTCCAGATTAGACACCAACTTAATCGATTTGATGGTCAATGAACTTATCTACCTCGAAAAGGATTTTTATGCACCAGTGCAAAAAATAAAATATGTTCTGCCAAATAATAAGATGCCGTCTCGTATTATAAAAATTGCACCACCTAAGAGGAATCATTCTACTGCAGTTGCTCTATCCGCTATTGCAGCCGTTGCTATATCCTTTATGATTTTGGCTTTAAGCCATAGCAGTCAAGCGGACCATCATCGTGGATTCTTCTGGTGGATGGATAAGAATTCTTCCGGGACTTCCATGCTCACCAGTCCCAGCCAGTCCTCTTATGATGATAAAAATGTACAGGTGAATAGTTATGAACTTAGTTATTCTTCGGACGGAATTTATATTATTGGAATGGCAAAGAACTATAATGTTTCAAATAGATATCGTTTCTGCTATAAAAGAACATATAATAATGTAGACATCCATGTATATTATTCTTCTAATTTGTTTTTTTTATGGAAATATAACGGATATGACTACTATGTAATTGCAGATAAATACAGCGATGTGATACGAAAAATAATTATGGACTATATAGATTATATAAAAGACATGGAATAAATGGCAAGTTAAAGTGGAAAACTATATCCAATGCAACGCAAGGTACATCTATAATCTCATTACCAAGTGATTATGAAGAACTATTAATAAAAGTAAATGTAAATGCAGAAAATAAACAAGTTATGGTTAGTATTCCAAGAATATCTTTATCAAATGATACTGATATTATAAAACATGGATGGTTTAGCACTTCATCTGATTATGGGGCAGTGCAATTCGATATCACAAAAAATAAGATAAATAGTATGGATGCTTCTTCTATCGGTAGAGATGTTACATCTAATACGTGGTGGATTGTATATTATAGATAATTATAAGCTCATACATAACGGAGTATTAAACCATAACAAATTGCCATTTAAACGAGAACAGGCAGAGAGTTTTCCCAACACTCTCTGCCCGATGAAACGAATAATATAATACTCGTTTAATCTATCATATTCCTCGCGGCACGTCAATAGATTAAGCTGCAGCCAGATACTTTCTTGTGGTCTGTCCGGCCAGTCCGTCCGCTGTGATCTTGCAGGACTTCTGGTAGGCAATGATCGCTGCCACTGTCTTAGGACCACAGATACCGTCGATATCAGCCTCCGTCAGCAGACCAGCCTCCATCAGTTCCCACTGAATCCACTTGACACCCTCGCCTGCGGAAAGAAATACATTAATGTTTTTCTTTCTTGCCTGTGCCTTACTGGTTACCGTCATGGTAGGCTCTGTGTAAGGGTTGGTTCCCTTCCAGGTTCCCGGCACTTTTACATCGTAGGTGTAATCCATATTCTTAAAAGTCAAGCCATACACCCATTTTGTCGCGGATACCTTTGTCATGACTGTGCCATAATTGATCCCCTTGGCTTCGATACACATAGGTACTCCGTTTACTTTTCCGATATACACACCTACGTGCCCGGATTTCCACAAGACGGTTCCAGGTGCAAAATCATCAATCTTGGAGATTGGCATCCTGGTATATGCCGTCTGGTAAAGCTGATAGGATCCGATGTTAAGCTGCCGGTATCCAGCGATCAGGCCGGAGCAGTCTACGTTGACCTTGCCGACCTGTCCTCTGCTGCGGGCCTTGGTCATATAGGAGTTGGTAACCACCTTGGGATACATCGCATGCATAGTACTCATTTTCTTTTCGGTAAGAACTCCCTCTGAAATTTTTGCACCGTAAAAGTACGGGGTTCCCAGATGCACCTGCGCATATTCAACCATTCCATTTCCTGTCTTCATTCCTCTTTCACCTCTTCCTTATCAGATCCATTCATTTTTCCATCATCCAGCAAATCCTTCACCGCCCGGAACCACTTCTCGATAACGCTCTCCAAAAACTCATCGGTGATAAAATATTGCAGCCATTCCGGTAAAAGTTTTCGCGCCTGACTTACCACATACTTCATTTTTTGTTTTCCGGATCCGGATTCCTTGAAAGCGTGCTCTGCTTTCAAGAACAGGTGATACACATCCACTCTAATCTCATCGATGGTCTTGTCTCGGATATATACCCACAATGTAGCTCCTACCACCAGTGCTGTAAGAACTGCCAAAATAATTACCATTATTGTACTTGTACTCATAACTCGTATCCTCCTTATAATAAAAATGCCTGAACTGCCGCCCACATCAGGCCAGCAATTAAAAATCCGATTACTGCTCCTACTACAGTATTAAATACTGTTCTCTTTGCATTGCTCCACTCTTTTCCAGGAGCACGTTCCATATCATCCACACGGCCATCCATCTTTTCAACCTTCTGATCAAGACTGGAGACAGTCTCATTGGTGTGTTTTACCTCTTCGACAAGTTGGATCATCGTATTTGACATTGTATGGATTTCTTCTGTCACTTTCTCCAGCTTATCAATCCGGTGGGTATTGGATTTTGCTCTGGCTTCTATCTCCGTAAGCCGATGTTCCATTTCGGTTTCATTCATGCCGCACCTCACAATATAAGAGCCGGTCACCTCCCGGAAGGGAAGTAATCGGCTCATGGCTCTTGGTTACTATGTAATTGGTTTATGGACCGTCTCTCACTCTCATAGGCAACCTCCTACTCTGCTGTCAGATCTGCCAGCTGTGTCTCCAGGGTGTTGATCTGATCCCGGAGAGACTGCCTCTCTGCGTGGACAGTCTCCATGTCATACTCGGTCTGCTCACCGAGAAGAGTATACTCGTATGTTTTGATGACTTTATAGTCGCTGGCAGCGATCCGGGCCTTAAGGTCATCAATCTGCGCTGTCAACTGACTGATCTGCTGCTGTCGTGCCTGCTCTGCAAGCTCCTCTTCGGTCGGTTCAGGTTGCACTGGTGCAACCGGCTCAATATATACGGATCCGTCATCGGACAGCTCATACCAGCCGTCGCCCTCCCGGAATAAAGTAGTGTATGCCTCATACTCGCCGTTGTCCAGCGGGTATTTGCATCCCTCATCCAGGTAGAGCCGGAAGCCGTTGGTATTTACTGTAAGATTGTCTCCGGTGATCCGGATCACGTGAGGACTCTCTTCTGACACAATGACCTTTGTAACGGTCTTTTTCTTTTTAAATTTGATATAGCCCATAACATGACTCCTTTCTAGCGCTGTTCTGGCCGCGCCCGCCTTCTGATTTTCTACTGATAATCTCCACCCATTATTCAATCACTCCTTCTGTAAATGGCAAGTTAAACCAAGATGCCGATTTGACTTTAGTAAATTGTGTATCGTG
>OOAO01001448.1_pt1 | contig 19966 bp, 16 predicted proteins | sample 1671821 | NCBI WGS metagenome assembly OOAO01 (sample SAMN06348196, study PRJEB24527) | human gut metagenome | biome: human gut; feature: ankylosing spondylitis patient; material: feces | host: Homo sapiens | place: China | collected 2015-10 | reverse complement strand
CGGAGAGTCTCCTGAAGAAGCTGTGTTGAATTTGCAGGAAACAATGAATGAAATGATAGATGAGATGTATATGGTAGAAGAGTTTATTTAATGGATAATGGAAAATGGATAATGGATAATGGAGAATTGATGATGCCATTCTGCATAGAGATTTTCCATTATCCATTTTTCATTATCTATTTATTCAATACTCAGTTCATCAATAATGTGGGAGGCTCCTGCATATTTATCGATAATAAATAAGGTATAGCGGATATCTACACAGGCGGCACGTTGTGAGGAGGGGCGGAAAGCGATGTCTCCGGTCAGCCCTTCATAGTTGCGGTCGAAAGCTGTGCCCACTAGTTGTCCTTTGCTATTGAATACCGGACTGCCGGAGTTTCCTCCTGTATTATCAGTATTAACAATAAAGCAGACAGGCATTTCACCGTCTTTACCATAGCGTCCATAGTCTCTGGCTTTATATAGTTCCTTCAACTTCTGCGGAACTACAAATTCCCAGTTTCCTGGATCTTCCTTCTCCATAACTCCTTTGAGTGTAGTATGAGCGTCATAAACTACTCCGTCGGCAGGTTCGTAAGAAAGTACCTGTCCGTAAGTCAGTCGTAAGGTTGAATTGGCGTCCGGATAGATAGGCATTCCTTTTTCCTGTCTCATGTCCATCATTCCTTTTACCCATACCTTATGAGCAGCGTCGTAGTTCTGATTAGCCTCTTTCATGGCAATGGCAGTTTTCAATATTCCATCTGTGATGGAGTATTTGAAAAGTACCATCCAGTCATGACCTATCTTATATAAGCTTGGTTTTTTGATAAACTTTTCAAAGTTCTTGGGATTACCAAAAATCGAATATTCAAAACAAGCATCTACAAATGAATCTATATTTCCTTTGAAACGTGAGTTTATGATCTCGAAAATATTGATTCGTTGTTCCTCCGGAATGTAGCTGGCATAAGTTTGCAGCATGGTTTTGGCAACCATTCGCTCTACTTCCGGGAAGGGAACGGAGGCAAAGTATTTTTCACCGGCTTGTTTCAGATTTTCGGTAGCTGTTTTTATTTGTTCTTTGTTTTTTGACTTAAGGGCAGTGACCATTTCTGTTGTAGAAGGGAGGCGCATAAAGTCAAGTGCTGTGACAAGTGCTTCGTTAAGGGCTTGCTGGTGATAGAGTGCATCCCGTCGATGAGCAACGATAGAACGTATTTCATCAAATGCCTTCTGATAAGAATCATCACCTTTTTCGCGGCCACGGGCCAAGAGTTCTTCTTGTTGTTTACGCTTGGTATCCAGTACTTTGAGACGTACTAATCCTTCGTTCATACCAATTGCATTTTTCCAGTAATTGGCTGAAGATGCATACTTACTTGCATAATGGATTCGTACGGCAGGATCTTTCAGCATCTGCTCCATCAGAACTTTCTGACGGGCACCGCGTACATGTTGACGCATAAAGTTGGTAGTCTGCATACGCTCTTCCACTTCGTCAGAAATCATATATCGCCAGTTGCGTCCCGGGAATCCCATAACAAAGGTGAAGTCACCTTCCTGTACTCCGGCAATGCTGATTTTCAAATGTTTTTTGACCTGCAAAGGAACATTGTCTCTAGAATATGCGGCAGGTTTGCCGTTTTTATCAGCATAGATGCGGAAGAGGGAAAAATCTCCGGTATGGCGGGGCCACATCCAGTTGTCTGTGTCGGCTCCGAATTTACCAATAGAAGAGGGGGGAGCACCTACCATGCGAATATCGCTGTATACGGTCTTTACAAACATATAATATTTATTTCCTCCGTAAAAAGCTTTAAGTTCAAGTTTGGTTGCAGGGGTGACTTCTATATTTTCATCTTTAGCGAAGCGTTCTGCCACTTTGCTCAGGTAACTTGGCGACAAATAATTAGTACCATTCGGATCTTCATCTTTTTTCAACTGATCGTTTACGTAACTGGTTACATCAAGGATACGGTCGATAAAAGTGACGGTCAATCCCGGTGTGGGAAGTTCTGCATCACGGTTCATGGCCCAGAATCCTTCTGTCAGGTAATCATGCTCTACATTACTATGTTGTTGGATAGCTCCGTAACCACAATGATGATTGGTGAGTACCAGTCCTTCAGAAGAAATGACTTCTCCGGTACATCCGCCACCGAAGTGTACAACAGCATCTTTCAGAGAGATGCTATTGGCATTATATACCTCTTCAACAGGAATCTCCAGACCGAGTTCCCGCATGGCAACTGCATTTTGTGCTTTCAGGTCAGTTAGCATCCACATACCTTCATCGGCGTGGATGCTAAGAGTTGCCAGTGAAAAAATAGCAAATATAATTTGTTTTCTCATTTATTCTACGATAGTCATTTCATTAATCAGATGGCCGCAGTTTCCTAATTTCTCAAGGATAAACAGGACGTAGCGGATATCAAGGTTGATACAACGTTGCAAGTTGTTATCAAAGTTAATATCACCACTCAGAGATTCCCAGTTACCATCGAATGCACAGCCGATCAATTCTCCGTTTTCGTTCAATACTGGACTACCGGAGTTACCACCGGTAATGTCATTGGTTGACAGGAAGCAGACAGGCATATCACCGTTAGGTAATGCATAACGACCGTAGTCTTTCTTTTCTATAAGTTCTTTCAACTTGGCCGGTACCACAAATTCGCGGTCTTCCGGATTTTCTTTTTCAAGAATACCTTTTGTTGTTGTGTAATAGTTATAGTGTACACCATCTTTCGGATCATATGGTTTTACGTTACCATAGGTCAGGCGAATGGTGAAGTTTGCGTCCGGATATGAAGGAACAGGCAATTTCATTTCACCTAAACCGCGGATGTAAGTTTTGTGGAGCAGAGCAAGTTCTTTGTCTAGCTCTTTTAGCTGATCAAGGAGATTGCCGTATTGATCGTATTTGGATTGGGCATATTGCAAAGCCAGATCCTCATCAATAGCTTTTACTGTCGGCTTTTTGAGGAATTTATCAAAGTTAGCCTGATTGGCAAAAATAGACTTATCGTACATATCGTCTACGAACTTGTTGTAATCTCCTTTATATTTTTGCTCGATCACTTTATAGATAGCAGGGCGTTGGTTTGCCGGAATCATTTCTGCATAGAGAGGAAGCAGTGCTTTAGCTACTTTGCGGTCTACTTCATGATCATAGTCTTTGTTATGGATGCTTTTGAAGTTTTCTTTCAGACCTTCCAGACGAACTTTGATCAGAGAGTCGTTTTTATCAACCAAAGCTTCCCGTGTTTTAGTTAACATTGAGTTACCAAATTCGATAGCTCCGAAGAAAACTTCAGTCAGGCAAGTCAGTTGATAATTGAGAGGAGCTGTTTGTGCTACCAGATCATCGATCTTTTTCACAACATTGGCATATTCGGTATTGTTTTGTGCCTTTGCATATTCAGCAAATTTAGCTTCCTGTTCTGCTTTAGTGCCCAATACGTCATTGTCAATGATCGCTTTGTTCATTCCGATCGAGTTTTTCCAGTAGTTACTGGAGCCTGCATATTTGTTTGCATACTGAATACGGATTTTATCGCTGGCGTTCATCACTTCTTTCAAAACAGCCAGGCGTGCACCACGAATGCGGATACGCGGTTCATTGGTTGACTCCATGCGTTCTTTTACTTCTGACACAGTCAGATAACGGCTGGTTCTTCCGGGGAATCCCATGATCATTGCATAGTCTCCTTCTTTTAAACCTTTGATGGAGATTGACAGATGTTTCTTCGTTTTCAGCGGAGTATTGCTTGCGCTGTATTCAGCCGGCTCTCCGTTGGCATCTGCATAGATACGGAACATGGAGAAGTCACCGGTATGACGGGGCCACATCCAGTTGTCTGTTTCGCCACCGAATTTACCTACTGAAGAAGGAGGAGCGGCAACCATACGTACATCCGGATATATTTTCTTGTAGAACAGGTAGAATTTGTTTCCTGCGTAGAAAGGAAGGGCTTGCGGTACAATTCCTTTCTTATCTTTCAGGTCACTTTTTTCATAGAGTTCTTTAGCCAGTCCTTCAAGGAAAGCACCGGTGAATGACTGGGATTCTGTAATCTCTTTGGCGGCGATTTTAGCATTCACAATATCTGTTATATCTTCGATACGTTCGATGAAGGTGAACTTTAGTCCCGGAGTAGGAAGTTCCTGATCTCTGGATGTAGCCCAAAAGCCATCTGTCAGATAATCGTGTTCTACACTACTGTGTTGCTGGATAGAAGAATAACCGCAGTGATGGTTAGTCAGGATCAAGCCTTCCGGTGAAATGATTTCTCCTGTACATCCTCCTCCGAATATACCGACTGCATCTTTCAAAGAGACACCATTGGGATTATATAAATCCTGGGCTTCCAGTTTTAATCCTTGTTTCTTCATCATATCTATGGAATGTTGCTGTTGCATTAGTTGCAATAACCACATACCTTCGTCCGCTTTTACGGTACATACCAGCAGCGCTGTCAGCGCTAATAAATAAAGTCTTAGTCTGTTCATTACTTTATGATAACAATTATAAATTATGATGTTAATATTCTATTTTTAAACTTCCGTCTTTTAGTGCTTTCATGATGTTGGCAGGAGCCTGTTGATTCATTAATTCTTTTTTCATGAAATCCATATAGGGAGCTACATGCTGAAAGTATTGGTAATATCCTTTGCACAGATAGTTCAGACCGGGTTCGCCGTCCGCTGTCCGACTGAAGCGGTTCTTTGGACATTCTCCGTTGCAGGCAAATAGAAAGTCGCACTCCTTGCATTGGGTTGGGAGTGATTGGTATTTCATTGTTCCGAAGTTATGCTGTCGTTCACTATGCATCATTTCCACCAAAGTTTGGCTATAGATATTTCCCAATTTATATTCCGGGAATACGAAGTGGTCACAAGAGTATACGTCTCCGTTGAATTCCATAACGCCGGCATGTCCGCAATGCTTCGCCATTGTACATACGCCCGGTTGCTCACCCATCCAGTTAGCCAATGTAGAATCGAATATCTGTATGAAGAATTTGCCCACATCTTCTTTTACCCATTCATCAAAAATTGTACAGAGAAAGTTACCCCATTGTTCCGGACTTATGGAGAAATCAGCCAATGCTCCTTCTTTACCTTCTGCCAGAGAGGCAAGATGACGACCGTCCTGATGTGAAACAATGCGTTCAACAATCGGGGCGAACTGGATATAATGGCAATCTATTTCTTTGAAGAAATTATAAAAGTCTAATGGATATTCGGCATTGAAATCGTTCACAACAGCCATAGCGTTCCATTCTACTCCATGTTTTTTCAGGAGATTGATCCCTTGCATCACTTTGACGAAAGAAGGTTTGCCCATCTTATTTTTGCGATATTCGTCATGAAACTCTTGCGGGCCATCAATGGAAACCCCTACCAGCCAGTTGTTTTCACGGAAGAACTCGCACCATTCGTCTGTAAGCAAGGTTCCATTCGTCTGGATACAATTGTCAATCGTACGTCCGCGGGCGTATTTCTTTTGCAGCTCCATCGCCTTTTTATAAAAAGAAAGCGGACGCATCAGCGTTTCTCCACCGTGCCAGGTAAAAAGCACTTGAGGCATGGTTTGAGAGTTGATATACTCGTCGATAAACTTTTCCAGTAGCTCATCGCTCATTACATGTTTCGGGTTTTCTTTGTATAGATTCGCCTTTTCCAAATAATAGCAGTATTCGCATGCGAGGTTGCATACGGCTCCCACGGGCTTTACCATGACATAAAGCGGTTTGGCAAAAGGTGCATAAGTTGTTGCTTTCATGACTGCAAATTTAGATAAACTAAATGAAAAAAATGATCTCCCACCTCTGTTTATAAGGATTATTAAAGAAAAGAGTCTTACAAGTTTTAAATATTGATAAAATGTTTCTTTTAAGTCCGAATCAGTTGTACCTTTGTACCCAGAATTTAATGAAACAATGAACGTGAATAAGATTTTGCCTTTTGTGCTTTTGCTTCCCTTTCTAGCTTCGTGTACTCATAAGTATAAGATAGAAGGAACATCTTCAGTAAATGGTCTGGATGGAAAAATGTTATATCTGAAGACTTTGAGGGATGGAGAATGGACAAAACTGGACTCGGCTGAAGTAGTGCATGGATCATTTTCAATGAAAGGGAAAATCGATTCTGTACAAATGACAACACTTTATATGGATGACGAAAGTGTCATGCCGGTTGTGTTGGAAAGTGGCAAGATCGTTATTACCATTAGCAATACCGACCTTAAAGCGGTTGGAACTCCTTTGAACACAGCATTGTATGACTTTATTGCAAAGAAGAATGCAATGGAAGAAAGCATCGGTGAACTGGAAAGAAAAGAAACCCGTATGGTGATGGATGGCGCTGATCTGGAAGAAGTTCATGAACAGTTACTTGCAGAAGGAGATTCACTGATGAAAGCGATGAATCAATATGTCAAGACTTTCATCTCGGATAATTATGAAAATGTATTAGGACCTAATGTATTTATAATGCTTTGCAGCTCTTTGCCATATCCTATTATGACTCCACAAATAGATGATATAATAAAGGATGCTCCCTATTCTTTTAAGAGTAATAAGATGGTGCGAGAGTTCTTGACGAAGGCCAAAGAGAACATGCAATTGATAGAAGAGCATCAACGGATGCAACAAAATGTAGGTTCGAAGAAATAAATCTTGAGTTTTTTGCGTATTTTTGCATAAAACTCAAGATAAGATGAAAACGTCCTTTTCTATTCGTATTGCTTTTTTCTTTATTCTTTCTTTTTTGGCAGTTTCCTGTCATAGAGATACGGACGCTCTCAACATGACTTTTTCAAAAGTGGAAAAGTGTATGGATCTATGTCCGGATAGTGCTCTAAACCTATTAAAAGGTATTCATGATCCTGAAAAATTGTGGGGTGAGTCACAAGCGACTTATGCTCTTCTGATGACGCAGGCAATGGATAAGAACTATATGAAGTTTAGTTCGGATTCGTTGATTGCATTAGCTCTGAATTACTATACAATAACTCAGACCTCCCCAATAATGTATGCAAAGGCTCTATTTTATCATGGAAGAGTTATGCTTGAATTGGATAAGGAGGAAGAAGCCTTGAAATCTTTTCTTGCGGCAAAAGATGTTTATGAGAGAACTAAGGATCATAAAATGTTGGCATTGATAGCAGAAGAGGTTGGTATGATAAATCGAAAACAGGACTTGTACGATGATGCTTTGACGAATTTTAGGGAAGCACTTACTACATATAAGCAGTTAAAGGATTCTCTTTCGGTTATTAGTGCTAGTTTGAATATTGCTAGAGTTTATTTGTTTAAGTCTGAATGGGATAGCTGTTCCTTATATTATAATAACGCATTAGAAATAGCAGTACAGAAGAATTATTTATCTGAAATTACAATATTGCATGAATTAGGTATATTGTATCGCTCTATGCAAAATTTATCAGAAGCAGAACGTTATTTCTTAGCTGCTTATGAAAAAGAAACAGATGAAGAAAAGAAATATATGGAATGTTTGTCTTTGGGATATTTATATATGCAAATGGGACAGACAGAAAATGCTAGAAAGTATCTGAAGATGAGTGCCAACTCTTCTAAAGCATATACGCAAATTGATGCGTATGATTGTTTATACTTTTTAGAAAAAGATATTGATAACTTTGAAGAAGCAATTATTTATCATGAATTAGCAGATTCCATAACTAATGCTATGGAGGAGCTTAACTCACGAGAGTTAATAGCAAGTTTACAGAAAAAATATGAGAATGAAAAACTACGGAATGATAATTTGCAAATGAAAGTACGATATACGAACTTTATTCTGTGGGGTACGATTGCTTTTTTATTTGTTGTTGCATGTATGTGTTATTATTATTATAAAAATCGGAATAACAAAAAGAAAATAGCCGAGATTGAATTACAGATTCAAGAGAATGAAGAAGAAATAGAACGATACCAGCAGGAAATAGAGGATATTCAAATATCAAAAGATCAGGTGTTAAAGGAAAATCTGATGTTAGAAGAAAATCGTACTAAAGTAGGAGAACTCAATGGAAAGATTGTTCTTTTAACCATGCAGAATAAAACTTTGTCGGAACATCTGAAAGAACTGGGGGGTGAATTAAATGTTGGCATATCTTCAGGCTCATTTATACATGCATTTCGGCTTCTATTGGCAATAAAAGAGGGGACCTTAAGAGGAAAACTTTCTAATGAAGAGCGTCAGAAGTTATTTAGTCTGTTTGATTTGATTTATTGGAATTATGTTAGTCGTTTATTGGAAAGAGCTCCAACTCTTACTAAACATGATCTTGAGATTTGCTGTTTTCTTAAATTTGGTTTGAGTCACGAAGAGCTAAGTTGTATCTTTCATACTACTTCTGATTCTGTAACGAGGGCAAAAGGCAGGCTTAAAGGTCGATTAGGCATTTCTCCGCAAGATGATTTGGACCTTTTTTTGAAGGAATTCTGAGAAATAAAAAATGGATTGTCCGGGTAAATGTTAAATTGATAATTAATAATATGTTGATTAATAGGTTGTTACTTTTCATTAACCTCTTGTAATTTGTCCGGGTTGATTTTTTTGTTTTTTCGAATACATACCGTACTTTTGGCGAAACAAAAAAGCAATATAATTATGAAAGTACGTTTTATTTTATCTTTTCTAGCTGCATTATTTATTGCAGGGAATATGATCGCTATTGAGAGTACAGAACGGGTAGAGAGAAAACTGCCTCTTGTGTTAAAAGGAGAAGTTCCGACTACGACAAGTCGTTCTATTCCTGTAATACCTATTAGTGCGTCTGTTTCTACAGATGATAATATTGTAGAAATCATTTTCACAGTTCCTTTGGGCGAAGTGAAAATACTAGTGGATGGACAAGTACAGGAAGTCTGTCAGGTAACGGCTCCTGGACAAACAACTTCTTTCTCTATAGAAGGATGGGCTCCGGGCGTTTATAAACTAGAATTTAAAGTCGCCGGAGGCGGATACGTATACGGAGAACTAGTAATAGAGTAAATAAGGAACTAGACCTTAACTTTTATATAATGAATAGTCATCATACAGTTGCTATTGGCACTTGGGAAGGTGACAAACAGCAATCTATTGAATATAATTCTTCTATTGCAGTCGGGATTGATTGTCCCCGTGCAAAATTGAGAGTAAGTATTCTATTAGATACAATACAAGAGTATCAGGTGAGATATATCTTTTCTGACGAGGAGATAAGTGAAGCTGTAAATGAGGCTGGGCTTATCATTGGCGCAAGGGGTATAGCCTATGAAGGGGTATTACAACGAAAACCGGTTATTGTAGTGGGGGAATATGGTTTTGGAGGTTTAGTTACTCCAGATACATTGCATGAACAATACAATAATTATTTTAGAGGCAAAATCAATGGAATAAAAGCAGAGTACTTCTCTTTAGAGCGATTAGAAGAAGAAATAAGGAGAGGATTTGCTTTGACATTCCAGGAATTGCAAATGATGTCTAACCAGACAATAAGATTTCTACATAATATATAGACTTTTTGATTTAATAGATTAATGCATAAAGACTGGTTAGGTATGCGGGGGTGCGTGAGTATCCCCGCATTTCGTTTCTTACCGATCCTGGTCTTCGTTTGTGATCATTCCTTTATGCTTTTCAGGAAGTGCACTCTCAACAGCAGCATAAGCCTCTGCCATAGTAGCTTTTATGTTTTCCATACCTTTTCCTTTAGGAGGAATAGGGTCATGAATGGTCAGAATCATGCGATGGCGATGTATCCATTTGCCTGTACGTGGCAGGATTTCAAAAGAACCGTCGATTGTAACGGGAACAACTGCCAGCTGCAAGTCATCTGCCAATTGAAACGCCCCTTTTTTGAAATATCCCATGTGTCCGGTGAAAGTACGTGCTCCTTCGGGAAAAACGACTAAGGATACCCCGTCTTTCAGCGAATCTTTTGCTTGCCGAATGGTCTCCAGTACTTTTTTGGGACCGGACCGGTCTACAAAAATGTGTCCTGCACTTTCACATGCTTTTCCTACAAATGGTATCTTACGCAGGCTTTTTTTCATCATCCACTTGAAATTTCTTCCGATGAATCCATAAATAAGAAAAATATCGAAGGATCCCTGATGATTCGGCACAAAGATATAAGAGGTCTTCCCGTGTAATTTTTCACGACCGTGAATCTTTACAGGAATCAACAGAAAAAGACAGATGAGTTGTGACCATATTTTGCCCGGATAGTATCCCCAGAAATGAGCTCCTCCTAGTAAAGAGCCTACAATGGTGACAATCGCTGTAAGAATAGTCAATACCAATAGGATAGGTAAAGCAATACAAATTTGATAAATATAATATAGTATCTTCATGGGGAGTTTATTTTTATATATATGCAAAGATACATGATTATTGGTAAAAAAAGCAGTAGGATACAACATAATCTTTGCGATTATGTTATTTTTGTCTTCTGTTATAGACAGATAATGATATGATACGTATACTACATACTGCCGATTGGCATTTAGGACAGACATTTTTTGGTTACGACCGCGCGGAAGAACATAAGGCTTTTCTTGATTGGCTGGCCGAAGAAATCCGACAAAACGAGATTGATGCATTGGTTATAGCCGGAGACGTGTTTGATGTTTCCAATCCTTCTGCTGCGTCTCAGCGCATATATTATGAGTTTATTTATCGGGTGACTGCGGAGAATCCGAAACTGCAAATTGTGATTGTTGCCGGTAATCATGACTCTGCGGCGCGTTTGGAAGCTCCTCTGCCTTTGTTGCAGGCGATGCGGACGGAAGTCAGAGGGGTAGTGCGCAAATTGGAGGGCGGAGAGATTGACTATGATCATTTGACAATAGAATTGAAGAATAGAGAAGGGGAAGTAGAAGTACTTTGTATGGCTGTTCCTTTTTTGCGGCAGGGAGATTATCCGGTAGTGGAGACAGAAGGGAACCCATATATGGAAGGAGTTCGCGAACTTTACGCGCGACTTTTACAAAGGTTGTGGGCACGCCGGAAAACGAATCAGGCTATTCTCGCTGTCGGTCATTTACAGGCTACCGGATCAGAGATTGCCGAGAAGGATTATAGCGAACGGACAGTGATTGGTGGTTTGGAATGTGTATCACCCGATACTTTTTCGGAAAAGATAGCGTATACGGCTTTAGGACATATCCATAAAGCACAGCGGGTATCCGGCAGGGAGAATGTAAGATATGCCGGAAGTCCGATTCCTATGTCTTTTGCCGAGAAGCATTATCATCACGGGGTGGTGATGGTGATTTTAGATGAAGGCTGTGCGGTTGATATCAGAAGGATAGAGTGTCCACAATCCATACCTCTTATCAGTGTGCCGGGTGGAGAGGCTGCTTCACCGGAAAAAATAATAGAAATATTAAGAGATTTACCGGAGGTGGATGGAGAAGCTCCTTATCTGGAAGTCAAGGTTTTGCTTGAAGAACCGGAACCTATGCTTCGTCAGGAAATAGAAGAGGCATTGGCTGGTAAGAAATATCGTCTGGCACGTATCGTTTCTGCTTATCGTCAGGAAGAAAGAGTGGAAAAGGAGGCTGATGGCTGGAAAAAGGGATTGCAGGAAATGTCTCCGTTGCAGATTGCGCAATCTGCATTCGAAAAGGTTTATCAGGCGGAAATGCCTGCCGACCTGACTGATTTATTCCAGGAAGCATATATTTCCGCAACTCGTAAAGAAGAGGAGGAGGGAGAATGAAAATTATAGCAATAAGATTGAAGAATCTGACTTCGATAGAAGGCAGTGTTGAAATAGATTTTACGGTGGAACCGTTATCTTCGGCTGGTATATTTGCAATTTCCGGTGCTACAGGAGCGGGAAAGTCGACTTTGTTGGATGCTCTGTGTCTGGCATTATATGACAAGGCTCCTCGTTTTGCGGCTTCGGTGGAGAGTATCAATCTGGCAGATGTGGGAGATAACCAGATCAATCAGTCGGATGTGAGAAATCTGCTTCGTCGGGGGACGAGTGACGGATATGCGGAGGTCGATTTTCAAGGAGTGGACGGACATCGATATCGTTCCCGGTGGTCGGTCAGACGGACAAGGAATAAGGCGAGCGGTTCTTTACAGCCTCAAGTGCTGGAGGTGAAAGATTTGGATACGGAAAAAGAATTTCAGGGAACGAAGAAAGAATTGCTGGCACAGTTGGTAGAGTTGGTCGGTTTGACGTATGAGCAATTTACCCGTACCGTATTGCTGGCACAAAACGACTTTGCAACTTTTCTGAAATCCAGAGGGGCGGCGAAAGCGGAACTACTGGAGAAGTTGACGGGAACAGGTGTTTATTCCCGCATCTCTCAGGAGATTTTTGCCCGGAATAAGGCTGCACAAGAAGAGGTGACGATGATTCAAAGTAAGATGAGTGTGATTGAGTTGTTGCCGGAGGAAGAACTTTTAACCTTGCAGAATGAGAAAGAACAGTTGGTTGAGAAACGTGCGGCAGGGATTAAATTGCTGGCAGAACTGAATGCGCAATTGAATGTGGTCCGTTCATTGAAAATGCAGGAAGCTCTTTGGGTGAAAAAGCAGCAGGAAGAGCAGGAGGAACTGAATAAACAAAAGAATCTACAGGATGCTTTGGTTGTTCAGGAAGAAGGACTGATTCATTTTAAAGCGCAGTGGGAAGCGATACAGCCGGATTTGAAAAAGGCACGTCAGCTAGATGTACAAATACAGTCGCAGCAGGCGGGGTATATACAGTCTCAACAAATTTTGCAGGCTGCCCGTCAGCAGGTGGCGGATCAGGAGAAGAAATCTGCATCTGCGATAGAGCAGTTACGGATCTCCTATCATTCTTTGAGTCGTCTGTTGAATCGTACAGATGTGGAGTCACTGCAGCTGGAACAGATTGAAGTCATCCTTAACGAGGAAAAGGATACATTGGAAACATGGACAAAGGTGAATGAAGAACGCCTTGGCCGGTTAAATTCTTTCGGTTATCCTTCTTTGGTAGATGAGCAGGGTAAGATTCAAAAAGAACTGACGCGCTTGCAGAATATAAAGAAATTGACTGAAGAACAATCGAAGTCGAAGCAGGATATAGAGAAACTGGAAAAGGAAGTGACTGTTTGTACACAGCAGTTGGCAGAGCAGGATACTGTAGTTAAAGCCTTGCAGCGGCTTTATGAAAATGCCCGTATGGCGGTAGGAAAGGATGTGAAAGCATTGCGTCAGCAGTTGCAGGAAGGGGAGGCTTGTCCGGTTTGTGGAAGTACGACACATCCTTATCATCGGGAACAAGAGGTAGTGGATACTCTTTACCGGAATATGGAACAGGAATATAATACCGCAGTGTCTGCTTATCAGCAGATAAATAATCGCAGCATTGCCCTGCAACGAGACTTAACCCATCAAAGAGCAACTGAGGTACAGATAAAAGAACAGTTGTCCGTTTTGCAACAAGAAGGATTGCCGGCTGGAGAGGAAGATCAGATACAGAATCGGTTAAATGAGTTGGCGGAACGTATTTCAGCTTATCAGCATCTGTATGCGGAATGGCAGCAGAACGATGAGAAAATAAAGAAATTGCGGACACACTGTGATGCTCTGCGTGAGAATGTCTCACAGTGTCGTTTGGCTGCGCAAAAGGTATCAGCCGCTAAAGAACAGTCGGCTATTTTACAGAAAGCAGCTATTGATGAGCAACAAAGATTCGAAGTGATCGCTAAAGCGTTGGATGCACTCCGACAGGAACGTTCTTTGTTATTAAAAGGGAAGAGTGCGGACGAAGCTGAGGCTGCTGTTGCCCGAAGAGAAAAAGAATTGAATGAGGCGTTGGAAAAGGCTCGTAAACAAGTGGAGGGAGTACAAAATCATCTTTCCGGTCTGCAGGGAGAAATGAAACAATTGTCCGTTGTCATTGAAGAACTTCGGGAGCAACAGAAAGGTATCGAACTTCCGGATCAGCTTCCTCAGACTATAGCGAAACAACAGGAAGATAATCTTAATACGGAACGTGCGCTGTCGATTGCGGAGGCACGTCTGTTGCAGCAGGCAAAGAATAAAACAATCTTTGAGCAGATAACCAAGGAGCTTACCGAAAAGCAGGCAGTTGCCGTACGTTGGGCTAAATTGAATAAATTGATTGGTAGTGCCGACGGTGCTAAATTTAAAGTCATAGCCCAAAGTTATACTTTAAATCTGTTATTGCTCCATGCCAACAAACATTTGGCTTATCTTTCCAAGCGGTATAAGTTACAGCAAGTCCCCGATACACTGGCGCTTCAGGTGATTGATTGCGATATGTGTGATGAGATACGTACGGTATATTCGCTTTCGGGAGGTGAATCTTTCCTGATTTCACTGGCACTTGCATTGGGCTTATCTTCGCTTTCGAGCAATAATCTGAAAGTAGAATCCCTGTTTATCGACGAAGGATTCGGCTCGTTGGATGCTGACAGTCTGAGAACAGCCATGGAAGCTTTGGAGCAGCTACAGATGCAGGGACGGAAAATCGGAGTCATTTCCCATGTACAGGAAATGAGTGAACGTATTTCAGTTCAGGTGCAGGTACATAAGAAGATCAATGGAAAAAGCGTGCTTACTGTCGTAGGGTAAGCACCGTTATTTCCGGCCATGCACCGAAGCGGAAAGGAAGTCCGACATAGCCGATGCCTTCATTTACGTACAAACCACGTGTCCCTTCCAGATACATCCCGCTCCATTCGGGATAGATGTAAGAGGAAGGAGAATGATTACCGAATTTTAACTGCATGGCGTGGGTATGCCCTGCCAGCATTAAATCGATGTATGTTTGTGGAAGTACTTCCCGTCTCCAGTGGGTAGGGTTATGGCTTAAAAGTATCTGGAACATTCCTTCGGTTCCCCGCATCGCTTCGGGGAGATCAGCATATTGGGAGAAAGGCGGTTCTCCTTCGTTTTCAACTCCAATAAGGGCGATACTGTCGCTGCCCTGAATCAGAATCGTATGAGAATTATTCAATAACTTCCAGCCCATAGCGGCTTGTCTTTGCAGAAGATCGTTCAGATTATCATCTTGCTCATCTTTGCTTTTCCAGTGGAAATAAGGACCGTAATCATGATTCCCTAAAATGGAGTAGACTCCATCTTTGGCTTTCAGTCCGGCCAGTATATCTTGAAAATCATTCAGTTCGACTGCACGATGATTAACCAGATCACCGGTAAAGACGATAAGATCGGCCTGTTGCTCATTCACCAGTTTTACTAACTTCTGAATAGCGGAAGCATTTCCCTGCCAACTTCCGATGTGAATATCCGACAGCTGAACAATACGGTATCCATCGAAAGCCGATGGAAGCTTGGGCGAGGAATAAGTTACCTCTTTGACGTCAAACTGCGTGCGTCCGATAAAAGACCCGTAGATGATCATTACGATAGAAATCACGGCTAATGTCAGTCCGGTACAGATAAAGGGAGTTCGGGGCCACCGTAGCCATTTGTGGAAAGGTACCCCGATAATCGTGCAGAGAGACAGCAATAGTTTAGGAGCCGTAAACAGGAAGAAAAAGATGGAAAACCATCCAATAGCCTGTGTATGGCGTTCGGCAAAGGCGTTATTGGAGAAGTAAACCAGATAAAGTAATCCTGCGGATAGCAGGAAAGCAGGCAGCCAGTAGAGGATTCTCAGCCAGCGTTTTGCCGTCAGATGAACGATAAATCTGAGATACAGATAAATGTCCGGTAGAATAAGGAAAATAAGTAAAAATATAAATAGGCGTTGCAACATAACAGCACGGATATTAAATTTTTAGTTGAAATAGGCGAAGCAGCTGACTCTGGTCAACTGTCTATGATTTTAAGTTCGTCCAGGTTCTTCTTGATTTCCTGAATACGGTTCAGGAATTTCTTGCGATAAATCCACAAGATCAGCCCCAGGCCAGCTCCCCAAAGCAGGATAAAAAATAGAATGATGGCTATCCCATATTGCCATATCTGCCAATAAATAAATGAGAGTACCGCCAGTATAAGGAGGAAAGCAGTGGCAATCAGACGTTCCCGGATCATCCACCGATGGATACGGTTGACACGGCTGATCACTTCTATCAGAGGCATTTCGTCCACTTTCGTCTGTTGTAGAAAACGGGTGGTGGTGATGTCCCAGTATAGTGCGGGAATCCACGATAGAATGATAATGATATAGATCGGATTCAGTCTGCCGTGCAACAGGACTTCCAGCAGGAATAAGACCAATACCGGCAAAGAAATCAGGATGAGTTTGATATTCAGCCGGGCAATGGCATGGATACCTTTGTCTGCATGTCCTATCAGTTTGCCAAGTTCTTCCTCTTTGATCAGCTCCTTATCTTTTAAGTGCTCATCCAGGGCATTCCATGATTTTTTCAGTTCTTCCAGTTCCATATATGATTACTCCTTTTTCATTTTTTTTAGTTTGTCTTTGATACGGCTCAGTTTGGTAGCCACATTGGTCACCGTCAGTCCGGTGATCTCCGCAATATCTTCGTAACTTTTATCTTCAAGATAAAGCAGGATAATTGATTTGTCGAGTTGTCCCAGTTGATTGATCATTTGATAAAGTTGCCTCAGCATTTCGTGGATCGGGTCCTCTATTATCCAGTCCGCTTCGCGGGTGAGGGTGACGATTTCCGGTACATTCTTTTCTTTGCGGAAAAAGCTGATACACGTGTTCAGAGCGATGCGGTAAATCCATGTGGACATTTTGCATTCTCTTCTGAACTTGGGATAGGCTTTCCAGAGGTTGAGTATCACATCCTGATAGAGGTCATTGAGCGGGGCGTTAGGATTGGTATATAAGTAACATACCTTGTAGATCACCCGTTCATATTCGCGGATGACCGATAAGAACTCCTGTTCAATAGGGTTGGTTGCCTCTGTTGTTCGTTCTCTCATGAATTAAATGGGTTACTTTTCTGGTTAGTTAGTCGTGCGAAAAGGAGAAAAATCACAAGTAAACGAAAGTTATTGCAGATTGGCAGCCAGGAATTTTCGCATTTCCTCCGTACTTTTTCCCCGACGGCGGGCATAGTCTTCGAGCTGGTCTTCTCCTATCTTTCCGACAGAGAAGTATTCGGCAGCCGGATGGGCAAACATCAGTCCGCAGACCGAAGCATGAGGGTACATGGCACCATTCTCGGTCAGTGTGATGCCTATCTGTTTCATATCCAGCAGTTCGTCCAACAGGAAATTGATGGATTGATCGGGCAGGGACGGGTAGCCTACGGCAGGGCGAATCCCTTGATATTTCTCGACCAACAGATCGGGCATTGACAGAATTTCATCTTTGGCGTATCCCCACGCTTCTTTGCGTACATATTCGTGCATCTTTTCCGTAGCAGCTTCTGCCAGACGGTCGGAAAGAGTCTGGACGAGTAAATGCTTGTAGGGATCTTGCTCGTACAGGCCTTCCATATCTGCATCTATGCAAGAAGCAAAGGCACCTATTGTATCCGGAATGCCGGAAGAAAGAGGACGGATAAAGTCACTCAGACAAAAGAACGGACTTCCGTCCCGTTTAGGCGTCTGCTGGCGGAGCAAAGGGAAAACTAGGAATTGATCGGTTTCTTTTTCAATCACCAGGTTATCTCCGTCCGAGTTTGCTTTGCAAAGTTTGAAGATAGTTCTCACTTCATAATCCTTGTCAAGTAAATCCAGCATCCGGTTGGCTTCCTTAAACAGTTGCATAGCTTCGGAAGCCTTGTTGCGGTCTTCTTCCGGAAAAGTAGTCAGCCACGAGGCACGACAGACATCGCAACCGTGAATGTTGGCGATCGCTGCGAAACGAGGTTGGAATCCCCATGCATGGAAAAAGTAAATCCAATTGATGTAGGGGGCGACGTTATGTATCTTATAAGATAAAATCATATGTTTATAAGTGACGAGTTGCTGTTTATCTGAATCTTAACTCCTGTCCACGATAATTCTCGTCAATGGTTCCGTTGTTATATAACAGATGACCGTTCACAAATGTTTTTTCTACCTTCCAGTGGAAAGTATGACCTTCCAGCGGGCTCCATTTACATTTGCTCAGGATGCAGTCTGTGGTAACAGTCCACGCACTGTCGGGACGAACCAAAACCAGATCCGCCTGATATCCTTTCCGGATAAATCCGCGATTACGTATCTCATACATTTGTGCAGGAGCATGAGACATCTTCTCTACTACCTTTTCGATGCTGAAAGCACCCTTGTCTGCCAATTCGAGCATACTGACCAAAGAGAATTGTATGGTCGGCATGCCGGACATGACTTTTAATGCGCCCCCTTCTTTTTCGCTCAAGGAGTGCGGAGCATGGTCGGTCGCAATAGCGTCGATCAGACCGCTGTTGACTGCCTCCTGCAAAGCCTTCCGGTCTTCTGCCGTTTTGATGGCAGGATTACATTTGATGCGCGCTCCTAAGGTCTGATAATCTTCTTCGGTAAAAATTAGATGAGACACACACGCTTCGGCGGTAATACGCTTCTCTGCCAAAGGTGCTTTGGAGAATAAACTCAGTTCTTTGGCAGTAGAAATATGCATAATATGCAGACGCGCATTGGTCTCGCGTGCCAATTGTACCGCCAAAGCGGAAGAACGGTAGCAAGCCTCTTCCGAGCGGATGACCGGATGAAGTGCCAAAGGTACATCGTCACCATATTCTTTTTTATATTTATCCGTATTCTCTTTGATGATTCCCTGATCTTCACAGTGTGCTGCAATCAGTAAATCCGTACCTCCAAAGATGTTGCGCAGACTTGCCATCCGGTCTACCAGCATATTTCCCGTACTGGAACCCATAAATAACTTCACTCCACATACCCGGTTTTTGTCCAGCTGACTGAATAACGGATAATTATTGTTAGTCGCTCCGAAATAACAGGAGAAGTTGACAGATGATTTTTCCGCCAGCAAAGCCAGTTTGTCATTCAGTGCCTCCAAAGTTGTGGTCTGAGGATTTGTGTTCGGCATATCCATAATCGAGGTAACTCCTCCGGCTGCCGCGGCATGGCTTTCCGTTGTGATATCTGCTTTATGAGTCAGCCCCGGATCGCGGAAATGTACGTGCTCGTCAATAGCCCCCGGCAAAAGATAACAGCCGGATGCGTCAATCGTTTCGTCACAAGGCATGGCAGCCTCTTGTCCGTCAACTAAGATCTCAGCAATCTTCTCACCTTCAATAACAACAGATCCCGGAACTTTTCTTCCTTCGTTGACAATTACGGCGTTTTTTATCAGTATACGTTTCATTTCTTTTGCGGGAATTTATGGAACCAACTATTTATTTTTAACTTGATCACTCCGAATATGGCTTCTCCAAAGATACTGCTGTTCATCTTGGAGGTTCCCAACTCACGGTTAATGAAGATGACGGGGACTTCTATGATCTTGAATCCGCATTTGTAAGCAGTGAACTTCATCTCGATCTGAAAAGCGTAGCCTTTGAAGCGAACATGATCCAGATCGATTGTTTCCAGCACCTGACGGCGGTAGCATACAAATCCGGCAGTCGTATCATGCACCGGAATACCGGTAATGAAGCGGACATACTTGGAGGCAAAATAAGACATCAGCACCCGTCCCATCGGCCAGTTGACTACATTCACGCCGCTTACATAACGGGAGCCGACAGATACGTCTCCTCCTTCTTTTGCACAAGCCGCATACAAACGGGGCAGATCATTCGGGTTATGGCTGAAATCGGCATCCATCTCGAAGATATATTCGTATGCGTGCTCCAACGCCCACTTGAATCCTGCGATGTAAGCAGTACCCAATCCTAACTTCCCTTTGCGCTCGATCATAAAGAGGCGTTCGGGGAATTCCTGTTGCAAAGTTTTCACAATGCTTGCAGTGCCGTCCGGAGATCCGTCTTCTATAACCAGTATATGGAATACCTTGTCTAAACCGAAAACGGCACGGATAATATTTTCTATGTTCTCCCGTTCATTATAGGTCGGGATAATAACGATGCTATCTGATAATTGCATAGAAGTCCTATTT
>OOAO01001428.1_pt1 | contig 20209 bp, 19 predicted proteins | sample 1671821 | NCBI WGS metagenome assembly OOAO01 (sample SAMN06348196, study PRJEB24527) | human gut metagenome | biome: human gut; feature: ankylosing spondylitis patient; material: feces | host: Homo sapiens | place: China | collected 2015-10 | reverse complement strand
ATCTCTCTATGGAAAAGCAAATCAAGACGATCGGTGTTCTCACCAGCGGCGGCGACGCCCCTGGCATGAACGCAGCTGTCCGTGCCGTGGTCCGTACCGGCCTGCACAAGGGTTTCCGCATGATTGGCATCCAGCGCGGCTATAACGGTCTGCTGAACGGCGAGTGCTTCGAAATGAACCTGCGCAGTGTCTCGAACATCATCTCTGCCGGCGGCACCATCCTTTACACCGCACGCTGCCTTGAGTTCAAGACCAAAGAGGGCCAGGACAAAGGCGCAGCCAAGTGCCGTGAGCTGGGCATCGACGCGCTGGTGGTCATTGGCGGCGACGGTTCTTACCGCGGCGCCCGTGAGCTGGCACACCGCGGCATCCCGATGATCGGCCTGCCCGGCACCATCGACAACGATATTGCCTGCACCGACTACACCATCGGTTACGATACCGCTATGAATACTGCTCTGGAGATGATCGACAAGCTGCGCGACACCACCCAGAGCCATGACCGCTGCAGCGTCGTCGAGGTCATGGGCCGCAACGCTGGTTACATTGCTCTGAACGTCGCCATCGCCTCCGGCGCTATGGCCGTGCTGCTGCCCGAGAAGGAGTTCGATATGCAGCGCGATATCCTCGATAAGATCGTCGAGACCCAGCGCACCGGCAAGCGTCACTTTATCGTCATCGTGGCCGAGGGCATCGGCCACTCTCAGGAGATCGCCAACGAGATCCAGGCCCGCACCGGCATCGACACCCGTGCCACCATTCTGGGCCACGTCCAGCGCGGCGGCTCTCCCACGCTGCGTGACCGTGTGAACGCTTCTGCTATGGGTTACCACGCTGTCTGCCTGCTCGAGCAGGGCAAGTATAACCGCATCGTCGGCATGAAGGGTGAGGAGCTGGTGGATTACCCTGTAGATGAGGCTCTCGAGATGACCAAGAGCATCGACCCGGTCCTCGTGGACGTGTGCAATACGATCTCGATTTGATATTTTGAACATACGACGGAGCTGTGTTTTCCACGACATCGGAAAGCGCAGCTCTGTTTTTTATATTTACGCAAACCGAGGTTTTGTGGTATACTATCGCAAGAGAATCAAGACGCGGCGCTCTGTCCCGCGTCAGGCAGGAGAGTGGAACTGTGGAACTGGAACAAGCCAAGAAGCGCGTAGAGGAACTGCGCGCTGTTATCGAGAAGAATAACCGCCTTTATTACGACCAGGACGCCCCCGAACTCGAGGACTTTGAATACGACGCCCTGACGCGGGAATTGAAGGAGCTGGAAGCGCAGTACCCGGAGCTGGTCACTCCGGCTTCGCCCACCCAGCACGTCGGCGGCACCCCCAGTGGGCGCTTCGCAAAAGTGACACATGCCGTCAAGATGGAAAGCTTGCTGGATGCATTTTCCTACGATGAACTGCGTGATTTCGACCGCAGAGTGCGTGACGCGGGTATCGAGCCGGAGTATGTCGTCGAAATCAAGATCGACGGTCTTTCTTGCAGCCTCGAGTACGAGAACGGTGAACTGGTCCGTGCTTCTACCCGCGGCGACGGTGTCGTAGGCGAGGACGTCACCGCCAATGTCCGGGCTATCAAAAAGATACCGAAGAAGCTGAAAAATGCCCCTGAGTTTCTCGAGGTGCGCGGCGAAGTTTATATGCCCCATGAGGCGTTCCAGCACCTCTGCGCCGAGCAGGAATTGCAGGGCGCGGCACCCTTCAAGAATCCCCGCAACGCCGCCGCCGGTTCGCTGCGCCAGAAGGACGCCAAGATCACTGGGAGCCGCGGCCTTTCGATTTTTGTTTTCAACGTCCAGCAGGTGCGTGGCAAGGAGCTGACTACCCACGCGGAAAGCCTCGATTACCTCAAAAGTCTCGGCCTGCCGGTCTCTCCCCGCTACCACATCGTCCACGATATTGAGGACGCAATCAAGGAAATCGAGCAGATCGGGCAGAACCGCTCAAAGCTCGATTTCGACATGGATGGTGCAGTCATCAAGGTCAATCACTTCGCCCAGCGCGACCTGATGGGCTCTACCAACAAGTTCCCCCGCTGGGCCATCGCGTTCAAGTATCCGCCCGAAGTCAAGGAGACGACCTTGCGCAGCATCGAGGTCGCTGTGGGCCGCACAGGCGTATTGACCCCGACCGCCTGCTTCGACCCGGTCTTCCTCGCCGGTACGACGGTGGCCCGCGCGACCCTCCACAACGAGGATTTCATCCGCCAGTTCGGCCTCTGCATCGGCGATACCATTCAGGTGCGGAAAGCCGGCGATATCATCCCGGAGGTCATCGGCGTCGTCCATCACCCTGAGAACGCGGAGCCTTACCGGATGCCGACAGCCTGCCCGTCCTGCGGCGCACCGGTCGTCCATCTCGAGGATGAAGCTGCCCTGCGCTGTGTCAACCCGGAATGTCCTGCCCAGTCTCTGCGCAACATCATCCATTTTGCCTCCCGCGATGCGATGGACATCGACGGCTTGGGAACTGCCGTAGCGACACAGCTGGTGGAAAAGGACCTCGTCCACTCGGCGGCAGACCTTTATGATTTGACGCTCGAGCAGCTGCTGACGCTGGAAAAGTTCAAGGAGAAGAGCGCAACGAATCTCCTCCACGCCATCGAAAATTCCAAGCAGAACAATCTTGACAAGCTGCTGTTCGGCTTCGGCATCCGCAACATCGGCGACAAGGCCGCTGCATTGCTGGCTGAGCACTTCGGCACACTGGAAGCCATCCGGGAGGCAGATATTGAAAAAATCAGCGAGATCGACGGTTTCGGAGGCGTGATGGGCCAGAGCGTGGTAGAGTTCTTCGCCAAGGACGGCACCACAGACCTTATCCATCGTCTGGCCGACGCCGGGGTGAACATGACCTGGAAGGGCGAACCGAAGGGCGATAAGCTGGCGGGAATGACGCTGGTCGTCACCGGCACCCTCGAGACGCTCTCCCGCAATGAGGCAGAGGCTCTCATCGTCGAAAACGGCGGCAAAGCCAGCGGCTCAGTCTCCAAAAAGACGGCTTACGTTGTGGCTGGCACAGCAGCAGGCTCCAAACTGACCAAGGCACAGGCCCTCGGCGTACCTGTGCTGACGGAGGAAGAATTCCTTGCCATGCTGCGGGATGAACCGGAAGCTTAAATAGAATAGACTCAAAAGGCTCATGCAGTGGGTGTCCCCGCTGTGTGGGCCTTTTTTGCGTTCTAAAAACTCTGCCGCCGCATACAGTAGGAGCAAGAAACCAAAATGACAAGACAGAAGGAGAAACAAGATGGACGAGTATTACCGCGCTGTTCGGGCTCTGCCTGCATGGCTGGCGAGGCCTTTGAGCGCCCTGCCGCCGGACACTGCAGAACAGGTACATGAGATACGCCTCCGGGTCGGCTGCGGAGTACAGCTGACCATCGGCGGAAAGCCCTGCTGCCCGGCGGAGCTGCCTGCTTTGCAGAAGCTCCGGCTGACGCCCTTGCAGATGGAAGAGATATTCGTTACCCTTTGCGGCGGGTCGGTACACAGCCACGAGACAGAAATTGCGGCGGGCTATGTCACGCTCAGCTGCGGGTGCCGCGCCGGGCTGGCCGGACAGTTTTACTGCGCACCGGGGCAGAGCGCCGTCTTGCAGGAGCTGCGCTCGGTAAATATCCGCGTTGCCCGGAACCGGGAATTTCCTCTGCCACAGAAACTCCGGGATATTCTGCAGCAGCGATTTATCGGGATGCTCCTGATGGGGGAACCCGACAGCGGCAAAACGACCCTTCTACGAGGTGTCACCCGGGAACTCGCAAAACAGAACAGGGCCGTTGCCGTCATCGACGAGCGGAGAGAGATATTCCCCTCGGAGGAAAGCGCGGCGCTTCCGCTCGACATCCTCAGCGGCATACCCAAGGGACCTGCGGTGCAGATGGCTCTGCGCACCCTCTCGCCGCAGGTCATCTTATTGGACGAGCTGGGCGGGATGGACGAGCTTTACGCGCTGGAGCAGGGGCTTTTCAGCGGGGTGGAATTTATCGCCACACTTCACGCTGCCAGCTGGGAAGAAGCTGCCCGCCGTCCGCAGGTGCAGTATCTGCAAAAGTGCGGTGCGCTCCATGTGGCAGTGCTTCTGAAAGGCCGCACTGCACCGGGGCAGCTGAAAGAGGTGCGAGTATCGTGAAAATGCTTCGAGTCGTCTGTGCGCTGTTCTGGCTGGGCTGCGGCTGGTGCGCAGGAGATGCGGCCTGCCAGAATACGCGGCAGCATCTGGCGGCGCTGGAAAAGACGCTCTTGCTCTTGCAGCGCGTCCGGCAGGAGATAAACTATCGTCACACGGACCTCGCCCTGCTTTTCCGCAGGCTGGAACAAGAGGGGCTTGCCGCAGGCGAAAGTTTCCGGGACCTTTGTCCGCTGCCCGGTCTGACGCGCCCGGAACGCGACTGTTTCATCGAGTGCTTCTCGAGCCTTGGCCGGATGGAGGCAGAGCAGGAGTGTCAGCAGCTGGCATTTTATCAAGAGCGGTTCACTCTGTTTTTGCAGCAGGCGCAGGAACACGCCCGCCCGCAGCTGGAACTGAGTCACAAGCTGGGATTTGCTGCCGGACTGGCAGCGGCCATCCTCTGCTTCCGATGAAAGATAGGGGGAATGTGTATGGACATCGACCTGATTTTCAAGATCGCGGCCATCGGCATCATCGTGGCGGTGCTCAACCAGCTGCTCATCCGCTCAGGCCGGGAAGACCAGGCCATGATGACCACATTGGCGGGGCTGGTGGTGGTGCTGTCCATCCTGGTCAAGCAGATCAGCGTGCTTTTTGTCACCATCAAGTCCCTCTTTGCGCTATGAGCGCCCTCACGATGCTAGGACTTGCGGTGATGGGGGCTGTGCTGTACACTCTGTTCCAGAAAAGCGCCCCGGCTTTCGGGCTGTTCGTCTCGATGGGAACCGCTGTCCTTGTGCTGTGGAAAATCAGCGCAGCGGCGCAGACCGTGCTTTCCGGACTGACAAAACTGGAACAGCGGGCAGGCGGTGACGCCTTTTCCTGTCTGCTGCGGTGTACGGGCGTCATCCTGCTGGCCGATTACGCCCACTCGCTCTGCGAGGAGGCGGGGGCTGAATCGCTGGCGTGGTGTACGGCACTGGCCGGCCGGGTGCTGGTGCTTGCGGCAGCGTGGCCCCTGCTGGAAGAGATCGGCCAGAAGATAGGGAGCATCGCAGGATGAAAAGAGACAAGCTTTTCCGTTTGAGTCTGGCAATACTGTTCTTGTGGACGAGCTTTGCACTCGCGGCCCCGGCGGCGATGGCCGCTTCGAGCACAGCTCTGCCAGGCAGTTCTCTCTGGGAGCCCTATTTGCAGCAGAGCCGCATCGACCTCGAAAAGGCGGCATCCTCACCGTGGGAAACACTGAAAAGCTTTCTGCCCCGATCCTTCGGCGCACTGGTGCGTCAGACTGCAGGTCGCTATACGTCAGTGCTCCTGTTCCTGACGCTGACAGCGGTGCTGGGGCTTCTTGCCGGGGAATGCACCGATGGGGCCTTGCTGGATCTGGTGGCGGCAGGCGGCTGCGGCGTCCTGCTCTGGGGGAGTCTGCTGGAAGAAGCCCAGAAGCTTTGTGAACAGGTGGAGAGCTGGCGCAGCTTTCTGTTGGGATTCCTTCCCATCTATGCCGGTGTCCTCACGATGGGAGGGGAAGGTGCAGCAGGCAGTGCGGCCAGTGGAGCGCTATTGACGGCACTCTGCTTTCTGGCTCAGCTGGCAGCGGCCTTTGTTCAGCCGCTGCTCCACTGCTATCTGATGCTCAGCATGGCCTGCTGCGTCAGCTCTGAACCAGCCCTCGGCGTTTTCTGCAAGGGCGTCGGCAGTGCGCTCCGTCAGGCGCTGGGCTGGGCCGGGAAGATTCTGGTGGCACTGCTGGGCCTGCAGAGGGCTGCGGCATTCCAGCTGGACCGCTTTTCGCTCCGTACCGGCCAGCTTTTGGCGGGGAGCGTTCCCATCATCGGGCAGACCCTCAGCAGTGCATCGGAATCCATCCTCGCGGGGATACAGCTCCTCAAGAACGGGCTGGGGCTGGCAGCTCTGTCGGTGCTGGGTGCGGAGTTCGTGCCGCTCTATCTGGGGCTGATGATACAGCTGGCTCTTCTGATGGGATGCAGTCTGCTCTGCGGTCTCACTGGCATCTCCCGTTGCCGCGCATTATTCGACTGTTTTGCTGAGGCGGTGCGCTGTATGGCAGCGGTGGTGGCGCTTTTCTTCGGGCTGGCGGCGGCAGGGGTAACACTGCTGTTCATCGTAGGAGGTGGTTCATGATGCAGGCACTGGAACGGGCAGCGGCGGTCTTCTGTACGGCCTGTATCTGCGCCGAGCTGCTCTCCCGCTTTGTCGGGCAGGGCTGGGGGCAGAAGTGCATAAAAGCGGTGGCAGGGCTATATATTCTAGTAGTCTTTGCGGATGCTCTGCCCGGCGCAAAGGCACAGTTTACCGCATTGGAACTGCCGCAGGTGCCGATGGTCTCGGTAGGCAGTCTGGAGGATGCTGTTCTGGCACAGACGGCAGAAGAACTCTCCCGTACGCTCGAAGAACGCTGTCTCAGTGAGGCGGGCGTTTCGCTCAGGCTGAATATCATTCTGAGCCAGACCGCTGAGGGCGTGGAAGCAGCTGAGGTACAGATCGTCCCTCAGGACGCCGTCACTGCCTCGCAGAAGCGGGCAATAGAAGCGCTGCTGGAAGGACAGCTTCAGCTGGGACCGGAATGCATCAAATGGAACAGCCCCAGCGGGGAGGATGTGCTATGAACAACGAGCTTTTTTCTCGGCTGAAGGACCTCGCGCAGAAGGAAAACCGCGCCCGGCTGGCGGTTTTGCTGGGCGCGGCGGCCATGCTGCTCATCCTGCTGTCGGAGCTGTTCACCCCTTCAGAGAAGACCGCCGCAGCAAGCGCCGCCCCGGCGGATGACAACGTCTACCGCCAACAGCTCGAGCAGCAGCTTTCCGACCTCATCGCGCAGGTAGAGGGCGCGGGAAAGACCACCGTGATGATAACACTGGAAAGCGGAGAGGAGACCATCTATGCTCTGGACACGCTCTCGGGACAGACCCAGGAACAGCAGACCCATGTGCTGCTGGACGACGGGACCGCGCTGGCACAGACAGTCTGCACCCCCAGAGTGTGCGGGGTGGCCGTGGTGTGCGAGGGCGGGGGAGATGTCCGGGTCGCCGCCCGAATCACCGAGCTGGTGGGGGCGCTGCTGGATGTTCCGTCCAACCGCATCTGCGTAGAGCAGCGCCGGGAATGATTTTTTGCAGCGATGAAATATAAGTTATGCAAGGAGGAGACACAAATGAGAGCTATCACCAAAAACACACGCAGGGTCACAGCGCTGACCCTTGCGGCCGCGCTGGTCGTGGCGGTATACCTTAACTGGCAGTATGCCCGCACCGGCATCGGTGTGGATGAAGAGGCTGTCAACGTCTCGGCGGTGGCTGTGGAGGGTGAGCCTGTGGCAGCACCCGTTACCGATGGGCTGATGACGGAGGCCGAAGCGATATCCAGTGCCAACAAGAATTATGGGGAGGCCCAGCTCGTCAGCGTGGCCAACGACGCAGGAGCGAAATTCTTTGAGGAAGCCCGTCTCAAGCGCCAGAAAGCTCACGATGAAGCGATGGACACGATCCAGAAGACCCTCAAGACCTCGGGCCTTTCCGCCGAGGAGAAAAAAGGTTATACCCAGCAGCTGACTTCCAACCTCGAAGACCTCAACGCAGAAAATGAGATAGAAACGCTGGTCAAGGCGAAAGGTTTTGCCGACTGCCTCTGCTTTTTGCAGTCCGGCCGGGCTGACCTGACCGTGATGACCTCCGGCGACGCGCTGACGGCGGCACAGGTGGCCCAGATACGGGACATCGTGCTCAGCAAGAGCGAGGTGACTGCGCAGAATATTACTGTGGTGGAAGTGAAGTAAGGTGTTGTATAAAACCGGAGAAAATGGTATAATGACATCAAAGGTTTTGCAAAGGGGTACTCTCTTTGCATAGAACGCATAAAATAAAATGGGCATTCGCTCATTTTGGATGGAGGGCCATAGAATGGATTTACAGAACATGGATCTTAAAGGCGGCAGTCTGCAGATCTCCACAGAGGTCATCGGCAAGATCGCCCGCTGTGCAGCGCTGGAGATCGAGGGCGTGGCAGAAGTGTCCTGCGGCAAGCAGAACCGGAAGGTGAAAGACCTTCTCGAGCGCGCCAACGTCCAGTCGCCCGTTACCGTAGAGATGCGGGACGGTACGGCAGAGATCACTCTGGAAATTGTAGCAGCCTTTGGCGCGCGCATCCCGGCTGTGGCTGAAAAGGTGCAGGAAAACGTCAAGTCTGCCGTTCAGAACATGACCAATGTCACGGTCAGCCGCGTTGACCTTGTCATTGCCGGTCTGGCCCCGGCGGCTGAGCCGCAGGCCTGAGCCGAGAAATAAAACGTAAAAGAGAATTGCGGTCGGCCTTCCCGCAAAAGGGAGGGCCTTGCCGCTGTGAGAGGAACATTATGGAAAATATTTTGCCCCGTCGTGAAGCACGCGAAAATGCATTTCTGCTGGCATTTTCTCAGACCTTTGGTGACATTCCCCTGCAGGAGGCTCTGGACAACCACCACGAGTGCGATGAAGAGCATCCGGTGGATGTTTTTGGCCAGCGCCTGCTGCGGGCTTATTATGAGCATTCCGCAGAGGTGGACGACCTCATCAGCGCCCATCTGCGCAACTGGACGATGGAGCGTCTGCCCCGCGTGAGCCTGACGGTGCTCCGTCTGGGTCTGGCCGAGATGCTGTACGGCGACGAGAAAAAGCCTGGCGTCGTCATCAATGAGGCAGTCGAGCTGACCAAAAAGTATGGCGCAGACGAGGATTATCAGTTCGTCAACGGTCTGCTGGGTACGGTGGCACGCGAGCAGGGTCTGGACGCAGAGCCTGAGCAGCTGTGAGCAGCTATACGCTGGGCATCGACACCAGCAATTATGCAACCTCTCTGGCCGTCTTTGATACAGCCGGAGAGGTTGTTTGCGCAAAAAAGCGTTTCCTTCCGGTGAAGGAGGGCCAGCTTGGGCTGCGCCAGAGCGACGCCCTTTTTCACCACACAGCCGCTCTGCCTGAGATGCTGAAAGAACTGAGCGGTGAATTCGATTTGACCAAAATCAGTGCCGTAGGCGTGTCGGAAAAGCCCCGTCCGGTAGAGGGCAGTTATATGCCCTGTTTTCTGGCGGGCGTCAGCGCTGCCGAGGCGTTCGCGCTGGCCCGGGGCATCCCGCTCGTCCGCACGACCCATCAGCAGGGCCATGCGGCGGCGGCACTGTTTGCGGCCAAGGGTGAAGAGTTCTTCCGCGAGAAAATACTGCTGTTCCATATTTCCGGCGGCACGACTGACCTGCTCCTTTGCGATGAAGTGAAGCATATCGAGACGCTGGGGACTAGCTCCGACCTCTACGCCGGACAGGCTGTGGACCGTGTGGGCGTCAAGCTGGGCTTTGGATTCCCGGCTGGCGTCGAAGTCTCTCGTCTGGCCGCGGAATGTGATGTGACGATAAAACCGAAATCCAGTGTCCGAGGCATGGAATGCAGCCTTTCCGGGCTGGAAAACCAGTGCAATGCTTTGTTGACAGCTGGCAAAAGCCCTGCCTATGTCTGTAAGTACTGCCTGCTCTGCGTGGCAGATACCGTGGTCAAGATGACCAAAGCGGCTCAGAAGGAATATCCCGGGCTTGCTGTGGTCTGTGCAGGCGGCGTGATGAGCAGCGACATCATTCGCAGCTGGGTGCAGCAGCGCCTCCCGCAGGTGTATTTCGTACCCGGCCAGTATTCCAGTGACAACGCCATCGGCGTATCTATCCTCGCCGCACGGGAGGCCGGGCTATGGCTGAAGTGATCACTGTCTCGGCCCTGAACCAGTATGTCAAGACGCTGCTGGATGCAAATGACATCCTGTTCGATTTGGCGCTGCGGGGCGAGATCGCAAACTTCGTACAGAACGCCCGCAGCGGCCACTGTTATTTCTCTCTCCGGGACGCCAGCGCCAGTGTCAAAGCGGTGATGTTCCGCTCAGATGCGCGGCGGCTGGGCTTCCGCCCGGAAGAGGGCATGAAGGTAGTCGTGCGATGCCGTGCTACTCTTTATGAGCGGGACGGCGCGTTCCAGATCTATGTCAACGAAATGTTCCCGGACGGCATTGGTGCGGCGCAGCTTGCTTTTGAGCAGCTGAAAGCCAAACTCGAGCAGGAGGGACTTTTTGCGGTAGAGCACAAAAAGCCGCTGCCCACGTATCCCAAATGCATCGGCGTCGTCACCAGCAAGACCGGCGCGGCATTGCAGGACATTCGCAATGTCATTGGTCGGCGCTGGCCTGCGGCGAAACTCCTGCTCTGCCCGGTCAATGTGCAGGGCTTTGAGGCGGCGCAGCAGGTCGCAGATGCTATCGGAAAGCTGGACAAAAGCGGCCGGGTAGACGAAATTATCGTAGCCCGGGGCGGCGGCAGCAGGGAAGACCTCTGGGTCTTCAACGCCGAGGTCATCGCCCGGGCAGCTTACCGCTGCAAAGTGCCGCTTATCAGTGCTATTGGGCATGAGATAGACTTTACCATTTTAGACTTTGTGGCGGACCGCCGTGCGCCGACCCCGTCGGCTGCGGCAGAACTAGCCGTGCCGGACCGTGCAGAGCTTCTGCGGGCGCTGTCCCAGCTGGAACAGGGCTGTCAGAGCGCGATGCAGCGCCGTCTGGATGCAGCGTCTGGTCGTCTGATGATGGCTGAGCAGCAGCTTTCCTATGACATGACCCGCCGGAAACTGACCGGTGGGCAGGCAGAGCTTGCCGCAGTGCAGAAAGAACTCGAGGCGGCTGCGCAGAGCTGTATTCAGAAGCGGCAGGCGCAGCTGCGCCACGCCGCAGCACTGACCGATTCTCTCAGCCCCTACCGGGTACTGGGGCGCGGCTATGCGATGGTATATGACAGCAAAGGCAGGCTGTGCAGTGCAGATGTTCTTGCAACCGGTGATAAGCTCACCCTGCGCGGTGCAGTACACACAGCAGAATGTACGGTCACGTCCGTGGAGGAACTGAATGAGAGCACCCAAAAGCTTTGAAGACGGCATGGCCCGTCTGGAAACTATCCTGAGCCAGATGCAGAGCGAAGAGACGACCCTTTCTGAGTCGGTCAAGCTCTATGCAGAAGCGGCTTCGCTGATGGAATACTGCCATGCTGCGCTGGAAAAAGCATCGCTTCAAATGGAGGAGATCGATGCTTCCCGCAGCGAAAAGGCAGGACCCGAAACAGAAGAATAAAAGCAAACAGTTTGCAGGGAGGAACCATTATGGAGAGCGCAGAGTATAAAAAGCAGTATGACGAATATCTGGCCCGTGCAGAAAAGGCATTGAGCCAGGCGTGTGAGCGCTATCTGCCTGAGGAATCTGACGTCTGCCGCGCAGCGCGCTACAGCCTGCTGGGCGGCGGCAAGCGCATTCGCGCTGTGCTGGTGCTGGCCGTGTGTGATATGCTCCACGGCAATGCCGAGGCAGCTGAGCAGTTTGCAGCCGCAGTCGAGATGCTGCACTGCTATTCGCTCATCCATGATGACCTGCCCTGCATGGATAACGACGATATGCGCCGCGGCAAGCCCTCCTGCCACAAGGCATTCGGCGAATCCACCGCGATGCTGGCCGGTGACGTCCTGCTGACCGAGGCTTTCGAGGCAGTCGCCGGTGCGCCTGCTCCCGCTTCTGTCTGTGTCCACGCGGCACAGGCGCTGGGCGCAGGTGCAGGCAGCCGAGGCATGGTGTACGGTCAGGAACTCGATTTGAAATATGAGGCGCTTGCCGCTACCGAGGAACAGCTCCGTCTCATCCACCGCCACAAGACCGGCGCACTCATCAATGCAGCTATCCAGATGGGCGGTGCTGCAGCACAGGCCGATGAGGTTCAGCGTAAGGCGCTGAAAGCATATGCTTATGGCATCGGTCTCGTGTTCCAGGTCGTGGACGATGTGCTGGACGTGACCGGAACCGCCGAGCAGCTGGGCAAACCCATTGGCAGCGACAGCGAAAATGGCAAAACGACTTTTGTCACCCTGTTCGGCGTTGACGGTGCCATGCAGCTGGCGGAAAAGCTGAATGACGAGACCTGCACAGCGCTGCGCGACGCATTCGGCGAAAAGAGTGCGTTTTTGGAGCAGCTGGCCCGCACCCTGCTGAACCGCCGCAGCTGAGCCAGTCGCATTCTACGCCGAAATCGTCTCAGAAATCGCACAGGACTACATATCGCAAATGCACTGCTTTTTGAGACGTTGGCTGTGGGGTTGCGATAAAATTCAAGAAGGTGAACAAACTATGCAATTTATCAAAGAATTGTTCTCGGTCAACGAGATATTGACTGTTTCCATCGTGGGCTGGTTCGTTGCACAGGTGCTCAAGACCATCATCAACTTTATCCTGCTGGGCAAGTTCCAGCTCGAGAGGATGTGGGGCGACGGCGGTATGCCCAGTGCCCACAGCGCGACAGTCTGCGCGATGGTCATTGCCGCAGCCCGCAGCGAGGGAGTCAGCTCGGCTATTTTTGCTGTGGCCAGTGTGGTCGCTATCATCACCATGCACGATGCAATGGGGGTGCGCCACGAGACGGGCGAGCAGGCCAAAGTGCTCAACCAGATGATTGAAGAGTGGATCGACATCAGCGAAAAGAACTCTCCGTTTTTGCAGAATATGCATCTGAAGGAGATGGTCGGCCATACGCCCCTGCAGGTCATGGCCGGCATGGTCGTCGGCATCGTGGTCGGCTGCCTGTATCCCATGCACCTTGTCTAAGTAAAAAACATCAGGAATTTGAAATGTGAGGAGGACGGTCATTTTATGCATCCTTCATTGCTTCAGAATATTTCACAGCCTCGTGACCTGAAGCGCTTGAACAGCGCGCAGATCCAGCAGCTCTGCGGCGAGATCCGTCAGTTTCTGCTGGACAGCGTATCCAAAACAGGCGGACATCTTGCTTCCAATCTCGGTGCAGTCGAGTTGACGGTAGCGCTTCATCGTGTCTTTGAGACCCCTCAGGACGCTTTCGTGTTTGACGTAGGACATCAGTGCTACACCCATAAGCTCCTGACCGGGAGGTATAAGCGCTTTGGCACCTTGCGGCAGCTGGACGGCCTTTCGGGCTTTCCGAATCCCAATGAGAGCGCCCATGACGCTTTTATCGCCGGACATGGCAATACGGCTCTTTCTGTTGCCATCGGCATCGCATGGGCCAAAAAGCTGAAAGGGGAGCCGGGCCATGTGGTGGCCATCATCGGCGACGGTGCGTTCACCGGCGGCATGGTCTACGAGGGGATGAACAATATCGGAAAGCTGGACAATCTCCTGGTCATCCTTAACGATAATAAAATGTCCATTTCCCATAATGTTGGTGCGTTGGCAAGCTATCTTGGCCATCTGCGCACCACAAGCGGCTATTTTACGGCCAAGGAAAATGTCAACAGCTTCCTGAACGGTGTGCCTGTCATCGGAGCGCCCATCAAAAGCGCTCTTCAGAACAGCAAAAAAGCAATTCGCCGGGCCATGTACCATTCCACGATGTTCGAGGATATGGGGTTTCACTATTTTGGACTCATCGACGGCCACGACGAGCCGGAACTGGAACGCATTTTCCAGACTGTCTGTGCTCAGCCCGGGCCGACATTGCTCCATGTCGTGACGAAAAAGGGCAAGGGCTATGCGCCCGCTGAGTCGAACCCCGGCAATTACCATGGCGTTTCCAAATTCGACCTGACCGGCATCCCTGACCCCGAGGTCGCTCCGGCAGAGTCGTTCTCGAATGCCTTTGGCCGGACGCTCAGCGCCGCCGGAAACACCGACAAAACCCTCTGTGCCATTACTGCCGCCATGAAATACGGCACAGGTCTGCAGTTTTTCAGTCATGCCCATCCGGAACGCTTCTTCGATGTCGGCATGGCCGAACAGCATGCCGTGACCTTTGCAGCTGGTCTGGCCAGCAAGGGGATGCTGCCGGTGGTCTGCATTTATTCGACCTTCCTGCAGCGCAGCTACGACCAGATCATCCATGACGTCAACCTTCTGCATGAAAATGTCATCTTCGCGGTGGACCGTGCAGGTTTCGTCCCCGGAGACGGTGAGACGCACCAGGGCATCTACGACCCGGCTTTTCTCAGCCAGACCGGAATGCCCATCTATTCGCCTTCAAACTACGAAGAACTGTGGCATTGGCTTCCCATCCTGCTGAGCCATGAGATGCAGGGTCCCCGGGCCATCCGTTACCCCCGCGGCGGAGAGAGCAAAGCTCTGGCAAAATACGGCTGCTCGGGCAAGGAATACGATAAACTCATTTTCACACCGGGTGCAAAGGCCGCACTGGTGAGCTACGCCGATGAGGTGGAAGATGTTCTCGCTGCCGCAGAGCTGCTGGCCAAAGAGGGCATCTCCTGCGATGTTTATAAGCTGGTGCGTATCTTCCCGTTTGAGGAAGAACTGATTCGTGACCTTTCAGCCTATCCCGTCGTTCTGATGGCCGAAGAGTGCGTGGCCTGCGGCGGCATCGGCGAACACCTTGCCCGCGCCCTGCAGGATGCTGGCTGGCAGGGCCGGTACATCCACCGTGCCGTGAAGAAGCTGTGCCTGCCTCACGCGACGGTTCCTCAAATCAAACAGGCGACTGGGCTGGATGCCGCACATCTGGCCGAGGCTGTGCGGGAAGCGGACCCGAAAGGAGAGAAAACACTTTGAAAATTCGTTTGGACCAATATCTGGTGCAGCACGGCATGATCCAGAGCCGTGAGCGTGCCAAAGCCCTCATCATGGCCGGTGTCGTTTTTGTCAACGAGCAGAAGGTGGACAAGGCCGGCGAGATGATAAAGGAAGACGCCAAGGTCGAGGTGCGCGGCCATGACATCGGCTATGTCAGCCGCGGCGGCCTCAAACTGGAAAAGGCAATGCAGTGCTTTCCTCTGACGCCGAACGGCAAGGTCTGTATGGACATCGGTGCGTCCACCGGCGGCTTTACCGATTGTATGCTGCAGAACGGTGCAGTCAAGGTCTATGCCGTGGACGTCGGCTACGGTCAGCTGGCATGGAGCCTGCGCACTGACGAGCGCGTCGTCAACATGGAGCGCACCAACATCCGCAATGTCACGCTGGACATGCTGGCAGAGCCTATTGAGTTTTTCAGCGTGGATGTGTCGTTTATCTCGTTGCATCATATCTTCCCGGTGGCGCAGGCTATCACGACGCCCGACGCAATGGGTGTCTGCCTTGTCAAGCCTCAGTTCGAGGCTGGCCGCGAGAAGGTGGGTAAAAACGGTGTCGTCCGCGACCCTGCCACCCACCGCGAAGTGCTCCACAATGCGATGGGCTATGCCGCTGCAAACGGTTTCGTCGTGCGCGGACTGGATTTCAGCCCCGTCAAAGGCCCTGAGGGCAACATTGAGTACCTGATGTTCGTCCAGAAGAGCGAACATCCCGGTGTGCTGGATGATTCTGTTGCCGAACAGGTCGTAGCGGCAAGCCACAGCTCTCTGGACAAGTAAATCTGCTGGGAGACGGAGGAATAAACCGCCCTATGACTGTTTACATTTCGCCAAACCCCGGAAAGGAACAGGCTGCTGATACCGCCCGCCGGGCAGCGCAGCTCCTGCTGATGCAGGGGGCTGTCGTCCTGATGCGGGATGACCTGAAAGAGTCCTGCTATGTGGAAGGTGTACAGTACCTTACTTTGGAAGAATGCTTTTCGCGCACCGATGTCATCCTGACCATCGGTGGTGATGGAACCATCCTGCACGAGGCAAATTTTACGCTGCAATATCAAAAACCCATCCTCGGCATTAACATCGGACGCTGCGGCTTCCTCGCCACCTGTGAGGTGGATGAAATGGAAGAAAAACTCGCCGCTCTGGTGCGGGGAGAATATATGCTGGACAGCCGGATGCTGCTCTATGTGCGGGTGCTGGGCGAGGATGGCTGGGAAGGCCATGCCCTCAACGATGTGGTCGTGACGAAAGGCCGCCTGCAGCAGGCCATCGACTTCAGCATCTACTGCGACGACATCCTCGTAGAGCATTACCGTGGTGACGGCGTCATCGTGGCAACCCCTACAGGCTCCACAGCCTATTCGCTGGCGGCCGGCGGGCCGATCTTGGACTCGCAGACCAAGGGCATCGTCGTCACTCCCATCTGTCCCCACAGTCTGACTAGCCCTGCGATGGTCTTTGCTCAGGAGCGCAAAATAAACATCTGTGTGGGGCAGGTCATCGACAACGAAGTGTTCCTGAGCTGCGACGGCGCAGCGGAATATCCGCTCAGTGCCGGCTCGACGGCGGAGATACGCCTCTCTGACCAGATCGTACAGCTCGTCACCTTTAGCAGGGCGGACCAGTTTCAGGCCATCGACCAGAAGCTGCGCAGCCGGAGATAATAACAAGAGGAGGCAAGGAATATGGGCCGAAACAATCCAGCTGAGGCAAAAGGCAAGACGGAACGTCAGCAGACAATCCTCCGCCTCATTCAGGAACATCCCATCAGCCGACAGGAGGTACTTCTCGAGCATCTGCGCCAGGAGGGCTTCGAGGTGACACAGGCTACCATTTCCAGGGACATCCGGGAGCTGTGCCTCGTCAAAGCTGCCACCGCCGACGGCTACCGCTATGTTTCCAGCCACAACGAAAGCCTCAACCCCAAGATGCAGGGCCGATTTGAGACGATATTCCACGAGTCGGTGCTGGGGGTGGATTTTGCCGGACATGTCGTGCTGGTGAAGTGCTACTCCGGCATGGCGAACGCTGCCTGTGAGGTATTCGACGCCTTGAAATGGAAGAATGTCGTCGGTACGCTTTCCGGCGACGATACATTCCTTATCGTAGCCCGTTCGGAGCGGGACGCAAAGACCATCTGTTCGGAACTGACCCGTCATATCGGGCAGAAATAAACGCGGGAGTGAAACTATGCTGAGCAGCCTGCAAATCGAAAATGTTGCAGTTATCCAGAAAGCAAACGTCCATTTCGAAAAGGGCCTCAACGTCCTGACCGGTGAGACGGGCGCAGGTAAATCCATCCTCATCGACTCCATCAACGCCATTCTGGGCAACCGCACTTCCAAGGATCTTGTGCGCACCGGCGCGGCTAAGGCCGTCATCCGGGCCGCGTTCGAGGACGTGCCGTCTGCTGTTCTCGACAGCCTCGAAAAGGCAGGCTATGAGCGCTCGGAGGCCCTGCTGCTCAGCCGTGAGATCACCGCCGAGGGCAAGAGCACCTGCCGTATCAACGGGATGCCGGCTACTGCTGCCGTCCTGCGGGAGCTGTGCGGCGGGCTTATCAACATCAACGGTCAGCACGACTCCGTGGGTCTGCTAAACCCGGCCCGTCATGAAGGCATTCTGGATGCTTACGCCCAGAACAGCGCTGAGTATCAGGCGTATTATGCTATCTACCGGGAACTGGTCCGCGTCAAAAAGGCGCTGGACGCCATGATAACCGACGAGAGCGAAAAGCAGCGCCGTATCGATCTGCTGAGCTATCAGGTGCAGGAGATCGACGATGCCGGCCTGACGGCAGGGGAGGAGCAGATGCTGGAAAGCCGCCGCAAAGTGCTGGCAAATGCTTCCACCATCCGAGACCGTATCGCACAGTGTTATGCGTTGCTCTCCGGCGGCGACGAGGCCCCGGGGGCTGTTGACCTTCTGGGCGAAGCCTCCAACGCTGTGGACGCAGCGGCACAGCTCGACGGAGAGCTGTCTGCCGGTGCGGGCCAGCTGCTCGACCTTTATTACACCGCGAAGGATGTCGCCGCAGACCTTATTGGCCGTCTGGACGCCTACGACACCAACGACGCAGAGCTGGACGAGATTGAGCAGCGCATCGACCTTATCTATAAGTTCCGGCGGAAGTACGGAGACACCGTAGAGGACATCCTCGCCTTTGGCGAACGGGCACGGAAAGAACTTGAGATGATACAGTCCTCGCAGGAGAGGGTAGAGCACTTGCAGAAAGAGCAGCGCCGTCTCTACACCCTTGCGCGGGAAAAGGCCGAAGCTTTGACCCAGACCCGTCTGAAAGCTTTTGATGAGCTGAACAAGCGTATTTCTGGCACGCTGGACTTCCTGAACATGCCGGGTGTGCGGATGACGCTTCGCCATTCGCGCGGCCCGCTGGCCAGCCATGGGCAGGACAGCATCGAGTTCTATATCTCCACAAACCCCGGCGAAGCTCCGAAGCCTCTGGCAAAGATTGCCTCGGGCGGTGAGTTGAGCCGTATTACCCTTGCCATTAAAAACGCAATGGCTGATAAAGACGCCGTGCCGACCGTTATTTACGACGAGATCGACAGCGGCGTATCGGGCAAAGCAGCCAGCCGTATCGGCGAGGTACTGCGTCAGAGCGCCGAGGGCCATCAGATCCTCTGCATCACTCATACGGCGCAGATCGCTGCACTGGCCGACTGCCATCTGCTTATCCAGAAAAATATCACGAACGAGCGTACCTATACTGAGATACATCCGCTGGACGAGAATGGCCGTGTAGAGGCGCTGGCCCGCCTCATCTCCGGCGACCATGTCACAGAGCTTTCGCTGGCCAATGCCCGGGAAATGCTAGGCCGGAACGCAGAAAAATAAGAAAAAAGCCAGCGCTTGACATTCCGGCAGGGATGTGCTAAACTGAATCTCGTTGAAAGGCGAAGATGGGAACCGAGTACCCTGATGCGCTCTGCCCAGAGAGGCCCCGGCTGGTGAAAGGGGCTGCGGAGACGCAGGCGAAATACGTCCCTGAGCCGCAGGCTGAACGAATAGTAGGCTGTGCCGCGTGCGAGCGTTACAAACGCAGGAGTGTCACTCTACTCTGGGGTGCGCACTCGTGAGGCCGTCTCTGTGAAGAGGCGGCAAACAGAGGTGGTACCGCGAATTTTATCGCCCTCTGCCAAATTTATTTTGGCAGAGGGTGTTTTATTTTCCCTCTGCCCGACAAACAGGAGGAAATTTTTATGACTCTGTACGAAGAACTCAAGGCCCGCGGCCTCGTGGCTCAGATCACTGATGACGAGATCATCGACGTCATCAACAACGGCAAGGCCACCTTCTACATCGGCTTTGACTGCACCGCCGACAGCCTGACTGCCGGCCACTTCATGGCCCTGACCCTGATGAAGCGTCTGCAGATGGCAGGCAACAAGCCCATCGCCCTCATCGGCGGCGGCACCACCATGATCGGCGACCCCTCCGGCCGCACCGATATGCGCAAGATGCTGACCAAGGAGGACATCGCCCACAACGCCGCCTGCTTCAAGAAGCAGATGGAGAAGTTCATCGACTTCTCCGACGGCAAGGCTTTGATGCTGAATAACGCCGACTGGCTGCTGAATCTGAACTACGTCGAGCTGCTGCGCGACGTGGGCGCCTGCTTCTCCGTCAACAACATGCTGCGTGCCAAATGCTATGAGCAGCGCATGGAGAAAGGCCTGTCCTTCCTCGAGTTCAACTACATGATCATGCAGAGCTACGACTTCTACTACATGTTCCAGCATTACGGCTGCAACATGCAGTTCGGCGGCGATGACCAGTGGAGCAATATGCTGGGCGGCACCGAGCTTATCCGCCGCAAGCTGGGCAAGGATGCTTATGCTATGACCATCACCCTGCTGACCGACTCTCAGGGCAAGAAGATGGGCAAGACCGCAGGCAACGCCGTCTGGCTCGACCCCAACAAGACCAGCCCCTTCGAGTTCTACCAGTACTGGCGCAACGTCGGCGATTCGGATGTCATGAAGTGCATCCGTATGCTGACCTTCCTGCCGCTGGAGCAGATCGACGAGATGAGCACCTGGAAGGACCAGCGCCTCAACGAGGCCAAGGAAATCCTCGCCTTCGAGCTGACCAAGATGGTCCACGGCGAAGAAGAGGCCGCCAAGGCCCAGAATGCAGCCCGCGCCCTGTTCAGCGGTGCTGCCGGCGATGCTGAGCATATGCCCAACACTCAGCTGACCGAGGCTGACCTGACCGACGGCTCCATCGGCATCCTGACCCTGATGGTCAAGGCTGGTCTGGCTGCTTCCAACGGTGAGGCCCGCCGTCTCGTCGTGCAGGGCGGTGTTCTGGTGGACGGCGAGAAGGTCGCTGCTCCCACGGTCAGCTTCACTGCTGAGCAGCTGTCCAAGGGCATTGTCATCAAGAAAGGCAAGAAGGTCTACCACAAGGTGAGCCTGTAAATCTTCTGATAAAATAAAAAGA
>OOAO01001406.1_pt1 | contig 20396 bp, 20 predicted proteins | sample 1671821 | NCBI WGS metagenome assembly OOAO01 (sample SAMN06348196, study PRJEB24527) | human gut metagenome | biome: human gut; feature: ankylosing spondylitis patient; material: feces | host: Homo sapiens | place: China | collected 2015-10 | reverse complement strand
GAAAAAGCCAGTTGGAAAAAGCTGTCCCGACTTCAGGAAAGATCTAAAACCTCTTATCCTGTTTCGCGGCAGCAGCGGTTAGTCCAATGATGATATCTTTGAGCAATAAGATGAAGGTTTGGACTTCCGCTTTAAGAACCCCCGCCGTTTTCATCCGGCGGGGTTTAAAAAAGGAGTTCTTGACAGAACTCCTTTTTGACATCTAAAGCTTGGTTGAATACCATAAACTTTATATATTTGGCACAGCGCCCGGCAAATATCCCTGCGGCCGCTATTCGTGTAGATGCGGCATTTGCGCTTCTTCTGCCAGAGCGGCAATAAAATCATCAAGTTTGATAATTTCCTGCCTTTCAGAGCCCAGGCGGCGAACCGCAACGGTGCCGTTTTCTTTTTCTTTGGCGCCGACAACGGCAATAACCGGAATCTTTGCCAGAGAATGTTCACGAACCTTATAGTTGATTTTCTCGTTCCGCAAATCGGTTTTGGCATACAGGCCGGCTTTGCGCAGCTTGTCGGCAACTTCTTCGGCATAACCGTCAAACTCGCTGACAATCGGGCAGACCACAACCTGTTCCGGCGACAGCCACAGCGGCAGCTTGCCGGCATGGTTCTCAATCAAAATGCCGAGAAAACGTTCAATTGAACCGAACAAAGCGCGGTGCAACATAACCGGCTGGTGTTTTTCACCGTCTTCGCCGATATATGAAATGTCAAAACGCTGCGGCAGGTTCATATCCATTTGTACGGTACCGCACTGCCATTCGCGGCCGATTGCATCACGCAGAATGAATTCCAGCTTCGGACCGTAAAAAGCGCCTTCGCCTTCATTGATTTCATAAGCATAACCATTGTGTTCCAGAGCATTGGCCAAAGCTTTTTCGGAAATGTCCCAGATCTCGTCGGAACCGATGCGGTAAATGCTGTCCGGTCGGGTTGAAAGATAAATTTTAACATCTTCAAAACCGAAGTCTTTGTAAATGTCTAAAATCAGCTTGATGGTTTTGACACATTCTTCTTCCATTTGCTCCGGCGTGCAGAAAATATGTGCATCGTCCTGAGTAAATTCGCGAACGCGCATCAGCCCCATCAATGAGCCGGAAGCCTCGTAACGGTTGACCATGCCGAACTCGGCCACGCGCAACGGCAGGTCGCGGTAAGACTTAATGCCCTGTTTGTAAACCAGCAGGCCGCCCGGGCAGTTCATCGGCTTAACGCAGAATTGTTTGCCGTCTTCGGTCTTGCCGGAATAGTTATGAGCGCCGTACTTGTCCCAGTGGCCGGAAATCTCCCACAGCACGCGATCCATAATCCGCGGCGTGGCAATTTCTATATAGCCGTTGTGCTCTTGCCGGTTGCGCATATATTCAATCAGCTTGCGGTAAATCTTATAACCCTTGTCGTGCCAGAAAACCGCTCCCGGAGCATATTCCGGCTCAAAATGGAACAAATCCATTTCCTTGCCGAGTTTGCGGTGATCGCGCTTTTCGGCTTCTTCCAGCATTTCCAGATAGGCCTTAAGGTCTTTTTTGTCGGCCCAGGCCGTGGCATAAATACGTTGCAGCATTTCTTTGCTTGAATCGCCGCGCCAATAAGCGCCGGCAACTTTCATCAGCTTGAAAGCATCGCCGATTTTGCCGGTTGAGGGAACGTGAGGCCCGCGGCAAAGATCGGTAAAGTCGCCCTGACGATACAGCGAGATAATCTCGCCTTCCGGCAGGTCACTGATGATTTCAGCTTTGTAATGTTCGCCTTTGTCGTTAAAAAATTTAATGGCATCTTCGCGGGGCATGACAACGCGCTCAAGCTTCTCGTCGCGTTTGACGATTTCATGCATCTTTGCCTCGATTTTTTCAAAATCTTCCGTCGTAAACGGCTCTTTGCGGGCAAAGTCATAATAAAAACCGTTTTCGATAGCCGGCCCGATGGTAACCTGAACGTCCGGCCACAGTTCTTTAACCGCCTGCGCCATAACGTGCGAACAGCTGTGGCGCAAGATGTGTAAACCCTCTTTATCCTTGCCGGTGATGATAGTCACGGTTGCGTCGGTAGTGATAGGAGTGCTTAAGTCTTGTGTTTTGCCGTTTACTGTAATAGCTAAAGCCGCCTTGGCCAAACTTGCACTAATCTTATTCGCGATGTCAAATCCGTTGACCCCGCTTTCCATCTCTAAAACACTTCCGTCAGGAAGTTTAATCGCAACCATGTTAAATTCCTTTGTTAATTTAGTTTATTATTTCTGCTGACGCCGGATTGCTCCGAGTCAACTTATTGATTATTGAGCAGTTCTTTATAAACTGCAACAGTTTTTTCGCACATAATGTCTTTGGTAAAGTTATCATGCACGTTTTTGATTCCCGCTTTGGCGATTTTTCTCACTTCGTCGGGAGACAAGTCCAGCGCCCAGTCGATGGCTTCGGCCAAAGACGCCGGATTATTGCTGTAAAAAAACTTTCCGGTAACGCCGTCGGTAATCGTGTCCAGCGAACCGCCGATGTTTGAGGCTACCACGACTTTCCCCATCGCCTGCCCCTCAATTGAAATGCGGCCGAACGCCTCCGGCTCAATGGCCGTTGACAGAACCACGTTTGATACCATCATCAGCGCCGAAACGTCGGATGTTTGACCGTAGAAGGCAACCGACCCTTCCAGATGATATTTTTTAACCAGTTCGCGCAGATATTCGGAGTATTTGACCCGGCCCTGATCCGGCCCCACAATCAGACAGTAAAAATCTTTGTGTTTGAGCAAAGACAAAGCTTCAATCAGCAAATGCTGGCCTTTCCAGTTGGTCAGCCGGCCGATAAGCAGCAAAACGGGTTTGTCTTCCGGAATGTTATATTCTTTAACGGTTTTGATAATCCGCTCCTGCGAAACCGTATCCGGATTAAACTTTTCAATATCCACACAGCGGTGAACCAGCCGGATTTTTCCTTCGGCGATTTTATAGTTGCCGAGGATATGCTTTTTAATATGCTCGGAAATGGCAATAACCCGCTCCCCGTATGTCATAATGCGGTTATACAGCTTTTTAATGCCCCAGGGGCCGAGGCCGTAGGTTCCGTGAAAAGTCGTCATAAAATGAACGCCGGCGCGTTTGGCTGCCCAATAAGCGCTCCAGGCCGGCGCACGGGAACGGGCATGAACGATGTTAATGCCGTTGTCACGGATAAACTGTTCCAGCTTTTTGGCGTTAGCCCGCATTTTGAAAATATTTTTGCTTTTCAGCGGCAGGGTGAGATGCGGCACTTTGGCCTTTTCCAAATCATAAACCATACGTCCGCCTTGCGAGGCGACAAAATTTTTAATTCCGTGCTGCTGCATGTAAGTGGCGATTTCTACCGTGCCGCGCTCAACGCCGCCCATTTCCAGCTCCGGCAGAACTTGTAACACGACCGGAGAATTTTCTTTGCTATTTGACATTTTATTGCTACAATCCTCGAAAATGATAAATCAGGGAGTGCTCGTCAGATGACCGATTACACATTTAAGTCAAACTTTACAACGAAAATTGATTTCCGCCAAGCAAAAACACCAAAAACTAACAGCCTGACCGTGGTTTATATCCACGGACTTTATTCTGACTGCTGGGGCCGCAAACCTGAAAACGTAATGGAGTGGTGTGCTGCCAACGGTGTGAACTTTTTTCGCTTTGAACTGGCCGGGCACGGTTCCGATTCGGCCCGCTATGAAGAAACGGACGTAAACATCTGGAAAGCGCAGCTGCTGGAAGTGATTGACGATATTGTCAAAACCGACGTTATTCTGGCCGGATCGTCGTTGGGTGGCTGGCTGAGTCTGCTGGCGGCCTTGGAACGCCCCGAAAAAGTCAAAGGTGTGCTGGGACTGGCTGCCGCACCCGATTTTACCGCAGATTTGGAAACTTATATTTTTACGCCGGAACAAAAGGAAAAATTATACGGTGAGGGGCGTCTGGAGTTTGTGAATGCTGATTTTACTTATGTTTTTACCAGAACATTGTTTGAAACCGGCCGGCAGAATATGCTGCTGAACCGGAGCTTGCCGATTAAATGTCCGGTTCATCTGATACAGGGACAAAAAGATGCCAGCCTTGACCCGAAAAAAGCGTTGAATATCGCCAAATGTTTGGAATCGTCGGAAGTCGTTGTCAAATTGCTGAAAGACAGCAACCATCGGCTGGGCAAAGACGAAGATTTGGCTGAAGCCCGCTATTCTCTTGAAGCTCTTGTTTCCCGCGCCGGAAAGTAGCCCTCCCGCCGTTAAATCGGGGCAGAAGACTGGTAGATAACGATAATTGCATCTGCCACGGTGTAGATGATTGGGATGAGCAGCAAGCTGAATGAAAAAAACGGCTGCGTCTTAATTTTTTATCTGGTTGTTTGTGTAATATATACACAACTTAAAATAAAAGTCATAAAAAGTAAAGCCCATAATTCGAACAAGCCGCAAAGTGCTCTTTGGATTATGTAAATTATGGGCTTTCCGTTAAGAGCTACCAGCACTCTTCGTCGTATTTGACGTTCATAATCAAATCATCATCATATCGGGAAAAGTCTTTATAAAAATCTTCCATTCCGTCAGCAAGGTCAATACAGCCGGCAGAACCTAACTCTTTTCCGCCGTGAGCATACATATCGGTCCGTCCTTTAGTATCGGTATCCTCTGCCGGCTCAAGCTTAATTCGACTGTTGCCCCAAGCTGCAGGTTTATTTTTCCACGAATTAAAATGTAATTTATCTCTCCAAGTTAAGTCTTCTGAACGGTAGTGTTGCCCACTGCCTTTTCTTAAAATCCATTTTCCCTCGGGAATAGGGCCGTGATCTGTAATTTCAGTATCCGTACGGCATTGATAGCCTTTTTTTCCGGACATTGCTGGCCAAGATTTTTTCTTTTGACCGTCCTCGTGCCAAGATACCTCTTTTCCGTTAAATTGTAAATACGCCGGTTTATGTCGCTTAAGCTCATTATTTATGGCTGTTTCGGTCTCTCCTTGAGGTTTCATTACCCGATCTTGTTTTAAGTTGCTTTTCCGCTGATAGATACTTATCCCTTTAAACATGTCATTGTCGGTAATTGGTGTCATGCCCCATTCGGGTTCTTGATAGCAGCCGAATCTTTTTAAGTTCTGTTTGACGGATAAAACATCATCGGCATCAATATCGGCAGTTGTTTCTGAAACTTCTTTTTTTAATTTAAGAGGTGTAAACATGAATATTCCTTTCTTGATTTATTTAAAATAAAAAAACCGTTGGAAAACCAACGGTTTGAATAAGCCAGTGAATGGATGCAAATATCCTAAGTGGCATTTATATTGTTAATGCAAATAAAATTAAAAGTCAAGGAAAACTATCCTAAATATTGTCAGAAGATATCAAAAATAAAGATAACAAAGATAAAATATACAATAGGCAATACAGACAGAAAGAATGAAAAACACGGAAATCGATTTAATTTTTTTATTGAAAACAATAAAATAAAAAAACAAGCGGCAAGCGTCAGACAATGAAAACCCATATAAACTTCCCGGGCATGCTCAAAGCTGCTTTCCGCCAATATTTTGGCAGCTCCGCCGCTGTAATACACATAAAACGACCTGAGAAAGGCATATAAAATATAAATATTGGCTAAAAACAGAGGTGTAAATAAAACATATTTAATCGTTTTCATTATTTTTTTAATCTGGTTGTTTGTACGATATATGCACAACTTAAAATAAAAAGCGTAAAAAGTAAAGCCCATAATTCGAACAAGCCGCAAAGTGCTCTTTGGTTGTTGTGTCTCTTAAACGAGAGAATTCCGTCTTTCATCGGCCGATACTTGTAATCGCAATTAGGATAATTATTTAAAACCCTGAATTAAGCAAATAGTTTAGGGATTAAAACCATGCGTTATAAACAGGAAGCAGAGGAACAGGGGCATAGTTGGTTTTGGCCGGTAATTATCGTTATCGCGCTGATACTCATTTATTATCTCTATGAAAAACAGGCCGGCGGTCTGCATTCCCAAACTCCGGAAAATACAACCGAAACAACGCTGCGGGTTGAAGCGCTGAAACCGGGTGACGTGACATTGGACAAGAAATATATCGGCTATATTACACCGATTAACGAAGTGGCTGTTTTGCCTTATATTAACGGTTTTCTTGAAAAGGTCACGGTTTCCGGCGGTGAAGAAGTGAAAGCCGGGCAACCGTTGCTAATGATTAAACAGGGAGAATACAAGGCGCAGGTCGATGCCGCCGAAGCGCAGATTTTGCAGGCCCGGGCAGATTTTGCCAATGCCAAGGTCTATTATGAACGGGTAAAAAAGGTCGGCCCTAAAGCGATGTCGAAAACCGAATTTGACAATGCCAAGGCCAAATATCTGAGTGCTCAGGCTGCCGTAGCTCAGGCCCGTGCCAATTATAACCTGGCCAAAGTCAATTTTGACTATACCGAAATAAATGCGCCGATAGCCGGCATTGTCGGCGAAATGAGCCTGACCCCGGGCGATTATGTGTCTCCCGGCGGACAGCCGCTGTTTACGATAATTCAATATGATCCCATTCGTGTTGTCTTTTCGATTACCGACAAGGACTATCTTGAAGAGTTGAAAAGCGGTCCGCTTTTTGCCGAGGACAAAATCAAGCTCCGTCTGGCTGACGGAAAGATTTACAACGCTCTCGGTGATTATCAATATGCCGACAATAAGGTTGACCGCTCCACCAATTCCATTGCTGTTTATGCCGATTTCCCCAATGCGTCCAAAGCCCTGGTGGCAAATGCCTATGTTGACGTTCTGGTGGAAAAAAATTATCGCAACGTGGTTCTCGTTTCCAAAAAAATCGTTACCCTTGATGCCGACGGCGACTATGTCTATCTGGTTAACGGCAATAAGCTGCAGAAGAGCAAAGTGGTGATTCTCGGCGAAAAAGGCGGCGATTATGTTTTGCAGAACAACTTTAAAGCCGGGGACTATCTGGTGTTGGACAAGGTCAGCCCGCAGATTGCCTCCACCAAAATTAAAATCAATGTTGTCGGAAAAACGTCTGCCGGGGAGAAAGCCTGATGTTTTCGCAGTATTTTATTGATAAGCCGCGTTTCGCCGGCGTTATTTCGATTATTATGATTTTGCTCGGACTGTTGGCCATAGCTGTTTTGCCGGTTTCCCAATATCCGCAAATTACGCCGCCGCAGATTGTCGTTTCCACCACTTATCCCGGTGCCAGTGCGCAGGTTCTGGTCGATACGGTTGCCGTACCGATTGAAAATCAGATTAACGGCGTGGAGAATATGCTTTACATGTCTTCAACCTCTGATGACAACGGCAGCTACACGTTGACGATTACCTTTGACGTCGGAACCGACCCTGATATTGCTCAGGTTAAGGTACAGAACCGTTTGCAGCAGGTGATGTCACAGTTGCCGACTTTGGTGGTGCAGGAAGGCGTTGACGTTAAAACCAGTATGTCCAACATCCTCGGTATGCTGGTTCTGCGTTCGCCGAACAATACTTATAACGATCTCTATCTAAGCAATTTTGCCTATACCAACATCAAAAATCCGATTTCCCGCATTAAAGGCATCGGCTCGGTTGACATTTACGGCCCGCAGTATTCCATGCGCGTCTGGCTCAACAGCGATAAAATTGCCGCCTTGGGCATTGACAGCACGACGATAGCCAATGCGATTTCTTCGCAAAACATTCAGGCTTCCATCGGGCAAATCGGCGCCGCGCCCAGCGGCAAAGATACGCCGATGGTGCTTTCTCTGACGGCCAAAGGGCTGCTGAACACGGTAGAAGATTTTGAAAACATTGTCGTGGCTACCTCAAAAGACGGTGGTATCGTTCGCTTAAAAGACGTTTCCCGTATCGAACTCGGGGCTGACAATTACAGCATGAACGCCCATTTTGACAACGCTCCGGCGGTGGTTATCGGTCTGAGCCAAACGCCGAATACCAACTCGCTGCAGATTATGAATGATGTTAAAAAGGAAATCGAAGCGCTGAGCAAAACTTTTCCCGGAGATATGGAACTGAAGGTTGCCTACGATTCGACGGATTATGTCCGCGCTTCGATTGCCAGCATTATTGAAACGCTGGTCATTACTTTTTCTCTGGTGGTTTTGGTAACCTACATCTTTCTCCAGAAAATGAAAACCACGCTGATTCCGCTGATAACCATACCGGTATCGCTGATTGCCACTTTTGCCGTTATTTATGTTTTGGGCTTTGATATTAATATTTTAACGTTGTTTGCCATGATTCTGGCTATCGGCCTGGTGGTGGACGATGCGATTATCGTGGTTGAGCGGGTGCAATATCTGATGGTCTATGAGAAAATGGACGCTCATGACGCTTCGGTTAAAGCCATGCAGCAGATTGCCAGCGCAATCATTGCCACAACTTTCGTCTTGCTTTCGATTTTTATTCCCGTGGGGCTGATGGCCGGTATTACCGGAAAGATATATCAGCAGTTTGCCGTTACGATTGCTACGGCGGTTGTCTTCTCTGCCTTTAACGCTCTGACGCTCAGCCCGTCGCTTTGCGCCATTTTCCTACGGGGCGACAAACAGGAAAATCCGCACGGTTTTTTCAAATGGTTTGATGATGTTATAGACTGGTTTAAAGGGCATTATTTAAATGTGGTCGGCTATTTTTCGTCTTTTCTCGGCGTGACGGTTATCGTTACGCTGGCGACAATCGGTGTTATCGGTTTTTTGTTTGCCAACACCGCAACGTCATTTCTGCCGGAGGAGGATCAGGGAATTATATTTGCCAATGTCCAGCTTGAAGATACGGCGACCATTAATCAGACGAATGAACTTTTGGCGCAAATCAGTGAACAGTCCATGCAAATCAAAGGGGTTAAATACTTCATTTCGGTTGCCGGCTACTCGATATTGGGCGGCAGCGGCGAAAATGTGGCCTTGGGCGTTATCGGGCTGGACGAATGGTCGCAGCGCAAAAGCAAAAACCTGTCAATTGAAGCGATAACCGCGGCATTGCGCCGAAAATTTGCCGATAATGAACAGGCCGCAATTAACTTTTTTGCCCCTCCGTCAATTCCCGGCATCGGCAAAAGCGACGGTTTGTCGCTGGAATTGCTGTCAACCGACGGCAATGCTTCTCCTGCCGAACTTTACCGCTGGCTGGAAAAATATTTGGCCGCGTTGAACAAATCGCAGACGGTGGCCTATGCCTTCAGCACTTTTACTTCCGACACGCCGCACGTTTATCTTGATGTTGACCGGACCAAGCTTGAGGCTTATGATATAACGGTTTCCGACTTGTTCACCGCTCTTGCCAACAATCTCGGTTCGCGTTATATTAATAACATTACCTTAAGCGGCCAGGTAAATAAAGTTATCATTCAGGCGGACTTTCCTTATCGTCAGAATGTGGCCGATGTTGAAAACCTTTATGTCCGGTCCGGCAGCGGCGACTTAATCCGGTTGAAGAGTTTTGCCTCGGTACAAACCAGCATTTCGCCGAAAATTATTTATCGTTACAATCAATATACCGACGCCTCCGTAACCGCTCAGGCCAAACCCGGAATCAGCACCGGCAGCGCCATTGCCGAAATCGCCGAGATTGCCGACAAAATTCTGCCCAAAGATTATCAGATTTCCTGGACCGGGTTGAGCCTGCAGGAAGTGGAAGCCGCCGGATTGGCCACCTTTTTGATTATTCTCGCTTTGGTCTTTTGCTATTTGTTTCTGGTTGCACTGTATGAAAGCTGGATGCTGGCTTTTGCCGTTATGTTTTCTACGGTGTTTGCGATTCTCGGCGCGCTGGTCGGTTTGCACCTGATGGGGCAGTCGCTGAGTATTTATGCCCAGCTCGGTTTGATTATGCTGATTGGTCTGGCCGCCAAAAACGCCATTTTGATTGTCGAGTTTACCAAGGCTTACCGTGAGGAGGGAGAGTCTGTTCTTGAAGCCTCCAAAAAAGGGGCGGGCGAGCGGTTCCGCGCCGTGCTGATGACGGCAATGACCTTTATTCTCGGCGTTTTTCCGATGATTGTGGCAACCGGTGCCGGCGCTTCGTCACAGATTGCTATCGGCACTTCCGTTTTCTACGGTATGATTGCCGCCACTTTTATCGGTATTATTTTTATTCCGGCGCTGTTTGCCGTATTTGAAACGCTGAAGGAATGGGGAGGCCGCGGCAGAACTGAACCTCAGCCGGCGGAAACCGCATCGGCCGGAAGGAGGCGTAAAAATGCAAAATAAACATCTGTTTTCTCTGCTGGCTTTCACCATGCTGGCTTCCTGTACCGTCGGGCCGGATTATGAACGTCCGCAGTTCTATCCGGATGCTGAAGTGGCTAAAAATCTGAAACTGGAACAGGCCGAAGCGTCACCGGTCGGCCAGGACTGGTATAAACAGTTTAATGACCCGGCGTTGAACCGTTTGATTGAACGGGCCTGGGCGGCCAGTCCCAACGTCCGGATTGCCGTCCATAAGCTGCGGGAGGCACGTTACGGTCTGCTGCGCAGCAATGTCCAGTCTTTCCCGATGCTGGATATCAATGCCGGCTACAATTATGACAGAAGCAGCCGTGATATCGGTTTTTCGATAGACCGCGATTATTATCAGCTGGGAATGGATGCTTCATGGGAACTGGATATCTGGGGCGGTAACCGTCGGGCCGCTGAAGCTTCGCGGGCTTTGTTTGAGGCGGCCGGGGCCAATCTGGACAATGTCCGCCTGGTTATGGCGGCCGAAGTGGCCAATAACTATATCAGCCTGCGGACGGCACAGGAACAGTTGCGCGTAGCGCGTGAAAATCTGAAACTTCAGCAGGAAATCTATCAGCTGGTGCAGCAGAAATATGATGTCGGGCTGACGGATTTTATTGCACTGAATCAGGCGCAGTATGCCGTTGAAAGCACCAAAACCCTTATTCCGCAATTGGAAAGCGAAATCGAAGCCTATAAAAACGCCGTTGCCGTTTTGCTGGGCGTGCTGCCCGATGATTTGGCCGGGACGTTGGACAACACCGCGGATAATCTGGTGCGCCGCCGGCTTTCCTATAATCTGAAACAGCTTTACCGTCTGCGGGTGGACGTCATCCGCAATCGACCCGATGTCCGTCTGGCCGAACAAAATCTGATTGCGCAAAACGCTGCCGTCGGCGAAGCGGTCGCTAACCTTTATCCCGATGTCAGCATTTCGGGGTTTGTCGGCTGGCAAAGCGGAAAAATTGCCGGCTTAATTAACGGTGACCACAGCACTTACAGCTATGCGCCGGCGTTAAAACTGCCGTTTTTCCATTGGAATCAGCTGATGAACACGGTCAACGAACAGAAAGAAGTTAAAGAACAATATGTTCTGAGCTATCAGAATGCCGTCCTGAGCGCCGTCAGCGAACTGCGCAATTCGGTTGTCTCCATCCGGCAGGAAAGACAGCGCAATCAGGCCTATCGCAAATCGGTCAAAAATATGCGCAATGTGTTAAAATATACGTTAAGCAAATATAAAAACGGCTTGATTGATTTTAATGATTTGCTGCAGGCCGAACAGGAACTTTTGAAAGCCCAGACCGAACTCCTGGCCAGCAACGGTTCAATCTATCAGTATCTGATAGCTTTTTACAAAGCGGCCGGCGGCGGTTTTAATTCCCGTTTTGCCGTTTGCGTCGATTGTGCAAAAACTTAATAGTCGTTGTTGTTGAACGGAACGTCCTGCAAAACGCGCTGCGGTTTGTAAACGTAAATGTTGGTTACCGACGGCAGATTATACGTTCGGTGCCAATAACCTTTGTCTTCCATGCATAAACGGTATTCTTTGGGGTCGGAATCCGCATCGTCGCGCAGCGAGTTGACAACGATCGGCATAGCGCCGGGATAAGGAATATAACTGGCCCAGATGCCTTTTTCCGCATGCCAGTCGGCTCGGATGTCCAGCTTGACTTCTTCCGAGTAAAACCAGGTGCGGAAATCGGGCAGACGGATATTTTCGGCTTTCCGCATGCATTCGGAATGGTCTCGGGCAAATTTCTCCACTCCGGTATTTTCTCTTTCCCAGTGATAAATAACCTGTCCTTCCCCGCGTGAAAACCATGAGCACGAACTCAGCAAAAGGCCGGAGAAGATGATTAGCGTCAGTTTTTTATTCATTTTAAAAGTCCAGGTTTGCATAATGTTTGGCCGGCAAAATGCCTTTAATGCTGTCACGCAGAATATCTTTGAAACTTGGGCGTGATTTGATTTTGGAATACCAGAGTTTGGCGTTCTTATAGCTTTCCCAGGGAACATCGCCCAGATAATCAATGACGGACAGATGCGCAGCAGCGGTAACGTCGGCCAAAGTAAAGGTCTCGCCGGCCAGATAATTGTTGCGTTCCGCCAGCCAGTCGATATATTCCAGATGAAAATTCAGATTGTTCAGTCCCACTTTAAGCACGCGGGAATCCGGTGCCAGCCCTTGGCCGAAACGCTTGTGAACCTTTTCAACAACCACGTTGCGGTAAACTTCGCGATAAAATTTAACGTCAAACCATTCCGTCAGCCGGCGGACTTCGGCCCGGGCCTGAATTTCTGCCGGCAGCAGTTTGTAATCTTTGCTCACTTCCTCCAGAAACTCGCAAATGGCATAATTTCCTGAAATGACATTGCCGTCATAAACATATACCGGAAGTTCCCCCGCCGGATTTAATTTATAAACATCCTGCGACAGCCGCCAGGGTTCCTCCTCTTTCAGCACAAACAACATCCTTTTTTCGCTCATGGCGATTCGCACCTTGCGCGAAAAGGGAGATACCGGATGATGAATTAAAAGAACCATGGGTTTTACCTTGCAAAAATAAACAAATACTAAGATTGAGATAAGTTTAACAATAAGATTTTAAAGGTCAAGAGTTAAGCTCGCCGATCCGGTTTTATTTATTTTTTGACAAAGGCCGGAGGAACCACGCCGGCGTTCTCGCGTTCAATCCGCTGAATCGTTTCAATCAGATGCTGTTTCATCTCCTGTTCATACTGTTTGTTGCTCAGCATTTTGGTCAGTGTCGCATACAGCGATTTTCTGTGGCGCGATGTTTTGGAAACACCGATGAATAAAGGCATATCCCATAACGATTGTTTGGTAAAACTGACTTGGTTGCGAATGCCCAGGCGCGATGTTTGGACAATGCCGTAATAATAGCTGGTGAAAACGTAATCGATTTCTCCGGTGAACAGTTTTTTATAAAGCTCTTCCGAGTTGTCAATATATTCGACATTGTAATTTTTCATTGCCTTTGAAACATATCCGGCCAGATGTTCCCGGCTGTCCATGCCGCCTTTCAGCTTTTTGAGGTCGTCCATCTTTTTGACTTCGCCGATACGGTTGGGCAGCATAACCGCAGTCATCGGGTTGTTCAAAATCGACGGATAAACATATTCAATGCCGTTGTAAATGTCCGTATCGTAATAAATGCCCAAAATCAGGTCAATTTCGCCGCGCAGAATGTCCATCACCAAATCTTTGTAAGGCTTGTCAAGCACATAAGCCAGATCATAATGGTTGTCTTTGGCGTAATTTTCAATAAACTGGTCGTAAATGGTGTGCATTTTGGGAACGCTGTATTCGGCGGTTACCACTTCGCCGAACGGGGGATAGTCCAGAAAAGAAGTAACCCGCAGCCCCTTGCGCTGGTCATTCTTGTTGGATTGAACTTCCACCATTGCCGTCGCAGCGGAGGCCGTCAGGCAAAACAGCAGAAGCAGGGTGATTGATTTGATAAATTTAGCCATGGCCTGTCCCCTAACAAAATTTTAACAATATATTATAATATTATATATGGTCATATCGTCAGCTAACCATAAATTAACCAAATTATGTTAAAAAAGATTTTAGATTTTGTTTTTTTTCGCAGGTAAAAATTATGGATGTATCACAAAAATATTCTAATGCCGAAATCTCATCAATGGGGCAGGTCGAATTGGAAAGCCGGGCTTTCATCCGTGCCGCTTCATCGTTAAATTCTATCAAGGAACATTGGGATACCGAACAGGATCATTTAATGGAAGCGCTGGATAAAAACCGCCGCCTCTGGACAATTATTGCCAGCGCCATGAAAGAGGAAGACTGTCCTCAGCCGCCGGAAATCCGCAACAATATCCTTAACCTGGCCCTGTTTGTCTTCCGTCGGACGATTGACGTGATTTCCGAGCCAAAGCCGGAAAGCCTGAATATTTTGATCAGTATCAATATGAACATAGCCAAAGGCCTGGCCGAACATAATCCCGAAACGCAAACGTCCGCTCCGGAATGATTGACAGAAATGCAAAAAAAAAGCCGCTTTAAAGCGGCTTTTTTACGAGTGTCGATTATCAGATTGACTGCAAAGCGTAAATATCCTTAACCGTCCAGTTTCCGGACCGGTTGTTCAAAACATAGATGATATTGCCTTTGCAAAGGCCGAACCAGACGCCGTTGCAGTCGCTTTTGGTGTAAACTTCCACCGTGTGGGCGTCAATCGGTTTTAACTTGACGATTTGGAAACTGGCCTGAGTCGGACGCTGCAGACTCTCATCTTCCATAAATGTAAATTTGGGAAGCTTTTTCGGGTCGCATTCCGGAAGCTTGTGATTAATGGTGCATTTAAGCTGCAAATCGATTGCACAAACGACTTCGCTGCCTTTGTCGCATTTTCCCGGCAGATTCGCCGCATCGTAATGATAGGTGATTTCTTCAAACTTGATATCAAACTGGGGTTTGGTCACAATTTGTTCGCCGGCCTCCAGTGCCTGTTCTGTTGAAAGTTCCGAAACCTGAGTCTGTTCCTCTTTTTTGTCCGAACAGGAACTGATGAGCAAGACGGCCCCCAGAGCAAACCAAAAATTTTTCATTTTCAAATCCTTGTCAGTAAATTTTAAGACAAATTATTTATATGTCATCAAAAGACGGCTGTCCAGAAAGATTTAAGGGCTTCACACCAAAAATTAAACCTTCGGCCATAAAAAAAGGAGGAAAACTTCCTCCTTTTTTTTAAGAACTTTCCGCATTTAGAATGAATATCTGATACCTGCGGTGTATTCCCACATATCGTCAAAATTGTCAATGTCGTTGAGGTTGACATAGCGAACCAAACCGCGGACGGAGAATTTGTCATCGATTTTGTATTGCAAGCCGCCGCCGAAACGATAGCCGATGCCATGGTCACGCTGATCTTTCGGAGCGTAAAAACCGCTGTAGTTTTTGTCAAAGGTATATTCGCCGATACCCATGGTTCCGACCAGAGAGAAAACCTGATCGCAGCCCAGCGGCAGATAACCCATCAAATCCAAACCGTAAGCCTGGAAAGAAGTTTGATTTTCAATGCCGTTAACATGTTTTTTGTCGTCATCGGAATACTGGTAGAAAACTTCGGTTCCGAAATATTTGTTATATTCGGTACCGACGTTAACCGAGGCGGAATTGTATTTCGGGCTCTGATGGTCGGCATCGGCGTCAGTATAGTTATAATCCAAACCGACATAAGGTTTGAAATCGGAAGCATTGGCATTGGCGCTGAAAGCCAGAGCGGAAACAGCCACCATTAAAGAAGAAACGGCATATTTCATAAAATTTCCTTTCACTGAGATTTAATGGGGATAATTATCCCCGATTTAACTATACCCCACTATATCGCATATTTCTGAAATGTGAAGTAAAAATATATTACCAATGTTACAAACTATAAATTAACCAAATTAATTTATCATTGTTAAGATTAACAAAAAGTGCTATAACTAATAGCTGACGGAGGTGGCAGAATGATAAAGAGTTCACAGGCCGGCCGGTCGATGATTGAAGTCATTGGCGTGTTGGCGATCCTCAGCGCCGTAACCATGGCGATAACCAAAATGGTCAACAGCGTGCACGATCGGTATTTAATCAGCAGGATTACGCAGCAAATCAACGATTTGCGCAAGGGTATCAGCAACCGTTATGTCGCGAGCGGCACTTATGAAAATATTTCCGCGGAAGAGGTGATTGCCAGCAATGCCGGGCCGTCGGATATGTTTGACAAGGAAAATAAAAAATTAATTCACGCCTATGATTGGGACGTGCTTCTCAGCGGCACCAAAGATACCTATCAGATAACCTTTGAGCATCTTCCTCATCAGGCTTGTGTCGAACTTGCGCTGATGAACTGGCAGTTCGGCGGAAATTCGGATTTGTACAGCATTAAAATTAATCAGACCGAATTTAACTGGCCGCTGAATGCCGCCGGCGGCAAAGTTCTGCCGGTTGAAATAACCGACGCGACCACGGCCTGCATCCCGCCGCCGCCTAAAGATAATCCGGCAGCCGCTGTCGATCAAGAAGATAACGATATAACCTGGACTTTCCGTTAACTGAAAGGATGCCCGTGATTAAGATTAATGACGTCAACAAGGTAAATGATTTAAAAACCGCCAAAACGCCCAAGGCCTCCGGCGGGGAGAGCTTTTCCGTCTATCTGAAAGAAACGATGAAGCCGCAGGCTGCTCCCGTCGGTCCCGGCGGAGCAATCAGTGTGGCCGATGCGATTTTTGCCGCGCAAATGGTTGATGCCGATGAAGAAAAGGAAGTCCGCAAAAAACTTATCAAACGGGGACAGACCCTGTTGGAAAAGCTGGAGGAAATCCGTGACGGGCTGTTGATGGGATATATTTCTCGCGACCGGCTGATTGAAATTTCCCGCCTGGTCAAAGACAACCGCTATCAGTCTGAAGACCCGCGCCTGCAGGAGATTTTGGGCGAAATCGAACTCAGAGTCGAAGTCGAGTTGGCAAAATTGATGAAATAGGAGGAATAACCCGATTTTTTGCTTGCAGTTACTGATTGAAATTTGTATTTTGCTTGCTATATGAACCATTTATTAATTATCCAAGGAGATTAGGATATGGAAAGTGCTGTAATTCTTCCCCCCGATTATGTTCCCTCGCCGGACGAGGAATATATGAATGACTTGCAGGTCGAATATTTCCGCCAGAAACTGCTGGCCTGGAAGAAATCTTTGTTGAACCAGTCGCAGGACACGTTGGAAGATTTGCGCCAGGGCGGGCTTAACCAGCCGGACGACATCGACCGCGCTTCCATGGAAACCGACAAGGCTCTTGACCTGCGCACCAAAGACCGCGCCCGTAAATTGATCAGCAAAATCAACGATGCGCTGAAACGTATTGAAGACGGCACTTACGGCTACTGCGAAGAAACCGGAGAGCCGATCGGGCTTGAGCGCCTGGAAGCCCGCCCGGTTGCCACATTGTCGATTGAAGCCCAGGAACGCCACGAACGTATGGAAAAAACTTACGACGACGAAGCTTAGGCCGGTCTGATGACGGAAAAGAACTTTATTTTGGCCTCGGGGTCCGTTCCCCGGCGTCAGTTGCTGGAACAAATCGGCTATACGCCGAAACTGGTTGACCCTGCTGATATTGACGAAACAACCGGCAAATATGAAACACCGACCGCCTATGTCAAACGGATGGCCGTGGAAAAAGCTTCCGCCGTGGCGGCCCGCCACCCCGGCGAAACCGTTCTGGCCTGCGATACGGTCGTTGTTTCCGGCAACAAAGTGATTCACAAATCCCGTACGCCGGAAGAACAAACCGAAGTGATGAAACAACTGTCAGGCAAAGCGCACCGTGTCATCAGTGCGGTTTGCGTCATCGGCTCCGACGGGCGTCGCGCTTTGCGCTGTGTGCCGACCAGAGTATTGATGAAAAAGCTGACCCCCGCAGAAATTCAGGCTTATGTTGACGGCAAAGAATGGGTCGGTTGCTGTGGCTATAAAATTGAGGGCGAATTGGCCGGCTATGTCAAAAAAATTATCGGTTCTTATTCCGGTGTTGTCGGACTGCCGCTGTTTGAAACTAAAAATTTGTTGAATGGTGCAGGTGTAAAATGAGTATTGATACGATTGTTTATGAAAAGAAAAACGCTTCTTTCAGCCTGGCGTTGCTGGAAGACGGCGGGTTGAAGGAACTGGCTTTCGGCAATGAGAATTCAGCCGCCGAAGGCAATGTCTATCTCGGCAAGATAACCCGCAAAATCGAACTGGCTCATGACAAAGTCGGTTTTTTTGTAGATATTGATGACGGGCGAGATGCCTTTTTGAATGCCGAGGAATTCGGACTGAAAGAAGTCAACTATACCGAAGGGCAGAGCATTGTCGTTCAGGTTGCGCAGGAAAAACGCGCCGAAAAAGGAGCCCGGGTCGTCCGTGCCATTCAGTTTGTCGGCGACTATATCGTTTACTGTCCGTACCGTTTGACGGTAGAAGCTTCTCCCCGCATTGAAGACAAAGATAAACTTGCCGAATATAAAGATAAGGTCTTGGAGCACACCACCGGGCAGGAAGGGTGGATTCTGCGCACGGCGTCGGTTGAGGTTCCTTTTGAAAAAATTGCCGCGGAAATGGAAAAACTCCGCAATACTTATGACGAAGTCCGCATGAAAGCGCGTACCGCCAAAGCGCCGGCATTGCTTTATGCCAAAACGGCGCCGCTGTATGAGGAAATTAACCGTTATCTCTCCGGGCTACAAAAGGTTATCGTTAATAACCATAATCTTGAAAACGAATTGCGGGAAAAGTTTGCCGCTCAGTTTGAAGTTGAATATATGAATGATCCTTTTGTCGCACTGGGGCTGGAAGATGCTATCGCCGAAGCGCTTTTGAAAAACGTTAAACTGCCGTCGGGCGGACGTCTCAGCATTGAAGAGACCAAAGCCTGTGTCTGCATTGACGTTGACAGCGGCAGCGATAACGGCAGGGGCTCTCTCTCTGCTTTAAATCAGGAAGCCGCCGTTGAAATTGCCCGTCAAATTCGCCTTCGCAATCTGTCCGGTAAAATAATCATCGATTTCGCCGGATCTTCCGAATATAAATTTCTGAAACCGGTAATCGAAACACTGGAAGCCGAATTGGCCAAAGACAGCAACAAAGGACGCCTCTTGGGGTTAAGCAAAGCCGGAAATGTTGAAATTGTCCGCGTCCGCCGCCGTCCCACATTACAGGATGTTTTGAGTGTTGAATGCGACAGTTGTCAGGGAACCGGACGGGTTATGAAATGAGTAACGTTGTCAAAACCTACAAATGTCCGATTTGCCATAAAATCGCGCCGGAAAACAAATATAAACCTTTTTGTTCCAAACGTTGTGCCGACATTGACTTGGGCAATTGGTTTAATGAAAGCTACACTGTTCCGGCGGTAGAACTGGACGATACCGAAATCGAACAGCTTCAGGAAGCCTTGGATAAAACGCCTGAAAATGAAGAGTAATAAGAACCCCGCGTAATGCGAGGTTCTTTAGATTAAATATTTTTATAAGGAACAAAGTAAAAATCAGGATTTTGTCCAAATGCAGAGATACGGTCACCAGGTGCAACTTGAACATAGAGATCTGCCCATTCCTGTCTAGTACCCGTATTTGAAGCTGTAACTCCGTTAACCAAAATCCAACCGCCTTGATTAGTAATATCTTGAATCCTGCCGATAACGATGCCGTAACTGCTTACATAATAAGCTGAAGAAGTCGGATTAAAAGATTTCTTTTTACTCCAGTCTAAAACCATATTTTTAACCGCATCAGCTTTCTTAACACAGTTAAAATAGGAAGTATTAAAAGGGCACTTGAGAGCGGGACTGAGACAGTCAGAGGTACTTCCGGTATAAGTATACCCGAGGCTTGAGCATGAAGGCTGAGCGCCGCAGGTCTGGGCATACACATTGCCGACAATCACCGAGGTTAAAATGCTCCCCGCCAGTAAAATTGATAGTTTCATCTTCTTTCTCCTTAGTGTTAAATTTCTGTTATCCGACTTGTTTCTCTCACTGCCTTTAGCGGCTTTTTTCTCTCCTTGCCGTTATCCCCGGCATTCACCTCTTTTGGTCATTACCCGACTTGATCGGGTAATCCCTCTGCCGTCGCCAATCCTCAGGATGCCCCGGTCAAGCCGGAGCATGACCGGGTAGAATGACAATTACCAACTTTCCCTTTTTTATCGTTGTTACCTGACATTTTCCTCTCCCTGTCGTTATCCCCGGCATTTTCCTCTTCTTGCCGTTATCCCCGACATTCTCATCTCTCTATCATTACCCGACTTGATCGGGTAATCCCTCTGCCGTCGCAGCCAATCCTCCGGATGCCCCGGTCAAGCCGGAGCATGACTGGGTAGAATGACAATTACTCAACTTTCCCTTTCTTATCGTCATTACCTGATTTCTTCCTTCCTCTATCGTTATCCCCGACATTCTCTTCTCTCTGTCATTACCCGACTTGATCGGGTAATCCCTCTGTCGTCGTCGCCAATCCTCAGGATGCCCCGGTCAAGCCGGAGCATGACCGGGTGGAATGACAATCTATGTCCCGCTCGGCCGTTCCGGAGCGACGGAACAGGGCATCCAGTATTTGTACCAGTTGCAGGAGGCATCGGAGATGTCGGTGTAACCGGAAGCGCATTTGCCGGTCGGGAA
>OOAO01001395.1_pt1 | contig 20483 bp, 18 predicted proteins | sample 1671821 | NCBI WGS metagenome assembly OOAO01 (sample SAMN06348196, study PRJEB24527) | human gut metagenome | biome: human gut; feature: ankylosing spondylitis patient; material: feces | host: Homo sapiens | place: China | collected 2015-10 | reverse complement strand
CCGAAAAAACAATAAGCGTTATTCTCTTCTTCATACATTCTCCATTAAACAACTTGCGAGTTGTTATTCTTTATTATTTTTGAAAACCATTATAAGTCCAACAATTCCAACAATTATCCCGATAAGAGCAAATGGGAAATCGCTAAAACTTGCCAATACCGTTCTATTCATTTCTTCACCACTTGCACTTAAGAGTATTCCAAATAGAATAACTGCTATACCCTTTAACCTGTTATCATTCATTTTGTTTACCTCCCAATTTGTCAATTTCATTAAATAAAAAGTTATCATCATGTTACACAGTCAACTTTCTTGGTTAAACCTTGTTTTTTTTACATTGATCATTTCAATTTATCCAAGAAAAACCTTGTTTTTAAAGGCTTTTTTCACATCAACTTGGATAAATCTTGGATAAAATTTGTTTCTTACTTGTTTAAATCCTTGACAAGTATCCAAGATGACCTCTGCTGATTCTCGGAATCTGTTGTTATTATTTCCGTTCTTCTCATCTGCGCTAAAAAATTCTTTACTTTACTCTCTTTCTGCTTATCATCCATTACTTCTGGCAGTTTATCCCACAGCAGTTCTCTAATATCTTTTTTTTGGCAGAACCGTATTGCTCCAAATACTTTACAATAAGATTTCTATAATACTGGTCATTAAATGCCTTATTTTTTACATATTGACTCTGTTCACCGATGTTCTCTGATACAGACGCAGATAAGAATATATTTGGTGACTTCCCTTCTATCACTTTTAATTTTCGCAAATGTTTAATCGCTTCTCTATCAATTTTTATGCGCTTCTGAACACAGTCAATCAAGAACACGGTCTCCAGATCCAAATCGGGATTAGCAAACAGTATCTGAGAGTAGTTCTCATCCAACACCTTTCCATACACGCAAACTTTAACCTGCTGTCTGTTGGATAAATCATAACTTGTATATCTACTTATTAATTGATACGATCCTAACTGCTGAAGCCATTCCACCGTCGCCATACGAGGGATTTTTAATAAAATCATTGGCTGAATCACTCAACTCTTGATTGTTTTTTATCGAATGAATAATTTCATTTTCCCATCCGAATAATCTTGAATTAGATATAGCTTCAATATCCAGCAACACGTTTGTAATATTATCACGATAACTATTGTTATGCTTTTCTATAATATAACGCATTAGTTCAAGTCGTTTATTCATACTTTTTATGTTTGTAGAAGCAGAAGCAGTCCTATAGTTAATCAGTGGTTTTTCAACAATTCCAGCAAGAGCTTCCGTTGTGGTTTCTAACATACTTAAGAAAAAATCCCAGTCTTCAAAACCTGAACGCATAGATTCATCATAGCCCCCACATTGTTCATAAAATTTCCTTCGAAGGATATGTGTTGCAGGGCAACAATTGTGAGATAAAAAAGATACTATATTTCCACCAGTTGGACGAATAATCGCATCAAGAACCCCAAATGTGCGCATCCAAGATGAAGCTATAACCATTTGAGGATTATCGTAAAGTAATCTACCGACATTCTCAATAAACTTTGCCTCAAGCTTATCATCACCATCAAGGATTAGAACCAATGATGATTGAGCCTGATTAATCCCGGTATTCCTAGCTGCCGACACTCCTTTATTTTCCTGAAAAACCATCTTTACAGGAACAGATAATTCCGAATCATTACCAATAGCATTTAATATCTCAATAGAATATGTATCAGTTGTGCCATCATCAACAATTATTATTCTTTTAGGCAATACTGTTTGATTACACAAAGACTGAACCGCTTCTAAAATCATAGTTCCTTGATTATAACTTGTAATAACAGCATCCACATCTAAATTAAAGCAATTATTATTTATATTCATAAATTTCTCCAATATCTTAAACAAATCCCGATCTGTCAATTTCATTAAATAAGAATTTATAAAATCACAGCCCAAAACAGGGCACATCTTTTAACTGCAATACTTTATTCGTGAATTTCCAAGGGTAGATTGTCAGGATCATGAAAGAATGTCATTCTTTTGCCTGTGTAAGTATCGAGTCTAATCGGCTCAGTTATGATGCCCCTTTTATTCAATTCTCTTACAGTATCATCGACCGAGTCTACAGCAAAGGCAAGATGCCGGAGACCGTAAGCCTCTGGATAACTTGGACGCTTCGGACAATTTTTAATGATAAAAAGTTCTAATTCTATATCATCGAGTTGAAGATCAATTTTATAATCATCACGTTCTGGTCTGTAATTTTCTCGAATAATAGAAAAACCTAACAGATCCACATAAAAGTGCTTTGATTTCTCATAGTCGCTCCCAATAATGGCAATATGATGAACTTTTTTTAAATTCATGGTGTATTTACCTCTCTGCTACTTTGTTTGAATATATGAAATAATGTATCACAATGATACTATTTTGTAATATATTTTTTCAAAAGCTTATAAGTATTCTCCACGCCATCCATATGTGAGCGCTCATAGTTATGCGATGCATAAACTCCTGCACCGATAAGCCCATGACGGATATCATATCCGCTGTGCAGTGTTGCCTCAACATCTGAGCCATAGTGCGGATAAACATCGATTGCATAGTCAAGCCCCTCGCTCTTTGCCAGATTTGAAAGCTCTGTGACAAGCTCATAGTTGTAAGGTCCGCCTGAGTCCTTCGCACAGATTGAAACCATACGCTCCGTACAGCCGAGGTCGGCTCCAACACAGCCCATGTCTACGGAAATCATCTCCTCCGTATCAGCCGGTACAAAGCTTCCGCCATGGCCTACCTCCTCATAAACCGTAAAGAGCAGTGTGACCTTGCGGTTTAGCTTCCAGCCCTCCTCCTTTACGGAATGAGCCACCCCGAGTAAGATGGCGGCTGACAGCTTATCATCGAGGAAACGGCTCTTGATATAGCCGCTCTCCGTGATGACTGTACGTGGATCCATGGCGATAATATCCCCTGTCTGGATGCCAAGTGCCGCTACGCCCTGCTTGTCATTTACATTTTCATCGAGCAGGATTTCCATATTCTCTTCCTTTGTCTCAACCTTTTCGTCTGCTACATGTGCCGATGGCTCTGTATTTAGCACCACGCCTGTGTACATTCTGCCATCACGCGTAAAAACCATGCAGTTTTCTCCATCTGCTGTGCTCCACTGATGACCGCCAATGGTGGTCGGGCGCAAACGTCCGTTATCCTTTATTGAGCGAACCATGGCTCCAAGTGTGTCCACATGCGCTGCCAATACCAAAGGTGCTCCCTCTCCACCGATTTCCACGCTGACATTTCCTTTATTTGAAAGCTGAGGCGCATATCCCATAGCCTCAAGCTGCTTCATCAGATAGTCTGTGGCATTTTTTGTGAAGCCTGTAGGGCTTGCTATTGATGTGAGTGCTTTGAGCTGTGTTCCGATATATTCTTTAATCTCTTCTGTTGACATAATTGTTATCTCCTACTTTATTACTGTTTATTAACTGCATTATAACATCTCATTTTTGCGCATGCAATCCGTATTAACCGTTATTTGTAGTACTCTATTCGCAAGCCGCGGGTACCCTGGAGCACACACTATCCCGCGTTCGCTACGCTACGCAGCTAAGAGGCTGTACGAATTGTGCCCAAAGTCTTTTTTAACTCGACGAAACCGTCGAAACTCGCCATCCATGGCTCGATTTCTCCTTGCCTCGGCGTCCATGCCTCGGCATTTCTGCTTTGCATAGCACAATTCTACAGTCTCTAAGCAGCTCCGCTATTCGCTTTCGCGGGATAGTGTATGCTCCAGGGTACCCGCGACTTGCGAACTATACCCAATAATTTAACGTAAATCCACTTGCAATTAATGCTCAATAATTTAAAATATATCCACTTGCGATCAACCTGCAACAATGCTATTCTTAGGATATGAATACACAGAATATATATAATAATAATAATAATAAAGATAAAGATATAAATATAAATTCCAGCACCAAAATAAAAATCTGCGGTCTGACTTCACCTGCTGAAGCACGGTATCTCAACGAAAATCACGTTGATTTTGCGGGTATGGTGCTATTTTTTCCAAAGAGTAAGAGGAATATATCCATCGAACAGGCAAAGGAGATTATGGCAGCCCTTGATGCTTCCATCAAAAGAGTCGCTGTTGTCGTTTCGCCATCCATAGAGCAGGTCAGACTGATTGAGGCTGCAGGCTTTGACTATATCCAGATTCATGGGGAAATTCCGGAGACAGAGGCGGAGGCAGCAATAGCTATCCCGATTCTTAAAGCCTTCAATGTCTCTGATATGGACAGCTATGAAAAGTATCACAACGATTCACGCATTGCAGGCTATGTGTTTGATGCCATTGAACCCGGCAGTGGAAAAACCTTTGACTGGAAGTTGGTTGACAATATCCCCCGCGACGAAAAGCTTCTGCTGCTCGCAGGTGGCTTAAATCCAGACAATGTGCGCATGGCAATTGAAGCCGTGCATCCTGACGGAGTTGATGTATCCTCAGGTGTGGAAAATGATGACAAAGCGGGTAAGAATCCGGAAAAGATACATGATTTTGTTGCGGCAGTAAAATCATAAAAAAATCCACATACATCTCTTTCAACATGATGTATGTGGATTTTTTTTATGAAATTATGTAACTATTATTTTTCTTTGCCAATCTTGAAAAACAGATTTGCCTTAATGAGTACCGGGCGAAGTGCCATATACACGATTGTCGCAGCAATCACCGATATCACTGCATTGACTCCTGTTGTGGTCACGCTCCATGCGATTTTGAGCTGTGCCATAGGCTTTCCGAGGATAAGCATATCGTAGAAATAGCTTATAATCGGGTCAAAAATAAAGTTGAAGAGCATTCCTGCACATGCTGCAAGGACTGTCCATTTAAATACATGCTTCTTGTCTGTTGAATATGTAATCTTTCCAAGCTTGTGTGCTACAAGACCGGTGATAATACCAATCATAAGCTTGAGGAAAAATGTCTTTGGTGCTCCGGTGATGTATATCGGGTCAAGTAAATCACCGATTGTCATTCCGATTGCTCCACCGATTCCTCCGTATACTCCGCCTAAGAGCAAAGCTGCAAGTACTACGACTGCGTTGCCAAGGTGAAAGGATGTGGCGCTGCCACCCGGTAATGTGACCTTAATCTGTAAAAATGTGAATATGACATATGATAAAGCTGCCATAAGTGCTGTAAGTGTGAGTTTTTGAACTTTTTCGTTTCTCATAAAATGCCTCCTAAATATTACAATTAAACTATATAATACTCTTATGTGGCATCAAGTATATATCCAATTTTATATAAATTTATATATCCAGTTTATCTAAAGTCCATTTACTCCTGTGGTTTAATGCTGCCATAGTGTTTTTTCAGCATTTCTATTATCACCTGCTGGCTCTGCTTCGAATGGGTGATAGCGTAATAGCTTCCACCAAATTTTGCCTTGCGCTCTTCCTCATCTATCCCTACGCTTCGTCCCTTTTCGGTGACACGCTTTATCTTGTTCTCGCCTTCTGTAACTTCCTCCAGATAGCCCTCCGCAATGAGAAGCTCGTTTATAAATGAGGCTGCAAGCTTTTTGTGCTCCTTATCAGCAGGGCACAGCTCATTTATTTTGTTCGTAAGCTCTGTAAGCCTGCTTTTGTCAGTGAGCTCTACCTCATCAAGCCTCTGTGGCTCGATGTAAAACGGAAGCTTCTTTTTTCTCGTGCTGCCGGTTTCAGCAGCCTCCTCATCGCTTAAAACAGTCTGTGGTCTTTCACCGGTCGTGCTGCCTGATGGATTTGGGTTATCTGCAACAAATGAATTTACCGCCGTCACAAACGCTTCACCATAATTTTGTATCTTCTGCTCACCCATTCCGTACACATCGGCAAGCTGTTCATTATCCCGCGGCAGCTTTGCGCACATATCCTTTAAGGTCTTGTCGGAGCAGATGATATACGGAGGCACCGACTTTTCTGCAGCAAGCTCTGTACGCACGCTGCGCAGCTTTTCAAACAGCGCAGCACCAAGCTCATTAAGCCCTGCAAGCTGTGCTGCCTTTTTGCGCTTTTTGCCGGTTTCAACGTATGTCTCCTCCTCTTCATCCTCCACAACCACACAGTTGCTGCATTTGTTGCAGATGCATGGCGTTGTGTCTCCGAAATATGAAAGTATAAACTCCCTCAGACATTTGTCCGTCTCACAGTAATTTATCATCTGCTGCAGCTTTCTTTGGTCATTGGCTGTCTTTTGCATGTCGGATGCCACATCGCCAGCTGAAGCCTTATTCTGCAGAAGGAACTTGTTTATCATGATATCCTGCTTTGAGAAAAACAGCACACATTCCGCTTCCTCACCGTCTCGTCCCGCTCTTCCGGCCTCCTGATAGTAATACTCGAGGCTCTGTGGCATGTTGTAATGCAGCACATATCTCACATTTGACTTGTCGATTCCCATTCCAAATGCGTTTGTGGCAACCATCACACGGATTCTGTCGTATGTAAAATCCTCCTGATTCTGCTTACGTTCATCATTTGAAAGCCCTGCGTGGTAACGGCCCGCCGAAATGCCCTGCTCATTTAAAAGAGTATACAGCTTATCCACATTCTTTTTCGTTGCGCAGTATATTATTCCACTTTCGTCCTCATGCTTTTTCACATAGTTGATGATACTGTTGTCCTTCTGACTGCCTCCCTTTCTTGTAACAACCCTGAAAAACATGTTAGGTCTGTCAAACCCTGTCACCATAGTAACCGGATTGTTAAGTCCAAGCGAAGCCACTATATCATTTTTCACGCGCTCCGTGGCAGTCGCTGTAAACGCACTGACTATCGGTCGTCTTGGAAGTCTCGTTAAAAATCCGGCAATTTCCAGATAGCTCGGCCTGAAATCCTGCCCCCACTGCGATATACAGTGTGCCTCATCAACTGTCAGCATCGATATGTCCGCGTTGCAGGCAAAATCCAGAAAACGCGGCGTGTTGAGGCGCTCCGGAGCGACATAGATTATCTTGTAGCGCCCCTGTGAGGCATACGAAAGTGCCATCCTTACCTGGTTTTCGGTCAGTGAGCTGTTGATATAGGCGGCATGCACTCCTGCCTGGTTTAAAGCCTTGACTTGGTCTGACATGAGCGAGATAAGTGGCGAAATGACAAGCGTAATTCCTTTAAGCATAAGCGCCGGAAGCTGGTAGCACAGCGATTTTCCTGCGCCTGTCGGCATGATACCGAGCACATCGTGCCCGGCAAGTATGCCGTTTATGAGCTCCTCCTGCCCTGTTCTAAGACTGTCGTAGCCAAAGTATTGTTTGAGTGTCTGGTTTATGTTCATTTATGCTTGTTGTCCTCCCTTAGCTGCACGATAATCCTGTAGACCTCAGGCCTTCTCTCCTTCAGATGCTTATCAAGCAGGTGTCTCCTCTGTGCAAACCGCTCTGCAAGCTCCGGATGCTCTCTTGCTATACGCTCATGCACCTCGCGACGGTGCATCTCGATATCTGCCGCAAGCGTGTGCACATCCTTTCCTGATATGTTGACGATTTCTTTCAGATGCTCCTCCAGATGCTCCAGCCACTCATCCTGGTCAAACTCATCCATATGCGCCCAGCGGCCATGCATGATTTCCTCTATATCCTTTGTCTTTTTGAGCTGTTCTATCTGAAGCTTTATCTGCTTTTCAATCTGCTCCTCACTCTCGGCGCCAAACGCCCAGACAAACTCCTGCACTCTGTTGTCAGCACGCTTTCTTGAGGCACTGCGCTCCTCGTTATCCACGCCACCCTCAAGCGGATAAGGTCTGTTTATTCCCATATCCTTTAGCGCAATATGTATTGTCCTTCTGACACAGCCCTGCTCAATTAAATAGCCTAAGCCCAGCTTCCTGAGTTGCTCGTTGAGCTCTGCAATTTGCTCTGTTATGTATAGCTTTACACCTTTTTGTTTCAGTGAGCGGTAAAGTGACTCTATGCTGTCAGCTCCTGTGATATCAATACTTCCGATAGCTCCGGCATCGATTATGACAGCTTTTGTATCATGCTTTAGGTGGTCCTCAATATCGCGCACAAGTACCTTTGCATTTGCAAAAAACAGGCTGCTCGAAAATCTGTAAATAATCACACCGTCAATCTCGTGGATGTTTGTGCTCTCCCTGATATCGCGGAAATGACTGTGTCCCGGCTGCACACCGAGAAAGCAAGTGGCCGGCTTTGCGCTTCTGATTATCATCTCGGCAAAAGACAAAATGATTCCTATCAAAACTCCGTTTATCGTACCCAGAATAAGTACTCCGAAAAAAGCACCAACAAATATGAAAAATTCTGTCCTGCTGACCTTCCACAGTCTCTTTGCCAGATGAAACTCCGTGGCACCCATGAGCGCTGATATGACAATCGCCGTGAGCACAGGAACCGGCAGATATCCTATAAAGCCTGTGCAAAAAAGAAGCACTGCTATCATGGAAACGCCTGCAACAAGCCCTGTGAGCTGTGTCTTACCCTCGTACTGCTCGCTCATCGCAGTTCGTGACACTGAACCGTTTATCGGACAGCAGCCCGTAAAAGCCGCAGCCATATTTCCTATGGAAAATGCCAAAAGCTCCGTGTTATCATCTATTCTGTATCCGTTTTTCTGTGCGAAATTGTTTTCTGCCAGAAGTGTCTCTGCCATGATGACAACAGCAACCGAAAGACTTAAAACTATTACCTCTGAGGCCTTTTGAACTGAAAAAACTGCCTCGAAATCCGGTATATACCACCGCGGCATGCCGGGCTCAACTGCTGAAAGAGTCGGCACTCCCCACTCCTTTACCGGTCCAAAATATGTAAAAAGCGCGCCTGTTACCATGAGCACAACCGCCATAGGAAACTTTGGAACAAGCCTCTTACTCACAACCAAAATGGCAAGCGCTACAATCCCCATGACAAGTGCGGCTGCATTTATGTGGTGTAAGGCCTCCCATATATGCTCAGACAGTTCAAAAAGCTCTCCGGTTCCTGCCGCAGAGCCCATGAGCTTTGGCACCTGCATCAGTATGATTGTAGTACATATGCCTGTGATAAATCCGCCCATAACCGGCGCAGATATGTAGTTCACCAGCTTTCCGGCATTCATGAAGTAAAATGCCAAAAGCCACAGTGCCACAAAAAATGTAAACACCGGTACAACCGTCATGGCCTCTTTGCTTCCTGCCTCTATTCCCATGCCAAGCACTGCTGCTCCGACAAGCGCCGCCGGAGCAGCATCCACACCGAATATAAACTGCGGTGATGTGGAAAACAGAGCAAACAATATGATTGGGAATACCGAGCCATACAAGCCATATACCGCCGGTAGCCCGGATATCTGCGCATAGCCCATCGATATAGGAATCGAAACCGCCATGATGATGATTCCCGCAAGAATGTCCTTTGGGAGATTTTTCTTGTCGTAGTTTTTGAGTGTTGGTGCAACTGATAATTTTTGTTTCATTTAGATTTGTGCCTTCTTTATCAATACTTTCTTTCCTTCAAATGCGAAACCATAATGTTGAATTGCTTCTCTTTTATATCCTCGTTCCAAAAGCTTTGCATCATAATTTTTCTCTTCAATCTGCTTCAAAGCACTATCCGCAGTCATATCCAGTGATGTCTCCTCTTGCGAATCAATAACCTTAAATTCTATTATTACAGCCTGCGAATTTTTATCACGTGGAATGATCATCACATCATATCTGCCATAGCCACTTTCACGGTTTGACTGCACTTCATATTTATCTCTAAGCTCGACCAGCAGGCCTAAGACAAAACCATGATAAAATCTCTCCGGTTCAGATTTTCCCGAAGGATGCTTTCCGCTGTCAAAGCTGCTGAAGGTAGATAAAGCGACCTCATTCATGTATATGTTCATTTCCTTTACATTGCCTCTAAGCAATGCCCTTATGAATCCATTATAATTCGAAACAGAGGCATTAAACCATCCTCTGAACATATTTGAAAACATACTTACGGTTTCAAGATTTGTAATGCTCAGATGATACCACGGTTCAAGCGTAAGACCTCTTTTTTCTAAGGAATCAACCTTTAAATAACCGCTGGCAAGCAAAAGACTCCAAATGGCATTTTCATCGTTATCGAGCTGTTCAAACACCAGTTGTTCGTCAATGCTAACCTCCACAGAATCGCCTTCCAGAAGTGTTTCCATCATAGATTTTATTTCTGCAGATGCTGTTCTGATCAAACGATTTACCAGACCGTTTGAGCTGGTAGATGCCCAGTATGGACTTATCTGTTTTTCCTTTAGAAAATTCGTTATAGACCATGGATTATAAATATCACTGTGATTTCCAAATTTAAAACCGTCATACCATTTTTTTACAGTTTCTTTTTCACCGGACAGACCATACTCTTCCATTGCATCAAAAACTTCATTCTCTGTAAATCCAAAGCTCGTTGCATAACTGCTTGAGGTCGTGGTTATTACATTCAGATTATTGAGGTCTGAAAAAATTGATTCCTTTGATACACGCGTGATTCCTGTCATAATAGCACGCTCCATATACGGATTTGTCTTGAACGTTGCATTAAACAGGCTTCTTATATATGCAGTAAACTCATTCCAATATCCATGAAGATATGCCTCCTGTATAGGAGTATCATACTCATCAAGGATAATTATCGTCTTCTTTCCCCAGTAACGATGAAAATACTCACACAAAATATTTAATTTTAATCCACTCTCAGCATCACCCATCCTGGTATTTGTTCCTTCAAAATCAGCTATTTCGTCTGCTGTCAGAGTATCTCCCTCAAGCAGATATCTGTGCCTTTTGTAAACAGCCTCTATCTGTGCTTTTATCTGGATTTTTGCATCTCCCAGATTGTCGGCCTTAACCGAAGCAAAGCTCATAAAAATCACAGGATAAGTACCCTGAATTTTTCGATAGTCCTCATCCTCCCATATAGACAATGAATCAAACAAATCGCTCCTGTCCTTATACTGATTTGAAAAAAAGCAGTTAAGCATGCTCATATTAAGTGTTTTTCCAAAACGCCTCGGACGCGTGATGAGAGTCACATCATCCTTTGAATCCCACCATTCCTTTATAAAGCTCGTTTTGTCCACAAAAAAGCAATTATCTTCTATAACAGAAGCAAAATCCTGTTTCCCAATACCAATCGTTTTTACCATATCTGACTCCCTGTATAGTCTCAAATCATTGTTTTATATATGATATTATAGCCAATACAATTATGCACTGCAAGAAACAAATATACTCTTCTTAATCACGTTTTTAAACATAGATTAAGAAGAGTATAATCTCTTTTATCGTATTAAATTATAACTACTTAATCACAGCCTCAACCTCACCCTTCTCAGGCATCACGCGAAGTGCGCCCTTTCTCGTGGTAATAAGCGAAGCTGCTGCATTTGCGAATGTGAGCATCTTTTTCACATCGTCATCCTTCCGGTCATTGATACCATGCTCCAGCACATCGTGAAGCAGGCATGCACAGAAAGTATCTCCTGCACCTGTAGTCTCGACAGTGTCATCTCGCAGGAACGGAGCTGCCTCCACGATATGTCCGTCAAAAAATGCCATACTTCCGTTTTTGCCCATGGTGGCACAGATAAACGGAATGTGATACTCATCTATGAGCTTCTTTACACCTGTCTTTATGTCCTTTTCGCCTGTCATGAATTCAATCTCATCATCAGATATTTTTAAGATGTCACACTGACTCAGGCCCCAGCTTATCTTCTCTTTTGCATCGTCCATGCTCTTCCAGAGCGGTTTGCGCAGATTAGGGTCAAAGGAAATCAGTACGCCTGCCTCTTTTGCGGCAGCTATTGCATGCTTTGTCGCATTCTCACAGATCTTATCTGTCATTGAAAGACTTCCGAAGTGGAAAATTTTTGCGTTTCTCACAAGGGATAAATCCACCTCATCCGCTGTCAGCATCATATCTGCTCCCGGATTTCTGTAAAATGAGAAATCTCTGTCTCCGTCTGCTGCGGTCTGGACAAATGCAAGAGTGGTATGGACATTATCATCATAGCGCACGCCTGTTGTGTCGATGCCCTGCTCCTTTACGGCATCAACAAGCAGCCTTCCGAACGCATCCTGTCCCACTTTTCCGATGAAAGCAGTCTGATGACCGAGCTTTTGAAGCATGGCAAGCACGTTACATGGAGCTCCACCCGGATTAGCCTCAAAAAGCTTATTGTCCTGCGCACTTGTACCGTTTTCTGTAAAATCTATAAGTAATTCACCTAATGCAACTACATCCATATTGTACCTCTTTCTTTCCTGTCAAAATATTATGTATATTATTCTACAAATAACCGGACCAATAATTTGTCCGGTTATTATTTGTATGCTCTACTGATATGCTTTCATATTATAAAATTATATCATATTTTTCAATATCCACAACAGCACTTCCGTCACAATTAAAGCAGATTCCGTCTGCCTGAAGAGGTGTACAGATAGCTGTGGTTGCGACCTGCTGTCCGTCATTGATAAAGAGCTCTATAGACTGTCTGTCCATGATGAAACGAAGCTTTAGCTTTCTGTCTGTATCTGCGATTTTAATTTTTCTGACACAGACGACATCCTTTGTGACGCCACAGCAGGTACGATCAATCTCGAGCACGCCTGCGACTCTGTTGTAGGTAAACGCTGTGCTATACTCATCATCGCATGCCATTTCAACAGTGAAGTCATGGTACTCCTCGCCTGAAAGCTCCACTGTCATGTCGAGAGTGCGGCCCTTTATGCCATCAAAGGTCGTGTAGCAGTCTATTTTTTTATCTGTATAATGACACTTATTTGCACGATAATTTTCTATTTCCTTAACCGGCTTCTGCCAGATACGGCCGTCTTTTATTTCAAGCTCACGAGGCAGTGTCATCATGCCCTGCCAATCCTGTGAATCAGGAACGACACATGCATCCCATGACTTCATCCAGGCAATCATCACACGGCGTCCGTCCGGAAGCAGTGTAGTCTGTGGCGCATAAAAGTCCATGCCATAGTCAAGAGTGTGCGGCTCTTCCTTGATAAATACATGATTTTCTTTATCATAATCCCCCAGAAAATATACAGAGTTGTGTCCGTTATGAAACTCATATTTGTCTGCCTTCATACTCTGCGGTGAACAGATGAGCACATGCTTATCCTCCAGCCCAAAGAAGTCCGGGCACTCCCACATGGTACCTATTTTGCCTGTGCTGTTTGCCGCAAGGATTGTCTCAAACTGCCAATCGGTCAGGTTTTTTGAAGAGCAGAGCACTACCTGTCCCACATTGTTTAAGTCCTTGCTTCCAACTATAAGATAATATGTGTCATCCTCTTTCCATATTTTAGGGTCACGGAAATCGATTCTGCTGCAGTTTTCAGGAAGCATATCGCCTGTCACAACAGGATTATTCTCATGCTTCACATAATTAAGTCCGTCTCCAAATGCGATGCACTGGTTCTGTCTCTCCTGCTCACTGCCGTCAGGAAGTTTAATCCTTGTGACACCTGTGTATACAAGCACATGCTTACCATCTGCCTCAATGGCACTTCCTGAGAAACATCCTTTTTTATCATATTCCTCGTCAGGTGCCAGAACACACGGAAGCTGCTCCCATTTAATCATATCGCTTGTCGTACTATGCCCCCAATGCATAGGTCCCCACTCACGCAGATATGGATAGTACTGATAAAACAGATGAATTTTTCCGTTATAGACAGAAAATCCATTCGGATCATTAATCCATCCTGCCGGTGCACTGATATGAAACAAAGGTTTACTCTCTTTATCTGTAGCAGCTATTTTTTTTGCCTCGTAGCTTCTTGCTTTTTCCAATAATTCGCTCATTCAAATCCTCCAATTCTGTTTGCTTTGCCGGTAATACAGAATTATGAACAGTAACCTATTTGCCCTCTGACGTACTCTCAAGGGATTTCTGATAGCTGTCAAAATATTTCTGCTTTATCTTCAGATAATCCTGTAAACCATATTTATCAAGTTTCTTAAGGTATGAATCCCATTCCTTATCAATGCCGCCGTTTAATATCCAGTCGGCCTTTTTCTGCTCAGCATATTTCTTGATGTCTGTGTCGTACTGTGACACCTTGTTGGTGTCATCTATGCTCATGAACACGTTTGGATAGACATACTTACTGTTCATGTCCTTCAGATAAGCCTCATGCATGTTGTCAAGACGCCACTTGGCATCTGCAGGCTCTGTCACATAAACATCATAGTACTCGTTTAAAACAGCAAGCGGTCCGTTTACAGACTGCGCCTCACGCACCTCAACCGGTGACTGATCGCCCAGATCCATATGCTTTAACATCTGTCCACCCTCATCGTTTGTGCTCATCTCAAAAATGTTAAACGAATCTTTCTCGCCGTATGTTCCCCAGTTATTCTGTGGTGACTGGATTGGAGCGTACATCTGGTCAATCCATGCTGCTGCCAAAGCCGTATCCCTGCAGCTTGATGTCAATACACATCGGCCTCTGTCAAATCCACTGGTCTCACTGTTGTTCTGTCTGGTTATGTTTCTAACTCCATCCGGTCCTGTGAGTGCAGGAAGCATGACATAATCTGTGTTGTTATCGATATTTGCGATGTCCCATGTAAAGCAGAGCCCGTATCTGTGGTTTTTACCCTTTGCCACGTAGGTTGACCACTCCTGTGTAAATGCCTCAGGGTCAATCAAATCCTCTGTGACAAGCTTGTGAAGCCACTCGATACCCTCCTTGTAGCCCTCCTGTGTCGGAGTATAGATGACTTTTCCCTCATCTGTTACCGCAAAGTGGTCACCTGTATCACCATAACCCTCACCAAAGCCGTTCATGAGGATGGCTGGATCCTGGTCACCGTTGTTTATAATAAATGACATAGGAATGACACCGCCCTCAATGTCAAACTCTTTCTCAAGCTCGTCTGCATGATCTCTGAATGCGATAAGCACCTGCTCGAGCTCGTCTGTAGTAGTCGGCACCTCAAGTCCCAGATAATCAAGCCATTTCTTGTTGATATAAGGTATATCTCCGATTGCCTGAATTGCCTCTTTTCCTGCACCAAGCTGCTCTATCCAAGGAAATGAATAGATATGTCCGTCCGGTGCGGTACACATTGTCCTATATTCAGGATATTTCTCAAAAACTGCCTGAAGATTAGGCATATATTTGTCAATCAGATTCTCAACCGGAATGATAATACCCTGCTTTGCATATCTGAGCAGGTCGTAATCACTCATACCTGCATTAAACAGTCCATCCGGCAGATTACCAAACTGCGCCAATGCCAGATTCTTCTTGTCAGAGAACTGGTCTGAAACGAAGCATGTCCAGTCGATATGCACGTTGGTCTGCTTCTCCATTCTCTTGAAGATAGTCCTCTCATTAGGATCCTGTGTGGATGTGGCCGGTGCACTTGTGATAAATGACAGCTCAGCCTTCTCCTTCAGAGGAAACTGCACATCTGATACCGGTGTGTCCGGATTTGTCTCGGCATTTAAGCTCTGCTGCTTTCCACAGCCTGCCACACCTGTCAGCATTGCAAGTGTAAGCGAAAGTGTAATTAATTTTTTGAAGCTTCTTTTTTTCATATCCATACTCATCCTTTCTGTTAGCCCTTAACAGATCCAACCATGATTCCTTTATCAAAATATTTCTGGAAAAATGGATACATAATCAAAAGTGGTAAACTTGATACAACAATTGTAGCGTACTTGAGCTGCTCTGCAACCTTTGCCATCTCAGCTGTACTCTGGATATCTGCAATCATGCCCGGCTGAGGTGTATTCTGCACGAGAATTGAACGCAGTACAAGCTGTAATGGCTGGAGATTTGCGTCATTCAGGTAAATCATTGCATCAAAGTAGCTGTTCCACATTCCTACAAATGACCAAAGCATAAGCACCGCAATAATCGGCTTACAAACCGGAAGCATAATCTTAAAGAAATGCTGTATTTCATTTGCTCCGTCGATGGCTGATGCCTCACGAAGCTCATTTGGCACTGACTGATAATAGGTTCTCGCCAAAATCATATTCCACACATTGAAAGCTCCCGGAATGAGGATTGCCCATACGGTGTTTACCATATGGAGCTGATTTATAAGGATGAATGTAGGAATCATTCCTCCTCCAAAAAACATTGTGATAATAAAAATCACATTGAAAAATTTTCTTCCGACAAATTCCTTTTTAGACATCGGATACGCTGCCAGGATTGTGACAAATACTGAGATTGCCGCAAACGCTATTGAGTAAAAAAACGAATTAAAAAATCCGCGCCATATCATGTCATTTTCCAGAACTCGTCTGTATGCATCAATAGTCCAGTCCTTTATGTTGAAGCTCAGTCCCTGATTGTTAAGTACTGTCGGATCCATGAAAGATGCCAGCACTACATATACTAACGGAACAATTATTGCAAGCACAAACAACCCAAGAAGTGTATATCCAATTCCAAGAACAATTTTATCAGTCCGTGAATATTTGATTTTTATCGTCATATCTTTTTCCATTGCACTTTCCTCCTAGATTCCTTCACCATCGTTTAGCTTCTTTACAACCGCATTGACTATAATCAGCAATATTACGTTGATTACCGAGTTGAAAAGACCAACCGCTGTTGAATAACCATAGTCTCCATTCAAAAGTCCGATTCTGTATACATATGTAGAAAGAATTTCCGATGCCGGTAAGTTCATATCTGTCTGTAACGCATAGGCTTTCTCGAAACCGATACTCATAATATTTCCTGCCTGCAGGATGAACTGTATCACTATAATATTCTTAATAGCCGGAAGCTCAACATACCACATCTGCTGGAAGATGTTTGCGCCATCCATTCTCGCTGCCTCCTCAAGCTCCTTGCTCGCATTGGATAATGCCGCTGTATACATGATTGAAGCCCAGCCTGCTCCCTGCCAGATGCCGCTCGCTATGTAGATTGTCCTGAATGCAGCCGGCATTGTCATCCAGTTTGTGCTGATACCGAGCAGCTTGTTCATAGGTCCGATTGGTGATAAAAACATACGAACCATACCACAAAGTACAATAACTGAGATAAAATTTGGTGCGTAAATCAGAAGCTGTATCTTTTTCTTGATGCCCTCTTTGCGAATACGATTCAGAAGCAGTGCAAGTATGATCGGTACCGGAAATCCCCATAACAATCCGTAAATACTTACCTTTAACGTATTCATAAGGTAGTTCATAAAATCAGGTGATGATAAAAATCTCTTGAAATATTCAAGCCCGACCCATGGACTCCCCAGCACACCCTTTATGACATTGTAATCCTTGAATGCTATGAGCAGTCCGCCCATCGGAACATACTTGAATATAATTGTCAGTAAAAGTGCCGGCATAAGGAAAAATATGTACAACATCCAGTTTTTCTTCACATATGTCACTTTGCTTTTCAATGACTGCTTTTTTTCTTTCATTTGCTGTGACCTCCACTCTCTTTCACATTTTGTTTTTTTTACTTAATTTACGCTCTTGTGTAACCGGTAAAGTAACCGGTTACTTTGTAATTTGATAATACAATATCATTTGTGCTGTGTCAATACTTTTCTCGAAAAAAGTAACCGGTTACTTTTTTGTTGATATTTTGGAAATTGCGCTGTATACTGTTTATAAACATTTGTAATATAAGTAATTTTTATAAGGAGACATCCCATGGGAAAAAAACAGGTTACATTTGCAGATATTGCGGAATATACACACTTTTCAAAAACAACGATTTCAAGATATTTCAATCATCCGGACTCTCTGACACTGAAGAATCAGGAAAAGATTTCCCGTGCGCTTGATGAGCTCGGCTATAAGAAGAATAAGCTCGCAAAGGTTCTCGCAAACGGTAAGAGCGAGTTTGTCGGCATAATAGTGCCAAACCTTTACCTGCACTACTACTCTGAGATGCTCACACAGCTTTTAGCCACTTACGCTAACTATCACTATAAGTTTCTCATCTTTATGAGTGACAAGGGGGCGGCTGAGGAAGAAAACTACATTGATGAACTTTTAGCTTATCAGATAGAGGGTCTTATCGTGCTAAGTCACACTCTCTCATCTGAAAAGCTTGCTTCATACCACATTCCAATTGTCGCAATCGAGCGAGAATCCATGCATATAAGCAGTGTCACCTCCGACAACTATATGGGTGCGCTTCAGGCCACATCTCTTTTAATACGTGACAAATGTGATATTCTCATCCATATCAATGTAGATGTGCCAAAGTATGTCCCGGCATACGACAGAATCCGTGCGTTTGAGGACACCTGTACCGAGCACAATATTCCCTATGAGCTCAGCCTGAACGTATCCGGTGATTCGTACAACGATTTATTTTCTCAGATGAAGGTGATTTTTAACAATATAGATGAGAAATATCCTGATAAAAAGAAAGGGGTATTCCTGGCAAACGACACATATGCCAACATGTTTTTGAATCTTGTCATACAAAAATACGGCTGCTTTCCGGACAGCTATGAGATAGTCGGCTTCGACAATTCACCAATTGCCAACGAAGCCATAATTCCAATCACCACCATCGGCCAGCAGATAGATGTAATCGCAAGAACCGCCATGGATTTACTCGTTAAGCAGATGGATAACCGCAAACAAAGAAAGCCTGAGCCAGATTTGGCGCCAACGCACAAAAAGATAGCGCCTGTGCTGATTCGCAGGGAGACAACCAGCTAGTACATCGTTTATGTGACATGTACCAGCCTAATTTTCTCCTGTTGCGTCCTGATATTCCCTGCTGCTCACACCACCCCATGAGTTTCTATCCGCTGAGAAAACCTCATTTGTGGTTTTATTTACAGCATAAAATCCCAGTAGCCTTGTATCTGAGCCACTAACCAACTGCTCATAAACAAACAAATCACACTGTCCATTTTCGGAAACTCTGTCATAAACTAACCTATTCTCATACGTATTTCCATCAGCCTCGCCGGTTTCGAAAACAGAATAAAAAGTACCTTTAGCTGTGGAACCGTTGCGAATAATACCGGCATCCCCGGCTGAGAGTATCCCTGCAGCTGACATGTAATCATATACGGCCATGCTTTCTGTATCCAGGCTTTCGTCAGCGTTCTCATTTCCTGCATTCTCATTTTCTGTATTTTCAGAAGCGTCATTGTATGACTGTGAATTATTCTCAGTGCTGTTTTCACTGTCATTTGCACCACTATCACCAGCATCATTTCCACTGTCTCCGGTGCTGTCATCATCGTTTATAAGTCCAAACTTTATTGTTTCCTTAAATGTCAAATTTCGTCTCAGGAAAGGTCCAACCTTGATGTTATAATATTCATCAGTACTATATCCATCCGAAGTACTCATGCAGATAAGACCATTCGCATATACCTTTTTCTCCGTATCCATGCCGATGAATGAAATTATCAGATTAATAACCATGGCAGCCATCAAACACAGCCACATGACTATGAGTATTACTTTTCTGAATAGCCTTACCCCTTCTGACTTTTTAGATACGCTGTCACTGAATAATATCCACCTGATTATCCAGTAAAGCGACAAGACCATACAGCCTGCGTATGTTATCAGAACAGACGACAGCTCGAACCAGTATCTATAGTGATATCCTCGAGACAGTAAGCCTCCTACTCCATAGAAAATTCCTGCATACAACACCAATATCGCAGTAATTACAATTGCTGTCGGCCACTTATGCTTTATCCTGGTGTCTGCGTAAATTGCCTGACACAAATCCATTTTTGCATTTTCTGATAAAAACAATGCACCAATCTGCATGTCCGTCATCTGCTTTTGATTCGCCGGCACAGCATAGCACTTATCCAGCCACTCCTGCCAGCCCGGCTTATCACATAGGAACAAAACTGCAGCATTGCAAAAATAATAATCTCTTAAATATGGCAGCTTCACACAATTGATATCAACCATTGCAAGAGCCTGTGCGGCCAGATCATAGTTTGACATAAGAAGCTGCTGCTTAGCCATCACTATCAACACAACTGACTGAAGCTGCCTATTATTCCTGTATCTGGTTCTGTACATAGCCAAATTGTAATCATGCCTGTCCTGAAGGCTCCAATTCTCTGTCCTTTTCGCTGATATATTAACAACAGCGATCAGCATCAACACCAGAAAAATAATACCTGCAAAAAAGAGCAATAAACATGATTTAATCATTCCTGAACTATAGTCATCCCTATGGAACATTCCAAACAACAAGCATAATGTCAAAACACTCCATACAACAGTCAATACTCTGTAAATCTGCACATATCTTTTCTGCCATAAGCCATTTTTGTATCCAATGGTATCAGGGGTGACAGTGTTTGAAAGCTCATAATAATTCATGCAATCCGCCTCTTTATCTCTGTAAATGAAATTGATTTATCCGTGGCTTAATTGTACCACGAATAAACCAATTTGTGTGAAATCTATTTTATCTGTATCTTCTTCCAAAAATGAAATTTTAAATTCCACCACCACATTTGGTGGTGGAATTTACTCCCG
>OOAO01001380.1_pt1 | contig 20735 bp, 17 predicted proteins | sample 1671821 | NCBI WGS metagenome assembly OOAO01 (sample SAMN06348196, study PRJEB24527) | human gut metagenome | biome: human gut; feature: ankylosing spondylitis patient; material: feces | host: Homo sapiens | place: China | collected 2015-10 | reverse complement strand
GTTGCTCAGGTACTTAAAAAAAATATTTTATAATAGTGTTGCGGAATTAAGGATAAAGAATCTTCTCAAAAAAACATCAAGATATTTACTTGTTTTTTTGTACAATTTTTTAAAAAAGATGATGATATTTTTTCAGAAATATGCTGAATTTTTTGACGACATATCATAATCATTTAGCCTTTGGAAGATAAATCCAATTAAGATGCTATAAATCAACCTCTTCCGGAAGAAGATCAGTCTGAATATTATTCATGCTTCCCCATAAACTATATCGAGCTTCAGGATTCATGCATTCCAGCGTACGGAGCACGTCTTTCATATCCGAACGGTGAGAATCTTTTTCGTACGGGCAATTTTTGATCTGTTTACGATAACCTTTCGCCTGAGCCATTTCTATCAGATCGGCCTCATGTACCAGACACATCGGACGGATAATGGTCATATCAAACTTTCGCATTACCAGACGCGGAGGCATCGTACTGAATGCTCCCTGAAATGCCATGTTCATAAGCAACGTTTCCAGTATATCATCCATGTGGTGTCCCAAGGCTATCTTATTACATCCCTGTTCTTTTGCTACTGTAAAAAGAGCTTTACGGCGATTCCACGAACAGAGGAAGCATGGCGACTTGCGGGTATCAGTAGAAGGATCGAAAGACGTTTCGTAGCGTACGAACGGCACTCCCAGATTTTCGGCAAAGGAACGAAGGTAATCTATGTCCGATTCGTAAGCTATATTCGTCATCACGACATGTGCAGCAACGACTGAAAAACGAGGCTTGTAAATACGCGAACGGCGGGCAAGTAGTTCCAGTAAAGCAAGTGAATCTTTTCCTCCCGACAACCCTACCAGTATCTTATCACCATCTTCTATTAGTCCATATTGCACTACACCTTTGTTAAAGCGTTTTTCTATACGTCGCATCAATTTATCTTCTTCTGTCAATTTTCCCATTTCTTCCGATAATCTTAAAAACGGGGTAAAATTACACCAAAAGAACGATTCTCGAAAGATTTTGAAAAATTAGAATGCCGAAATAATCAAAATTTCAAAGAAACTTTGTATTTTTGAAAATAACATCATCGAAACAACACGAAAAATTATGAATAAGAAATATACGCTAGCACTTATCGCTTTATGCAGCATGGGAGGAACTTACGCCCAATCACTCACCCAGGCAAAACAATGGTTTGAAGAAGGCAAGTTTGCCGAAGCCAAACCCGTTTTCCAGAAATTAGTAAAACAGGCTCCATCGAATGCAAATTACAATTTCTGGTACGGAGCATGCTGCTATGAAACCGGTGAATTACAGGAATCACAACCCTACCTTGAAAAAAGTGCTGCACGCAAAGTAATAAATGCTTATCTGTATTTGGGAAAACTATATTATACAATGTATCGCTTTGATGAAGCGACCGAAAATATTGAAGAGCATATCCAATGGCTGGAAAAAAAGAAGCGTGATACTTCTGCAGCAGAGAAAGAATTAGACCGTTGCCGTCAGGCTGCACGCATGTTAAGAGGAACTGAGAATGTAGCTGTAATTGACAGCTTTGTAGTAGATAAAAATAATTTTCTTTCGGCATATAAATTAAGTAAGGAGTCGGGAAACATTTCTCTTACCGAAGATGGCTCAGGAACTTCATTTACAAATGAGTTGGGTGATAAAATGATTTTTACACAGGCGTCTGAAGACGGGGAAACGAGTTTATACTCACGCTTCAAGTTGATAGACAAGTGGGAAGATGCCAAACCATTAAGCGGTCTGGACGAATCAGGACATAACCAAAATTATCCGTTTATGGCATCAGATGGTATCACACTTTATTTTGGAGCTGAAGGAGATGAAAGTATGGGAGGATACGATATCTTCGTAACCCGTTATGATTCGGATGACAATACGTATCTCCGTCCGGATAACATCGGTATGCCGTTTAACTCTCCATACAATGATTATATGTATGCATTGGATGACTTGAACAATTTAGGGTGGTTTGCTTCTGATCGTTATCAGCCGGAAGGAAAAGTTTGTGTATATGTTTTCGTTCCTAACTCGACAAAACAGGTATACGACTACGAAACAGCTGACCCGCAAGCTATTATTGATGCTGCTACACTAAAAGAAATAAAGAAGACATGGAGTGATCCCGATAAAGTACGTATTGCCAGACAACATCTGGCTCAGGTATTGTATGGCGGAAGTACAGAAAAGAAAAAGAGTGACTTCCGTTTTGTCGTAGACGATAATGCTGTTTATCATACATTATCAGATTTTCGTTCTAAAGAAGCACGGCAGATGTATGCTTCATTCTTGCAGAAAGAGAAAGATCTTGCATCATTGGAAGAATCATTGACAAATCTTCGTGCTGCCTATCAGCAATCGAACAAAGCAGGAAAAGAAAAAATGGCTCCCGGTATATTAGATAAAGAAAAACGTACCAATGAGTTACGACATGAGCTGGAACAACTGACTTTATCTGTGCGCAATGCAGAACTTAAAGCATTGAAACAGTAAAAAATAGACACCATTTTTATACGAGCAGATATGGAAACACTGATTATTATTGCACTTATTTTGGCGGGACTTTTACTTTTTGCTGTGGAAGTATTTCTAGTCCCCGGCATTACCCTTGCAGGAATAGCATCGGGAATCAGTCTGCTTTATGCCATTTATTATGCTTTTCATTCCGTAGGAACACAGGCCGGATTTATTACGCTTGCCGTTGAAGCCGTTGGAATAATCGGTATAACCATTTGGTTCATGCGCTCCAAGACAGTAGACCGTCTTTCGCTCAAACAGACACTCGACTATAAACCAGAACCGCTGAAAGGAATCAATATTCAGGCTGGAGATACTGGCATGTCATTGACACGCCTTACCTTGATAGGAAATGCCGAGATAAACGGCCATATCATCGAAGTGCAATCAGCTGATGGATTTATCGAAGAGCGTACTCCTATACAAGTAACTCGTATAAATAATGGTACTGTATATGTGACACGCTACATACAACAGTAATTTTTTTAAACCTTAAAATATCAATTACCTATGATTGACCCTAACTATCTTCCGTTCATTTTAGCGGCTGGAGGAGTTGTCTTACTGGCAGTCTTCTTCCATTACGTACCATTCTTTCTTTGGCTTTCTGCCAAAGTATCAGGTGTACGTATTTCGCTGGTTCAGCTTTTTCTGATGCGTATTCGTAATGTTCCGCCATATGTCATTGTACCTGCAATGATTGAAGCCCACAAGGCTGGCTTAAGCACTATTACACGCGATGAACTGGAAGCTCATTATATGGCAGGCGGTCATGTGGAAAAGGTAGTTCATGCACTGGTTTCAGCATCGAAAGCCAATATCGATTTGTCGTTCCAGATGGCTACCGGTATCGACCTTGCAGGACGTGATGTGTTTGAAGCCGTACAGATGTCTGTTAATCCGAAGGTTATTGATACGCCTCCTGTCACCGCCGTTGCCAAAGATGGTATCCAGCTTATTGCGAAAGCACGTGTAACTGTACGTGCCAATATCCGCCAGTTGGTAGGTGGAGCTGGTGAGGATACAGTTCTGGCACGCGTAGGCGAAGGTATTGTTTCATCTATCGGTTCATCGGAAAACCATAAATCAGTACTTGAGAATCCGGATTCAATTTCCAAACTTGTACTACGCAAAGGACTGGATGCAGGGACTGCATTCGAAATTTTATCTATTGATATTGCCGATATCGATATAGGTCGTAATATTGGAGCATCTTTACAGATAGATCAGGCCAATGCTGATAAAAATATTGCACAAGCCAAAGCTGAGGAACGCCGTGCAATGGCTGTTGCTTTGGAACAGGAAATGAAAGCAAAAGCAGAAGAAGCCCGTGCCAATGTAATACAGGCTGAAGCCGAAGTTCCAAAGGCTATGGCAGAAGCTTTCCGTACCGGCAATTTGGGAATCATGGATTATTACCGGATGAAAAATATTCAGGCAGATACAGATATGAGAAGCAGTATCGCCCGCCCGGATGCAAATCCTGCAGGACATGAACCGATAGGTAAATAATCATTATCATATAATAGCAAAAACTCAACTAACTAAATAAAAAAGAATATTATGAAAAAGTACTTTCCACCCTCAGAACTGATTATAAATGAAGATGGTTCGGTATTTCATCTTCACGTAAAGCCGGAACATCTGGCCGATAAAGTTATCCTTGTGGGAGACCCCGGACGAGTAGCTCTTGTAGCATCGCATTTCGAAACAAAGGAATGTGAGGTAGAAAGCCGTGAATTCCGTACCATAACCGGAACATATAAAGGGAAACGTATTACAGTCACTTCTACCGGTATCGGATGCGACAACGTAGATATTGTTATGAACGAACTGGATGCATTGGCTAATATCAATTTTCAGACTCGTGAAGAAAATGACAACTTCCGGCAACTGGAAATCGTACGTATCGGTACTTGTGGAGGATTGCAACCTTATACTCCCGTGGGAACTTATATATGCTCTGAAATCTCTGTAGGGTTCGACGGATTGCTAAACTTCTACGAAGGAAGGAATGCAGTTTGCGACCTTCCGATGGAACGTGCCCTTTTGAATCACTTGGGATGGAGCGGAAACCTCTGCGCACCGGCTCCTTACGTTATCCATGCCAACAAGGAACTGGTTGAGCGTATTGCCGGAACAGATATGGTACGCGGCGTTACAGTAGCTTGTGGAGGTTTCTTCGGTCCACAAGGCAGACAGCTCCGCATTCCACTTGCCGACCCTCACCAGAATGAAAAGATTGAAAGTTTCGAATATCAGGGTCATCGCATAACTAACTTCGAAATGGAAAGTTCAGCACTTGCAGGGCTTGCACGTCTGCAAGGACATAAAGCTACCACTGTCTGCATGGTTATAGCCAATCGCGTAGCCAAAGAAGCCAATACAGGATATAAAAACAAAATAGACGACCTGATAAAGACAGTGCTTGAGCGAATCTGATATTTATAATTCTTCTTTTTTTATATATACAGGTTCCTCTGTTTATTGCAGAGGAACCTGTTTTGTCAAAAAAACAACAGCTATTTAGAATATTTATGGAAGCAAGTTTTAAACAAGATAGCAAACTAAACAAAGCAGAACGATATCAATTTTTTCTTACACAACTTACACCCCTTATAGAAGGTGAAAGAAACGAAGTCAGTGTATTGGCGAATATCAGTGCGGCCTTAAAGGAAGCTTTCGGCTTTTTCTGGGTAGGTTTCTATCTGGTACATGACGGTGCGCTTCATTTGGGGCCTTTTCAGGGCAGTGTAGCATGTTATCGTATTAAAAAAGGACGTGGAGTATGCGGCACTGCATGGTCGGAAGCCCGTACACAAGTTGTACCCGATGTAGATCAATTCCCAGGACATATCGCCTGCAGTTCGCTTTCCCGTTCGGAAATTGTTGTTCCGATAATAGTGAATGGAGAAGTAAAAGGAGTATTGGATATCGACAGTGATCAGCTTGATACATTCGATGAAACTGACCGGGTTTATCTTGAAAAAGTAGTAGACCTTCTTATCAGAGAACTTTACACTCAAAAATAATTATCACCCAAACTTTTCCGGATATAAGCTGAAAAGCCGTATCTTTGTGTGATTTAAAAGCAAAAGACATCGTGAATATACAACAAACAGAAGATACTATTTGTGCCATTGCTACCGCACAAGGCGGAGCAATCGGTACGATCCGTGTTTCGGGTGCCCAGGCTATAGCCATAACCGATCGTATTTTTACTCCAATATCAGGAAAACCTCTGACAGAACGTAAGCCATATACCCTGACATTCGGACATATTCTTTCGCCTGCAGGTGAGATAATAGACGAAGTATTGGTAAGCCTTTTCCGTGCTCCTCATTCTTATACAGGTGAAGATTCTGTAGAAATATCTTGCCATGGATCATCATACATTCTGCAACAAGTAATGCAGCTCCTTATTAAGAATGGATGTCGTGCTGCGGGACCAGGTGAATATACTCAACGTGCCTTTTTGAATGGTAAAATGGACTTGAGTCAGGCTGAAGCAGTTGCAGACCTGATTGCCTCTACTTCTGCAGCTACACATCGTATGGCAATGAATCAGATGCGTGGAGGATTCAGTCGTGAATTATCTGCTTTAAGAGAGAAACTGCTCCATCTGACTTCACTCATGGAGTTGGAGTTAGACTTTAGCGACCACGAAGAACTGGAATTTGCAGATCGTTCGGAACTGGAAGAGATAGCTCAACAAATTGAACAAGTTATCAGCCATCTGGTAGATACATTTAGTGTCGGTAATGCTCTGAAAAATGGTGTACCGGTTGCCATCGTAGGAGAAACCAATGCAGGAAAGTCTACCCTATTGAATGCTCTCCTGAATGAAGAACGTGCTATCGTGAGCGACATCCACGGTACAACACGTGATGTTATCGAGGACACTATGAATTTAGGTGGTGTCACTTTCCGCTTCATTGATACAGCCGGTATCCGTGAAACGACTGATACCATCGAAAGTTTAGGTATTGAACGAAGTTTCCAGAAATTGGAACAGGCAAATATTGTACTATGGGTTATCGATGCAACCTGTGCAAAAGAACAATACCACCAATTGGCCGAAAAGATTCTACCACGCTGCCAAGGCAAGCATCTGGTAATTGTACTCAACAAGACGGATCTGCTTCCGTTAACAGAAAAAAGTTTATCTTGTCCAGTAACCGATACTACGGCATCGATGCATAAGCCAATAGATGATCTGAAAGCTATTCTTCCTGATTTGCCTGAAGATGCTTGTGTCATTTCCCTTTCAGCCAAGCAGAAAGAGGGCCTTTCTCTACTTCAGAAGCAGTTGGTGGACTTCGCTGCCCTACCCGACCTTTCACAAAATGATGTGGTAGTCAGCAACATTCGTCACTATGAAGCACTAAGTCGTGCACTGGAAGCTATTCATCGCGTACAAGACGGACTGACCATGCAACTTTCTGGTGATTTGGTAAGTCAGGATTTACGTGAATGTCTTTTCCATCTGGCTGAAATTGTTGGTGGAGAAATCACTAACGATGAGGTGTTAGGGAATATATTTAAACACTTCTGCATCGGCAAATAAGGACTGAAAAACGATGAAAAACGCCAACAAACAATAACAAATAAAAATCTAATAATCAATATATTAAACAATGTTAGCAATCTGCGCTAACATTGTTTATTTTTACTGTTTTGCATATTTTTGTACCCCGAAAGTACCTGTTGACTCATTAGAGTAATTTTTCACTAACAACGTGTGCGAGGTACAAAAGGTATTTACACATCATTACACACCTTTACACACTATTTCGCAGCGAGTTTTGGAGAGTAAAATATGGGTAACAAGGTAAGAATTGAAAGAATCTGTGAATTTTGCGGGAAGACTTTCATAGCAAAGACCTGCAAGACACGTTTCTGTTGTAAGGCTTGTAACGACAAGTATTACAAGGAGTTAATTAGAAGTGACCGCTATAATGCAGGGGTATCACCAACATTTTGTACAAAAGTAACTCTAAGGTGATATTTTCACAGAAATATACATAAATTAAACCTCTAAGGCTTTTAAACAGCCTAAAAGAGTTAATTTATGTATATAGAATTAGACCTTTAAAGGTCTGTATTCATTTAGACCTAAAGCCATATTTGACTGAAATGAATATTCTCCCAGAAAATTTATGTGTGACCAATTTAAGGGTGATATATGCTTTAATAAATTTTCATCTATACCTTCATATTTCTTTTGGTATTCTACGGCCTTTTCCAGATAGACGGTATTCCATATACTTATGGCATTAATCAAAATATTCAATGCGCTGGCTCTTTGTAGCTGATCTTGTAAATCCCGTTCACGCAGCTCTCCTTGTTTCCCGAAAAATACAGCTCGTGCAAGTCCATTCATTGCTTCCCCTTTATTCAGTCCTACAAGAATCCTCCTTCTCAATACATTATCTGTAGCATATCTCAGTATAAATATGGTTTTCTCTATTCGTCCCATTTCCTGGAGTGCCTTGGCCAATGAATTTTGCCTTGAATATGACCCAAGCTTTGACAGGATTAATGAACTTGATACCAATCCATCCTTGATAGAATAGGCAAGCCGAAGTATATCCTCATAATTCTGTTCAATGATATTCGTATTTATCCTGGCAGAAGCAAGGTTGTTAATATTCTTTTTGAGTTCCATTTCTGGCAGCTGATAAAGTTTTGAATCAGAAATATCCCTGATTCTTGGAGCAAATACGAATCCCAGCAAATGGCTTAGTCCAAACACCTGATCTGTATATCCCGCTGTGTCTGTATAATGTTCGTTAATACATAAGTCTGTTTCATGTTCCAACAATCCGTCTATAACGTGAACGGCTTCCCTTGCATTGGTATTGATAACTTTGGTGTAGAATGTAGAGTATTGGTCACTGACAAACCTGTATATTGTACTTCCTTTACCGGAACCATAATGGGGATTATGCTCTGATACCAAAGAAGATACTCCGACCTGTACACGCATACCATCACTTGATGATGTTGTCCCGTCTCCCCAATATGATGGAAGAGACAGCCTGTGTTGATAATTTACAAGACAGGCCTGCGCCTTTTTCATTGCATCATCATGTAATCTCCACTGGGATATATTGGCAAGTTTATGATAATCAAATTCTTTTGTGCAGTCTGCCATTTTACTTAGCCCTATATTTGTTCCTATTGCCATCAATGCTGCCATAATGGATGGTATTTCATCTTCCTTTGGAGTGTTACCGGAAGAGGCATGTGTAAAATAGCGATCAAATCCTGTCCACTTGGATACTTCAAAAAGTATTTCAGCCAGTTTTACATTCGGAAGCATCCCATATAAGGAGTCGTTTAAACTCTTAACTTCTTCCGGAACTTCCTTTTCAAGTTTTTCTATGTGAATCTTACCATCATCTATTTCCAGATCTTTTAGTTTTGTAAGGTTTTCAGAAAGAGATTTATACATTGAATCCAATGAGGAATACCTTTCTTTTATATACTCGTTAAAATTACTGCTTACTGCAAGTTTTTCTGAAATGTCCGTTTTCTTCTTCCATTGTGATACCGGAAGCATATAGTCGTTGAAATTCCTGTAGTTGCAACTTCCTTCTACAGCAACATCACCGGAACGTATCCTGTTTTTCAGTTCAGCCAATACTGCCATCTCATAATAATGACGGTCAATACTGTTGCCATTTCCATAAATATGCTTTCTCCATCTTTCAGGTAGAAACTCAACAGATGTATCTTCCGGGACATTACGTCTGTTGCTCCTGTTTAGCTCACGCAAAACATCCAGACTGTGAATTAAAGGAGACATGGAGGTGTTTGTTGAGGAAAAAGTCAATGTGTCCAACAATGTTGGAGAATACTTCCGTAACTGGGAATACCATTTGTCGATCAGATCGAGGTAGTCATATCCTTGTGGTCTTACCAGAATCTTAGCATCCTCTATATATTCCACCATCTTTTCCCATGGCATAATGTTCTCTATTGCTGCGAACGGATCTGTTCCTTCTTCCCTTGACCTTATCAATGCCGCACCGATATTGATAAACAGATGTACTTTCTCATTGATTGATTTTCCGTTTTCCTGCTGCATTTTATCCTGCAACTTACGTCCTTTTGAGAGATAGGTATTAATCAGCTTGTCATGAATTTCAACTGCCATATCTACAAGCTTTTGCTCCAACATTTGCAGATATATTGCCAAAAGAGCGTATTTTTTCTGATTAGGGAAACGCCTGAACATGTGTGGCTCATATCTGGAAGCAGCACGATATATCTGTTTAATTCTATTGGGGTGAATAAAGCTCAAATCAACATTTAAGTTCAGTTCACGTACCTGCTTGAGTTTGTCCGCTACATCATTAAAGGCTTGAGGGGAGCATTGCCCGGCAACATTCCTCAGCATTCCCAATGTAGTCATAACTTTCTCATTCTGAGAGTCAATAATCTTGTCTAACAATTTATACTGTTCCGGTACAAGACAGGAGTAGATATCAGAAAATAATGATGATTCAATGCTTATACAGACTTTTCTTACTATTCTTTCTATAGTGGTTATTCCCGGAAGTATTATTTTATTGTTTCTAAGGAAGTCTATACCTGACTTTACAAGAGAAAAAGGCTCATCACTTACTATAGCTTTTTGTTCAATATATTCTTCAAGGGCTTGACTTTCAGTATTAGTAAACGGTCTATAACCATACCACGTACATATTTCTTCTATATGTTTGGTTCTTGTATTTTTTCTTTCCCCATAAGAATGAATATTTATTGGCGAAATACCTAACTGCTTGGAAACATAGTTCAAAACTTTCTCCGGAATAGCCTTTGTAGATGTAAAACCCCATCCAGGATATTTAATACAACATAACTGAATGGCAAATCCTAATTTGTTTGTATCACGCCTATGTGTCTGAATATGATATATATCCTCTTCAGATAATGTGTAATATTTAGCCATGACATAATCGCTTATATTTTCAGGAATAGTTGTCAGTTCTTTACGTTGCTCTTGAGAAAGAATAATGATAGAAGAATCCATAGTTATTAGAAGTATTAAATCAATTTATTATTTTATCGTTTTTTCAAATATCTATAAAGAGTGCTTTTACTTATGCCGGAAGCATGTTCTATTTCTGATATAGAATAATCTTTGCTGTCATACATTTTTAATGCAAGTTCCATTTTTTGTGATGGTGCCTTAGGCCTTCCACCTTTTCGACCTCTTGCCCTTGCACTGGATAATCCTTCCAATGTTCTTTGGCGTATTATATCCCGATCAAACTGGCTTATTCCTGCAAAAATTGTAAATAACAACTTTCCTTGTGGAGTTGTCGTATCAAGCCATGGCTCTTTTAGAGATTTTATGTCCGCATGTTTAGAACGAATAATTTCAACTATCTCAAACAAGTCTTTAACCGAACGGCTTAATCTTGTTAGTTCAGTTATTAATACAGTATCTCCATTCCTTAAAATGTCAATCATTCGCTCCAGTTCAGGTCTTTCTTTTTTAGATCCAGTAATTTTTTCCATAAAAATACGTTCACATCCATGAGCGATAAGTTGATCATACTGCCTATCCAAATTTTGTTCATTAGTACTAACACGTGCATAACCTATTTTCATTGCTATTCATTTTATGTTTCAAAATCCTATTTTATATTCAGTAATGAGAGTTTGTTTTAGGGAATAATTTTGGGATTGAAAATAGGATATTTATATGACTTCTCAAAATAAAAATAAAGAAATCTCTTAAACCATCGTTTTTGGGAATCATCTGAAATGTATAGTCTTCTATATAATTATTAACAAATACTAAAAAGCAATGTCTATAGTAAATGTTAGTGGCACCTCTAAAAGAGACTTTATGCCCTTATAATATTAAAAATGGTCTGAAGTACTTTTTATGACTTTCTTTTTTCGCTATTTTTGTAGGGTAAAACAGATATGATTTTACAAACGAAAAAACCCGTTCTTGATGAACGGGTATATCCTTAACTTGGTTACGTGTTTTGATAACAGAGGCTTTACCAAGCATTACAATGCAAAGGTACGGCTTTTATTTGAATATGCAAAATGAAATATAAAAAAGTAGTCAGATTATATTCCAATTCAAGGGTCGCCAAATATTATAGAGCAACCAATCGCAACAAAAACAAGGCTGTCATGCTATATTTTGCAAACATGAAGATTGCACAGGCATTTCATCCGCTGCTGTCTTCCTTTGAGGTCATATTGCGTAATCAGTTGCATTATGCACTGGCACGCCATTTCTTCGACGGTAACTGGATTATCAACCAGAAGACTGGATTCATGATTGCTCCTTCCCTGACATATACAAACAAGCGGACAAAGAAAAAAGTCACCAATGACTATATATTAAAAGAAGTTCTGAAGGCAGAAAAGAAAATTGTTGACCGGGGTGTCAGGGTTACGAGTGGCAGAGTAATAGCCGAACAGACTTTGGGTTTCTGGAACAGTTTTTATGAAGCGCACCACTATGCGCTTTTGGCTGGTGTACCATGCCGGATTTTCAAGAAGCTGCCTTCAGGGTACGGACGCAAGGAGATTAACGATATTATAGCGCAGGTTCGCGAATTGCGTAATCGTATCAATCACAATGAGCCGATATGCTTTGTAAACAGAAAATGCGATTTTTCTTATGTGAAGAGCATGTATGCGATAATCAGTGATTTTCTTACATGGATAGACCCTGAAATTATGCCTTCACTAAGAGAGGTTGATAAAGTATGCAAAATAATAGAAAAAGAAGAAAATAAACAAAAACAATGATTACGTAAAAGAAGTTATTTGTAGGGGGTATTACCTTAAAGTTACTTTTGTACAAAATGTTGGTGATACCCCTGTTTCAGTCTGACACAAAGGTAAACGGTCTTGTTGATGATCTTGCCGTTATCCCCTACCTTGAAGACAATACCGTCCATTCAGACTATCAGGTAAACAGGATCAAGTGGACGGTTCTGCCACTCCTGGGCAGCCTGATTGACTTTGTTGGTAATGATGGAAATGGCCGATGTAAAGAGCACTATTTCATAAATCTCACGCATCTCTTCCTATATGTCAGGAACACTCATTCCTTTGGCGTATAGGGAGATAACAAGCTTTTCTATAGAAAGTCCACGACTCTCATGTTTGGGTACTGCTATCGGTTCAAACTGACCATTACGGTCACGAGGTATGGAAATGACAGCTTCTCCATGTTCGGTCTGGATTTTCATCGGATAACTGCCATTACGAGAGTTGCCGGTATTGTTCCCTGTCACAGAATTCTTTTCATAGCCCCAATGGGCATCCATTTCGCCTTCAAGCATCTTCTCCAGCACCTGGGGCATGCAACTGTTTCAGAAACTTACTCACATCCGCTTCTGTCTTGAACTGGCTAAGGAACTCCTTGCTTAATACCTCATCAGGCACTACTTGATTCTTTTCTTTCATAATCTTCTTCATTTTGCAAATCTAAAAAATAAAAAATACGAAACTCAAACTTGAATCCCGTATTTCCATTTACACAAAATATTTTATAGTGCCTTTGGTTAGAATATAGGCGAAACTTTTGGAAGAAAACGTATTAATCATACTGCCACTTTTTTCAAAAATGTCTTTGCCCATGCCCTCCGTTACCAGGAAATCTCAACTACTGAATGTAAAATTAAGTTTCATAGAGAATCTATATTGTAAGCCTTTATATATTTATTTATAAGTTGATATTTCTTCTACTAATTTTACAATTTCTGACGGTTGTTTCCGTATAAATGCCGACATCATTCTTTTCTCTGTAGCATTTATCTCTTCCCATTTAAAGAATTTAATTGTATCCTTTCCTAGTTGAGAACAATTATTTAAATCAAAAATAATTCTATCTTCATCTTTAAATACAATATGTTCGTCTGGTTCATCTAAAATAGGATGAACAATTTTAAACCTATTAAGTGAATATATTGGATTCAGAGGCTCTATAAGTGTTTCTTTTTCTCCTTTAATTCGTGTCGAATTACATCTACCACATGCAGACACAAGATTCTCTGGTTCATATGTAAATTCTCGATGCCTACCTTTAGGTACAATATGTTCTATAGCTGTAGTACCTTCTTCTAATCTGCCTTCACAAAAGGCACAATAACATTGTTGATTAGTAAGAGTTACCCTGCTAATTTTATTTCTAATATCTTTTAATGAAGATTCTTTCCACATGTTTGGACCAGACTCTCCCGTCTCATAAATATTGTTTATAAGATTTTGCTCCTCTTCAGTAAATGAAACTGGTTTGACTTTTAACATGACTTTTGAATCTTTTCAAGTATTACTTTTAATGGGTCATTTCCGGGAAGTGTATATCGAGAAAGTTTTACAACTAGATCTCTTGCCAAAGGAGTATTAATTTGCCCTCGTGACACTAGATTTAACAATTTATAAATATCTGTTTCGAAAGCATAATTTCTTGTATTTCTTACATGAAATACATTGTATAAAATATCATCAACGGACCAACAGAAAGTATTTAGATTTTCTGCAATATTTTCCAACTTCCTATTAGATTTTTCCAATGCTATTATTGTTGAATTACTTTCTTGTAAATCAGTAAGAATAAAATGAGAATGTGTAGCTAATACAAAATGACAACTATTATATTGACTAAAAATTTCTTTTAGCCATCCGATATAATTGATTTGCCAATTTGGATGAGCACTATTTTCGGGTTCATCTATAATTACTAAACTATCTTCTTGAATAGCAGAAAGAATTCCTATAAATTGACATAACAGATTTGTTTCGCCTGAACTACTATCCATAAAATTATAATTTTCATAATCTTTATAAACCTTAATACTAGGAAATGTTAAGATATCTAATTTGGATAACAGATCTATTGCTTCTGCATCTCGTATGATCTCATCATTATCAATAATATCATATTCAAGGACATATCTTTTTCCTTTGTAATTTTTAATTGCAACTCTAGATAGAAAATCAGTTATAATTTTGATTTTATCAGGTTGTTCTTTTACCTTTAAGAAAAATGTTTTCCCCCATATATCTGTATCTCGTAATGGGAAATATTTTTCTCTATTATTAAATATATCAGACAATAAATCTGGTGTAATGTTTCTTTTTAAAAACACTTCTTTATGACGCATTCCATAGTTTATGGTCATCCTTTCTTGCAATTCAAGCTTGGAAAGCAAACATTTAAGTTCTTCTCGGAATTTATTTTTATATGAAATACAGGAAATAATACTATTTACTGTTTTTCTCACTAAAGTTCTAGTCCCAGTTGTATTAGGACTATTTTCATTCCTAATTCCATTATATCTATAAAAATCATCGCTTTTAGCCTTAAACTTATCATTAATAGTCATTGAACTAGCAATAAGTCTTACTGGTAATTTACACTTAACCAAAGGAGTCTGTTGATCATTAAGATAATAATAAACATTGTATCGCTCTCCCCTTCCAACTGGTTCCATTCCTTTTGGCATAGAAGACAAAATACATTTGTTTCCATTGATATAATATGTTAGCTCAAATCTATAAGATAGATTATTAGAATCATTTAAGTCTAATAATCTAAAGTGTATAAAATTAAAAATATCAATGATAGCTTTTAAAATATAACTTTTTCCTATTCCATTTGCACCAATGATAACCGTATTATAGATCTCATTATTAGATTTTAGAATCTCGTCATTACAAAAAACTAAAGATGTAGATCCTAAAATAGGATGTTTGTATAGATTTAATTTTTTCAGTCTAAAACTCATACTTTTATCAATTGAGATTAAACATTCTTATTACATACAGAAAAGATTCAATATAAATGGAAAATGTGTTTTCGGCATTTAACTGTATAGTCTCTTCTTTTAAATTTTTCAAAGGTAGACAATATATACTAATTTATAATGGCATATTATCATTATTTTTATTGTTAGATTTTGAATATACTGCTTTTTCCGTTGATAGATGTGTATATATAGGCCTACCTAAAATTTTGTAAAATTACAATAAAAGTAGACAGTTGTCCATTTTTCTTATTTTTTTCTGTTTCTTTGAGCTTGTATTACTGTCGCTCACATTTACAAGAAACGCTTTATGTGTAAGCCTATCCATCATTGCAACTACAAATACCTTATCCTTAGCTGTTTCATTCCATCTGTTGAAAGCAGATTTATTGTAATTATAGTTGTTTTTTGCTAGATATTATGGAGTTCTACGCAATCATATAACGCTTTGCCATAAACCTATTTCTATTTGATTTACAAGGTGTTAAATACGAATTAGTTATCAAATATGTTTTACAGATTTAACTCCATCAGCATTACAACCTTCAAGATAACTATCAATTCCATCTTCAAAATCTTTTCGAAGTTCATCAATAAATCATAACGTCAAATTTAAAATCTCAGAATATTTTCTGTACAAAAAGATACTGTTCCAAAAATATATTTGAAAAGTCAACATCTGTTTGCTTACTTTATACACCTTTTGAAACAGTATCATTTTCTCTAAAAACTCATATCTTTTATGATATAGCTTCTAAAAAAGAAAGTGCAGTCTGTATACGGTCCTTACCGGGAAGATCAAGCAGCACCAGACCGTCAAAGCTGAAGATATTTTCAGTATCCCTAAAGCCCACAGCATTTCCTTCAGCGTTTGAAACAGTTTCAAAACGATTTCCAAACTTTCTCGTAACTTTCTGCCTTTTGTCCCATATGCCAATCCACCAACCTTTTGGATTGCATTCCATATACATGGCATCAGAATCCGAACCCTCAGTCCTTATGTACAATGCTCCATGTCCCGAATTCTCACTCCAATCACTGAGTTCGTATTCATTACTTCCTTCACCTTCATAAAGCTTACGCACAGTGTAGGCATATGGGTCAGTATTAGTTCCCTGCCGTGGTTTCGTTTTTGGGGATTTAATGGTCCATACAGTAAATTCATTACCTGCATCATGCCTGAAATAGTGACGCATCACACCACCCCCATTTGCCTCTACAAAGTCCTTATATTTCACCATATAATAAGACATGGTATCATAAGAATAACATATAGGGCTATCACCGTTCATCAGATGCGTAAAAGCTTCAAGAGCATTGCCAAACCCTCTGTCATCTTTACCTATAGTGAAGATATAATCCCATCTTCCTGTCATACCGTAGAACCAACAATCCACATATGGTCTGATACCCTTGAAACCGCAGCCTACAAGTTTCTGGACCCTTTTCGTGTCACTTATAGTCCAGAATTGATAGAACCTTTTAATGTAACTTTCCGTATCAGTGCAGTTTACAATGGAAGGCATCAGAAGCCCGAATGAATAATAAAGAGGACGGCATGTAGACAATTCCCTGATAATATCGAAATTTGGCGTACCATACAATTTGGCTTTAACTCGTTCATCCTCAAGCGATTTTCCCGTTGTTTCCAGTAGAGCATCAAACATATTGGCGGCAGCAGAAAGTTTATTTGAAATAATGTCTGCTTCATGGAAATCCGACAAACGGGCATTTGCTCCAACCTGATATCCATTCGTAAGACGCTGTCTCATACCCCTTACCCAACCGGTCATAACACGCAAGTAATCTGTAGAGGTTACCATGTCAGGATCCGGTAGCAGCTCCTCCGGATGAGAAAGCATCCACTGTAAGAAACTCCACAGAACTATCTGGGATGTAATATCCATATCAGTCCCCATTTCCAGACATGTTGAGACAAGGTCTATATTACAGTCAAACAGGTTGACCTTATGTCTCTCCACCTCTTTCTCCAGACGTGCGGTAGAAGAAGTTGCGATAAAATAACGCGACATGAAAGCACCAAAATCCCCACATCTCCTGTAGATATCCACAAGAAGATCAAGAATCCTGAACAATTTTATCACATTCTCCTCCTCCTTATACACTTCAATCCTTGAACTGTCTATTTCATGAGCATAAAGGTCCTTCATGTTTTTAAGTCCGCTATTCTTGTAAACAGACTCTGCATCTGGCATAGCGGCAAACATAAGGAACTGCGACACGTAGTCAAGCAGGTTCATAAACCATTCATCAATGGACGGATACAGGATTTTCTTCTTTTCCTCCTCGCTTTTTGCATTCCAGCATTTGTACGCTCTCGGCCAGAGCATATCACACCAGTCATGTTCTATTGAATATTCAAAGTATTCTTCCAATGTAGGCGTATCCGGTATTCCCGGAATATTCCCGAACGGATACTTTACGCCCTTGAAATTTTTACCAAGAAAATCCTCGAATTCCGCTTTCCAGTTTTCGAATGGTGTAAGCAGTTTACCTCGGGCATTCATCTTGACATACAAGTCATCATTCAGGTCCAGGTTCTCCATGTCAAGGCTCTCAAACTCAAACGGAGAATCATTGAAGAACGTTTCCGCCATATCCTCTATATGATCTTTATATCTCTCAGAGCCAAGTAAGGAATCAGCCTTGTCAAGAAATTCAAGCATGGAATTTATCGAAGAATCCAGTTTCCAGGATTCAGAAAACCATCCGGGAACATTCTTGATGTAATCGGATATCGTGGTTTCAGGATTTTCCGGCAGTTTGAATTCACGCATAAGCTTGCAAAACTGTTCTGTTGACGGACGTGAAGTATATGTAAGCGGCTTCAGGCAACCTGAATATTTAAGGCCGCACTTCTGGTTCAACAGCCAGCCTATAAGAGCAAGCGTAGTAAGCCTCTGCTGGCCGTCCACCGGCTGAAAATACGGTTCAGACGGTTTTGTCACATCCGTAGAGCCATATATGAAATGCAGTTCACACGTTTCACGGTTCAGCAGGGCATCAAGCAGTTTCTTGATGAACTTGTCACGTTTCTCGAAGTTCACATCCGCCCCCTGTACATAGTCACGTTGAATGATAGGGATAGCCACACCGTTCCTGCCGGCGAACTTATTGTATTTTTCAGTATTCTTGTTGAGCATATTCTTGTTTATTTTGAGGTGTAATAATCATATACGTCATTAATGACTCTAAAATAGTTGTTCCTGTCTTCCGGACGCCATAAGCGCATATCACCAGGCGAGCATCTTGAATACTCTTTACAGAACACCTTACGTGTTGCCGGTGGTGCATAAGTTCCTTTTAGATTTTTCGGATTAGAAATGTCACAACTGTCATGACGGCCCATAAGGATGGAGCGTTTTCTGTCCAGCAGATAATTCTGCATGGCCGAATTTGTTTCTTTGTCAACTAGGGCCAGATTCCTGATACTATGCATATCTTCCGGTTTTATTCCGGCCAGGTCTCCGAAAAATCCGTCAAGGATTGTGGAATTTCGCTCCAGTTCGTTCTGGTTGTAATCATCCGAAAAGATTTTTTTGTCAGATGTAAGATACTTCAAAACACTGATAGCCTTCTCTACTTCCTTTTTCTTTTCTGCTATTCTCCAGTCCATGTCCATGGAATCAGAATCCGGACTGTTAGATATATCATTCTGGAGCAAGGCACGCAATTCAGCATCATCAAGTTTGTTGAAATCCTCACTTCTCCTTTCAAACCACATTCTGAAATCCTCGAAACCGATGTCGGATGTAATGTTCTGCGGATGAATATGTTCAAGCGATGTCACATTGAATATCTCAAACAGATGAAAAGCAAACCTCTTCTCCTCCGTATTGTCATTAATTGCTTCCTGTACATTGAGCAGTTTTAATACTCTTATTATGGAATCGTTGTTTTCGTCATAACGGAGGCCTTCAAGAGTAATACCCTTACCCAGTCTGACCAGTCTGCCCACCTCCTTTTCAAGTCTGCCGGTAAACTGCGGTCTGTCTATAGGAGTTCCGTTTTCATCAACAGACATCTTATAGATATACTCGACGAAATCCCTGCGTTTCCGTTGCTTTCCGACTTGCAGTATACGGCAAAGCCCTATCAGATGATACCAATGCCTGTTAGAGTACCAGTTCGATACAAGATTGAAAATTATCTGTATTCTTTTCCATACGTCCTCTACCGTATCACTGCTATTGTCATTCCTCCTCAGATATTCATTGATTACCTGATAATTGAAGTCATCCCTGGAATTCTTGGATTCCTTGCGTTCCACAGGCCTGTTGCCATTCTCGTCAGTCATTTCATTGTTCAGTCTGTCTGCCACAAAATCCAGAACAAGTTCCATGTGAGACAATGTTCCGTCATTTGCTTCTGCCAGCATCGACCATAAATAAGGGTTCTGTAAAGCATGCTCCATTGCGTCCCACTCAAGCGCTCTGCGATATGATGCACCCCTGCTGTAATGCCCGGAAGAATTTGTATTCCTTTCCTGTAGCAGCAAAGCTTTGACAAGTTCCGTCGAAGTCAGTGGAATTTTGCCATAGTTCAGTTCACGGAAAGCTCTGTGAGTTTCCTTGCTGCCGATTTCGTACCATATTACTCGGACATCGTTTTGTTCCTCGTCCTCATCCGGAGTCATAGCAAAGATATCCCGGATTTTTCCCTTATATCTGTCATGCCCGTCCCTAGAAAACCACTCTACAATTGTAGAATACGCTTTCTTCACATAGAAATTGTCTATGTTGTCAATATATTTCTTATCATCCTCCATGAATTCAAGTTTGGCCAGATATTCATTCTGAATATCCCTACTAGGGAGAGAGAACTCATATACGGGGTATTCATAATCACTGTTCTTCGACAGATAATGCATAAGGATATATATCGTTGTAAGACGTTGCTGGCCGTCGACAACAAAATATGTATCTGCATTCTCCGGATGACTTACCACTGTAATTGGCTGAAGGCAATAATAAGGTTCACGGCCTTCGTTATTACGGTTTCTTTTTGATTTCAGAGATTTTACGAAATCCAGCAGGTCATCTAGGAGTTCTTCGACCTGGCGTGATTCCCAACGATATCCGCGCTGATACGGCGGTATAATGAAATGCATTTTTAGCAATTCATGAAACGGTTTTGGTACAAGAGACATATAATATAGTTTTTAATAGTTGATTATTTATTTTATCTTATGTCGAATTTATTTATATATTAATACTTAGGATTATATAATCCTATTTGCCGTTCAAAAATTGTATAGAACATGTTTTGTTCAGTTTTTATTATCCCTAATCGGTTTGACAATGACTGCCAATACTTAACCGTATTCAGTACTTCACTAATGATTTGCTGAGCAATATGCTTCTGTAACATATATTCC
>OOAO01001360.1_pt1 | contig 20969 bp, 11 predicted proteins | sample 1671821 | NCBI WGS metagenome assembly OOAO01 (sample SAMN06348196, study PRJEB24527) | human gut metagenome | biome: human gut; feature: ankylosing spondylitis patient; material: feces | host: Homo sapiens | place: China | collected 2015-10 | reverse complement strand
ATCTTATGGCCGCGGACCGGCAGGTGGTTCAGGCGGCCGGGGAGCAGATGGCCCGCTTCGGCGCTGCCTGCATGGTAGAAACGGGCTTTAGCCTGGACATCAAGGACCTGCGCAGGCGGCTGAAGGACGCCTTTCTGATCCTGGCCTGCTGCGACGGAGACAACGCCTATCCCGCCTTTGACGAATATGGCCGCGGCGCCCTGGTGGCGGACGGAGAGCTGCAGTATGCAGAGGATCTGTCCGCGGCCATAGACGCGGCGGTGGCCGACATGAAGAAAATCATTCAAGTACTGTAAGGAGAACGCCATGACCCGCATTTATTTAGTCAGACACGCCGAGGCAGAGGGGAATCTCTACCGCATTGCCCACGGCCATTATAACGGACTCATTACCGCCCGGGGGTATAAGCAGATCGCAGCCCTGCAGCAGCGGTTTGAGCACATACACATCGACGCCGTATACAGCAGCGACCTGTTCCGCACCCGCACCACGGCCAGGGCCGTATATCTGCCCAAGGGCCTGCCCCTGCACACCGACCCGAACCTGCGGGAGGTGAATATGGGCGTGTGGGAAGGCCACACCTGGCAGCAGCTGCGCATGGAGGACGAGGAGCGCATTGTGGACTTTAACCGCCATCTGGACCGCTGGCAGGTGCCCGGCGGCGAGACGGCTCAGCAGGTGCTGGATCGGTTTATCCCGGCGCTGACGAAGATCGCCCTGGAAAACGACGGCAAAACCGTGGCGGTATTCAGCCATGGGGCGGCGCTGCGGATGGTGCTGGGTACTTTGGAGGGCAGGCCCCTCAGCGAGCTGGGCAGCACGCCCCATGGGGACAACACGGCTATCTCTTTGGTGGAGTATGACGAGGATGGCTTTACCGTGCTGTACCGGGATGACAACCACCATTTGATCGATGCGAACCTGTCCACCTTTGCCAAGCAGAAGTGGTGGAAGGATGAGCGGATGCTGGAGAGCGATATGTATTATCTGCCCATGACCGATGCCCAGCGGAAGGAGCTGGGCATCGGCCCGGAGGGAGAGGCCATTGCTGTGCTGCATGGGGGTGAGCTGGCCGGCGGCGTACAGCTGCTGCCCCAGAAGGAGCCCGGGGTGGGCTGGATTGGCTGGTACGGTCTGCTCCCCACCTGGCGGGGCCTGAACCGGGGTATCGGCCCCCTGGGACAGGCGGTGCAGTATTACCGGGAAAAGGGCGCACAGCATATCCGCCTGCACTGCCAGGACGCGGAGACGGAGAGCTTCTTCCGCCATTACGGATTTGAGAAAACCCCCCAGGGCGACATGGATCTCTACATAGGATACGGAGAAAAGGCATGAGAGGAACGGAATTCCTTCCGGTGAGCCGGGAGGAGATGCGGGCCCGGGACTGGTACTACTATGATTTCCTGGTGGTGATGGCTGATGCCTACATCGACCACCCCAGCTTCGGCAGCACGCTTATCGCCCGGCTTTTGGAGGCGGAGGGCTATCGGGTGGCAGTGCTTGCCCAGCCGGATTGGCACGACTACACAGCCTTTGCCGAAATGGGAAAGCCCCGGTTTGGCGTGTTCATCGGAGGGGGAAACCTGGACAGTATGGTGGCCCACTACACCGTGGCGAAGCGGCGGCGGGACAAGGATCTCTACTCCCCGGGGGGTAAGATGGGGTATCGCCCCGACCGGGCTACCATTGTGTATGCCAACCGGGCCCGGGAGGCCTTCGGAAGCGGCACACCCATTATCATCGGCGGGCTGGAGGCGTCGCTGCGGCGCTTTGCCCACTACGACTATTGGGACGATAAGGTGCGCCGGCCCATTCTCTTTGATGCACCGGCGGACCTGCTGGTGTACGGCATGGGGGAGACGGCCACGAGAGAAATCGCCCGGCGGCTTTCCCGAAAGACGCCGGTGAAGGATATTACCGACGTCCGGGGGACGGCATTTTTGAGCCAAAGTCCGGAAAAGTGCATTTATCGGCCGGTGACGGCGCCCTCCTACGAGAGCGTCCGGGAGGATAAAAAACAGTATGCCATAGCCACTAAGCTGCAATACGACGAAAACGACCCCATCCGGGGCTGCGGCGTGGTGCAGCCCTGTGAGGGCCGGTTCCTCATTGTGAACCCGCCCCAGCGCCCCCTGCCCCGGGAGGAGCTGGACAGGCTCTACGACCTGCCCTTTGTGCGGGAGGTGCATCCCATGTACAAAGAGCCCGTACCGGCTATTGAGGAGGTGCGCTTTTCCATTGCCCACAACCGGGGGTGCTTCGGCGGGTGCAATTTCTGTGCGCTGACCTTTCACCAGGGGCGGATGGTCACTTCCCGGAGCATTGAATCCGTCCTGCGGGAGGCGGAAATACTCATCAAGGACCCGCAGTTTAAGGGATACATCCACGATGTGGGCGGGCCTACGGCCAACTTCCGCCACACCTCCTGCCCGGGACAGAAAAAGCACGGCTGCTGCAAAAATCGCAGCTGCCTGGCCCCGGAGCCGTGCAAAAATCTAGATGCAGACCACACGGAATACACGGAGCTTTTGCGGCGCCTGCGCCGGCTGCCGGGGGTAAAAAAGGTGTTCGTCCGCAGCGGCATCCGCTACGACTACATGCTGCTGGACAAGAAGGGAGACTTTTTCCGGGAGCTGGTGGACTACCACATCAGCGGCCAGCTGAAGGTGGCTCCGGAGCACTGCGTGTCCTCGGTGCTGGACTACATGGGAAAGCCCCATTTCGATGTATTCGAGAGGTTCTGGCGCAGGTATCAGAGGCTTAATGAGGCGGATCACAAGGAGCAGTACCTGGTGCCGTACCTCATGTCGTCTCACCCGGGCTGCACCCTCCGGGACAGCGTGCGCCTGGCGGAGTTCCTGCATAAAACCGGGCATCTGCCGGAGCAGGTGCAGGACTTTTACCCCACGCCGGGGACTATCTCCACCTGCATGTACTACACAGGCATCGACCCCCGGGATATGACGGAGGTGTATGTGGCCCGGAGTCCTCACGAAAAGGCCCTGCAGCGGGCGCTGCTGCAGTGGGGACGAAAGGATCTGCGGCCCCTGGTCATAGAGGCCCTGGAGAAGGCGGAGCGGACGGATTTGATCGGGTATGAGGAAAAGTGCCTGATTCGCCCCCAGAAGGGGGAGAAATACTTTGGCAAGAAGCCGGAGGAGCCGACAAGGCCTGACCGGCGGGAAAAGCCCCGGGGCGGCAACTTCCGCCACAAGCGGCCGGAGAATCCGGGCCAAAAGGGGAAAATGCCCCAGCGGAAGAAGGAGGCCTTCGCCAAGCGAAGAAAAGGGAAATGAGCAAAGCCCGGCGATTTTCAAGAGCGGCGGCCGGGCGGGGATATTACTGCCCCATAATTAAGTAAAAATTTTGATGAAGCAATCCTCGGCATGACCGCTGTTCGGTCATGCCGAGGATTGCTGCTTTTTTGCTGTGTATTTGGGCCCATGCGGCTGCGCCATGGTCAGCCGCTATATCACATAGTCATACCCGCCGGGGTCACTGTGGGTCAGATCCGCCAGGGTGATATTCTCAAAGTATTCCGTAATAAGCTTATCCAGGCCCCGCCACATGGGAAGCGTGCGGCATTCGGCGGAGTGAGGGCAAGCATCCGCATCGGGATCCAAGCAGGAAACAGGGGCGATAGAATCCTCCGTAACGCGCAGGATGCTCTCCACCGTGTACTGCTCGGGTGCCTTTGCCAGCTGATAGCCGCCGCCCTTTCCCCGCACGCCGGTCAGCAGCTTTGCTTTTACCAGGAGCTTTATAATGTTCTCCAGATATTTTTCAGATATTTCCTGCCGCTGGGCAATGACCTTCAGCGGGATAAAACCGTCTGCCTGATGCTCGGCCAGGTCGATCATGACCCGAAGCGCGTACCGGCCTTTGGTTGAAATCAGCATTTCTGCGCCCTCCTTTTAGGAACAAGCCTATTATACAGCGGGAAAGTGGGTAAATCAATAAAGAATTGAAAAGCCTATTGACAAATGGGGGAGGCGGCATTATAATCCATATAAACCCACAGGAAAGGTTGGTTATTAAATGAGCTTTATATGGAGATACCGATGTTGCCGCTGTCAGTGAGCAGGCATACAGATAACCGGGAGCAGAATACTAAATAAAACAATAACTACTTAGGAGGAAAATACGATGAGTAAGGTATATACATCCGCCGATCAGCTGGTTGGCAAGACCCCGCTGCTGGAGCTGGTTCACATTGAGAAGGCCGAGGGGCTGGAGGCCAAGGTCCTGGGCAAGCTGGAGTATTTCAACCCCGCCGGCAGCGTGAAGGACCGTATCGCCAAGGCTATGATCGACGATGCGGAGCAAAAGGGGCTGCTGAAGGACGGCTCCGTCATTATTGAGCCCACCTCCGGCAATACAGGCATCGGCCTGGCTTCTGTGGCGGCCGCCCGTGGCTATCGCATCATCATTGTCATGCCCGAGACCATGAGCGTGGAGCGCCGCCGGCTGATGAAGGCCTACGGTGCGGAGCTGGTGCTCACCGAGGGTGCCAAGGGCATGAAGGGCGCTATTGCCAAGGCAGATGAGCTGGCCAAGGAAATTCCGGGCAGCTTTATTCCCGGGCAGTTTGTGAATCCCGCCAATCCCGCTGTCCACAAGGCCTCCACAGGCCCCGAAATTTGGGAGGATACCGACGGCAAGGTGGACATCTTTGTGGCAGGTGTGGGCACCGGCGGTACGGTTACCGGTGTTGGCGAATACCTCAAGAGCCAAAATCCCAATGTAAAGGTGGTGGCCGTGGAGCCTGCGTCCTCTCCGGTGCTGAGTAAGGGTGTGGCCGGCAGCCATAAGATCCAGGGCATCGGCGCAGGGTTTGTTCCTGATGTGCTGGACACCAAGGTCTATGATGAGATCATTCCTGTGGAAAACGAGGATGCCTTTGCCACCGGCAAGCTGATTGGCAAGAAGGAGGGCGTTCTGGTAGGCATTTCCTCTGGCGCAGCCGTATGGGCCGCCATCCAGCTGGCAAAGCGGCCGGAGAACAAGGGCAAGACCATTGTGGCCCTGCTGCCGGATACCGGCGACCGTTATCTATCCACCCCGCTGTTCGCAGATTGAGGGAAATTCAAAGGGAGGCTGAGCAGCCCCTCCGGCATGAGCCGGAGGGGCTGCTTTTTGCTTAGGAACCAGGGATCAGGAATGGGGACAAACGGATTTCCCGGCTTGCTTGTTTTCTGAAAATGCCGCCGCTTGGGAAGCAAAAAAGCACCTGCTTTCAGTATCAAAAACAGGTGCTTGGAGCGGCGTTCGGCTTTGGAATCGGGAAGTTACCATTTTTCCTTTTTTATCCTACCGCCAATCAGGATAACAGAAAGCAACGCAAAATAACATTGTCCCAAATCAGGCTCTTTTGACGGTATTATAGCAGAAATTTATAAAATTTTCTGCCGCTGGCTATCTGCCCCGCTTTTTTCGCAGCTTTTCGCAAGTCGCTCTTGAAAGGAGCATGATTCTATAGTATACTAATCGTAAACGAACGGTCGGTTTGCCTTGAAGGCGTGATCTATATGAAAACAAAAGAGCAACCGCACAACCAGAGAAAATGGAGGTCTTAAAGCAGGGGGGTCGCCCTGTTTGTGGATAAGTACAAGGCAAACCAAGCATAAGCCGATCGACCGCCGCTCATTTACGGCGTGGGCGTCGGTGCAAAACTCCGCCGTAATAATTCCGAACGGAGGAAAGAAGATGAGAACAGAAAGGAAACTACTCACAGGCACACTTTTGGCGCTTTGCGGGGCTCTTTTGGCGCTTTGTATCGTGCTTGCCGCAGGATGGAGCAAGGCGGCAAAAACCGACGCCGCACTGCCGGAGGTGCGGAATAACGGCACGGCGATCCAGTGGAAATACAGCGATGAAACCGATTGGCGCGACCTGGTGGCGCTTTCCGAGCTGCGGGGCGCTGCCGGAGAAAACGGCAAGGATGGAGCAGACGGAAAGAACGGTGTCGACGGCAAAGACGGCGTTGACGGTAAAAACGGTGCCGACGGTAAGGACGGAATAAACGGTACAAACGGCAAAGACGGAAAGAACGGTATTGATGGTAAAGACGGAGCCGATGGGAAAAACGGCAAGGATGGAATTGACGGCGCCGATGGGAAAGACGGCATGAATGCCAAAAGCATAGAGGTGCAGCGAACAACAGAATACATACAGTGGCGTTACGAGGGCGATGAGTGGCAGGACCTTGTGGCGATAGCCGACATCACAGGCCCCGCCGGGCAGAAAGGCGCAGACGGCACTGACGGAAAGACACCGGAGTTCCGTGTAAACGAAAACACCCTGCAGTGGCGCTACACCGGCGACGAAATATGGCTGAACCTGTACGATCTTTCCATTCTGAAGGGACTTGACGGTGAGGACGGTGTTGACGGCAAAGACGGCAACACCCCCTCCATCGGTGAAAATGGCAACTGGTGGATTGGAGAAACCGACACCGGCGTAAAAGCCGCAGGCATTGACGGCACAGACGGTGTTGACGGCACAGACGGCGAAAAGGGAGACAAGGGCGACAAAGGTGACCCCGGCGAAAAAGGTGACAAGGGAGACAAAGGAGACAAGGGAGACAAGGGACAGAACGGCAGCTGCGCCGGCTGGTTCTATGGTACGCTTTGGACAAAAGGCGATCTTTACAAAGAGGACGGCGCCGAACGGCCCGTTGGGATAAAAGTTTATAAAGAAGCCGAAAGCGGCGGATTTGTTTCTACATACATGGATGAGATATATCTGAAAAAAGGTCACACATACAGCGTAACCATAAGCGCATCTATGGAACTGCAATCTCACGAAGACAGAAGTGGTAATTATTCTGTTCAGATGACGGACAATTATGATGACGGCTTTTGCAGAGAAGCTACGCGCATAAAGAGAGACGGCGTAAAGCTGCCTTATTCAAGGGATCAGCACCATTTCAGTTTCAGCCGGATATATATAGCATCGGACGAAGATATTCCCCTGCGATTCAAAATTGAACAGTCGAGCTACAAAACTACGCTTCTCGGCTTCAACGGCACCATTACAATAACCGCTCTTGACTGAGCCGACATATACAAAAACGGAGGTAACAGAATATGAAGAAACGAATACTCAGTATCCTGCTCACCCTTTGTATGGTGATGTGTGCCATTTCACCTGTGATGAGCTACGCCGACCCGGGAGTATCGGCATCCGGCTCAGGCGCATACGGCGCATTGCTCACACCCGACACAACTCCCCCTGCCGGATGGGCAGAGGATGAAAGCAACCCATACGGTACAAAGAAGGGGCAACCCTTTGCCATCACCCCGTGGTATGAGCCGATCATTTACAGCTACCGCAATGCAGAGGGGCAATCGGCACAGGATCACACCAAGGTGTATGACAAGCTGACACTCGGAAAGAATATTATCGAGTCACCGAGCGGTACATACAGCATTTCCTCGGTCGATAATGTCGCTTTTGCTGTCGGAACAGCTTACGATCCGCTCGGCACGGGCAGAAACGATCACGCTATCTTTGTTGGTCTTTGCGATATGGATAATTCCAAGAACACGGCAAAGATCTGCTACTGGGTACAAAATCTTGTAAACAACAAGCGCTCCGAGCTTCAGAAAATTGCCGACGCGCCTAAATGGGTGTGCAAGACTGATTACGGCGAGCTGGAATATCAGGAATTCCGCCACTATTTCAATGTCACGGCGGGCGACTATGACGGTGACGGCAAAATGACCGCCGTTATTACCTATGCCGGCAGTGATGATCTGTGGGGCATTGCCGGAACGGGCATTGCCGGTGAACAGGCGTTTTACAGAAGATCCTTCGCGGGAGCGGATACCTATTTCGGCGGTTGGGAAACGACCGAATACGAAAAAGATCAGATCACAAAGTCGCTCGTTTCGGTCGACATCGACCGTGACGGCTGTGATGAACTTGCGGTTGTCGCCGGCGCCGCCGAGCCGTTCCCTTACAGCAGCGGTATGCTGCCCGGGATCCCCGGCGTTTCGGCGGATACGTATGCCCTTTTTGTCTCAAAGCTGACGGTGTATAAAAACAGCGGCGGGACCTTTAAGAAAATATCGCAGAAAAAACTGATGACCCTCAATCGTGAGGATGAGAAAGAGGACGGCAACAGGTACTATGACCATATTCGCTTCCCGAACATCACAACAGCCGACGTCAACTGTGACGGATATGAAGAGATCGTCGTTGCGGGATATTACAACGAAGTAAAGGAAGAAAAGACTTACGGTTTTCTTGCCAATTCGGATACCGATGCTTCGAATATGGGATATGCCGTGTATTACAGCGAAAACGATGCGATCACAAATGTTCAGAAGATCGCGATGAGCAGCTACACGGCAGGCGGAACAAACAATAACGGCGTGAAGCCGAAGCCCGCCATGACTGGCGTTGCCATCAACGGAAGAGGCACGCCCGAGCAGGTCTTCATCGCGGGTGCTCTCTATGAGGTGCAGGAAAACGGCGGTCTCAATCTTCTGTGCGATACCACGCGCGAGAAGAACTCGAGTGCGAGATGGTGGTGGTATTATCAGGATGCCATCGCGGGCAACTTTGACCACAACACCGAAGGCCGCGAGCAGGTGATCGCACTTGCCGCCGAAAGACAGAACGGCACCAAAAATGCGCGCAAATTCGATCTGTTCACCGATGTGTTCTATGGTGAGGACTTCGGCAGCGGCACACTGTCAGTTGCCGGCAAATATACGGCGACAGCCGAAAAAGACGAATACTCAAAGCTGTGTCACGCCGTCGACCTCGCATGGGATATGCCGTATAACTGCATACTGCTTGCGGCTGACGTGAACAAGGACGGTCTGTTTGCCCGCTATGAGGGCAAGGGCTACGGATATTCCGACGCACAGGTGCAGGCGGTGCTTCAGGCGGCTCCCTATTTTGCGGAGCTCGGCGACTATGACCTCGATTTCTCCGACGGCTCCACCACCTATACCTTCTCCTCCGGCTATTCGGACACGAAATCCTCATCGCACAACACCTCCTTCGGTGCGTCCATCGTCGCGCAGGGAGATCTGAAGGTGTGGAGATACGAGGCAACCCTCGGATACACCATGGATTTTACAAAGAGCACAGAGGATACCCTTTCAAAGGAATACAGTGCCTCCTTCAATGCCGGCGGCAACGATTCTGTGGTGCTGTACCGCGTGCCGGCAACAACCTATTATTACTCGCTTTATGACCCGCAAAAGGGCGATTTTGACCTCAGCGAGCGAAATACCATTGCCCTGATGATCCCCGGGCAACCGGTTTACACCATGCTCGACCGGGAGTATTACGATGAGTTTGCGGTACTGTACAACGAAACCTACAAGAAAGACATTGCAGCGGGAAAGGCAAAGGCTTTGCCGATACTGAACAGCCATGTACTGCCGGAAAACGCCGAGGGCGACCCGTTCGCCTATTGGTCGAATACCGCTACTACCGCCGACTATGTTTCGAAATTTGAGTCGCTCAGTAAGCAAAAATATGAGCTTGGCTTCGGTGCAAGCAGTATCACAAACGACTGGACGACCACGTCCGAACATGCCGAAGGAGTTGAGATAGCTCACGGCTTCTCCGCTTCGATGAAAAACACGTGGGGTGTAGACGCATTCAATATGGGGTTTGTGATTGATTTGAGCTACAGTAAAGCAACGGGCACGGTCTACACCACGACGAAAAGCAGCGGCGCCAGCGGCACGGTCAACAATATCGACCGCCGTTCGCTCCTTGCCTCCTACGGAATCGGCTACGATGTCTCCGGCCAGTACGGCTTTACCTGGGATTTCGGTATGCGCACATGGACGGCAGGAGATCAGAAGATTCCCGTGTTCGGTTATGTGTTGACCAATCTTCGTGCCGCGCCGCCCATACCGACACTTACGGGCGTATCCGTAACGGACAATCAAAGCGCAAAAATCACCTGGAAGGCGCCGACGGCAGATCTCAGACGCCCCTATGCCGGGTATCATATCTGGATGCGTATGGATGACGGAGAGTTTGAGCGCGTAACCGAAGCTCCGCTTTCTGCGGAAGAGCTTTCTTATACATACACCTCACTGCAGGCGGATACCACCTATACCTTTGCAGTCTCCTCCGTGACAGACAAAGGAATGGTATCGGCACTGTCCAACACCAAAACCTTCTCAACCTTTGCGGGAGCGGACGGCAGAGAAATCGAATTCCGCAGTAACGGCAGCAGTATCCAGTGGCGATATGCGGGTGAAAGTGACGACGCTTACCGCGATCTTGTCTCACTTGCCGAGCTGACGGGAAATGACGGCGCAGACGGAAAACAAATTGAACTGCGGGTATATAACGGATTCGTACAGTGGAAGTACATCGATGATTCCGTCTGGAATAATTTGATTGCCTTGTCGGAGCTGAAGGGCGAAAAAGGCGACAAGGGCGACACGGGAGATAAGGGAGATAAAGGCGACCCCGGACAGGACGGAAAAGACGGCATAACACCTCGGCTTAAAATCGGGGAAGATAACCTCTGGTATGTCTCCTATGACGGCGGACAGACATGGGTATCCCTCGGTGTGAAAGCCACCGGAGAGAAGGGCGATACCGGTAAAGACGGACAACAAGGTGAAAAGGGCGATAAAGGCGATAAGGGTGACCCCGGAGATGCCGGCACACCGGGACAGAACGGCAAGAACGGAACAAACGGTGTTAACGGCGCAAGCGGCGCTGACGGTAAAAACGGGAAAGACGGTAAGGACGGAATCGGAATCGCCAAGGCGGAGATCAATGCGGACGGCGAGCTTGTTATCACCTATACCGACGGAAAGACGGTCAATCTCGGCAAGGTCGTCGGCGCGGACGGTAAGGACGGTCTGACCCCCTTTATCGGCGAAAACGGCAACTGGTGGATCGGCGAGAAGGACACCGGTGTGAAAGCGGCGGCGGATGCAGCAGTCCCCGCAGGCTCCGGAAACATATCCGCATCCTCTCCTGCTTTGATTGTTATCGGTTCTGTTGCGGGGCTTGCGCTGCTTGGTAACCTCGGCTTGATTTTGTACATTGTACTGAAAAAGAAAAAGAGTCTTGTTTGAGGCTGCAAAACGGAGGTAGCAAGAAATGAAAAAACGAATACTCAGTATCCTGCTCGCCCTATGTATGCTGTTCTGCCTTGTGCCGACTGCGGCGTTTGCCGAGGGTGAGACAAACAGGAAAGTCGAAACGGAACAAGAGCTTGTCGATGCGCTGGCGGACAGCAGCGCAGACATCATCACGCTGAAAAATGACATTGCAATCGGCACGCCCCTGACCATCCTCCGCAAGGTCACCCTCGATCTCAACGGCTATGTTCTGAAAATGACCGGCAGCGGCAGCGTTATTATCCTCGATAATAAGAGCGGCATCACCGGCGACCTGACCCTTATCGACAGCAATCCCACGGCGGAGCACAAATTCAAGGTTAACGGCGCAGAACCTTGGGTGCTGGACGACAGCGGTACAGAGACCGTCTATGGTGGCATCATCACAGGCGGCACGGGCAGCCGGATATTCTTCTCCAACGGGGTGGAAGGCGGCGGCGTGATCATCGGCAGCGGCGCACTCACCATGAACGGCGGCAATATCGTCGGCTGCATAGCCAATAGAGGCGGTGGCCTGTTCCTCTCAGACGGTTCGTTCACCATGAACGCCGGCAGCATTGTCGGCTGCTCAACACCAAACAGATTAACGACCGGAGAGGCCTTTTACGGCGGCATATACGCTTTTGGTCCGATGGCGAACAGAGACACAACCGGCGTGATCACGTTGACCGGCGGCCTGATCAAAAACAACGGCAGATACGCTATCAATGCTGCGTATATGACCACAATTTACGCCAACGGCGGCGAGGTATACGGTGAGGTTCACCTAAGTCAGGCATGTAAGATCACCTGTCTTGCAGAAGATAACGGTATTACCGCCTTCAAAGGCAAGACGGTGATCAGCGGAGCTTCCGTTGTAAATGCAAACCATGTTGACTGGGGCCTCTTCTACGGCGGTCTGTATATTTACGGCAATACGAGCGGCGGGAGCATCGTGACCTACAAGGACGGCGACAGTGAATACGCAAAGCAGGTTCTGCCCTCCGGCACTCTCGCGACGCGTCCCGATGCTCCCGCCGCCACACCGGGCTATACCTTCGGTGGCTGGAACAAGGCCGACGGCACGGCGTGGGATTATGCAAGCGATAAAGTCACCGATAACATAACATTGTATGCAAAATGGGCAGCGAACACCTACACGATTACCTTCGACACCGCCGGCGGCAGCGAGATTGCTCCGATTACACAGGATTACGGCACGAATATTGCTGCACCTGCCGACCCGACAAGAGAGGGCTACACCTTTATCGGCTGGGATAAGGCAATTCCCACGACCGTGCCTGCCGAAAATATGACTGTCACCGCGCAGTGGGAAATCAATCAATACACAATTACCTTTGACACCAACGGCGGCAGCGAAATTGCACCCATTACACAGGACTATGACACGGCAATTACCGCACCTGCCGACCCGACAAGAGAGGGCTACACCTTTATCGGTTGGGACAGGGAAATTCCCACGACCATGCCTGCCGAGAATATAACGCTTAAAGCACGGTGGAAAGACATTGAAAAGCCCACGGGCGAAATTATCATAGGTACAAATAAATGGCGGGAATTCTTAAACACGCTCACCTTCGGTCTGTTCTTTAAGGACACGCAAGCGGTGACGATCACCGCAGCCGACAACAGCGGCGAAACGGTAACGGTTGAATATCTGCTGTCAGATAAGGAATTGACAAAAGCGGAGCTTGACGGCATGACCTTCACAGCGTACACCGCACCGTTCGGCATTGACCCCGATAACGAATACATTATCTATGTCAGACTGACCGATAATGCAGGCAATACGGACTACATCTGCTCGGACGGCATTGTGCTTGACGGCACAAGCCCGGTCATCACCGGCATAGAAAACGGCAAGACCTATTGTGCGGCACAGAAGGCTACGATCACCGAGAAATATGTGGATACCGTCACCGTAAACGGAACGGAGGTCGAGCTTGACGAAAGCGGCAGCTTTACCCTCTCTCCGGCAGACGGCGAGCAGAAGATCGTTGTCACCGACAAGGCGGGCAACACCGCCGAAATGACCGTTACGGTCAATGACGGACACACCTTCGGTGAATGGGCATCAAACGGCGACGGCACGCACACCCGCAAATGCACGGCAGACGGCTGCACCGGCTCCGAAACCAAAGACTGCTCCGGCGGCACAGCCACCTGCACCCCAAAAGCGGTGTGCGAGGTTTGCCGAAAGGCTTACGGCGAGCCTGATCCGAATAACCACACCGACCTCAAGCATATCTCCGCAAAGGCGGCGACCGAGGATGCCGAGGGCAATACCGAGTATTGGTACTGCGGCGGCTGTGATAAGTATTACAGCGACAAGGACGGCACCAAGGAAATCACCAAGGCCGACACGGTAACGGCGAAGCTGCCGAAATCTCCCCAGACCGGCGACAACAGCAACCTCATGCTGTGGATCGCACTGCTGTTCATCAGCGGCGGTGCTTGCACAGTGCTTACCGTGAAACGCAAAAAAATGTATCGACACGGAGGTAACAGAATATGAAAAAACGAATCCTCAGTATCCTACTTACCCTTTGTATGGTGCTATGCCTTGTGCCGATAACGGTTTTTGCCGCAGGCGGTGCAAAAGCCATTCTGCCCGGTACGAGCGCCCAAAGCATATTAAAGATCGACAAAAGCAGGCTGTCCTTTGCGGGGCATAAATGGTGGGTGATCGGCCAAAAGACCGACAAAAGCAATAATGCGCCCATCATTACCCTGCTTGCGGTAAACAATGATTTCGGAGATGTCCCGTTCCGCACGGGGAGCGCCGTGCCGTTTGAAAATGCAAGACGCTACAGCGAGGACAACGGTTATTATGCCAACAACCCGTCCGATATGTCGCAATGGAGAAAGCCCAATGAGTATGCGGGAAGCACCTTGCAGCAGAAAATGGTTTCCCTGGCCGAGGCGATCCCCGAAAAGGAGCAGGCGGTCATCCGCCCCAAGGACATCACCGAGGGAATCACCGGGCAGGAGGTCAAAGCGCAGAAGCTCTGGGCCTTCTCGCAAGAGGATAGTATTTATTTGTACAGAAATTCGTGCAAGTACGCTGCAAAGTGGTGGACGCGTTCTTCCAATGAGGTTTACGGCTACGGATCGTGGACGATTCATCCCGATGGCAGAAGCGGCAGCGCCCTCAACGTGGACTACGATGCTGCCGTGCGGCCTGCCATGGAGATGGATCTGTCCTCCGTTCTCTTTATATCTGCTGCCGAGCACGGAAAAGTTGCAGATTTAACGACCCCGATCGCCGAATACGCCGGAGATGAATGGAAGCTGACCTTGCATGACAGCGACCGCGACGATTTTACGGCAAAGACGGTGCTGGTCAACGGTAGTGTGCTGGAGGTCGAATACAAGAACGCAAAAGTGGGCGATAATGAATATATATCTGCCGTTATTAAGGATGCGGACGGGAGCATTTCCCGCTATACACGCGTTGTGCAGCTGGACGGCACGACAAACGGTACACGCGGCAGGGCAGCGATTGACCTGACCGGCATAGACATGACCGGCAAGACGCTCTGCGTGTTCAATGAGCAGTTTAACGGCGATCATAAGACCGACTATGCCGGCGCACTTCGGGAAGTGAAGCTGACGGATGAGATCGACGAACAGTTTACCCTCGCCCCCGGCGGCAGATATTATTTTGACCTTTCGGCGATGAATATTCCCGGAACGGCAAACGGCGGAAACTCAGATGGTGCGGTTTCTTTGCCGGATACGTCGCTGCACTATGTTCCCTTTACCTATGTGGGAACGATAGAAGCCTACAAACTCACATCTGCGACGGCAACCACCGAGGAGTATGCACAGCAGAACAAATATCCCCACAGCCTGTTTGTGGCGGACTATGCCGTAACGCATACGATTAGCTGGGGTGGCCTGAATGACGAAGGTCTGATTTTCGGCAAAAATTATGCCAGCGGCGGCGTGGACTATACCCTGCGCGCACCGTCTGTGGGAAGTATCTCTACAGGTTCGGGCGATTCCCAACGCGGCGTGCCCCAAAGCAACGAATGGGACACGATGCTGAACAAGAACAGCGGATATATCCAAAACTGGAATAAAATGTATTCGTGGGGACAGGATACTTCTTCTGCCGCCGAGTCGTTCCGGGCGTACCGTGGGTACAACTCGGCCCGCTTCTGGTATTACACCTCGTCCTCGTTTCGGAACGTCTACCTCGGTTTCCGCCCCGTCCTTGAGCTGCCGACAGGTCTTGCCGCCGACAATCTGAAGGTTGTTGAGTTGCGGACGGTTAAATTTATGCCCGGCGAGCAGCAGAACTGGATCAACATTATCGTGAAAAACGGCGAGAGCTTCACTGCGCCCTCTGCCGAGGGACTGCCCCGCCCGGACGGCATTTCGGCAGATGCACAGCTGTGGTGGGTAGACGAAAATTCAAACTTCTACAAGCCCGGCGATACCGTTCCCGCAGATGTTTCGGCACTTACCGCTTTATGGGGCGGCTTCGGTCTGTTTTTGGATCGCGGCGACGGCGAGGTCGAGGTCACACCGGACAATTATACCGATATTTTCGGCGACGGAACTGCCTCCTTTGTTCTGCCTAAGGGCAAGGACCTTACTGAGCTTGGGGAATTAGGGAATCTGACAGGCAAGGATATTTTGGAAATTTATTCGACCGGCAGGCTTGAAAAGTACGGCAGTGTTTTCCCGAATCTGAAGCTCAAGAATGCCGACCTGACCTCTGTGAGGCTGAGCGAAGAGTATGTCGGAGATCAAAGTCCGCTCTTTGTCACGCTGGACGGAAAGAATACCGTCGGAAGCCTGAACGGAATCAGCATGAGCAGGGACACTCTTTCCATCCTCGGCGACGGCTCGCTGACGCTGAACGGCGCACTGACGCTCGGCCGATACACCCAATACGGCGGCGGCAGCGTCACCATGACGGACGGGCTGACAGCGTACGATCTTACCATAGACAGCGGCTCGCTTACCGTAACGGGCGATCCGCAGGCCATTACGCTGCGGAATCAAGATATCGGCTATCTGGAAATGGGCGACGGTGCGCGGCTGTTCACGGGCTCTTCGGCACAGGATGCCACAGAGGCTGCCGTGCCACAGCTTTCCGCTGAAATGCAGGAAGTGTATCAGCGCTATCTGGCGGAGGACAGCACGCTGACAAATGAAGAGATTTCCGCGCTGAGCAACGCACTCAGAGAGCGGTTCAACGCTATCTTCCGGCAGCTTCCCGGCAAGACCTATGTGCGTATCACGGGTGCTTGGGATGTGACCTATCAGCCCGGCACAAACGGCTCGGGCAATGCGGTAACGGATATTAAGTTCTATAACGATGCTCTCACGCTGCGAGGCGCTTTGTTCACACGCACGGGGCACACGCAAGTAGGCTGGGCGACCGTTGACGGCGGCGAAAAGGTGTACGGTCTTGATGATATTTATACCAAAAACGAGGCGCTGACACTCTATCCCGTTTGGAGCACGAATCAATACACAATTACCTTTGATACTGCAGGCGGCAGCGAGATTGCACCCATTACGCAGGACTACGGCACGAATATTGCCGCCCCTGCCGACCCGACAAGAGAGGGCTACACCTTTATCGGCTGGGATAGGGATATTCCCGAAATCATGCCCGCCGAGAATATGACTGTCACGGCGCAGTGGGAAATCAATCGGTACACAATCACTTTTGATACCGCAGGCGGCAGCGAAATCGCACCCATTACACAGGGCTATGGCACGGCAATTACCGCCCCTGCCGACCCGACAAGAGAGGGCTACACCTTTATCGGCTGGGATATGGAAATTCCCACGACCATGCCTGCCGAGAATATGACGCTTAAAGCACGGTGGAGAGACACCGAAAAGCCCACGGGCGAAATTATCATAGGCACCGATAAATGGCACGAATTCTTAAACACGCTCACCTTCGGTCTGTTCTTTAAGGACACGCAGACGGTGACGATAAACGCCTCCGATAACAGCGGAACCGTGTTTATCTCCTATTTGGTGACCGATCGGGATCTCTCCGAGGCGGAGCTTCAAGCTCTCGTATTCAGCGGGTACGAGGAGCCGTTCCGCATAGACCCCAACGGTGAGTATATTGTTTATGCAATGCTCGTTGATGAGAGCCTGAACATAACATACCTCCGTTCCGACCGCATAACGCTTGACAATGTTCAGCCGGTGATCTCCGGCATTGAGAACGGCAAGACCTACTGCGAGGCGCAGACGGTCACCGTTGACGAAAAGTATGTGGACACCGTCACCGTGAACGGAACGGAGGTCGAGCTTGACGAAAGCGGCAGCTTTGTCCTCTCTCCGGCGGACGGCGAGCAGAAGATTGTTGTCACCGACAAGGCGGGCAACACCGCCGAAATGACCGTAACGGTCAACGACGGGCATACCTATGGTGAATGGGTATCGAACGGCGACGGCACACACACCCGTCAATGCACGGTGGACGGCTGCAACGGGCTTGAAACAAAGGATTGCTCCGGCGGCAAGGCGACCTGCAAGGACAAGGCGGTGTGCGATGTCTGCGGCAAAGCCTACGGAGAGCTTGACCCGAAGAATCACACCGACCTCAAGCATAACTCCGCCAAGGCGGCCACCGAGAACGCCGAGGGCAATACCGAGTATTGGTACTGCGAAGGCTGTGATAAGTATTACAGTGACAAATACTGCACCAAGGAAATCAAAAAGGCTGACACCGTAACGGCGAAGCTGCCGAAGTCTCCCCCGACCGGCGATACAAGCAACCTCATGCTGTGGATCGCATTGCTGTTCATCAGCGGCGGCATTGTGACCGGCACTACGGTTATAAGCAAAAAGAAAAAACACTCTGCCGAATAACGGAGTGCAGAATAATGTAAAGCGGCAGGCTTAGCTTCATAAGAAGCCTGCCGCTTTTCTTTTTGCCATAGTTCCGATGACGGCTTTCAGGAGGCCCCGTCAAGATTTATGCGCAAAAATGTTTTGCAGGATCCGACAGACCTGAGGTCAGCCGGCAATGAAGGCGTTGCCCGGAGCCGCCTCCAGGTGCTTTCCGGGAAAGCATTACCGTTATAGGCGTCGACGATCCCAGCTTCAGTGCGGGCTATTTGACGGGTGATGCTGTGGTGATCAGTCAGAAGCTTTCGGAGTTTACTGCGGACGATACCGGTTTTACGATTTTATTTTCCCATAGACCGGAGCTGTTTGATTCCTATGTCGATCATGACATGGATTTGGCCCTCAGTGGGCATGTGCATGGTGGCCAATTCCGGCGTTTTTTTGACCGTATCTTGGAGGTCTGCGTCCCTATCATGTTTGGCGGTGACAACTTCCGTAAAAGCACCGCTGCCGATAATCTGAAAACGGCGGCTCGTCTGCTCGGCTGATGAACCCGGGAAAGGAGCTTTTACATGGAGAACTGCATCGGCATCAATAAGATCGGCAGCATGCTGAGAGCGCCCGGCTGCCCCTTCATGTTGTCCGTCGGGACGAAAAAGCCGGACAAGCGCCGGGAGTTTGAAGAGTACATCAGCCGCACAATGGCAATTTGAAGGCAAGTTCGCTATTGAGAAAAGAAAGCCCTTGTGCTACAATTATAAAATGCATAGGGGCCTTTTCTCATAGTGAGAAAGGAGTTTCCGAATGGGTAAGAGTTTACGAGGCAAAGAATAATGATTCCATGTTAAAAGCCGTACTACAATTTGAAAAAGTGCAGCAAAATCAAAATGGTACAGTAATGGTACAGTAAGCGCCGTTCAAGTGCCGAAAACCCTTGAAAAATAAGGAGATAGAGAAAACTATGAAATTAGGTATCGTAGGACTGCCCAATGTGGGCAAGAGCACCCTGTTTAACGCCATCACCAATGCCGGGGCAGAGAGCGCTAACTACCCCTTCTGCACCATCGAGCCCAATGTGGGTGTGGTGGCGGTGCCGGATGCAAGGCTGGACAAGCTGGCTGAGATGTACCAGCCGGACAAAAAGACTCCGGCGGTCATCGAATTCGTGGACATTGCGGGCCTTGTCAAGGGCGCCAGCCAGGGTGCGGGCTTGGGCAACAAATTTTTGGAGAACATCCGCCGCACGGACGCCATCGTCCATGTAGTCCGCTGTTTTGACGACGAGAACATCATGCATGTGGTGGCCGATGCCGGCACCAACGTTCCGGTGGACCCCCTGGGGGATATTGAGACCATCGATTTAGAGCTCATCATGGCCGACCTGGAGATGGTGGAGCGCCGCATCGACAAGGCGAAGAAGGCCGCCAAGGGGGACAAGAAGTTCCTTCAGGAGGCCGCCGACTTCGAGGGACTGCGGGACTGGCTCAACGACGGAAAATCTGCCCGCTCCTATGAGGACGTGGACATCGCCGCGGAGTACCCGGACTGCGAACTGCTGTCCCTCAAGCCGGTGATCTACGCCGCCAATCTGGACGAGGATGGGTTCTCCAACCCGGAGAGTGTGTCCTACTACTGTCAGGTGGAGCAGCGGGCCAAAGAGCAGGGCGCCCAGGTCATCCCTGTGTGCGCCAAGCTGGAGGCAGAGATCGCCGAGCTGGACGGCGAGGAGAAGAAGATGTTCCTGGACGATTTGGGAGTAGCCGAATCCGGTCTGGACCGGCTGGTGAAGGCCAGCTATACCCTGCTGGGCCTGATCTCCTACCTCACCTCCGGCGAGGACGAGTGCCGGGCCTGGACCATCAAAAAGGGGACCAAGGCCCCGCAGGCCGCCGGGAAGATCCACTCCGACTTTGAGCGGGGCTTTATCCGGGCCGAGGTGGTGTCCTATGAGGATCTGATGGCCTGCGGCACCATGGCCGCAGCCCGGGAAAAGGGCCTGATCCGCTCCGAGGGTAAGGAATATGTGGTCCAGGATGGCGATATTATCCTGTTCCGCTTCAATGTGTAAGGGGTCTGTTCCCTGTCGGTGAACGGAAAGTCATCCGCCTGGACCACATGGGAGCAAAGCGACCCGCGCCTTTTGGCGCGTCAATTCCCCGCAGAGCGGATGCGGATAATCCCATAAAATGATTGTAATTTTAAATAAAATCATGTACACTATGGACAACCGAAGAAGATGAAGGAGGTTCCATCTATGAAAGTTGCGCGTTTTGTGCTGAAGATCGTGGCCCTGTCTCTGGCGGCTGCGGCTGCGGTGTGTGCTGTGATCGCCTATTGGGATAAGCTGAGCGAGCTGGGGGGCTGTGCCAAGGCCCGGCTCCAGCAGAAGGCCTGCGCCTCGGAGTATGAGGATTACGAGGAGTAAGACTGCGGAATGATGGTATGAACGGCCCCCCGGTGCGGATCTGGATCCGCACCGGGGGGCCTGCACATTCTTCTGGAGGATCGGAGCCGGATCAAAGGCCGGCGTCCCGGATGACCGCCTTCAGACGGGCTGCGGAGTCCAGCAGCGCCTGGCGCTCTCCGGGGTCCAGAGGGATCTCCAGCACCGACTCCACACCGTTCCGGCCCACGATGGCGGGGATGCTGAGACAGAGACCGTCCAGCCCGTACTGGCCCTGGAGCAGGACAGAGACGGGGAGCATGGCCCGCTCATCCCGGACGATGCACTCGGCGATTCGGGCCACAGCCATGGCGATCCCGTAGTAGGTGGCCCCCTTACGGCGGATGATCTCATAGGCGCTGTCCCGCACCTCGCGGTAGATGCGGTCCAGCCCAGCCCGGTCCGGACGACCCCGCAGCTGGCAGAAGCGGTCCAGATCGATGCTGGAGATGTTGGCGCTGCTCCATACCGCCAGCTCACTATCTCCGTGTTCACCGAGAATGGCGGCGTGGACGTTGCGGCTGTCCACGCCCAGCTCCTGTCCCAGCAGATATTTCAGGCGGGCGGTATCCAGC
>OOAO01001348.1_pt1 | contig 21143 bp, 21 predicted proteins | sample 1671821 | NCBI WGS metagenome assembly OOAO01 (sample SAMN06348196, study PRJEB24527) | human gut metagenome | biome: human gut; feature: ankylosing spondylitis patient; material: feces | host: Homo sapiens | place: China | collected 2015-10 | reverse complement strand
CCGTTTCGTTTGTTTACCGCTCCTTGTTTGATCGGTAGTTCTGTTTCAACACTTCACGTATTCCCGCTTCGGGATAGAGGAACACCCGCCCGCTGACCGCCGTGTAAGGGATCTGCCGCGTGTCGCGGAGCGTCTGGAGCGTCCGGGGCGAAAGGTGCAGATACTGGCACACCTCGCTCCCGCTGAGGTAACGTTCTTTGCAGATCGACGGCGTGTAGTTGTCCGCCGCCGTTTTCATAGCCCGTTCGGCCTCGCCGATCAGCGCGAAGGCTTGCCGCACCTCGTTGCTGTCCATCGTCAGATAATCCAATGCCATCGTTTACGCTTTTTTCCGTTTGGTTTTCGATTCCAGATAGGCCGCCACGTCCGCCTCTTTGTAAAAGTATTTGCCGCCCACGCTGGAAAAGGGAATGATCCCCCTTTCGCGGTAGCTTTGCAGCGTCCGCTTGCCGATGTCCAGCATGAAGCACACGTCCTGAGAGTCGATTCAGCTACTGTCCGTCCCCGGAGCGTATTTGCGTTCCAACTGCCGCGCCTGCGCCGACAGCGATTCCAGTTTCCTGACGAGAGCTATTCATACCTTCTCGTCGATGCAGATTGCATTCATAATTTAAAGTTTTAAGTGAATAAATAAGTAATTATATGTAAGGCTTCCGCCCGTTACAATAGTAACCGTTCTTGCGTTCGCTTAGTACACCCTGTCCCCCGTAGTCCCTTCCAGACCGTTCGGGGCCGTCCGCGCGGCCAATATAAGCCGGTTTTCCGCGTATCCGCCGCATCCGCTTCCCCGTGTCGTGTAAAGTCACGTTTTGTCCGGAATTGACCGAATTGAATTCCGGAAAAAAACGAATCGCCCGCCGGAATCGACCGTTTAAATAGATCGGTAACAAGCTATTCGGATAGCTATATAGCTATCCGGCTAAATAGCTAAGTATCTAACCATCTTTCCGGCTATCCGGAAATCTTTGCAGACGGACATCCGTGTGTAGTGTCGGCGCGTCTGCCCGTGTGTAGTCGTGTAGCGTCCGACTACACGCACGCCGTTCCGCCTCGCGTGCCCTATTCGCCGTGCACCCCTGTTTCCGTTCGTCCGTACAAATAAAGCACGCGAATCGGCGGATTGTTTACCCCTTCCGACTGTTTCCGGTTATTTCCGGCGGTTTTGCCGTTCGCATCCTTGTTTGCCTGCCGGATCGGAAAGATAAAGCGTCCGGCAGCAATCGTGGCCGTACCGGGTACGGGACGAAATAATCCGCTCGGTACGTTCGTATCTTTGCTGAAACCTAACACGCAATCTTATGCCGATGCAACTTTATTTCCCCGCCGACGCTTCCCGCGTTCCGGCATGAAGGGCAGCGCAATTCCCTGCCCTGAATCCCGATCTTCACACTTGCCCCGTTTCGGGCTACTGAATCCCGTTCCGCGACCGCCCGCGCCCCGGCGGGAGCACCGATGCCGCACGTCCCGCACGTCCCGCACTCGCCGCCCTTTGTTCGCGCCGACTCTGCGCGGCGCAACAAGCGGGACGGCTTCGGCGTGCCGTGAACGGGGCTGACGCCCCGGCATCGGAGGCTCCCGAAACCGGAGGAAGCAAGGTTGTACCCGGAGGCCCTCGAAACTCCCAGCCGGGAGCTTCTCGGACACTTCCGGGCAACCTTGCCCTGCGGGGCTGTCCCGTTCGGCGCGCTCTCTGCGGTCGCACGACGAACCATCCCCCGCTTCCGTCGGTCGCAGGGGATTCGGGACTTCCGATGTCTGCGACATCGGCGGACGGCTCCCGTCGCTGCGCTCGGTCGCTCGACCGCAATTCCGGCTATCGCCGCCGTTCCTTTAGTCTATCTCTAAACTCCGGACGCGATGACAGAGGGTAGGAACAAAGGCGGCAGACCGCCGATCGCTAAGGCCGAAAAACGTTCCGAGGAAATCAAATTCCACGTTACGCCGGACGTGAAACGCCGACTGCAAGACGAAGCAAAAGCGGCGGGCGTCGATTTGGCGACTTACTGCCGGGAAAAGGTGCTGACCGGACGACCGCCCCGGCGCGTTCCGCCCGAAGTGCTCGCGGCAATCGCCGAACTCGCCCGGCAGGGAAACAACCTGAATCAACTGGCACGGATCGCAAACTCCGAAAAAAGCGTTGCCGGAGTCGTACCCCGGTTGGTCGGACTGTTGGACTTTTACGACAGTGTAGTAAAACGGATAAAAGGATATTTCCATGATCGGTAAAATAGTAACCGGAAAGAGTTTCAAAGGCGCGGTCGGGTACGTGATGAACAAACCCGGCGCGCGGCTTCTTTCGTCGGACGGCGTGAATACGTCCGATACGCGGGAAGCGATCCGCAGTTTCAATTTCCAGCGCAAAGCCCGGCCCGAAAAGGCCGAGGTCGTGGGGCATGTCTCGTTGTCGTTCCATGCGGACGATGCGCCGAAGCTGACCGACGATCTGATGCGGCAGTTGGCCGGGGAATACATGCAGCGGATGAACATTACCGATACGCAGTATATCGTCGTGCGGCACGGCGATACCGGACACCCGCACCTGCATATTATCTACAACCGGGTAAAGTACGATGCGAAGCTCGTCCGCAAGCACAACGAGCGTATTCGGAGCGTGGCGGTCTGCAAGGCCATCAAACAAAAATACGCGCTGACTTTTTCGGAAGGCAAAAAGAACGTCGATGTCGAAAAGCTACACGGGCCCGATCTGGTCAAATATGCGATTTACGAAGCGATCAAAGACGTGTTGCCCCGCATTCAGTCCGTCGAAGCGTTGGCCGAAGAACTGAAACGGCAGGGCATTGTAACGACGTTCGTACACCGGGGCGGCGATCCGGGAAAGGAGGTGCAAGGACTGACTTTTACCCGCGGCGGCATCACGTTCAAAGCCTCGCAGGTAGACCGGAAGTTCAGCTATGCCAACCTGACCAAAACCGTCGAACAGAATAAGGCCGAAGCGGAGCGAAAACAAAAGGCCGAGGAACAACGCCAGCGGAAAACCCGGCAGCGAAAGGAAGCCGCCGAACGCCGCAGGCTGGAAAAAAACGAAGCCTTCGAAAAGCAGTGGAAAGAGTTTATAAAAGACAGCATCATAGACTCCCATGTAGGGCCGGACACGGAAGAACCGGATAACCGGGCCGAAGGGCAGGGACAGAAACCGGAGTGCGATCCCGTATTCCGGATGCAGATACCGACGCCGACACCTATGCTGCTGGACACGCCGGATACACCGGATATTCCGGATACGCGCATTACCCAGATCGAAGGCCGGAAACTGACGCCGCAACAGCAGGACAAATTGTATTCGCCGCAGGGATTCACGTTTACCTACCGGAAGAACGGTTATGAGCGCACCGTTTGTTTTCGGCCTTTCGCGCAGGAGAACGGCCCCGATATACTTACCCACGAAATCCTGTCCGAGCGAAAGATCAGTAACAATCCCGTTATTTTCGGCGTACAGCTTACCGACGAACATGTCCGGCAAATCAGGGACGGACAGTATGTTTATCTCGAAAGCATGAAGCGCAACGACGGAACCGTCTCGCCGGGCTATCTCGTAATGGACGACCGACTAAAACACGGGTGGGCGTTCAAGCAAGCCCCTGACAACTGGATAAAGTTCGGGAAGTACGAAATGCGGGAAATGGACAAAACCCTGATCGAAGCGGGATACGTTGCCCGCGCCCTCGTAAAGTGGTACGGAATCGGTCAAACCGCAAGGCCGTTCCTTTGGAAAGAAAAAACGACGGATGCAGAATACAAAGAATCATGGAGCGATCCCAGAAAACCCCAAAACGCCCAACGCCTCGCCGTCAGACACGTCCCGTCCGTAAAGCCCCGGCAGGAACAAAACACCGAACAGGACGAAAACAGGCCCAAAATCAGGAAAAGCAGGGGGATATAATCCCCCTTTCCAACCGACCGCAAAGATACAGATTACCGGGATAAGGGACAAGGCTATACAAGCGCCCGTGCCGGGCGGCCTTGTCCCTTATCCCGCCAATCTTGGGCTGGTCGCTACCGATTGGAAAGGGTGGCCCGTGTGCAAACTGTTCGAACCCGAATAGCTCATCTATATACCCCTCTTTAGAGCCTGGGAAGATCGTGATATATTGCTACCGGGGAGAGAAGTTTTACATGCGAGGATAGGAATCAACTTAACTTCTGCCAAATTTTTGACTTAGATTTTCTTTTACGAAAAAGAACTTTCAAGTCAACGGGACACCCGCTTGCATTTTCCGCTGATGCGTTCGATGTCCAGACGCAGGATCGCGGTACGATGGAAAGATTTTTCGGCATATTTGCTCCCGGTCTCCCTGAATTCGGGCGAATATTTTTCCACGAGAAGTTCGAGTGCGCGCATCCGTTCATTGTTGTTTTCGACCAGGTCTATGGGGCCGAAGACAAGTACGCTCTCGTATTCGGTCGTAAATTTTGCGGGTTGCGGAGCTGTGTGTCCCACGACACAGAAACAAGCCTGGTCGGATCGGGCAATGCGCCGCAACTTTTCTCCTTCTGGTGCACAATGGAAATAAATGCTTTCCCCGGATAGCACGAAATTGATTGGAATTCCGTAGCCGCTCTCTCCTCCGAGGGCCAGAAACCCATATTCGCCGGTCATCAATAATTCCAGGGCCCGGTTTTGCTCCAAAAGTCGGTCCCTGCGGCGAACGGTCGAGTTGTCGTATTTATCCATCAAATTCATAACTCCCTTTTCGTACAAAGGTAGTTTTTTACGGAAGGGTAAAACGTAACAGATGTTACGGCATCAAAACCGTCAACTCAATACACGTGAATACTCCCTTGCGCCGAAGGTAGGTAATTGACCCCGACCCAGGTAATCAGCAGCAGGATAAACGCCACGGGTAATACCCATGCCGTAAGTCGGGGATGTACCGGACGCAGGCGCATATGGATATACGCGAGGTAGACGCCCGCGGTCACGAATGCCCAGGTCTCCTTCGGGTCCCACGACCAATAGTGTCCCCAAGCAGCTTTGGCCCAGAAACACCCCATCAGCATTCCAAGCATCAGAAAGCCGAATCCGGCATAGACCAGATTATCCATCAACCCGAACAGTTTCGGATCGGATACGCTCCGGCCAAGTTTTCGGATTTGCAGGAGGGCGGCGATGGTCGCCGCGCCGAGCATGGCGTAGGAGAGGATATAGACCGTTACATGGGGCACGAACCAATAGCTTTGCAGGGCGGGCATTAGGCTTTTGGAGTGTATCTCCGGCTTGAGCAGGTTGATGACCCCAAAAACGATCGCCACCAGTGCGCTGAATGACAGCAGCCACGGGTATTTCCAGTGCTTGTAGGTGACGTATCCTACCAGTGCGAGGAAAAACGAGTACCAAAGCCGCGTTTCGCCCATCGTGCGCAGGGGCGGTCGTTCCAGTCCCACCCACAGCGCAACAATAAAGGCGGCGAACACGGCGATACCCAGCAGCATCAGCCACTCCGCAGCTCTCCTTGCTGCAGGCTTGTATATTAGGGTTCCGGCTCCGCCCCACAGCAACATTGCGGGCAGGGCAAACCAGATAAAGCTACTCCACGTCATCTTTCGTCTCCTTTCTTTTACGGCCGCTCCACAGCATGCACACCGATCCGGCCATCAGCAGAGCCAGTCCGACATAAACCGGGACAAGCCACGGATCGTAAACCAGTTCGATGCTCGTGTAGGACGACATCTTGCCCGCCCCCTTGTCATAACCGTATTGGTAAAACATCCACGCCCCCATCCTCAGCGGTTTGTTCTCTTCGAGCAAGGCGTGGGACTGACGCCCCTCCTCTGTATAAACTTCGATGTCCGACACGTAACGCCTGGGTTCCGGGCCAGTCATCACCATGGCATGGCGGTCGTCGAGGTTCAGCGTCATGTAGAGCTGCGCCGCGTTTCCCGCGCAGACCCAGCCCTGTATCCGTTCGTCCGTACTCCGGTTCCGCACCTCCACGCGAGCGGCCGGAGTGGCTCCCGGCATCGGAGCCTCGCGGTAGGTACTGTCGCCGTGGCGCACGGCTTCATGGATATATTGCAGCAAATGCCCCTGCCACTCGCCGAGCATACCATCCGGCTCTTTTTCGTCGATCTGAAAATAGGCCGGCTTTCCTTCCGGAAGTACGGACCCGGACGTGCGGTCTATCACGGCCAATTTGGGAGGATATTCCTCCATGCGGAAGTCTTTCAACCCAATGGCCACAGGAAGGTCGAGTACCCGTCCGTCCTCGCTGTAAACCCGCCACTCGGTCTCTCCTTCGCGGATGTGCATCACATAGCGTTTCATGTCCGCCGAACCGAGTCCAGCGGCCAGCAGGACGATCCACAGTCCGGCATGGTTCAGATAAAAGGCGTAATCCCGAAGACGGAAGGTCGCCAGACGGCGCACAAGGAGCACTCCCAGGGAGAGGAGCGTCAACAGGTAAACCAGTACGAAAGCCCACGAGGAGGTCATCTTTTCGAAACCGAATCCTTTCGATTCCGGGGTAACCGCGCCCGACGGAACCTGCGGGACAAGCCCCATGACAATACCCAGTACCACGAAAGTACAGATCAGGGTTACGGACATCGGCACACCCGAGAGCCAGCCCGCGAACGCACTTCGCCGTCTCAACCCGAGCAGTGCCACAATGAGCAGGATCGATCCCGCTGCGATCAGGCTGACGGGGAATCGCAACAGACTGAAGTCGAATCCCCCGGCCACGACCTGCAACAACCAGCCCATCGCCACCACCGCCGCGACGACAGCGACGCTTTCCCTGTATCCCCACGGATACTGCCACATCTTTTTCCGTTCTTTTTCCATGACTGATTTCAAAAGATTGCCCGGCGGACTATGCCGGGCAATCTTCGTTTTCCCGGAAACAGGATCAAGGGACGCCCCGTTTCCGTAACCGATTATTTACAAAAGTTTCCCCTCGTTTTTCGCTTTGGCGACCCATTGGGGTACGACAGCCTCTTTCCAACGCTCCTTGTCTTTTGTGATTTTCTCCATATCGAGACCGATATAAGCCTGAGCCTTGTCCTTGGTCGAAAGGTCGGGCATGGACACCTCTTTGACGTTGTGGGTATAGAGCACTTTTTGCAATGCGAGTTGTGCCTGTAGCGACTTGTCGAGGCTGTGGGCCAGAATGCGCTGCGTTTCCACCGGAGCGTGGAACGATCCTCCGTGCGACGCCACGGCGAAATCCCAGCGCCACTGAGCCTGGCGAAGCAACCGGAGCGACTCTTTCATCTCGCTCTCCGAAGCGCCGTTGTCCCATGCGGATTTGGCCATGATATGCGCCTTGGAAAGTTCCGTTTCGATCCGGTCACGGATCTCCAGCGCCTTGTCCTGATAATCATAAACGTATTTGCGCAGGTTTTCCTCGCTGTCGCGGTGGCAGGTCTGGCAGGTTGAGGAGATATTCTTGAATGGGCTCATTACCTGATGGTTCGAGTATTTAATACCTCCCTCGGACATGTAGGGCATGTGGCAGTCGGCGCAACCCAATCCCCGTTGAGCATGCGGTCCTAACTGGAAGAGTTCGTAATCGGGGTGTTGCGCCTTGAGCATCGGGGCGCGGCTCAGTGCGTGCGTCCAGTCGGAGAACTCGGTCTGGTCGTAATAGGTTTCGATCTCTTCCACGGTCTGGCCCTTGTCCCACGGGAAGGTAAGGTATTTGCCGTCGCCCTTGAAATAATACTCCACATGGCACTGGGCGCATACTAGCGTGCGCATTTCCTGCGGCGTGGCGTCGGCGACACTCTTTCCCTGACGTTCGAATGCCTCGATCAGTGCAGGGCGGGTGATAGTGAGGTTCATCGTCTCGGGATCATGGCAATCGGCGCAGCCGAGCGGATTGACGATCTCCGTGCCCAATTCGCTCCACTTGTGCTTGTAGAACTCCGCGATTCCCTGCTCGTGCATCACACGGGGAACGTCGGGACTCTTGCACGTCCAGCAGGTTCCGGGCTGCATGTCGGGGGTGTCCGCATCGGGTGTGCCGGTGCGCAGGGTCGAACGCATGTCCTCGATGGTGTAGGCATGGCCCCGTGGTGCGGCGTAATCGCGCGAGAAAGCGTAACCCGCCCAAAGTACCACCATCTCGGGCCGCTCCGCCAGTACGTCCTCGGGTGCATTACCCAAATGTTTGCTTCGGAAGTCGGTTTCGGCCGTTTTTTTCCACGTGTCGTATTCACGCGGGAAGTTCTCGCCCCAGATTTCGTTGCGTGGTTCGATGCCCGTGATCTTGACCTTCACATTGTTGTAGAGTGTGGCGATCTCCGCCCTCCGCTCCGTGACCGACGCGGCCAACAGGCCGAGCAGGAACACGCACACCATGACTGCACCCAGAATGCCCCATCCGATAATGGGCTTGCGGCGGATCGCTTCCGATAATTTTTTGAACATAACCGTAATTATTTATCGTTTTCTTTCATCATTTTCTTCAACCAGTCGGGCACGGGCGATTCGGGCAGCGGCACGATGGCTCCCGGCGAGGAGTTTAGGTTGCTCACTCCCGTGTGCGGGACCTGTGTGTGGCAGTCCCAGCAAGCTTTTCCCTCACCTTGGCGGGACTGTGTAAAGTCGATCATTCCCGTTTTGACAAACTCCGTGTTAAGTTGTGTATGGCAGCGGATGCAATTCTCCATGATGACGTTGCTGCTGCCCTCGCGAGGCCGGATCACCTGAGGTTCGGCGCGTAGGGTGAACACTGCCGCGTGATATAGTCCGTCTATTGCCTTGAAGCCATACTTGGCGGCCGTGCTGGTGTGCGGAACATGGCAATCGTTGCACACCGCCTGATGGGCATGGGAGCTATGGTTCCACGACTGGTAATAGGTCGCCATAATATGGCAGTTAACGCAGGCCGCCGGATCGTCCGAAAGGTAGGAGTGGGCGCGCGACATATAAATGGTGTAAATTCCCAGACCCGCCAGAATACCGCCCACTACAAACAGGGGCAGGATCATGGAAAGGGGCAGTCGGCTGAGGATTTTTCTCATCACGCGTAACTTCGTTAAAAGTATAAACTGCAATGCATTATATCGCAATTTAAGAATACTCTGACAAAGAAACAAATATTATCCCGCAAAAAGCGTAACCGATGTTACGTCTGTGTGTTTTCAGAACCGGATCAGCCGGGCCAGCTCTTCTTTCCGGAGAATTCGGATCGTTTTCCGGCCGGCTTCGATCAGTCCGTCCCGCTGCATATGGGTGATTTCGCGTTCGAGCGAAGGGCGGGAAACGCCGAAATACTCGGCCAGCGCAGCTTTGGTTTTATCGAGCACGACTGTGTCCGAGCCGCTTTTTTTAGCCAACTGCAGCAGGTACATGGCGACCTTCTGACGGATTGTGCGGAAGGACATAAAGTGCAGTTTGCGGCTCAGGCGCGTAGCGAAATCGGCCGAAATGTCGAGGTAATTTTTCAGGATCGCTTCGCTCATGGAGAGCATCCTGAGAATGGACTGTTTGGGAATCACGACCGCTTCGACCCGCTCCCGGGCGGTAGCCTGCACCGGGAAGCGGTTGTTCTCCCCGAACAGGAACAGAATCGCCAGCGGATTGGGCGCCTCGATGTCCTCCACCTTGACAACTTTGCCCGAAGCGTCGGTCATCTCGGCCTTGACGCTCCCCTTCAGCAGCAGAATCAGGCGATTGACCGGTTCGTCCTGCATCGCGAGGATTTCACCCTTTTCAAACTCCGTTTTCGTGATTTTCAAATCGGCGAAAATCTTTTCCAGTTCCGCAGCCGAAACGCCCCGAAACAGGGGCAACGAGGTTAATCCTGAATAGTCCATCATAACAACAACATAAGTTTCGGCAAAGATAGAATAAATTTCGAGTGTAACAATGGTGACAGTTCAGAAACCCTTATGGCCGTACTTTTGCGGTAAAAGAACCTTACCATGAAACGAACGGTCATTCAAATCGACGAAAATCTGTGCAACGGCTGCGGTAATTGTGTCACCGGATGCCACGAAGGCGCGTTGCAACTGATCGACGGCAAAGCCGTGATGGTCAGCGACCTCTATTGCGACGGACTGGGCGCCTGTATCGGCGAGTGTCCCGTGGGGGCGATCACCTTTATGGAGCGGGAAGCCAAGCCCTACGACGAAATCGCCGTAATGGAGCGGCTCGTTCCCAAAGGCGAGGCGGCAGTTCTTGCCCACCTGAAGCATCTGCACGACCACGGCGAGGCGGAGTGGGTAAGGCAGGGCGTAGAGTACCTCGACCGGCACGGGATAAAGATGGACCTCTCCCTGTTCGGAGCCGAGGTCTCCTCGCATGATAGCGCCGGGGATGGGGAACCGAGACCTGAAGCATGTCGTCCGGCGATGCAAAACGCAAAGACACCTTTGGCCTGCGGTTGTCCCGGATCGATGGCGCGGGAAATTCGCAGGCCGGGAAAGGGATTCTCCATGGCTCCGAATCGCAATATGGAGCAGGTGCAACCAATCCAACGATCCGAGTTGAGCCAGTTTCCCGTGCAGTTGCATCTGCTCAATCCTCAGGCCGGATTTCTCCGCGGCGCCGACCTACTGCTGGCCGCGGATTGTACGGCGTTCGCCAGCGGGGAGTTTCACGGTCGTTTCCTTCGCGGGAAATCGCTCGCTATCGCTTGTCCGAAACTCGATAGCAACACGGAGGTCTATGTCGATAAATTGACGGAAATGATCGACGTTGCAAAAATCGACACGCTGACAGTGCTCGTCATGGAGGTCCCCTGCTGCCGGGGGCTGGTCCGTATCGCCCAACTGGCCCGGGAACAGGCAGAGCGGAATATTCCGATTAAGGTCATCGTGCTTTCGGTCGCCGGGGAAGTCGTCAGCGACCAGTGGATATAGAAAATCACTCACTTAAATATACCGATATTATGGAAATGTTCTGTTTTCAATGTCAGGAAGCGGCCGGAGGGAAAGGCTGCACGATCCAGGGAGTTTGCGGTAAACTGCCGCAGACAGCCCATCTGATGGACGTATTGCTCTATGCCGTGCGCGGTGAGGCGATCGTCAACCGTGCCCTGCGTGAAAAGGGTGCGCCGGACCAGGAGGCCAGCCGCCAGATAATCGACGCATTATTCAGTACCATCACCAACGCCAACTTCGATGATGAGGCGCTCAAAATGCGTATCGCCAAAGCCCTGGCCAAAAAGAACGAACTGATCGGAACGGCCAAAAAACGGGGCATTGCTCTTTCTGACCTGCCCGAAATCGCTTTCCATCCTGAACCGTTGGAATATGAGTCCGCCGCCGCGAAAGTCGGGGTACTGAGCATGGAGAACGAGGACATCCGCTCGCTCAAACAGATGGTCATTTACGGGGTGAAAGGCGCCGCTGCTTACGCGGAGCATGCCCTGAACCTCGGATTCGAGGACCCGGACATCTTCGCCATGCTCGAAAACGCGCTGGCCGAGGTGAGCCGCCCCGACATCGACGCCGATTCGCTCGTGGTGCTCGTGCTCAACGTGGGTGAATGCGGAGTGAAGGCGATGGCCCTTTTGGACAAGGCCAACACGACCACTTACGGCAACCCGGAGATCACCAAAGTAAATATCGGGGTCAGGAACAACCCGGGCATTCTGGTCAGCGGACACGATCTGAAAGATTTCGAGGAGTTGCTCGAACAGACCGCCGGGACAGGCGTGGACGTTTATACCCACAGCGAGATGCTTCCGGCCCACTACTATCCCGCTTTCAAGAAGTATCCGCATTTTGCCGGCAATTACGGCAACGCGTGGTGGCGCCAGCGGGAGGAGTTCGCCACGTTCAACGGACCGATCCTTTTTACCACCAACTGCATCGTTCCTCCGCTGAAGAATGCCTCCTATGCCGACCGTATTTACACCACCGGTTCGTCGGGACTCTCGGGCGCACCCCACATTCCCGCCCGCAAGGACGGCAAGCCGAAAGACTTCTCCGCCTTGATCGCCCATGCCAAACGGTGCGCGCCGCCCACGGAGATCGAGCACGGGGAGATCGTCGGCGGGTTCGCACACCATCAGGTGCTGGCGCTGGCCGATAAGGTGGTCTATGCCGTGAAATCGGGAGCGATCAAAAAGTTCGTCGTCATGGCCGGATGCGACGGACGCTTCAAATCGCGCCAGTACTATACCGACTTCGCCGCCGAGCTTCCCGGGGACACGGTGATCCTGACGGCGGGATGTGCCAAGTACCGTTATAACAAACTGCCTCTGGGTGACATCGGCGGCATTCCCCGAGTGCTGGATGCCGGACAGTGCAACGACAGTTACTCATTGGTTGTGATTGCACTGGCCCTGCAAAAGGCGTTCGGGCTGAAAAGCGTCAACGACCTGCCGATCGTCTACAACATCGCGTGGTATGAGCAAAAGGCCGTGATCGTGCTGCTCGCCCTGCTTTCGCTCGGCGTGAAGAATATCCACCTCGGTCCTACGCTTCCGGCTTTCCTCTCGCCGAACGTAGCTAATGTATTGGTTGAAAAGTTCGGGATCAGTGGTATTTCGACCCCGGAAGAGGATATGAAAAACTGGATGCAATAAAAACAAAAAAACAATGAAAGATACTTTCCCAAAATCCTCCGTCATGGTCATCGGGGAGATGATCGGCTACGCGGACGGAGGTGTCGTCAGCAAACAGGTGCTGAAAAGCGAGGCAGGTAACATTACCCTCTTCTCCTTTGACCGCGATCAGGGACTGAGCGAACACACCGCACCTTTCGACGCGCTGGTGCAAATACTCGACGGTGAGGCGGAGATCATGCTCGGAGGCGAAACTATCCGCCTGAAAAAGGGGGAATCGGTCATCATGCCTGCCGGTGTGAAACACTCCCTGCATGCCATTATCCGGTTTAAAATGCTGCTGACTATGATTCGGGGTTAGATCGAACTTATATGTAAAAAAAAGGCCGTCCTCCATTTAATACTCAGAAGGAGGACGGCTTTATTATTGTGTCTTCCCGAAAACCGACAGACAATACTTCACGAAAAAATTATCGAATGAAAAAGCCATTCAATGAATATGCAGACTCCTATCTTACTTTTTGCAATCCGACAGAACATTTCTATTCATACGGAAATGAAAGAAATACCAAATTGTAAATACACATAAATTATTTGTTATCTTTGTATCAGTTATTTGAGGTTGTGAACATCGATGCATCAGACGGAAAACAGAACCGTTGCCAAGTCGTTACCTCATCCCAATAAAAAAAGTGCAACAAGTAAATTATCAACTTGTTGCACCATTTTAAAGGTAGTCCTTATTGGATCGTCTTTATTGATTTCGAAATGTCCGAGATACTTGCCCGATGTCATTTCGTATTTATTGATCCGTTGTCTTGGCCCGTCGAGAATGTAGATGATTCTGTTTTTCTGATCCAAGGTGAAATCGAAGGGTTTTATGTATTCTCCGGGACCGGAACCGATGTTTCCTATTTGCTGAATATAGTTTCCGTTGCGCGAATATTTAAAGACGCCTTTGGAAATATTGATGTCCAAAATATAAATGATGCTGTCGTCCGCTTGTATTTTGTCTATATTTCCGATGACTTTCTCTTCCGAGTCGAGAATTATAGTTTCCAAATCACAGAAAATAGATGAGAATACAAACGATCGTTCCTTTGTTGAATGATCGAGGTCGATTGAGTATAAATTTTTGTTTTCCATGAGATTATCGTCCTGCCGCGGGCCTGAGCAGGACGATAATAGAAAACATATCGAAGATAAGCGAATGAAATGATCGAGTACGGATTTAGCGTTTTTTAGATCAAGCATGTTTAACCTTTGATTAGTTGCAATAGATAACTTCTACATTTTGCGATCCCCCCTGTCCGGTTTCCTTGGCAATCGTAGGTGTAATAAGTATATCCTTCCCAGCAACTGCCTCCGTTGCCGGCTTGGCACATATCCGTAAATGTCGTAAGCGTAGTTGCATGATTCCGCTGCAATTCGTTTTGATATTTTAATTGATGTCTTTATGAAGTATTCATTTGTGATATGAATGTATAACAAATGTATAACAAATGCAAATTAATATGTTTCGATTAACAGTTCTGGTGTCAAAGCGAAAATTAGTGGTTTTTGTAAAAAGGTCGGCTTGATTGAGGTTTTGCCTATTTTATCCGTATAAAAAAAAGCCGTAAACGGGCTTCTCCGGATGCGGTTTGCGGGGGGTATTTGTCGTATCGGGAGGTTTTGTTATCTTTACCGGATAAAATTCCGAGGATATGAACGAAGTGCTGAACCGAATTCCGAATATCAAACATACCGGCAGCGGCATGTTTTTCCTGATGGCCGGACCTTGCGTCGTCGAGGACGCGGATATGTTGAAAACCGTGGCCGAAACAGCCTGCCGGATCACCGAGCGGCTGCGTATTCCCTATATATTCAAAGCGTCGTACCGCAAGGCGAACCGTTCGCGGCTCGACTCGTTCAGCGGGATCGGCGATGAAAAGGCGCTGAAACTGCTGGCCGACATCCGGCGCGGATTCGGCGTGCCGGTAGTGACCGATATCCACAACCCGGAAGAGGCTGCGATCGCCGCCGAATACGTCGACGTGTTGCAGATACCGGCTTTCCTGTGCCGCCAGACCGATCTGCTGGTTGCCGCCGCGAAGACCGGCAAGGTCGTCAATATCAAAAAGGGACAATTTCTCGCTCCGGAAGCGATGTCCTTCGCCGCCGGGAAAGTCCGCGATGCGGGCAATCCGAACGTGATGCTGACCGACCGGGGCACGACCTTCGGTTATTACGACCTGATCGTCGATATGCGCGGCATCCCTGCGATGCAGAACCTCGGTTATCCCGTGGTTATGGACATTACCCATTCGTTGCAGCAGCCCAACCAGACGAGCGGCGTGACCGGCGGGCAGCCCGAAATGATCGAAACCATTGCGCGCGCATCGGTCGCGGCCGGCGTCGATGGTCTTTTTATCGAAACGCATCCGAACCCGGCCATTGCGAAAAGCGACGGGGCGAATATGCTGGCGCTGGATCGACTGGAAAGTCTTCTCGAACGGCTGGCGCGGATTCGGGAGACGATCAACGCATTCGGAAAATAGTCTTCGGACGGAGTGCCGCGCGGCGGCGCCCGTTCGTAAAATGACCATAAAAACCTCTTTCCGGACATTGCGCGTTCGCGGGAAGGAAAGTAATTTTGCGGAATGAAAAAAAATTGGAAAGTCATTGCGGTTTCCGCGGGCGGGGTGTTGGTGCTCGCCGTACTCGTTGTTTTGGCGCTGAACCGCAGCGGAGCGCCGTCCGAATCCGACGCCCTCGTTGATGTGCCTCAGGAAGATACGACCGTCCTGCTTTACGGAATCGACGTCGGGAAATACGACCTTGCCGAGAATACCGTGGAATTCGGCGAAACGATCGGGCAGATTTTCGGTCGTTACGGCGTGGGGCCCGGCCTGGTCGATCAGATTGCCCGGAAGTCGGAGCCCGTGTTCAGCCTGCGCGGGATCAAGGCGGGGCAGAAATATACCACCTTCCAGACGAAAGACTCGGCGGCCCGGCTGGCCTATTTCGTGTACGAGGCTTCGATGACCGATTACCTGGTGTTCGACCGGAGCGGGGATTCGGTGCGGGTCTATATGGATACGAAGAACGTGACCGTCAAACGGCGGATGAAGACGGCCACCATTACGTCGTCTTTGTGGAATTGCATGATCGACAATGGGATGAGTCCGATGCTGGCGATGGATCTGTCGGATATTTACGCCTGGTCGATCGACTTTTTCGGGATTCAGGAAGGCGATAACTTTACGGTGATCTATGACCAGAAATACGTGGATACGGTTGAAATCGGTCACGGGACGATCTGGGGCGCGCGATTCGAACACGGCGGAAAGAACTATTATGCGATCCCGTTCATGCAGGACGGCAAAGTGAGTTACTGGAACGAACAGGGGCAGAGCCTGCGTAAGAACCTGCTGAAAGCTCCGTTGAAATACAGCCGGATCAGTTCGCGCTTTTCGGCTTCGCGGCTGCACCCGATATTGCGTATCCGGCGTCCGCACTACGGGGTGGATTACGCCGCGCCTTCCGGTACGCCGGTCGTAGCGGTCGGAGACGGCGTGGTGATCGCCAAAGGATATGGCGGCGGAGGCGGTAATACGTTGAAAATTAAACACAATTCGGGACAGTTGGTTTCGGGCTATCTGCATTTGAAGGGGTATGCGAAAGGGATTAATAAGGGAACCCGAGTGCGTCAGGGACAGTTGATCGGTTACGTCGGTGCGACGGGATTGGCCACCGGGCCGCACCTGGATTTCCGGTTGTGGCGCAACGGGACGCCGATCGACCCGTTAAAAGTGCCCACCGAGCCGGCCGAACCGGTTCGCGCCGCCAACAAGCAGGCGTTCGACGGAGTCCGCGACCGGATCATGGCCGAGTTGAACGGCACGTTGGCCGATAGCCTGAAAGTCACGTCGTTCGCTCCGGCCGATACGTCGCGCGCGGCGAACCCCGATTCGGTGAAACAGACTCCGGCCCGATGATCGACGAACGGATCGCGAAATTTCTCGCGGAGCATCATGTGCTGACGCTGGCGACGGAGGATGAGGAGGGGCCGTATTGTTGCAACTTGTTTTACGTTTACCTGCCGCAGCGCAACTGGTTCGTGGCGACTTCGGCCGCCGATACGCTGCATGTGCGGCAGGCGACGCGGAATCCGCGGGTCGCCGCGTCCGTGGTACTCGAAACCTCGGTCGTCGGCAAGGTGCGGGGATTGCAGTTGCGCGGTACGATGGCGCGGCCGGAAGGGGAGGAGCGTCGGGTCGCCCGGAATGCTTACCTCAGGCGGTTTCCGTTTGCGGCGGTGATGGATCTGGAGCTGTGGATCATCCGCCCCGTTTTTTTCAAGTACACGGACAACCGGCTCGGTTTCGGAAAAAAAATAATATGGGAAAACGATACGAACAGTTGAATTGAATACGCTGAAAGACAAACGAATTACGGTTACCGGAGGAACCGGATTGGTGGGTAGTCACCTCGTTGCCGAACTGCTCCGCGCCGGGTGTACGGTGAGGATGTTGGTACGCGATATAAAGCGGCAACAGTTGTTGCACCGGACGCTGGAGCGCATGGGTGTTTCGTCTTTTTACGACCGGATCGAATTTCGGGAAACGGCGCTGAATAACCCGCATGCGCTGCGTGAAGCGGTGGAGGGAACCGACGTGCTGTTCCACTGTGCGGCGCAGGTTTCTTTCGATCCGGAAAGGTCGGACGAAATTATCGTTGCGAATACCGAACTGGCGACGCATGTCGTGAACGCCTGCCTCGACAGCGGGGTCGGCTTGCTGGTGCATGTCAGTTCCGTGGCGACGCTCGGCCCGGCCCGGCCCGGGGAGAAGCTGGTCGATGAAACGTGCATACCGGACAGTCTGGTCGGATTGTCGGCCTATTCGGTCAGTAAGTTCTATGCGGAAAATATCGTCCGGCGGGGCGCCCTGCAGGGGTTGCGGACGGTTGTCGTCAATCCGTCGATCGTTATCGGCGAAGGGGACTGGAAATCGGGAAGTTCCCAGTTGATCGCATTCGGTGCCCACGGGAACTTTTTCTATACGAAAGGCGTAAAGGGGTACGTGGATGTCCGGGACGTGGCGCGGGCGACGGTTTTGTTGGCCGAAGTGCCGGAAGCTGTCGGACAGCGGTATATTCTTTCCGCCGAAAACCTTCCGTTCAAAGCGTTTTTTTCGATCGTCGCCGAGACGGCCGGCCGCCGTTTGCCGCGCATTTGTATCGGAACCCGTGCGCTGAACCTGGCCGCCGCCGCCGAGCGGGAACTTCGGCGGGTGACCCGGCACAAGCAGCTCCTGTCCGAATCGATCCTATCCAGCGCCGTCAGCAGTTCGTATTACAGCAATGAAAAGGTGTTGCGGACGCTCGATTTCGAATTTACCCCGGTGCCGGAGACGCTGCGAAGAGTCACCCGGGCCTATCTGGAAGAGAAGAAGAGATGAACCGTATTGCTGTGATTATCGTGGCCGGAGGTAGCGGCTCGCGGATGGGCGCCGAGGTTCCCAAGCAGTTCCTGGTGCTCGACGGGTTGCCGATCCTGATGCATACGATCCGGCGTTTCGCCGAGACGCTGGCGGATGCCCGGACGATCGTCGTACTGCCCGCAGCGCATATCGGCTATTGGCGGAATCTTTGCCGCGAATACGCTTTTACGACGCCGCATGAAGTCTGCGAGGGCGGAGCGACCCGTTTCGAGTCGGTGCGCCGCGGATTGGATCATGCGGGCGATGCCGGACTGGTCGCCGTACACGACGGCGTGCGGCCGCTGGTCGGCCGGGAAGTGATTCTGCGGGCCGTGCGGGATGCGCAGGCCTACGGGGCCGTGATTCCGGTCGTCGCACCGGTCGATTCGCTGCGGCGGATCGCGGACGGGGGCAGCAACATCGTAGACCGTTCTGCGTTCCGCATCGTCCAGACTCCGCAGGTTTTCCACACGGAAATTCTCCGGAAAGCCTATCGACAGCCTTTTCGGGACTCTTTTACCGACGATGCGAGCGTGGTCGAGGCGGACGGCGGACGGATATATCTTTGCGAAGGTTCTTATATGAATATCAAAATTACTACGCCGGTCGATATCGTGACGGCCGAGGCGTTGCTGAAAGTCCGGTAGTACCGCCGCGTCAGTCCGTTCCGCCCGTACCTTGGGTCTTTTTAGAGAATCCGTGGATTACTGTTTGTGCATGAATTTTTTCTTGATCCAGCGCGGGAAGATGATCGCGCCGATGGCGAGGTAGGGGTAGTAAGTTACCCCGCGCCACAGCAGGGCGATCAGCGTGGCCGCTCCCAACTGCATAGCCGGCGAAACGCTGATCAGGTCGCTGCAATAGCTCGAAAATACGTATTCTGCGAAGCCGCTTCCGCCGGGGGTAGGCATCACCAGCATCATGATCCAGATCACCAGCTGCCGCGCGAACAGCAGGAATTGGTCGCTGACTGCGAAAAAGGCCATGATCAGCGCATTGGCCACCAGGTAGCGCGAACTCCACGACAGGAAGGTCGAAGAACACGCTTTCAGCCAAAATTTGTAGTTGTAGCGCCGGATTTCGTGCGACGAGCGGATGATGTCCGTGCCGGTCTGTCCGGCCGCATGGTACCAGCGGCGCAGGAATTTCAGTTTGAAAACTTTCAACAGCAGCCATTTCAGCCCGCGCGGATTGACGAACAGCCCGTACGAAAGCACCAGCACGAATCCCAGTTTCAGGAAATAGCCGGTCAGCGCGATTCCCATCAGGCTGCGCGTAAGCACTCCGGAAGAGGTTGAAACGTCGAAAAGTTCCGACGGGCCGACGATCAGTATCAGCAGCGGGAACATCACGATGAAATAGAGTTCGTCGAGGAACGAGGTGAGCATTACGATCGCCGAGCTGCGCCCGACGCTGATCCCTTCTTTGTGGACGTAGATGATCGCGACGCTGGTGCCCCCGACGGCCGACGGCGTGATCGCCGACGTGAACTCCCACAGCATGATGACCCGGAACGCCTGCCGCCACGAAAGCTGGTTGTTGCTGAGGATGCGGATACGGATGATGTAGCCGATGTCGCGGCCGAACATGAACACCACGGCCATAACGAGCCAGAACACCATGTGCCACGAGAAAGTGATTCCGGAAAACACCTGGATGTCGAAGTCTTTCCACAGCATGTACCCTACCGCTCCCAATCCGATGAGGATCGGATAGAAAGCGTTCGAAAGCCGTATCTTGCTCAACGGGCTTTTCGGCGGATGCTGCGGCTCCGGGGTATTTTCGGGTCGGTTGTTCATTGTCTGTTTACCGGTTGTCCGGGACTTTTCCGGACGGTACCATTTTATTGAGTTTATCCCCGCGTCGTACCGGCGAAGGGGTTTTTACGGAACAATAGACGCCCTGAGGAACCCGTTCGGCGGATTTCAGGGCTACCCGGATGTCTTCGGCCGTGAATTCCAACACTCCGGTCGTCTCTCCGGTGATGAAAACTTCCTCTCCGGCTTCCAGCGGAGCCGCTTCGACCAGGATCTCCGCTACGCCGATCCGGGAGAAGTAATTCGTTACCTTGCCGACGTACACCTTGCGCATCGTGGCGGACGACCCGTAGTGACTGCTCCACTGTCCGGCCCGTTCGCCGAGGTAGTACCCGCCCCAGAAACCGCGGTTGAATACGGTCTGCAGCCGCTGCTTCCATGCCTCGGCCTTTTCCGGGGTATACGTTCCGGCTTCGATCGCCCGCAGCGCTTCGTCGTAGCATTCGACGACCCGTTTGACGTATTCCGCCGAACGGGCCCGGCCCTCGATCTTCAGCACCCGCACTCCGGCCTCCAGGAAACGGTCGAGGAAATCGACCGTGCAGAGGTCCTTCGGCGACATGATATAATGGTTCTCGATCTCCAGTTCTTCGCCGGTATCTTTGTCCCTGACCTCGTAAGCCCTGCGGCAGATCTGGCGACAGCTTCCCCGGTTTGCCGAACAGTTCGTGTGGTGCAGGCTCAGGTAGCATTTGCCGGAGATGGCCATGCAGAGCGCACCGTGCGCGAACATTTCGATTTTGACCGGTTTGCCGTGCGGACCGCGGATATCCCGCTCGAGAATGCCGCGGCGGATCGCCTGCACCTGCGCGAGGCTCAATTCGCGTGCCAGTACCACCACGTCGGCATATTGCGCGTAAAATGCGACCGATTCGATGTTCGACACGTTCAGTTGCGTGGAGATGTGGACTTCGAGACCGATCGATCGGGCGTAGAAAATCGCCGCCTGATCCGATGCGATCACGGCGTCCACGCCTTCCCGTCGGGCCCTGTCCAGAATCCGGCGCATTTCGGGCAGGTCTTCGTCGTATAGGATCGTATTGACGGTCAGGTAAGTGCGGATGCCGTTCTCGCGGGCGGTCGCGACGATCCTTGCCAGGTCGTCCAGCGTGAAGTTGAACGACGACCGGGCGCGCATGTTCAGTTGTTCGACGCCGAAATAGATCGAATCGGCTCCGGCCTGCACGGCCGCCGCCAGCGATTCGTAGCAGCCTACCGGCGCCATGATCTCGATTTCGTCGCGTTTTATCTTTTCCATCGTTTTGCAGTTGGGGCGCGTTGTCCCCATTTTTTCGAAAGACCCGTTATTTTTTGCGGTTCAACAGGGTTTCGCCCAGTTCCTGCAGCGGGACGATGCGTTCGATCCCGACTTCCAGGCTGTT
>OOAO01001341.1_pt1 | contig 21237 bp, 16 predicted proteins | sample 1671821 | NCBI WGS metagenome assembly OOAO01 (sample SAMN06348196, study PRJEB24527) | human gut metagenome | biome: human gut; feature: ankylosing spondylitis patient; material: feces | host: Homo sapiens | place: China | collected 2015-10 | reverse complement strand
GAAGCCGGCAAAGCGCAAAGGCCTGAAAGGGATCAAGGTGCTTCTGGCAGAGGATAACGATTTGAACGCCGAGCTTGCCGCGATACTGTTAGAGGATTCGGAGATGATCGTAACCCGTGCGGCGGACGGGCAGGAGGTTGTCGACCTGTTTGCAAATCACCCGGCGGGTACCTATGATATTATCCTGATGGACATTATGATGCCGAAAATGGACGGACTGCAGGCAGCAAAAGCCATCCGCGCCATGCAGGCGGAACGCCCGGATGCAGAAGAAATCCCCATCATTGCACTGTCGGCCAACGCTTTTGCGGAGGATGTGCAGACCTCTCTGGATGCGGGCATGAACGGTCATGTTTCCAAGCCTCTTAATGTGGCAGAGGTAGCCAAAGTCATTGCGAGAAATCTGAATAAGTCATGACAGCTTTTTGCAAATCAAGACAGGTGGTTTCTGGTAAAGATAAAAATTCAATAACCGGCGAAGCAAAGGCGCGGCTGTCAACATTTTGACAACTGTATAGCTTTTGAATATGTTTATAAAACATGGAGTGGATGTTGGAATCTTGTCGTTATCATGATAAAATATTCAAATTATCCTGTCTGACATTGCCCGCGTACTTTGCAGAACGCGGCGCACGAAACAGGAACCCCGCAAAGGAATTACAGCAGTATTTTTATAGGTCGTGATAAAAAGCCCGGGCAGCCTGCCGGATAAGGGCAGGCTGTCTTCAGGCCGTGAGGAGAACGATTGGATGAAAAAGAAACGACTGTACAAAGTTTTTGTCCTGCTTGCAGCCATGGTGCTGAGCTTGTCCCTGCTGACCGGATGCGCCGGAAAAAGCACCGAGGCAGTGCAGGCGCAGGAGGACGCCGAAACCATTCAGGTATATCTGTGGACCAACAACCTGTACGAAAAGTACGCCCCTTATGTGCAGGCACAGCTGCCGGATGTAAACATTGAGTTTATCGTGGGCAACAACGACTTGGACTTTTATAAGTTTTTGCAGCAAAACGGCGGTCTGCCGGACATTATTACCTGCTGCCGTTTCTCCCTGCACGATGCTGCCCCCTTAAAGGACAGCCTGATGAACCTTGCTACCACCAACGAGGCAGGTGCCATCTACAATACCTACCTCAACAGCTTCAAAAATGAGGACGGCAGCGTAAACTGGCTGCCCGTATGCGCCGATGCCCACGGTCTTGTGGTCAACCGCGACCTTTTTGTGCAGTACGGCATCCTGCTGCCCACCGATTACGCCGGCTTTGTCGCTGCCTGCAAAGCCTTTGAGGAAGTGGGCATCCGCGGCTATACCGCCGATTATCTGTACGACTACACCTGCATGGAAACGCTGCAGGGGCTTTCTGCTGGCGAGCTTACGACCATAGCAGGGCGCAAATGGCGCACCGCCTACAGCGACCCCGCCAGCAACACCCGTGTCGGGCTGGACAGCACCGTGTGGCCGGACGGCTTCGAGCGTATGGAGCAGTTCATTCAGGATACTGGCCTTACGGCGGCGGACTTGGAGCTGAATTACGATGACGTGACCGGGATGTTCGGCAACGGGCAGCTTGCCATGTACTTCGGCTCCTCCGCCGGTGTAGGGATGTTCCAAGAGCAGGGTATTGACGCAACCTTTTTGCCGATCTTCAGCCAGAACGGGGAAAAGTGGCTGATGACCACGCCCTACTTCCAAGTGGCATTGAACCGCGATTTGGAGCAGGACGCCGCGCGGCGCGAAAAGGCGATGCAGGTTCTGCACGTCATGCTGTCGGAGGATGCGCAGGAACAGATCCTTGCGGAAGGGCAGGACCTGCTCAGCTACAGCCAGAGCGTAAGCTACCACCTGACCGACACCATGAAGGACGTGCGCTCGGTGGTGGAAGAAAACCATATGTATATCCGTATTGCGTCAAATGACTTTTTTTCCATTTCCAGGGATGTGGTGTCTAAGATGATCTCAGGAGAATATAATGCAGAGCAGGCTTATCAGTCATTTAATTCCCAGCTTCTTGAAGAAAAATCCACTTCTGAGGATATTGTGTTGGATTCAAAGAAAACTTATTCCAATCGTTTCCATACCAGCGGAGGCAATGAAGCCTATTCTGTTATGGCAAACACTTTGCGCAGTATTTATGGGACGGATGTGCTGATTGCAACAGGAAACAGCTTTACCGGAAATGTACTGAAGGCCGGTTATACAGAAAAAATGGCAGGCAACATGATTATGCCAAACGAGCTTTCCGCTTACAGCAGTGAGATGAGCGGGGCAGAACTGAAGGAAACGGTCAGAAACTTCGTAGAAGGCTACCAGGGAGGCTTTATCCCCTTTAACCGCGGCTCTCTGCCTGTGTTCAGCGGTATTTCTGTAGAAATCAAGGAAACGGATAATGGTTATACATTGAGTAAAGTTACAAAGAATGGAAAACAGATTCAGGACAAGGATACTTTTACTGTGACCTGCCTTGCAGCACCACAATATATGGAAGCTTATCCGGCAGAGGAAAATATTGCATTTGATGGAGGGGATACCTCTGTGGAAGATACCTGGACAACATATGTTTCAGATGGTAATGCCATTCTTGCAGAGCCTGAAGACTACATTACTCTGAGGTGAGAAGAATGGATGTTAAGAATCATAATACAAACAGAAAGAAACGGGTTGTGAGAAAACGATGGAATGCAGCAGTTCTTATTGCCCTATTCGTTGGAATCCTTTTGACTGTTTTCCAATATTTGGGGTTTGTATCGAAGACTGTTTATGAGGAAAGTGTTTCTCACCTGACAGAAATTTTTCATCAGTCTGATAATATGCTGAGTGAGCTGACAAATAAGAATCTGACTTATCTCCATATATGGGGGGAATATCTGCAGAACACTTCCGATGAAAGTGAAATTCGTGAGTATATAGAGAAAGCACAGGAAGATGCAGGCTTTTTAGATTTTTATTTCCTGTCAGCGGACGGGAACTATAAGATGGTAACAGGTGAAACCGGCTATCTGGGATTACAGGAAAATATTGAAGATGAGATCCGGCAGGGAAATGATGTGATAACCAATGCAACAGTTCCCGGAAAATCCCAGCTCCTTGTTTTTGCCACTCCCAAGCCGCATGGAAGTTATCAGGGCTTTGAATATGATGCAATTGCCATTGCCTATGAAAACTCTGATATCGTAAATGTGCTGAATATTTCTGCTTTTAATGGAAATGCCCAGAGTTATGTGGTTCATCCGGATGGTCGTGTTGTTGTGGATCATTCCTCTGAGTCATGGGGAGAGGTGTATAATTTCTTTGGGATTCTGAGAGAGCATTCCAATATGTCTGAAAAAGAGATCCTTAAACTTTCAGAAGAGTTTAAGGAAGGACATACAGATGCAATGCTGATAAATCTGGATGGAAAGGATTACTATCTGGTCTATGAGAAATCCAAACCTCAGGACTGGATCTTTCTGGGACTTGTCCAGGCTGACATCGTTAATGCCAGTATGAATGTTCTGCAGCGTAGCACTATGCTGCTTGTAAGTGCAATAGCGGTGTGTGTTGCCGGTCTTTTTATTGGAATTATTCTCTGGAAAAACAAGGTAAACCTGAAGAGAAAGGATACGGAGATTCTTTACAGGGACGAGCTGTTTCAAAAGCTGTCAATGAGTGTGGATGACGTTTTCCTGATGCTGGATGCCAAAACATATAAAGCAGATTACGTCAGTCCCAATGTGGAAAAACTGCTGGGAATTAAAGTAGAACAGATCCGTAAAGATATTTGTGTTCTGGGAAAACTGTATCCTAAGGATGTTGAAGATCCGGAGAAGAATTATCTGGAAGAAATCCAGGTTCATGAGCAGCAGGAATGGGATTTTGAATATGTTCATCAGAAAACAGGAGAACACCGCTGGTTTCATAATGTTGCAATGGGCAGCGAGGTAAACGGAAAAAAGAAATATATCCTGGTTCTGTCAGATCGTACCTCTGACAGAAAAATGAATCAGGCGCTTTCTGAGGCGGTCCGCTCTGCGGAGACTGCAAACAAGGCAAAGAGCACCTTCCTTTCCAATATGTCTCATGATATCCGGACACCAATGAATGCAATCATTGGTTTTACCACATTGGCTGTAAGCAACATTGATGATAAAGAAAGGGTACGGGATTATCTGGGTAAGATTCTTTCCTCCAGTAATCATTTGCTCTCACTGATTAATGATATCCTGGATATGAGCCGTATTGAGAGCGGAAAGATTCATCTGGAAGAAACGGAAGTCAGTCTGTCAGAGGTTCTTCATGATCTGAAAACCATTATCAGCGGACAGATCCATGCGAAACAGTTAGAGCTTTACATGGATGTCATGGATGTTACCAATGAGGATGTTTATTGTGACAAGACGAGGCTGAATCAGGTGCTGCTGAATCTTTTGTCCAATGCGATCAAGTTTACTCCTGCAGGCGGAACCGTTTCTGTCCGGCTGAGAGAGTATCCGGGTACACAGAGAGGCTGTGAACTGTACGAAATCCGGGTAAAGGATAACGGAATCGGCATGAGTCAGAAATTTGTACAGAAGATCTTTTCTCCTTTTGAGAGAGAGCGGACTTCCACTGTGAGCAGGACTCAGGGTACAGGGCTGGGCATGGCCATTACCAAAAACATCGTGGATATGATGGGCGGAACCATTGAGGTTCAGACAGAACAGGGAAAAGGTACTGAATTTATTATCCGTCTGCCATTGCGGATCCAGCCTGAGAATCACCGTATAGAGAAAATCGCAGAACTGGAAGGTCTGAAGGCATTGGTAGTAGACGATGATTTTAATACCTGTGACAGTGTGACTAAGATGCTTGTAAAGGTTGGAATGCGTTCGGAATGGACACTCTCCGGTAAGGAGGCTGTTCTCCGCGCACGGCAGTCTGTGGAAATGGGTGATGCATTCCACGCTTATATCATTGACTGGCGTCTGCCGGATATGAACGGCATTGAAGTTACCCGTCAGATCCGCAGTCTTGGTGACGATACGCCGATCATTATCCTGACTGCTTATGACTGGTCAGATATTGAAGTGGAAGCCAGGGCAGCCGGGGTGACTGCATTCTGCTCCAAGCCTATGTTTATGTCAGATATCAGAGAGACTCTGATGGCTGCAATCGGCCAGAAGCAGGCTGAGGCAGAGGATAATATTCTTCCGGCAGCAGATTCAGATTTCAGAGGCAGGCGCATACTGCTTGTGGAAGATAATGAACTGAACAGTGAAATTGCAGTAGCGCTCCTTAGTGAATATGGTTTTCGGGTTGATACAGCGGAAGATGGAGCAGAGGCTGTGGAGAAAGTTAAGAATTCAACACCAGGTGATTATGACCTGGTGCTTATGGATGTGCAGATGCCTGTAATGAATGGATATGAGGCTACTGAGCAGATCCGTTCACTGGATGATCCTTCACTGGCGGGAATCACGATTCTTGCCATGACTGCCAATGCTTTTGACGAAGACAGAAAGAAAGCACTGTCATGTGGTATGAATGGATTTTTATCCAAGCCAATTGTTATAGAGGAACTGATCAGTACATTACAAAACAGTCTGGGGGAAGTTTAACTGAATCAGGTAAGTTTTCTGTTTGAACTGTGATAATGGGATATGAAAAGTGGTTTGATGAAAGCAAGGAGGAGCAACGAATGATTTGTGGAATGACGTATTTTCAGATATGTCTGTATTTTCTTATTTATTCTTTTGGCGGCTGGGTTGTTGAAGTTATTTTTCATGCAGTAGCGTTGGGAAAAGTTATAAACAGAGGTTTCCTGAATGGACCGGTCTGCCCGGTATATGGATTTGGGGTGCTTTCTGTTTTTGCTTTGCTCAATACAATTCAGGGCAGCGGGCGTCAGATGAGTGATGGAATGATTTTTGTGTTTGGAATTGTTCTGGCAACTGCGGTGGAGCTGGTTGCAGGCTGGCTGCTGGATGTGTGTTTCCACGCAAGATGGTGGGATTATTCAGATAAACCCTTCAATTTTCATGGCTACATTTGCCTGGAGTTTTCTCTGATCTGGGGACTGGCTATCGTTATGGTAGTAAAAGTTTTCCAGAAGTATGTAGAGGCACATGCGTTACATACACCTGCAACTTGGGAATGGATTGTGATAGCAGTTTTGTATGCTGTGTATCTGACAGATTTTATTGTGACGGTAGCAGTGATCCAGGGACTGAATAAAAAGCTTACCAGACTGGATAAGGTTCGCTCAGATCTGAGAATTGTAAGTGATAAACTGAGTGATACACTGGCTACGACTACGATTGGCACAGCACAGAAAGTGGGAGAAGGAAAGGTTCAGGCAACTCTTGCAGCAGCAGAACTGCGTGATGCAACTGCCGCACAGCGAGAAAAATCTATCGAAATGCTTCGTATAAAAAGAGCGGAGCTTCAGGCTCAGTTTGAGGAACTGTCCAGTTCTATTACCAATCATACCGTTGTCGGTCAGGGGCGTATCATCAAGGCATTTCCGAAGATGCAGCACAGAGACTATTCCGAACTGATTCAGGAGCTGAAAAAGAGATTAAAATAGATTAAAATGCAGAGGGAGGCTTCAGGTGAACAGACAGGCAGTACAAACCTTAAAGACTTATTTTGGATATGATACCTTCAGAGAAGGGCAGGAGAGTGTTGTGGAGTCCATTCTGGAACACCGGGATGTGCTTGCAATCATGCCGACAGGAGCCGGAAAATCCATCTGTTATCAGGTACCGGCACTGATGCTGTCAGGAATTACGATTGTAATTTCTCCTCTGATCTCACTGATGCAGGATCAGGTAAAGGCTTTGAATGAAGCGGGAATACATGCCGCATTTATCAATTCTTCACTGTCGGAAAGTCAGATTAGCAAGGCGTTGTACCTGGCAGCAGGAGGAAGATACAAAATTATTTATGTTGCACCGGAACGTCTGGAAAATTATGAGTTTCTGGAATTTGCCAGACAGGTGGAGATTTCCATGGTGACAGTGGATGAGGCACATTGTATTTCACAGTGGGGCCAGGATTTCAGACCAAGCTATGTCAAAATCGTAGACTTTGTAAAAAATCTTCCCGGTCGTCCGATCGTCAGTGCTTTTACCGCAACTGCAACAGAGGAAGTAAAGAACGACATTCTCTGCACTCTAAATCTGGAAGATCCGAAAGTAGTGATCACCGGGTTTGACAGAAAGAATTTATATTACAGCGTGGAAAATATCCGGCGAAAAGACGATTTTGTGATGGATTACATAGACAGACATCCAACAGAGAGCGGGATTATTTACTGCTCTACAAGAAAAAATGTGGACAATCTTTTTGAACTGCTTTTCCAAAAAGGAGTTGCTGTTACCAGATATCATGCAGGACTGAATAATGAAACCAGAAAAAAGAATCAGGAGGATTTCATTTATGACAGAACCCCTGTTATTATTGCAACGAATGCATTTGGAATGGGGATTGATAAATCCAATGTGAGGTATGTGATCCATTACAATATGCCGCAGAGTATGGAGAATTATTATCAGGAGGCAGGACGTGCAGGGCGTGACGGAGAGAATTCCCAGTGCATTCTATTGTTTTCCGCACAGGATGTTATGATCGACCGAATGCTTCTGGATAACAAAGATTTTTCCGATGTGGATGAAGAGGATGAATTTCTTATTCGTCAGAGGGATATACGAAGGCTTCAGATCATGGAAGGATATTGTAAAACAACAGGATGTCTGCGAAATTATATTCTGGAGTATTTCGGTGAAAAGACCTTCGGTCCCTGTGATAATTGTGGAAATTGTCACAGAGAATACCATGAGACAGATATGACCAGAGAGGCGAAGTGGGTAGTGAACTGTGTGGCTGAGACGAGAGGAAGGTATGGACTGACAATTGTGCTTGGTACTCTGCTGGGGGCTAAGAGAGCCCGGTTGAGGGAGCTTGGAGCAGATAAGTATAAATCTTATGGAGCATTGAATGATCACAGTGAGGCAGAACTCAGGGCACTGATCAGCCAGATGACTGAGATGGGATATCTCTATCAGACACAGGAACGTTACAGTGTGCTGAAACTGGGCGATATTTCTCCGCTAAGAGATGAAAATACTCACGTGATCATGCGTACTTACGAGGAAAAAGAACCGGATAAAAAGAAAAAGCCCCAGAAATCTGTCAGAAAACGCAGCACAGACGCGCTTACGGCAGCAGGTTACGATTTATTTGAAGCCCTGCGGAAACTTCGTCTGGAAATTGCAAAAGAGGAAGCCATGCCTCCATATATCGTGTTCAGTGATAAGACGCTGATAGATATGTGCATCAAATGTCCATCAAATGAAGAAGAAATGCTGGAGGTTTCCGGTGTGGGCGAGAATAAGTTAAAGAAATACGGTCAGAGATTTCTGGAAGAGATACAGAAGTTCTGCCTGGAACGTCCGAATGCGGTTTTGAGTATGTCGGAAGATGAAAATGGTAATCCCTGAGAACAAAGGTTGGAAAACAGATGAATATAGAAAAATATACGGAAGAATTAATCACATTGAGACATTACTTTCATCAACATCCGGAGCTGGCACTTCAGGAAGTGGAGACGTCTGCATATATCCGGAAATATCTGGAGAAACTGGGATATGAGATTGTGCCGATAGAACCTACAGGATTGATCGCGGAACTTTCATCTCTGAGAAACAGGGAGAAACTGGTTGTACTCAGGGCGGAGATGGATGCATTGCCCATACAGGAGCAGACAAATCTACCATATGCATCAGTAAATCAGGGATGTATGCATGCCTGCGGTCACGATATGATCCTGGCAGCAGCACTGATCCTTGCAAAAATTGTGGCAGAAGAGCAAAGAATGCAGGAAAATTTTCCAGTCAGGCTCCGGTTCCTTTTTGAACCTGCAGAGGAGATTGGTGAAGGTGCAAAAAGAATGCTTCAGGCCGGAGCATTAGAGAATCCGAAAGCAGATGCATTTCTGATGTTTCATTACGCAGCGGACATGACATTTGGAATGGCAGTGCATCAGGGACAGGCATCTTCCATGATCAACAGTATGCAGATTCATGTTCATGGAAAATCCAGTCACTGGTGTGAAGCGGATAAGGGGATTGATGCAATTTATGCAGCTGCTCAAGTGATAAGTGCCATTCATGATTTGAATGAAAGTTTTGGAAAACAGCATCCGGATGCAGGAAAATATATTGTGGGTACGGGTACGATCCATGGCGGTGAATATACGAATATTATTGCAGACCATGTGGTATTAAACGGAAATATACGCGCAGTTCATGAAGAAACTTACATGGCACTTGAGCACGAGCTGGAGAGAAATCTGCAGGAAATTGAAAAGCAGACTGGCACACAGATCCGTATGGAATTTCCAAAAGATCCGGTATATGCGTTTGCCAATGATGAGGAACTTACAGAGACAGCAAAGGTAGTGGGGGCAGAAGTATTCGGAGATAAATTTGTTCTGGAAGGAGAAGATGAGTTGTTTCTTTCCGGTGACAACGCATACAGATATTTTAGAGAAACCAGAGGACTTTTCACAGTATTTCTTGCGGGAATACCAGGAGAAAATCATCCTCTGCATCATCCGAAATTTCAATTAGATGAGAGGATACTGCCGTACAGCGTGGAGACATTGTATAAGATTATAACTACATTATGAAAAAAATTACCAAAAGGACTTGAAAACTGGATTAAAATAGTATAATATAAGACCATAAACAAATCAATGATGCATAGCAACTATAACTTATTAACGTTGAGTGACAGCAGATTGCTGAATAGTAACGGACAGACGATATACTATAAAGAAAGAATTGAGGGCAGAAATATGAAGATTACAGATACCATTAAATATGTCGGAGTTAATGACCATCAGGTAGATTTGTTTGAGGGACAGTATGCAGTGCCAAACGGAATGGCATATAATTCCTATGTGATTCTGGATGACAAGGTTGCAGTTATGGATACTGTAGATGCCAATTTCAAACATGAATGGCTGGATAATCTTGAACAGGCACTGGGCGGACGTAAGCCGGACTATCTGATCGTTCAGCATATGGAGCCTGACCATGCGGCAAATGTAGCGAACTTTCTGGAAGTATATCCCGGCACTACAGTAGTAGCCAATGCGAAGACATTTGTAATGATCAAGAATTTCTTCGGACTGGATCTGGAAGGGCAGAAACTGGAAGTAGAGAATGGTTCTACACTGAGTCTGGGAAATCACAATCTTACTTTTGTATTTGCGCCAATGGTACACTGGCCAGAGGTTATGGTGACTTATGACAGCACAGATAAAGTTCTTTTTTCAGCAGATGGATTTGGTAAGTTCGGCGCTCTGGATGTGGAAGAAGACTGGGATGATGAAGCAAGAAGATACTTTATCGGTATTGTTGGTAAATATGGTGCACAGGTACAGAGACTTCTGAAAGTAGCAGCTACGCTGGATATCCAGATCATCTGTCCGTTACATGGTCCGGTACTTACTGAAAATCTGGGACATTATATCAGTCTTTATGATACCTGGTCCTCTTACACACCAGAAGAAGAAGGAATCGTAGTTGCATATACTTCTGTATACGGACATACCAAAGAAGCAGTTAATCAGTTTGTTGAGAAATTAAAGAGCAAGGGATGTCCGAAGGTAGTTGTTTATGATCTGGCAAGAGACGATATGTCTCAGGCACTCAGTGATGCATTCCGTTACAGTAAGCTGGTACTGGCAACTACTACTTATAATGCGGGAATCTATCCGTTTATGAATGACTTTATTACTCGTCTGGTGGAGCATAATTTCCAGAACCGTACGGTAGGTCTTATTGAAAATGGTTCCTGGGCACCTCTGGCAGCAAAAGTAATGAAAAATATGCTTTCCGAATGTAAGAAGATCAACTGGCTGGATACTACAGTGAAGATCATGTCCGCAGTAAATCAGGAAAACAGAGATCAGATGGAAGCAATGGCTTCCGAGCTTTGTAAGGAATATATTGCAAAGAATGATGAACTGGCAAATAAAAATGACATGACAGCATTATTCCGCATTGGTTATGGTCTCTATGTAGTGACATCAAATGACGGTAAAAAGGATAACGGACTGATCGTTAATACAGTTACACAGCTGACAGACTCTCCGTTCCGCGTTGCAGTTAATATCAATAAGACAAATTATTCTCACCATGTTATCAAGCAGACAGGGGTGATGAATGTAAACTGTCTCTCTGTAGAAGCTCCGTTCTCTGTATTTGAACAGTTTGGTTTCCAGAGTGGAAGAAGCGTGGATAAATTTGCGGGACAGAAAGTAAATCGTTCTGATAATGGACTGATATTCCTGGATAAATATATCAACGCATTTATGTCCCTGAAAGTAGAGCAGTATGTAGATCTGGGAACTCACGGAATGTTCATCTGCAGTGTGACAGAAGCCCGCGTGGTAAGTGACCAGGAGACAATGAGCTACACCTACTATCAGAAAAATGTAAAACCAAAACCGGAAACAGAAGGTAAGAAAGGATTTGTATGTAAAGTCTGCGGATATATCTACGAAGGCGATGAACTTCCGGAAGATTATATCTGCCCATTGTGTAAACATGGAGCTGTAGACTTCGAGCCGATTGGATGAAAGATTTCTCTTGTTAAACTGCTAAAGAGTGGCATTCTGTTATATGAATAATTGTTGAGATTTCAGAGTGATCTGATTGATAAAATAAAAAATAGAGATTGTCAGTGGTTATTAAATAGCTGGCAATCTCTATTTTTGCTCCAATATGGTACTATTATTAAATACTGTTTCAGTACTATTTCAAATTTACATTCCAAAATGGTGTATTGATATTATAATGTAAAAATTTGATAAAGTCAAAATATAAAAAATAAATCCATTGAAATAGTATTGAAAATATAAAAGTATAGTGATACAATAAAAAAAGAAAGGACGAAGAGAGGAGGAACTGAGATGACAGAACTTAAACTGGAATTTGAATTGGAAAATGCGGAATTGCCAATAGATTATGATAAAGTGATATTAAGCTTTATGAAAGCAGCAATTGAAAATTTTTCGCCGGATTTATTTGACAGGTTATACAACAAGCGGGAGTCTGTGATAAAGACTTATTGCTGGACATGCTATTTGCCTCATGCCCAATTTACTTCAGACACAATTAAACTTGGAGCAAATAAATTTATGTTAACTTTTTCTGATATTGATATGGGAGAATTACTGATATTTTTTAATGCATTTAGTCTTATGAAGCATAAAATATTCCATATGAACAGAAATTCCATGAAACTGCTGTCGGTGAAAACAAGGAAACTTCAGACAATTAAAGAAACGGAATTGATTGTAAAAATGCAGAGTTCATTAATAGCGAGAAAACATAATAGTGATGATAATACTGATGTTTATTATACCTTTGATGAGCCGGAATTTTCGGATATTGTAAAGGAGAATCTGAAAATCTTTTTACAGAGGATAAACATAGAGTGCGATACAAGTGATTTTTCTATTGTACCTTTAAAAGGAAAAAAGGTAGTTACAAGAACTATGGGGCAATTTGTAGATGGAAATATTGGTATCTATAAAATAACAGGAAATCTCAGACTGTTGGAAATATTGTATGCAGCTGGAATTGGAACTAGACGTTCTGCTGGACACGGGAAATTTGAAATCATATTTTAGTAGGAGGCGGTGATTTCTTGGATAAATATGTAATTACATTAGGGGATTTCCTGAAGAATGCAGGAATCGTAGGTTTCAGATATATGTTAGAAGCAGCAGATGCAAAAGAAGATTCAGACTTTGGCATTACGCAAGACGGACAAGGATTATGGATTGATATGGATTTCGCATTGAATGCTGACTGGACAGACATGTACTTTAAAGCCTGTGTACAGTATTTTGGACCATTTACAGTTTATCAGGGAGTCCTTGACAGAATTAGTAAGTGTATAGATAAAATTCAGATTGGAAAATGGAATCCAGGAAAGGAAGAAAAGGAAGATCTGAAATTTATTAATGACAAACTGCTTTCTAATAGTTATCAGGCTGGATTTGAAAATATAAAACATGATATTGAAATGCAGGAAGTATACCAAATTCTAAAAAAGGATAAACTCAATGACAAGTTAGACGTGACAGATTTGGAAAAACGATTAATTGATTTGGAAAAATTTCTTCAGCAACCAAAGTGCAGGGAAACATTTATTATGAAAAGTGTGATATATACATATATTAATCGTTTTTGGAGCGGAAAGTGTTTTTTACTGCGGGCAAATGCAAAAAAAGATATGCGGGAATTATTTGAAAAAGATTTTTCCGAGCCGTTTAGGAAATATCTGAAGACAGATCATGTAAAAGCAAAAGATTTATGCATTGACTGTGGAGCAACGATAGGACCTAAAGAGAAGAATTCAATTGCATTTATGAATGAAGTGGGGGATGATTTTACAAGAAAACGTTCTGCTTTCTGGGATTGCAAAGTAGATGCATTTCTTTGTCCGGGATGTACGTTTGTTTATGCTCTGAGTCCGTTGGGATTTCGGCTGTTTGTAAATAAATTTGTCTTTATGAATATTAATAATGATATTCATGCATTATTGGATGTTAATTCGAAAAACGGAACTGACAGTATAGAGGGAGAAAAAAAGGAGGATGAAAAATATTCGCAGTGGTTTGCCCGAACAATTAATATATTGCTGAAAGAAAAAACGAAAGAGATTTCTAATATTCAGGTGATTTTGCGTGGAATAAGGGCAGAAGACAGGTATCTGCTTGGTATTGTTCATAAAAGTATGCTGGACATTATAAGTATGCCTGGTACTTCAAATGCATTGCAATTGTTGGGAAAATATCCTTATATAAAAATTAAGAATGAATTTGTCAATATACATGAAATAGTGGTTATTAATCTGCTACAATATCGTAATCAATATCAATTGCTGGATAAGGTATTGAAAGCGGCTGTTGAAACAGGCTCATTAAATTTTTATGTTAACTGTATATATGAAATTCAGCTGCGGTCAGAAATTGTATATTATACAGAAGAAGAGAAGAGAAAGGAGATTGCTATGTACACAAGTATGAAAAAAAGTGGAGCAGATTTAAGAAGAGCAATCATGTCTGCTAAGGGTGAGTCTTCCGGCGAATGCCTGCGGGGAATGGAATATCAGTTGTTGAATGCTCTGTCTGTAAGAAATGTAGAGAAATTTATGGATATTGTATTGCGACTGTATAGTGCGTACGGATCACGTAAAAACGAAAATGGTCAGGAGTTATTAATTCCAACAGGTCTTGTACAAATGCTGGGAAATTCGGAAAAATTTACAAGATATGGATATGCATTTGTAATGGGATTGGAAGGATGCTATGAGAAAAAGGAGGAAAAATGATTATGAAAAGAGAAGGCTTAACTATTACGATGATTTTTCTGGCAGAAAGTGCAAATTATGGGGAAGGGATTGGAAACATTTCTTCTCTCAAAAAAATGACGAGGGGAAATCATGAGCAGTATTCTTATATTTCCAGACAGGCTATGAGATATAATATTGTGCAGCAGTCTAATTGGGATACAACTCCGGTGGATGGAAAAAGCGGAGTTGTACAGTTTGCACCATCTGCAACTATTAAAGATTACCCCGAAATTGATTTGTTTGGATACATGAAAACAACAGCGAAAGGTGATGAGCAAAAGGGAGGTGCTGCTACGAGATCTGCAGTTGCCAGACTTAGCAATGCTATTGCTTTGGAACCATTTCAGGGAAATCTGGAATTTCTTACTAATATGGGACTGGCTGTAAGAGGAAATCTGGAAAATGGAATTGCGCAAAGTGAGGTTCATCGTTCTTATTACGCATATACTATGTCAATTGATTTGGACAGAGTAGGTATCGATGGAGAGATTGATATTGATAAAGAAGAAAAGGCAGAACGTGTGAAGATCCTGTTGGATACTATGCAATATCTATATAGAGATATCAAAGGAAGACGTGAAAATTTGAGTCCGTTATTTGTTATTGGAGGAAGATATAGCAGAAAAAATCCGTTTTTTGAAAACAGGGTAAAGGTTGATGATAATAAAATAAATGTAGAAACGTTACAGGAATTGATTAAAGATAATGAACTTGCCGGATATACTTTTATCGGAATTACGTCAGGTATTTTTGATAACGAAAAGATTGTCAGAGAAGAGTTAAAAGCAGAATCTGTTGGAACAGTATTTAAGCATTTGAAAGAGGAAGTGAATCTATATTATGGAGAAAGCAATTAGATTACAGTGTTTTCAAAATCTGGTCAATTATAGAAAACCCAGCAGTTTTATTATTAAAGAAACATTTCCATTACCTCCTTATTCCACTGTACTGGGAATGATTCATGCTGCATGTGGTTATACGGAATTTCATCCAATGAAGCTTTGCATTCAAGGAACAAATTGTGGTACAGTGTCAGAATTATATACGCGATATTCTTTTTCATCGGGAGCTAAATTTGAGGAAGGAAGGCATCAGATTTGCATTGAAGATGATGAAAAATATGGTATTTTTCGTGGAATTGCAAATGTAGAACTTATATGCGAAAATCGTATGGTTATTCATATTGTTCCAGATGAAGAAGACTTTGATACGGTATATCAATCATTAAAAAATCCTCCACAATATTTGGCACTGGGACGATATGAAGATCTTCTGGACATAGAACGAGTTGATATTGTAAGAATTCATCCGGAAAATGAAGTGGATTTGAAAAGAGATATGTATATTCCGGTAGAAAATGAATGGGAAAAGGATGAAGAAAAGATAAAAATCAAAAATCCAAGAATGACTATTTATAATCTTACAAAAGAATATGAAATTACAAAGCAGGGATTACGGCGATGGAAAAAGAAAAATGGAAGAATCAAAGCATATTATTGTCCGCAGGGAATGACGTTAAGAAAAGGTGCGTATGTAGATAATATTGAAGAGGATGCTGCTATAGTTTTCTGTTAATAACCTGTTGTATAAATATATAGAGCAAGGCAGCTATGGAGGCTGTCTTGCTTCAGAAAGGATTATATGTATGGAGTACTATGCAAAGTCAAAAAAAGTACAATTCACTTCGGAGCGGATCAATGAAATAAAGAAAAATATGAAGAATATTGAGGAATGTTTGAAAGAGAATCTTACCGAAACAGATGTTGAGATATTGAATAGTAGTATTACCGATATAGCCGAAAAAACTGAAGAAAAGCAGAAAACATTGAAAGAACATCATAAGGACATAGTAACGTGTGCTGAGATGTTTTTTTTAGAATATGGGGAATATTTTACTGAAAAAGAAAAAAAACTGGTGGTTGAGGCATGCAGGATTCATGATCTGGGAAAGGTTAATCTTGTTTTTCAGGCAATGCTATGTCCGAAATTAGCTGAAAAATTTCATATAGATGTAAGAAAAACTCAGCAGATTCCACATGGCTTTTTAAGTGCTGTTACTATTTCTTTAGATGAATTTGATGATTTGTCGGAATTGTTTTCGGATAAAGATTTTGGACCATTTATTACAGCGGTTTATTATCATCATGACAGGGAGGATCATTATAACAGTCCGGCAATTAGAAAATATGCTGAAAAGTATTATATGAAACAGATTGAAGAATATCTGAATAGAAAAATCAGAAAATTAAATTGCAGTAATTTAGATGATTTACTGTTTCGTAACAATGTATATACTGGAAAATATATACCAGATTCAAATGCCTGGAAAGAATATTTATTGATAAAAGGCTTGCTTAATAAATTTGATTATACAGTCAGTGCAGGATATGAAAATGCAGAAAGCGCCATTGATCTTCATGAAAAAAAATTGGTAAAGAATATAGAAAAATTTCTAAACGGAAAAGAATTAAGGCCGGCGCAAAAATTTATGAAGATGAATAGAGATAAAAATCTGATTGTTATAGCACCTACAGGATCTGGAAAAACAGAAGCATCGCTATTATGGATGAATGGTGAAAAAAGTTTTTATACATTACCGTTGAAGGTATCTTCTAATGCGATATATTTACGTATAAAGGAAAATTATGAATATAAAGACGTTGCATTGTTACATTCTGATGCTATGGCGGTGTATTTAAGAGAGTATAATGGTAATGAAGATATTGGAGAGAAATATGAAAGGTCAAAAATGTTGTCACAACCATTGACTGTCTGTACAGTTGACCAACTGTTTAGATTTGTATACAGAGCATTAGGAACAGAGATATTTGCAGCTACATTGAAATATTCAAAGTTGGTTCTGGATGAGATTCAGGCATATGAACCACGTGTAATTGCAACTATTATTTATGGATTAAAAATGATACAGGAAATGGGTGGCAAATTTGCAATTATTACAGCAACTTTTCCACCTGTACTTAAATATTTTATGGAACAATATGGTTTGGTTGAGGGAAAACAATACATATTTAAAGATTTCACCGGAAAAGAATATCAGGTGGAGAAATATCCAAGACATAAAGTTGAAATCAGACATTCGGAAATGAATTTAGATGAAATCAGGCTGCGAGGAAAAAATAGAAAAGTGTTAGTTATCTGTAATACTGTTTCTAAAGCTCAGAAGCTTTATAAGAAATTAGAGGGAGAAAATGTATGGCTTTTACATTCAAAATATATTAGAAGAGACAGAGCATTTCTGGAAAGGAAAATTATGGGATTTTCGGAGTCAGGTGAATCTGGAATATGGATTACAACTCAAATAGTTGAGGCTAGTTTAGATATAGATTTTGATATTTTGTATACAGAAATGTGTACGGCAGATAGTCTTTTACAGAGAATGGGAAGATGTAATCGTAAAGGTCGTTATTGTCCGAATGAAGCGAACATTGTTGTATTTGATAATAGAAATGGAGTCAGTGAAGGAAAAAGACGGAGTGTTTATGAAGACAAATTATATGACAGGTCTTTGGAATTACTGAGCAAATACGAACACATATTATTTTCTGAAGATAAAAAAACTGCATACATGAATGAGGTTTATAGTGTAGATGGTGTGAAAGAAACCATATACTTTGAAAACATTCAAAAAGATTTAAAATTATTCTCTGAAATTCATCCAACGGAGTATTCTGCTGATGAGGCTGAAGTTCGGGATATCAGAAGTGTAACTATTGTTCCGGAAAATGTTTATGTTGAAAACCAGAATTTATTCGAATACGGAGTAGAGTTTTTGAAGAAACCTAATATGAGCAGGGAAGCCAGAAGCCTGATAAAATCAAAATTGGAAAATCTTACATTAAGTTTAAATCTCTATCAAAAATTTCCGGCAGAAGTGGACAGAACTACAATTGGGTTAAGCGAAAACAGAAAAATTACAGATATTCACAGAGCACAGTATAATTATGAATTTGACATTGAAAGCGGGAAAGGACGTGGAATATTGTTTGATGAACAATTAGAATTGGATGGAATATTTGTGTAAATATGGAGCGTGGATATGGAAAATCGGATAACAGGAGTGATGATTTATTATTATTTTGTATGCAAACGAAAACTCTGGTATTTTTGTCATGAAATCCGAATGGAAGCAGAAAATGAGGATGTCATATTAGGAAAAATACTTGATGAAAGCAGTTACAGTAAAAATGAGAAGCATATAAATATTGATAACATTATTAACATTGATTTTATAAGTGAACATAAAGAATTGCATGAAGTGAAGAAAAGCAAAGCAGTAGAGGACGCTGGAATATGGCAGGTTAAGTACTATCTATATTATTTATGGAAACGTGGAGTCAAAGGGATTAAAGGAAAGGTTGACTATCCGCTGTTAAAAAAGTCGGTGATAGTTGAGCTATCAGAAAATGATATAAAAACGCTGGAGAAGATTATTGGTGAAATTACAGAGATAGAGTGCATGGATACGCCACCGATGATTGTAAACTCTAAATTATGCAAAAAATGTGCTTATTATGATTTGTGTTTTATATAAACATTCAATTTATAATTAGGAGAAGGTTATGAAGCAAAGCTTTTATGTTTATAATAATGGGGATTTGAAACGTAAAGATAATACATTGCAATTTACAACCTATGAAGGTGAAAAGCGAGATATTCCAATAGAGCGAATATCAGATATTTATGTGATGTCAGAAATGTCTTTTAATACAGCATTTATCAATTACATTTCTCAGTATGGGATACCAGTTCATTTCTTTAATTACTATAATTTTTATACTGGAAGTTATTATCCGAGAGAAAGCCTGTTGGCAGGACAGCTATTGGTAAAACAGGTGGAAAACTATACGGACTATGAGAAAAGAATGATACTTGCAAAAAAATTTATAGAAGCTGCGGCAGATAATATTTACAGGAATTTGAGATATTATAATGGAAGAGGAAAGGATGTAGCAGAATATCTTAGAGATGTGGATTCATTGCGGAAGCAGATTGGAAAAACAAAAACAATAGAAGAGTTAATGGGGTTTGAAGGAAATATCCGAAGAAGGTATTATGCAGCGTGGAATGTAATCGTAAATCAGGAAATAAAATTTGAAAAAAGAGTTATGCATCCACCAGATAATATGATTAATTCGTTGATTTCATTTGTGAATACATTGATTTATACAAAAGTGCTTAGTGAAATTTATCATACGCAGTTAAATCCGACAATCAGTTATTTACATGAGCCTGGGGTAAGACGATTTTCTTTGAGCTTGGACATTGCAGAAGTGTTTAAACCACTGATCGGAGACAGATTGATTTTTTCACTGTTAAATCGAAAGCAGATTACGGAAGATAGCTTTACGAAGGAATTAAATTTTTTACATTTGAAAAAAGATGCGTCTAAACTGATTGTCTCAGAACTCGAAAAAAGGTTGAAACAATCAGTGATGCATAAAGACTTAGGCAGACAGGTATCTTATCAGTATTTATTAAGATTGGAATCATATAAACTGATAAAACATCTGATTGGCGAAAAAGAATATGAGGGATTCAGAATATGGTGGTGAGTTATGTATATAGTATTAATTTATGATGTAAGTCAGGAAGAAAACGGTGCAAGACGCTGGTCAAGAATTTTTAAAATATGTAAAAAATATCTGACGCACATCCAAAATTCTGTATTTGAAGGTGAATTGTCAAAAGGACAGCTGGCACAGCTGCAAAAAGAATTAAAAGAGTATATTGATAAAGAATTAGATTCTGTAATTATTTTTAAATCTCGGCAGGAAAAATGGTTGGATAAAGAATTTTGGGGTAGGAAGGATGATTTAATGAGTTTCATATTATGATTGTCGACGTCAGATAGAGTAAAAACTTCAGGAGGTCGACAATGCTTGAGATATCAGGAAAATTTCAAAAATGAGAGCTGTCCAGAAAGATAAAAATAAGTATAAAAATAATGAAATGACAAGATTGACAGAAAGTGGTAAGATTATATCTGTATTGTAAGGATAAATAGACAACGGGTATTAATAGAAACATCGTGGAATGTAAAGAATTATTTTTGATTCTAAATTTTACATTATTCATTGTATTAATAGAAACATCGTGGAATGTAAAGGCATTTCGACTCAACAAGCGAGTTGAGACACTGGGTATTAATAGAAACATCGTGGAATGTAAAGAAAGAAGCGACTAGAATCTGGCTGAAGGTCACGGAGTATTAATAGAAACATCGTGGAATGTAAAGGAAAGAGTTAAAGGAGATGGAGTTGAAAGCCTTTGGTATTAATAGAAACATCGTGGAATGTAAAGCTGCATACAATAACCACATCACCCGGACACTTCGGCGTATTAATAGAAACATCGTGGAATGTAAAGAACATTGAATATGTATTCGAGGGCGGTCGTGGTGGCCTGTATTAATAGAAACATCGTGGAATGTAAAGACTTTCCGTAATCAACATTTTGTACAGCATCTTTCGTATTAATAGAAACATCGTGGAATGTAAAGGATGATAGAGGTAATAATAAACTCTACAAAAAAGGTATTAATAGAAACATCGTGGAATGTAAAGACCGAAAAGGATTTATTTTAAGCTACATATTTACGTATTAATAGAAACATCGTGGAATGTAAAGAAGAGAACAGACATATTTCACTGTAAAAGGCACTCCGTATTAATAGAAACATCGTGGAATGTAAAGTACGTTTACGGCCCGACAATGGCAGATTTGTTTACTGTATTAATAGAAACATCGTGGAATGTAAAGGTTACTAATAAGGGTTGGCGTGTATGGTCAAGTATCGTATTAATAGAAACATCGTGGAATGTAAAGG
>OOAO01001329.1_pt1 | contig 21412 bp, 10 predicted proteins | sample 1671821 | NCBI WGS metagenome assembly OOAO01 (sample SAMN06348196, study PRJEB24527) | human gut metagenome | biome: human gut; feature: ankylosing spondylitis patient; material: feces | host: Homo sapiens | place: China | collected 2015-10 | reverse complement strand
TAAGATGTTTAAGAGAAAGATATTCTCTGTGTTCTCTGTGTCCTCCGTGGTGAATAAAACTCAAAACCAGATGAAAATGAATACGAAACGATCTTTACTAACATCCCTCTGCTGTTTTCTGCTTGCCGCCTGTACGGTAGAGGTGGAGCAGGGGGGAGCGTCCGGGAGCGGACAGATAACGTTGCGCCCCGGAGAGATGGAAGCCAGTATCCGGCTCTCCGGCCTGGGTGGAGGTGGCGGAGTGCCCGTCAGCCGGGCGGCTACGGATGCGGTGGTGCTGCCGGGCGAAAACGAGGTGAAAGAACTGCTGGTGTATTGCTTTGTCAATATCCGGCAGGACGGGACGGTATTCTCCGAAGAGGAGCCGACAATGCTGGATTCTTTTGAGGCATCGACCCTGGAGCGTGTCTACCACTATAAGGAGGGAGCGGCGGACAATGACCTGTTGCTGACCTCCGACGGGGATGGCTACCGGGTCACGTTTGGCGTGCCCAGGGACGAATACTGCCGTTACTTCAAGCTGGTGGCGAATGGGGGCGGTGTGCCTGCCGATGTGGGGCGGTCTCCATTAAGGACAGCGGCACGGGCGCGCTTGCCGACCGCAGCGCGGCCACCCGTTTCGTGAGTGTGGGTTGCCCGCAGTTCTTCCCGGCCGGAGGGCGGGGTGGGACCCCGCTTAGCCTGACCCCCATCGCCTGCCCCCTCTGCATGATGGGAACCGGATACTGGCGGCAGGAACTGACGGGAGGAAGCTATCAGGAGAAAAACTGTTTTACCGCCGAAAAGCTGGCGCAAGGCGTCCGGGTGGATCTCGCCCGGCAGGCGGCGCGCTTTGACATTGACAATCCCGCCGCCTCCGGTTTCGAGCTCCGCTCGGTCAAGGTCAGCGATATCGGCGAGTGGAAATTCAACGAGGAAGGGAGAGAACAGATTTCCACCCGCGGATACTATCCTGATCTCCCTGTGGAGAACGCCGAATTTCTCCCGGCGGTGTTCTATCTGCCCCAGCTTCAATATTGGGGCGGAACAGGCAATGACGGCGGCACGCTCAGGATCGAACTGGCGGGCGTGCTCTACGGGGTGGAGACGACGCTGGTCATTACCGACGGCCGAAGTTGGTTCAAGCCCAACACCCGCTACCTGATAACCATTAAGAATTCCGCCGGAAACGCGGTGGCGTCTCTCCGTGCCGTGCCCTGGCTTGATGATGGGAGCGGCATCGAGGGCGATGTTTTCGGGAAACTGAACGCCGGGGTGACGGTGGCGCTGAATGCCGATATGCCCGAGGCCGGCAGCATAGCGGAAATAGATGCCGACAACCGGGTGATCCATTTTTCCCGGCTTTCGGGCAGCCGCGGAAGGGCAGCGACAGACCTTTTGCCCCTGATCACCTTTACCGGAGCTGCCGGAGACGCGAACCCTATCGGCGTGATCATGCCGGCGGATGCCCCCCTGTTTTCGATGGGAACGGCAAGTACCGCTACAGGCACCTACGTCGTGCCGTTGAGGCTGGCCAAGTCGGATGCCGCTTCGGGAAAGCAGTTGATGGAAAGTTTCCGGGCTCCCGAAACCTATAAGATCAGCCTCGTGACTCACCGTACGGACGCCGCTACCGGGGCGAAAACCCAGCAGGTGGACGAATATACCCTGAAGGTGGACTATCTGCTGCCATCCCTGCTGAATACTGTTTTGGGCGATGCTGCGGGGGCTGCGCAATACTTTCCGCCTGTCACCATCACTCCGCCCGACGACACGTGGCGGGTGGACGAGGTGAATCATAAAATCACTCTTCCCGTCTTTCCCTATTCGGGAAGCATGCCTTTCGTGCTGGAAGATGCGGGATTCGCGTCCGGCTGGACAGAACAGGCCGGATGGCTGGAGTGGCAGAGGAAGATAATGGTGGGTGGGGGTCAGAGTCAGAACTTCCTCCTGATGTCCGACAATTTCCACAGCTCCGTGCCCCGCACCGGGAGCCTGACACTCCGGTGCTGGAACAGTGCTACCAACCGGTTGGAGACTACCGTCTATACCCTGGAGCAGGAGGCGGGAGGGGGAGATGTGACGAAACTTACCTCTGCCGGTTATGAAGTGGATTGTTCCCAGACGGCGAATAGCGGAACGGTCACCGGTATCTCCTGCTCCGGAAATACGCTGAGCATTGCCGATAATGGAGGGGTGGCTAATCCTGATGGGTACTGCGTAAGTGTCCGCAGCAAAGACCGGAATCCCATCTTGACAGAGATTGTGCAGGGGGCTGCGTGGATGAAGTTGGTACCTTATTCGCGAAGGATGGGCGGAACGTCTGGTGGCGATGTTAATGATGCCGATGCCGGTCACTACATGATGGGACTGTATATAGATGCCAACAGCGCATCCTCAGCCCGCACCGGACGGATCAACATCAGCTACCACGACGGGAGTGGCGGACTGAAAACCGAAACGCTCACCGTCAGCCAGGGGAAGAACAGCGGGGCCGTCGGTACTTGGAGCGGCTTTTCTTAATGATAATAGAAATGAATCAGGTTCACCACAGAGGACACAGAGAATATATTTCTCTTAAATATCCTAATAAACAAGAGATTAAAACTCTGTGTTCTCTGTGTCCTCTGTGGTGAACATCAAAAACATACATATTATGAAACAAACTACGATGGCTCTTTTGGCAGGTATCTGCCTGCTGCTGTCCGGGTGCACTGCCGACGGCATACCCGGATCGGAAATCAACGGGGATGTCCGCCTGCGTCCCGGAGAGCAGGCGGTGATGTTCAGCCTCGACGGAATTAGCTCCGGCGAAGGCGTGCCTGTCAGCCGTACGGAGGCGGATGCGGGAGAGACGATCGCCGGAGAGAACGAGATACAGACGTTGCGGATATACAGTTTTGTCAATACTTCGGGCAGCGAGTCCGATGCTTCGTCGCTCACTTTGGAGCGGATTTACAGTTATGAGCAGGGCGGAGCCGCCAATGACTTTACGCTCAGCCCCCAGGCGGGTGGCTATAGGTTTGGTATCGGGGTGCCCGAGGATGCCTACGAGCGACGCTTCCTGATGTTGGCGAACACATCCGCGCTGGCGGGCGTCACCGCGGTGGCTGCTACGGAGGGCGACCGTTCAGCGGCTACCCCATTGAGCGGGGTCCTGACACAGCAGACCACCACCGCCGGGACGTCCGCCGCGCTGGCGGCTCCTTTCCCGATGTCGAGCAACGTGCCCAAACCGGTGCTGATGAACGACGGAACCTATCGGTATGATGACGGGGCAACCTTCACCACGGCCGACCTTGCCCGGGGGCTGAAGGTGAAACTCAGGCGGCGGGTGGCACGTATCGACATCAGTAACCCGTTTGTCAGCCAGTTTGTCTTGAGCGGGCTGAGCTATACCCGGCAGGACAAGGCAGACTTGTTCGACGGAGCAGCGGGAGGTACGTCAACCACTGTCGCCATTGAGTTGCCACTGACGGATGCCGAATGGCCGCCCGCGGCGGTATACAGTTTTCCGGGAGCCTTCACTCTCACCTTGAAGGGGACTTATCTGGGCGCGGAGACCACCGTGTCCATCCCTGCCGCTGTGCTGGAGGCAAATTCCCGTTACGTGGTGCGCGTCAAAAGTGCCGAAAACAATGTGGCCGCCACCCTTGAGGTGTTGCCTTGGGACGAGGGGGCGGATATCGATGCCGAGGTGACGGCAACGACCTACAATACCGCAGTGGCCTCTGTTACGGGGCAGTTGACAACTTCGGGTGGCTACTCCGCTTCCTGCTTCGGACTGATAGAGTTGCAGAAGCGGATAGTCCGTGTGGCGCAAAATTCGTATACCTGCGTTGCCGCGAGTGGAGGATTGGAAACCGCGAGGGCGCTGCCCGATGCCGATTTGGCTGCGGAAGAGTGGGTGGTGAAGGAGTTCGTGTCTGCGGGTTCCGGCAGTACGTTCCAGATCAAAAGTTATCCCTTCGTCCGCTTTACCGGCGCGTCGGGCAATTCCGCTCCGATAGGTGTCATCCTGTCGGCACCGTTACAGGGTCGCGTCAAGGTGGTGCACAGTCAAAAGACCGATGATAATACCGCTGAAGTGAGGCTTTACCTGATACCCACCGAGGAAGAGATGACAGACGTGATAGAAACGGGAAGCGGCTTTTTGAATACTGTCTTTATGCGGCAGAGAACAGTTCCTTCGGCTCCTGCCACCGTCACCTTGGTGGTGCAGGATGGTGTTACCGGTGCTTTGCGCTACGAAGACTGGAGGGTGGTGGAAGACTGTTTCGACTATGAGTTGGCTGGAATGGGCAAGATATGTACGTCCATACCCGGGGAGTGGCCCGCGGACGTAAGATTGCGCAACACCTCTTCGTGGCTATCCCGGCCTTGGACACTGGACGAAGCCACTCCCATCCTGCTCTCCCCGTATGTGGGAGAGGTCAGCCTGTGCCTCGATCCCGAAAAGGCCCAGAGTGGTGGAGTGCTGACAAGAGCGGCGATAGAAGTGGATTTGAGCTCCCGGACGGACGGATCGGCGTATATCGAAGCGCAAGGCGAGCCATGGGCGGCGGTCTGCATGGAGGATGTGCTGGACATCAGCGGGCAGAGCCAGAGCGTCCTCGCAGGACGCGCCCGGATACCTTCGCAGCGGATACTGACCACGGTGCAGGACAACATGACCGGTGCCGAACGCCGGGCTACGCTTGTGGTGCGTCGTAATACGTATTCCGGATCCTCCGACAGTGGCGGCGGAGGTGGAGTTTTAAACTCTCGCGCGGCAACCGTTGCCGACCCGACCGTGCTGGATGGCACGCAATTGGAAGAGCGGCGCTACACGTTGGTGCAACCCCCGGTGTCTGCCGCGGTGTACGCGCAGATGGCGTCGTCGGCCGGGCTCCGGTTGGGAAACGGCTATCCGGTGGACGAACTCTATATGGATGGAAATACCATCTACGTAGGCAAGAAAAATACGAAGAGGGCCATACTCAATCCCTGCTGCGTGGTCAGCGAAGGCAGGAAGCCGGTGCGGATCATCATCCCCGTGGGATGTAACTGGTTGTACGAGAGCCTTGTGTATGGAAGCCAGAGCAGTCAGGGCATTTTAACGAGGGGACGGATTGAGAGAGATGATCCCCCTTCCGGCTTTGTCCGCCAGTTGCGGCTGCTTCCCAACGAGATGAATGGGGATCGCAGTGTTAGCTTCAGTGTGCAGACTTATGAAGGAGGAGCAATCCGGACATCGACTTATACGCTGGTGCAACGCTCCACATACCAGGCGGATTCTTCGGGAGGCGAAAGCGCGCTTTCTCGGTAACGGAATAGAAATGAATCAGGTTCACCACAGAGGACACAGAGGGCACAGAGCTTTAATCTCTTGTTTATATGGATGTTTAAGAGAAAGATATTCTCTGTGCCCTCTGTGGTGAATAATACTCAAAACAATTATGAAACAGACTATACCTATTATTTTTCTCACCGCTTTGCTCACCCTGGGCGGTTCCGCCTGTTCCGACGTATCGGAGCAGGATGGTTTCCCCCCGGTCTCCCCGGCGGACGGTGAGCGGATCGTGAATCTTTCGCTTACCGGGCTGGCAGGTGGAGGAGCCGTGCCTACCCGTGCGGGTAACGAAAGCCTGACACTGGAGGGAGAGTGTGAGGTGAGGTTGCTCACCGTCTATTGCTTTGTGAGCTGGGACGGAACTACGGAGCAGACAGATGTGACGAACTTCAAGCACGAACGGACGTACCACTATGAGGCGGGCGGAACAGACAATGACTTCCTGTTGCTGCCCGATGCCGACGGATATCATGCCGGTATCGGGGTGCCTGAAGGGGACGCGCACCAACGGGCCTTCCTGGTGTGTGCCAACCGCGGGATAGCCAACCCGCCTGGGGATTGGGCAAACCTGACTTATGGCACTGCAATCAGCACCTTCAAGTGGATACCCGATCGGGAATCGGGCGGGACGGCGTATCTGCCTCCGGCATGTCCGCTGCTGCCCATGAGCGCGAAAGTGACCCACCGGGTGATCAGTTCCGACGGGGTGATAAGCGATGATCCCGTTTTCAGCCCACAGCAACTCGATCGGGGGCTCTCGGTGCGGCTGGTGCGCGGGGTGAGCCGCATCGATATTGTGAATCCCGACATTACGGGATACCGGGTGGAGGGGATACAGGTGAAAGCTGCGGCGGAAATGGCTCTTTTCGCTGAACCGGCGGGCGCTGCTGCAACGGAATATAAGGCCGTTCCGCTATCCGTCACTGCCGCACAGACTGCCGGAGCCTGTTACCTTTTTCCGCTCAAAGCAGATATGGAGGTGGAGATCGGCCTCACCGGGAAGTTGATGAACAACGAACTGCCGCTGACGGCACGGGGCATCATGAAGCCCAATACCCGTTACTTGCTGCGGGTACGGAACGACGATGCCAACCTGGGGGTAAGCCTCGAGGTGGCGGACTGGGACGAAGGGAACGGAATAGATACCGGCGACCTTTCGGACAGGCTCAACGCCGGATGTACAGTGGAGGTGGCACTGTCGGCAACGGGTGTGACGGTGGCAGGTACCACTATCACACTGAGGGACGGTATTCTGAGGGAAGCGAATCCTGCCATTGTCACCCTGACTGGAGCCTCGGGAGATACGAAACCGATCGGGATTCAAATTCCCGAGGGATGTGACTGGCTGGTGGCCGGGACGGGACAGGTAACCGGCAACCCTTCATCGGAAACGTTTCAGACTACTTTAGAGATGAAGCAACCTGCCGTAACCCGTACGGTTAGAGCCGGAATAGGCGGAGGTTCTTTTGTTACCGTCGGCAACGATTATCCGTTGCGTGTGCCTGTCAGCTTTGTGTACGAAAAAGACGGGAAGACCTGCTTTGTGGAGTATACGGTCTGTTTGGAACCGGCAGCGGCGTCCAGTCCTGCGTTGGCTTCGGTGGAGATCCGGGGAGTGGGGTTGATGAAAGATCTGTGTCGTGTCGATCCGGACGCGCGGGTCATCCGTTTTCCGGCGTTTGGAGGTGCTGCGTTCCGGGTGATCGGGCACGAGGTGGTTACGAGAGCGGTAGTCGGGGGCGGCGGTTCTTATCTGGAATTTTTTGCCCGGGAAGATTATGACTGGGTGAAGAAGGTATCGGTGCCATCACCCGGTGCGGTTAGCTTATACTTCCGGGTGGATGAAAACAGGACCGGACACCCTCGTGAAGCCACCTTCCGGATGCGCTATCGGGATGCGAACAACGGTGACGCACCGGTGGAGGCCGATTGGCTTGTGGTGCAGGAAGCCGATCCGGACCCGGCACAGATGGCCGATGACGTGGAGGTGAGACTCCCGCTGCGCGAAGCCGGCGAACTCCGGATGGAGGGAAGTGAAATCCGGGTTGCCATGCGTGATCCGATTCGTGTGGGAGATGATGGATTCAATGAGGTAAAATTCTATGAAGCGTACATCCGGACCCTTCGGGAGAGTGGGCCTGCCGCAGCCGGAAAGCAATTAAAGGCCATTGTGAACAGGATTGAGTTGACTGTCACCGAGGGTGGGGTGAATGATAATCCCTTCTGCGTAGGCTTGCTCTATCCGGCGTTGTCCGCACCGGTGAAGGTGACTGTCGATGCGTCCTGGCTGCATGCCGGTTACGAAGTGACCGCTCCTTGCATCAGCCTGAAGGCGGATTTGTATGTGCCTGTGACGGTAGAGGAGATAGGCAACCTGCCTCCCCGCACGGCGACGGTCAGCGTGGAGCTGCGCAATGGTGAAACACGCAAGCTGACTGTGAGGCAAGAACCCCACGGCGTAAAATGATTCTTTTACAACAGATAGTATTAACACACTAAAAAACGAACGTGTATGAAAAGAAGTTCTTTGTTTAAATGGATGGCTTTCACCTTTTTATTGGGATTGGCATCTTGCAGCAACGAAGAGTTGCAGAATGAAAACCGGCCGGATGTCCCGCTGAAGAGTGGCGAACAGTTGGTAAGTATGAAAATCAATGGGTTAGGAGGGACTGTGGTCACCCGTGCGGCAGGCGACAACATCATCGCTTTGCCCGGTGAAGTGAAAATCGAAAAGCTGGACCTGTACAGTTTTGTGGACCTGGACAACCAGAGTTCAAGTGCGGCGATTACCGGGACCAGTGCGGATAACTTGAAGGGATATACCCTGGAACGTATCTACCGGTATAAAGCTTTGGGCGACGAAAACGACCTGGTGCTCACCCCCGTGGGCGACGGATACCGGGTTTCGTATGGCGTGCCTAAGGGCGACGGGCGCACCCGCAGATTTGTGCTGGTGGTGAACGACATAGATCGTACCTCCACAGCGCTGACGGCTCTCGCCGTCGCCACCGCCGGCGCGGGGAGTAACCGCAGCTCTGCGGCGGTCTTTTCTGACTTGGATAATTTGAAAATCCTTGAAACCGCACTCAGCGCAAGTGGCAATAACATCACTGCTGACAAGGGGTTGCCTATGACTGCTATCATCGGGCGTAATGAATACGATGGCTCAGGGGCGCAGAATTTCAATACATTGTATACCAATCAGGACGTTGCCGGAGGCACGGCTCTCAATGCCACGCTGGTGCGCCGTGTGGCTCGTATCGACATCAAGAACCCTGTGGGTACAGGCTTCACGGTGAAAAAGGTAACACTCTCGGGAGCGAAGAACTCTACGATGTTCGGCAATGTGCCGCAGGCAACCACCTCCGGGGACTACGATATTGTAGCTTTGGCGGCGGCAGACGTGGTGAACGCGGAACTGATTCCTGCCGCACTGTATGCTTTGCCGATAGCGGCGGAGACTGCTAATGGTTATATCCCAAGTGTCAAAATTACAGGCAGCATAGGCGGTAGCGGTGATATCGAGGTGGAAGCCCAGTTCGGTAGCAGCATGACCGGTACTTTCAAAGGTATGGATGTCAATACCCGCTACATTGTCAACCTCAACAACAGTGCCGGTAATGTCACTGCCGACATCACCATTGCCGAATGGAACTACGGAGAATCTGTAGAAACGGAGGACGTGATGGGGAAATTGAATGCGAATGCCCAGTTGACAGCGGAAACTGCTAATGCGACTTTGGATGCCGGTGCAAAGACGCTGACCATCAAGTATCCTGCTTCAAGTTTCTCAGCAGTGAAGATCGCCGCTATCGAAGGCACGAACAATAGCGATATCAATCCGATCGGTATCGTATTGCCGGAAGATTGTGATTGGCTGGAAGTTGGGTTAGAGAGTGCCGGATCTTCGGGAATGAGCAATATCTCTTACAACCTGAAAGTCACGAAAGCGAACAATACCGGACGTCCGCGTACGGCAAAACTGTCCCTCGTGACGTACAATACTACTGATAGCAAGCAGAAAGTTGATGAATATATCGTTTACCAGGATTATCTGGACATTACGAAGTATACGGAAGAATTCACTGGCTTTGGTCCGCTGATGGCAAACATGTTTTTAAAGCAGGGTGAGGACGTTTACAAATGTTCGCCTTTTGGTCTGGACGTAGCGTTCGTGTTTGGATTGGAACAAGGGGGAGTCCTGACAGCAGTGGATGTGGTGATTCCTGAAGATTGCGACTGGATACAGAAATCTAATATTCTATTAGGCTCCCAAAGCATACATGCCCTTTCCATGACCGATAATATCGGTAAAGAAGAGCGCCGTGCCACGCTGACGCTGAGACGCTGGAATGCGTCCGCCAACATGGGCAGCGGAGCAATGGAGACCAAGGACATGACCATTATCCAGAGTGGCACGGTAGACAAGGCGACGCTTTGCCAAAGCGCCGAGATACAACTGAATGCCGATCTGGCAGCGGCTGGCTGCATCAAGATGGATGGAAACACGATTATTATAGCGGGAGAGATTCCTGATAATCTTGGGCTTTCTGAAGAGCAAAAAAAATATATGTTTACCATCAGCGGCACTCCTTCTACCGATAAAAATGAGATACGTCCGGTGCTTGTCTCATTTGGAGAGGCAGATAACCGATGGGTAGAGTCGGAAGGAAAAGTCAGTATGGTAACAGCTAACGGTTCGTATGATGTAAAGGCACGTTTCCCTCAGAATTTCGGAAATGCCCGCGAAATGAACTTTACCGTGACTACGTATGCCAATGGGGCACCGGTGGTGAAAACTTACCGTCTGATCCAGAAAGCATCGGGTACTGTCCATGTGAATTAATGGTATTCATGCAGACCGATAATTGACTTCCCTGTCGGGAGACACGGACAGTATTTGTTTTGTTTGTATAATTCCTCCGGACAAGTGAGTCCGGAGGAATTACTTTTTAGGGATTTTTTTTTTGATTACCAAGTATTTATCGCACTGCCTCTCCGGCTTACCCTTCGTGATGCACCACCGTCTCTTTGATGAAATAGACGCAAACGGCTCCCACGATCAGCAGTACGCCCGCCAATACCAGCATGTTCACCTGATGTCCGCCGACAAGGTGGAGGATGCCTCCGCCGACGAGTGCCGCTACAATTTGCGGAACGCAGATTGTCCCGTTAAACAATCCCAGGTAAGCACCCATGTTCTTGCCCGAAACAGAATTGGTCAGGATGGTGAACGGCAGGGCGAGCATGGCTGCCCAGGCGCAGCCGATCAGCAGGTAGGAGATGAACAGCAGGTATTCGTTGTGGAAGAAGAGGGTGGATATAAATCCGGCGCCACCCAGCACGAGGCTCAGTGCGTAGGCCTGCTTGCGTGCCTTGAACAGGGGGAGCACCACTGCCCAGATGACCGAGCCGATGGCCTGTACGGCAAACAGCACGCCTACCCAGTTGCCCGCTTCCTGATAGCCTGCGCTCTGCACGTCGGTGGTGCCCCATACGGTGGCTGCGATGGCACCGTTGGTATACGTCCACATGTACATGAAGGCCGCCCAGCAGAAGAACTGTACCAGGCCTACCGTCCAGAATACTTTCGGGGCATGCTTCAGCAGAGAGATGAAGTCGGTTTTCTCTTTCTTTTCGTCGGCTGTGATACCGTGGAATTCTTCAAACTCTTTCGGGGGCATCTCTTTCACTTTTACCGTGGTGTAGATGACGCACAGGATCAGGATGGCGGCACCGATGTAGAACGAGTAAATCACCGAATCGGGTACCGTCCCCTTGCCCGCCGTATTGCTGATGCCGATAAACGTGAAGATGAACGGGAACAGATAACCTACCAGGCTGCCGGCATTGCATAGGAAGCTCTGGATGGAGTAGGCCAGTCCCTTCTGTTTCTCGTTTACCATGTCGCCCACCAGCATTTTGAAAGGCTGCATGGCCATGTTGATCGAAGTATCGAGGAACATCAGCGACACCAGTCCGAAGGTCATCGCCGTGCCCACTGCCATGCCGAAACTGCCTGCATTGGGCAGCAGGCACATCACGAGCACCGCGATCAGCGAACCTACAAAAAGGTAAGGGATGCGCCGCCCGAAGCGTGTCCAGGTTTTGTCGCTTGCCGAACCGATGATGGGCTGTACGATGATTCCCGCTAACGGAGGGAGTATCCAGAAATAGCTCAGACTGTGCGGATCGGCGCCTAATGTAGCAAATATGCGGCTGATGTTGGCGCTTTGCAGTGCGTATGCAATCTGTACGCCGAAAAAACCAAAGCTGATGTTCCACAGCTTCCAAAAACTTAAGTCAGGTTTTACTTTCATGATATTTATGATAAATGATTTCGTTAGAAATGGATTCACCACGGAGGACACAGAGGGCACAGAGAAGATTTTCTCTTAAAATAATCCGACAAACAAGAGATTAAAACTCTGCATCCTCTGTGTCCTCCGTGTCCTCTGTGGTGAACCCGGTTTATTTCGTTGTTCCTCGTACCACCAGGTTGGTCCGCACGATTTTGTTGCTGCTTTTTCCTTCATCGTTTCCCTCCAGTTTTTCTATCAGCAGCCTGATGGCACTTTTGCCTACCTCCTCGCCGTGCTGCTCTACCGTGGTCAGTTTCGGGTCTGTGCTTTGGGCAATGGCTCCGTCTGTGAACCCGCAGATGGACACTTCGTCCGGCACTTTCCGTCCCACCAGTTTGCAGGAATAGAGGATGCCCGATGCCGTTTCGTCGTTGATGGCAAAGAAACCGTCCGGACGGTCGGGGCCTTCCAGCAGGGCGGGAGTAATGGCAATTGCTTTCTCGCGGGTATCACACAGCTTGATCATGCTCTGGTCTACCGGAATCTGGTACTTCTTCATGGCATCCAGATAACCGTTCCGCCGGTTCTTGGAGATTTCGAGGTGAGGGGCGGCGCTGTAAAAAAAGATGCGTTTGCATCCGGTCTGTATCATATACTCCACCGCCGCAAACGAGCCCGCGTAATCGTCCACCACCACCCGTTCGGTATTGATTCCGGTACAGATACGGTCGTAAAACACGATGGGGATATTATTGTCCAGCAACTCCTGGTAATGGTCGTATTGGGAGGTATCTTTGGCCAGGGAAGTGATGACCCCGCAAACCCGTGCCGCGAGAAAAGAGTGGACGATTTTCACTTCCCGTTCATACTCTTCGTTGCTCTGTGCCACCAGGATGTTGTATCCGGCTTTTGCCGCCGTCTCCTCGATGCCGCTCAGCACACACGAAAAAAAGTGGTGCACGAGTTGTGGAATGATGACCCCGATGGTGTTGGAACGGCTCGTGCGCAGGTTTAGTGCCAATACATTAGGCTTATAATTATGTTCGCGCGCGTACTTATGTATAGCGTCCCTTGTTTCCTGGCTGATGTCGGGATTGTCCTTCAAGGCCCTCGATACGGTGGAGGGGGAGACTCCCAGTTCGCGGGCGATGTCTTTGATCGTGATTTGCGGTTTATTCATGGTTGATTGGTTTTATTCACCACAGATTACACAGATTTTCACAGATAAATGATTTATTTCATTGAGAATTAGATTCAAAGAATCTGCGTTAATCTGTGTAATCTGTGGTGAACTCGATTCGTTTTTCACCCAAAGGTAAATGATTTTATATAAAAACAAAACCAATATATTTACGGATTTGTTTAATATGATACAAAAATAGTGTAAAGGAGGCTAAAAAGTTCGGTGACAATGTGCTATAACCCCGCTTTTACGGTGCAATCGTTTGCGTAGTTGCGGGAGCGGATTTGTCGGACATTAAATAAGTGGCTGTCGCTTAATATACTATTTTTGCTACGTAATCAAGAACGGGAATGGAGTCGTTCATTCTCTATGTAAAGTTTAGAAATCATATTAATATTTATATTGTTAACTTTAATTTTTAAATGCATGAAGCAAGTTAATCTTAGAATCTGTCGTATGATTCTGCCCCTGTTGTTTGGGCTATTCTTGTCATTGAGCGCTTATGCACAGCAAGTCTCTGTCAAGGGACATGTGAAAGATTCAACGGGTGAACCCGTAATCGGCGCGAATGTGGTTGTGAAGGATAATTCTTCTATCGGTACGATTACCGATCTGAACGGAAACTTTGTTCTGAGTGTTCCTCAAAATTCAACTCTTGTAATTTCTTTCATCGGTTATAAGCCGGTTGAAATGAAAGCCGCTCCCAGCGTGACGGTAACTCTCCATGAAGATGCGGTGATGCTTCAGGAAGCGGTGGTGATTGGTTATGGTACCGTGAAGAAAAATGACGTAACCGGTTCGGTGATGGCAATCGATGCGGATAAGATGGTAAAAGGTATGGCTACCTCGGCTTCCGACCTTTTGGTGGGTAAGGCTGCCGGTGTCAGTGTGATTACCGATGGTGGAGCCCCGGGGGCCGGAGCTACGATCCGTGTGCGTGGAGGTTCATCCATGTCGGCCAGCAACGATCCGTTGATCGTTATTGACGGAGTGCCTGTCGATAACACCGAGATCAAGGGTATGGGCAACCCGCTCTCTACAGTTCATCCCAATGACATCGAGACGTTTACGATTCTGAAAGATGCCTCTGCTACTGCTATCTACGGTTCGCGTGCTTCCAATGGTGTCATTATCATTACCACTAAGAAAGGGCAATCGGGACGTGTGAAGGTAGACTACAGTGGTACGTTCTCTATCAGTACGAAATCGAATACGGTTGATGTGATGAAGGCGGAAGATTTTCGTAATTTTGTAATCGAGAAGTTTGGCGAAAACAGCCTTCAGGCCAATGCGCTGGGTAAAACCTCTACCGACTGGCAAGATGAAATCTTCCGTACGGCTTTCAGTACCGATCATAATGTAAGTGTATCCGGAGCAGTTCCGCATATGCCTTATCGTGTGTCCGTGGCGTATACAAACGAAAACGGTATCCTGAAGACTTCGAATATGCAACGTCTGACAGGTGCCATCAACTTGAACCCCAACTTTTTCGACAAGAAGCTCAACATCCAGCTCAATGTGAAGGGGGTATACAATAAGAACCGTTTTGCCGACCGTGCAGCTATCGGTCTGGCTACCCAGTATGATCCCACACAGCCTGTCTATATGGAAGGCAATCCTTATGGAAACGGATACTTTATGTATATGAAGCAGGAGGGAGACAAGACTTCTCCGATTGATATCGGCCTGGCCAATCCGGTTGCCATGCTTGAAGAGAAAGATGATAAATCGACTGTTTACCGCAGCATCGGCAATGCGCAGATCGATTATAAATTCCACTTCCTGCCTGAACTTCGCGCTAACCTGAACTTAGGTTATGATGTATCGAAAAGTAAAGGTGACGTGATTATAGCCGATAATTCACCTTTGACTTACTGTACGGGTAATTTCAAAAACGGCTTTGGTGAAAACAGCCATTATACTCAGCTGAAACGCAACACTTTGCTTGATTTCTACCTCAACTATGCCAATACGTTCGGAGTTAATTACATTGATGTCATGGCAGGTTACTCCTGGCAGCATTTCTATAATTCGACTACCAACTCCTATCCTTACTCGGCTGCCTATGCAGAGAAGACGGGAGAAGAATTCTATAAAAAAGGAGATGACTATGCGAGCGAAAGCTATCTGGTTTCTTTCTTCGGACGTCTCAACTATACTTTGTTGAACCGTTATCTGGTGACATTTACCCTGCGTAACGACGGCTCCTCACGTTTCAGTCCGGACAATCGTTGGGGACTGTTCCCATCGGTAGCACTGGCATGGAAGCTGAACGAAGAGTCATTCCTGAAGAATGTGAACGCTATTTCGGATCTGAAATTACGTTTGGGATATGGTGTGACCGGACAGCAGAATCTGGGCAATGGAGACTATCCTTATATGGCCCGATACATGTATTCCAAGGCAGGTGCCAACTATTATTTTGGTGATACCGAATACTCACTGATTGCTCCGCAACCTTATGACCAGAACCTGAAGTGGGAAGAAACCACAACCTGGAACGTAGGTATCGATTACGGTTTCCTGAATGGACGCATCACGGGTACAATCGACTATTACTTCCGTAAAACGAAGGACTTGCTGAACACCGTTACGGCTCCTGCCGGAACTAACTTCAGCAATCAGTTGCTGACTAATGTAGGTACATTGGAGAACAAGGGTTTTGAGTTCAGCATCAATGCCCATGCTGTTTCAACACAGGACTGGAACTGGAATATCGGCTATAACATCTCTTATAATAAGAATAAGATCACCAAGATGACTTTCAACGACGATCCGAACTATGCCGGTGTCATCCATGGCGGCATCGATGGCGGTACAGGATACAATGCCCTGATCCATCGGGTAGGTGAGGCGTTCAATTCCTTCTATGTGTTCGAGCAGATTTATGGTCCTGACGGTAAACCTATCGAAGGTGCTTATGTAGATCAGAATGGAGATAACCAGATTAACGACGCCGACTTGATCTGCTTCAAAAAAGCTGCTCCTGATGTGTTCATGGGACTGACCTCACAACTTTCTTATAAGAACTGGGATTTTTCATTTGCTTTGCGCGGTAGCTTCGGTAACTATGTTTACAATAATGTGCAGTCCAACCGTGAGGCATACGAAGGCGCCAATATGTATGACCAGACCGGATTCCTGAAAAATCGTCTGACCTCTGCCCGCAGCACTGATTTCAAGAACGCTCAATACCGTTCGAGCTATTACGTTCAGAATGCTTCGTTCGTGCGTATGGACAACATCTCTTTAGGGTATACGTTCAACAAGCTCTTCAATGATAAACAGAGTGCACGCGTATATGCTACGGTACAGAATCCGTTTGTCATCACTAAGTACAAGGGACTGGATCCGGAAATCAGTGGTGAAGGAATCGATAACAACATCTATCCTCGCCCCCGTGTATTCATGATCGGCCTTAATCTCAATTTTTAAATCTGTAAAACATGAAAACAATAAAATTTAAATATCTTCTTCCCTGTGCATTGCTGGGAATGATGTTAGGAGTAGCGTCTTGTGTGAACGACCTCGATACGGTTCCACTGGACAAAGACGAATTGGTTTCCGATGTTGTTTTCGGGAACGAGCCTTTAGCCTATGAACAGAGCCTCGCTAAGATTTATGCGGGTATGGCCATCGGTGGTAACAGCGGAGGTGACTCCGATCAGGATGTGGTAGGTATCGACGGCGGTAGCCAGGCTTCCTTCCTCCGTGTATTGTGGAATATGCAGGATTTGCCTTCGGACATTGCACACTGTGCATGGAATGACCCCGGTATCCCTGAGTTCAACCATATCTCCTGGGGTGCATCCAGTCCGTGGATCAAGGGTTCATATTACCGCCTGTTCTATCAGATCAACGTAGCCAACGCCTATCTGCGCGAAACGACCGAAGATAAACTGGATGCCCGCGGTTGTGACGCTTCACTGAAAGCCTCGATTAAGACATGGCGTGCCGAAGCCCGTTTTCTGCGTGCATTGAGCTATGAATATGCGCTCGACTTGTATCGCAATGTACCGTTTGTAGACGAAAACAGCCCGATCGGAAGCATTCCGCCGAAGCAGATCATGGCTGCCGACCTGTTCAACTGGATTGAGAAAGAGCTGACTGAGTGTGTGGAAGATATGTCGGAACCGACAGTGGGATACAGCCAGGACTACGGGCATGCCAACAAAGCTGCCGCGTGGGCACTCTTGTCACGCCTGTACCTTAATGCGGAGACTTACGTTGGCCAGAACAAATATACCGAATGTATCACGTATGCTAAGAAAGTGATCGAAACGGGTTATCAGTTGGAACCTGTTTATGTGGATATGTTCAAGGCAGACAATCACTTGTCTAACGAAATGATCTTCCCTGTACGCTATGAAGGCGACCAGACGATGACCTGGGGTGGTATGACCGCCTTCCTTTGCTGGGGGGCTACGGCGACTCAGGAAGAAGTCAATGCCAAAGGAGCATGGCAGGGGGTAAGGGCAAAATCGTCACTCTACAATCTGTTCCTCAAAGAGAGTGGCAGTGATGCGGATACCCGTAAGGCAATGCTTCGTACCGATTTGACAACCAGTCTTGAAATTATTGACGAAAATACATTCCAGAATAACGGTATTCCCGTTACCAAATACTTCAATGTAAATAAGGATGGAACGCTGCCTCCTTCAAAGGAAGCTTACGTAGACTTCCCGCTTTTCCGTCTGGGTGAAATCTACCTGACGTATGCCGAAGCTGTGCTCAGAGGCGGTCAGGGTGGCGACAGAGCTACTGCTCTCCGTTATGTGAACGATCTGCGTAAGAGAGCATACAGTGATAAAACGCTGGCTCCTATCTCCGATTCCGATTTGACATTGAACTTCATCATTGACGAGCGGGGACGTGAATTCTTTTTCGAAGGACAACGCCGTACGGACCTGGTACGTTTCGGACTGTTTACTACTGCCGGTTATGTATGGCCCTGGAAGGGCGGTGCTGCTAAAGGTAAGGCTGTAGAGAACTTCTACAACGTGTTCCCGATTCCGTCAGACGATATCGGTTCTAACACCAATCTTAAGCAGAATGAAGGATACTAAAATCGAATGACCATTAAAAACAACGAATAAGATTATGAAAAAAATATATTTCTATACACTGTTGTTAGGGCTCCTGGCTTTTACGGCTTGCGAAGACGAGAAGTCGCCCGTCATGGAGTTGCAGAAAGCCTCTGCTTTTGAGCCTTTCTCTCAAAGCGACTTTACTTTCAACGATGAAAATGCTGCGGCTGAGTTTCCCGAGATCAAGTGGACGGCAGCAGACTATGGAGTGAAGGCTGTGGTGAATTATGACGTTACACTGACGAATGATGCGAATGCGAAAACTGTCTTATTGGGTGAAACCGGAACTACCAGCCTGAAGTTTACCAATGGACAGATGAACACTATGATGGCTAAGGTGGGGGCTTATCCGGGACAGACTTATAACTTTACGATTACGCTGACTTCTAAAGCGTATGACATGACTGCTGATCCGGCTTCGAACTCGATTACTTTCAAGGCTACTCCTTTTGATCCGAATGCGGTTGACTGGAAATTTGCTTATGTAGCCGTGGGTTATCCCGACTGGGACTATATGAATGCTTACCTCCTGGGCGACCCGGATGGCGACGGGGTATATCAGGGATATGCCAACTTTGACGCGGACGGCGCTTCGTATGCCATTGTGGACGGAAGTGATCTTACCAAGGTTCTGGCAAAGGACCTGACGGTTGCGAAAAAAGGATTTTACGGAATCAAAGTAGATGCCGAAGGTAAGGTAGAACAGACCGAACCCCTTGTATGGGGAGTGGTGGGAGACGCTACTTCCGGTGGTTGGGATAAGGACACGCAAATGGACTATGACGCCACCACCCGCTTATGGACGGTTACTACTTCATTGCTTGACAAAGAGTTTAAATTCAGGTCGAACAATAACTGGGATTCCGATAACTACGGAGCGGTATCCGGTAAGGAGTCCGAACTTGAAGGCGAACTGGTGGCAGGGCCTACTAACTTCAAGGTGCTGAAAGCCAGCCCGTACGTGATTACCCTGAATCTGACAAATGCCGGTAAATATTCTTATAGCATGGTAGAAACTACCATTGAATTGTCGAGTGCGGAAATGGCATTACCGGGGAGCTATCAGGGATGGGACGCTACTAAAGATGATTGTTACAAAGTGCAATCTGCTGCCCGCGACTTTATCTATACCGGAACATTTTATTTTGATGCCGATACCAAATTTAAATTCTGGGATGCCGGGGTATGGATCGGTATGATGGGCCCTATCAGTTGGGATGAAGCTAAGAACATAGGGACATTTGTTCTGATGCCCAGCGACGGCGATAATATCAAGATTGAAACAGCCGGATACTATCGGGTAGGTGCCGATATGAAGAAGCTGACAGCCTCGTTGACCAAGACCGGTTGGGAGATAATTGGTGATGCCACACCCGGTGGATGGGACAAAGGAACTGTGATGAATTATGATCCGGCAACTAAACTCTGGTCGGTGGACGTCACTCTGGTAGCCGGTGAGATGAAATTCAGATGGGACGGTGCTTGGACTGTCAATCTGGGTGGCAGCCTGGGGGCATTGACTCAGGATGGTGCTAATATGAAAGTGACAGCCGGAGCCTATACCATTGTATTGAATCCGGATGCTAAAACGGCGACCATGACTAAAAAATAATCCTGTATTTCTCTATCTGGAAGAGAAATGCCAGGAAGATACTTCGGATGTCAACCTGCATAAGGTTGGCATCCTTTTTTATATACAATAATACCTTTTAATCTATGAAATATTTAACTTTTCCGTTTCTGCTCCTCCTGCTTCCGCTGATTGGTTTTGGTTGCTCGTCGGAAGAGAAAGAAACCGATTCTCTGATTCTTTCTTCTGATAGTGAGATTTTTTTTGAGCAAGGCATTGATTTTGCCGCTACTTCGGGAACCCGGAATCTATCGTTCTCGTCAGGACGTCCATGGCGGATCTCGCTGACCACCGATACGGATACACGCAGAGCGACAGACTGGTGTATGGTGTCTCCATCTTCGGGAACAGCGGGCGATGCTTCTGTAACTATCAGTATACAGGAAAATGCTGATTATGACAGCCGTAGCGTCAAGCTGACCCTGGTGGCGGGAGGAATTGAAAAAAGTTTTACCGTTTCACAAAAGCAGAAAGATGCACTGACACTGACAGCTTCCCGTTTCGAAGTGGGCAAGGAAGGAGGAACTGTGCAGGTGGAAGTAAAAGCCAATATAACATTTGAGGTCGAAATTCCGGAAGTGGATCGTAGTTGGATTTCGCAGGCCAATACCCGCGGACTGGTGGCTACCAACTTGGCTTTTACGGTGGCTCCCAATGAGGGAGTGGCCGGGCGTGAAGGAGAGATTGTCATCAGGAGCGGCAGCCTTTCGGAAAAAATCCGGATCACGCAGGAGGGAAGTTGTGACGACGGACTGAGTTTCCGACCTGAGACTCCAGATGCTGACAGGCAATTGACGCTATATTTTAAAGCGACGAAAACTTCCCCGCTCTATGGTTATGCGGGTGATGTGTATGTACATACGGGAGTGGTGTCAGAAGGGACCTGGATGTATGTGCCTGCGGAGTGGAATACTAATGTGGATAAATGTAAAATGGTCCGGGTGGCAGATAATATCTGGAGTATTACCCTGGCACCTTCGATCCGTCAATGGTTTGGTTCGAACGAAACACCGGTTCGGCAATTGGGTGTCGTGATTCGCAGTGCCGACGGGAGCAAGAAAGGAACGGACGGAGACTCGTTTGTCTCTGTTACCGATCATCTGTATAAACCCTTTGAACCCGCGGCTGTCAGATATGCTTCTATGCCTGGCGGTCTGCAGGAAGGAATCAATCTGATAGATGCATCCACCGTCACGTTGGTGCTGTATGATAAAGACAAGAAAGGGGGACATAAGGATTTTGCCCATGTCGTGGGTGATTTTAATGACTGGAAGTTGAGTAATGAAAGCAACAGCCAAATGAACCGGGATGATGCTGCGGGCTGCTGGTGGATTACACTGACCGGACTTCAGCCTACCCGTGAATATGCTTTTCAGTATTATGTCGGTACAAGGGCCGGGGAGATTCTTCGTCTGGCTGATGCTTATAGCCGTAAGATACTCGATCCGGATAACGATAAATACATTCCCTCTTCTACCTACCCCGATGCGAAAGAGTATCCCAAGGGTGCTGTCGGCATTGCCTCTGTATTCAAAATACAAAGGGATTCTTATGAATGGAAGGTTAAAAACTTCCGGATACCCGATAAAAATAATCTGATGATCTATGAACTGTTGTTGCGTGATTTCACTGCCACAGGCGATCTGAACGGTGCTATGGAGAAGATAGGATATCTGAAAAGTTTAGGTTTCAATGCTGTTGAGTTGATGCCGGTGCAGGAGTTCGATGGCAATGACAGCTGGGGATACAATCCTTGTTTCTATTTTGCTTTGGACAAGGCTTACGGTACCGATCATATGTATAAGGCTTTTATCGATAAATGCCACGAAGCGGGTATGGCTGTTCTTTTTGATGTTGTCTACAACCATGCCAGTGGTTCGCATCCTTTTGCCCGTTTGT
>OOAO01001212.1_pt1 | contig 23077 bp, 48 predicted proteins | sample 1671821 | NCBI WGS metagenome assembly OOAO01 (sample SAMN06348196, study PRJEB24527) | human gut metagenome | biome: human gut; feature: ankylosing spondylitis patient; material: feces | host: Homo sapiens | place: China | collected 2015-10 | reverse complement strand
AAAAAGGTGTTGACATCGTAAAATATTAGTATAATACTAATAAAATAATAACAAAGGGGGTTAACAAAATGAATAGTGATTTATTAAGGGGCGAAATGAGCGAATTAAATAACGGTTTGGCCGAAGAAGTTTACAGCCGTCAGCTTTCAATTTTGCAATCAAGCGCCAAAATTGTGTTTAAAAATTGGTTCGGCGTCGATGTAGAGGATTACGGGAGGGGTGACCAAGCCGACGCCTTAGAGACCGCAAAAGAAGAATTGATTGAAGATTTAAGGGCGGTTTTTCAAGATAAGAAAAACAGATTTTTAATTGAATGTGAAAGGATAATAAATGAAGTTAGATGAATACCATAAAATGCTGCGAGAACGTGCCAAAAGATACCGTGAGGCTCAAAAAAAGAGCGGACGCAAGCAAAGGCAATTTTTTTTAACCGAAGCTGAATTTGCTTATTTGAAGGAAATTTTAAAAAAAATAAGAGATGAGGAGGGAAGCGGTAAATGTCATATTTAGAAGAACTGCTGCCCGCGTTCCGAAACGGGGTTAAAATTAGAAGACGTATTTGGGATGATAAAGAATTATTCGTAAAAATAAATGAAGCTGGCGAACCTGTTTTAAATAACGGTAATAAGTTTGAATTTTGTAGAAATATTAATTGTTCTGATTGGGAACTCTACCAAGAGAATATCGATTGGGACTATATCGTCAAAAGTAAATGCCTTTGCTGGTTTTGGGACGGAGACGGCAGCCAAACGATTAACAAACTGCAGTGCATCGGTGAAGGTGAATTTTATGACGATTGCAGCAGAACGTGGGAATATTGCCGCCCTGTCCGCAAAGATGAAGTAACCTTTTATGAGGATGTTAAGAAATGAGCAAAGAGACGCCGGAAATCGGAGATGTTTGGAAACTCGCTAACGATATTTATTATATTGTGCTATGTTATAACAAATATAGTGTTATAGCTTTAAGAAGCGATGAATTAAGCGTTTATAGACTATTGCCGTGTCAACTCGGAGAATATATAGGCAAATCAAAAGCTAAATTATCAGACTTATTCGAGGTGAAAGATGATTAAATTTGTTGCTGAATGGTTAATAGATTGGATTGTTGTTATGTTTATAATCGTTGTCGGTTTGTTCATTGTTGGTATAGGTTTTGTCTTTTATCCATTTAAAAAAATTAGATATTTTTGTGGAGAAAAAGCCACGCATTTAATGAACACGGCGGATTATTTTTTAGAAAGGGAATAAATGACAAAATACAGGGTTACTTTTGAAATTGATGAAGAGATTGAGGCCGACAATCGCGATGATGCAATAGGCGCAGCAATTAGCAACATCATAGGCGGCGGCGCATGGTTCGAAAATGAACTTACTGAATATATCCGAGGTTATGCTCGCGTTGAGGAGAAGGAAGAAGATGAGTGAAAAAAATAGATTTAAATTTAGAGTTTGGGATAACAACTTTAAAAAATATCGTAACGGCTTAGCGATTCAGAACAGTCATGTTTGCACATATGATGATAACGCATGTATTCTTGAGCAATGCACCGGACTAAAGGACAAAAATGGAAAGCTAATTTATGAGGGAGATATTGTTAAAGAATGGTTTGGCGAAACCGGAACATATCAGGTCATCTATGAAAATAGCACTGCATCATTTATTTTTTCAAACCTCGACGATGAAGACTATGATTATGATTTAAGATACAATCCAGATTTGTTCCCCAATCAAGACTTAGAAGTTATCGGCAACATCCATGAAGATGAGGAGTTACTGCAATGCGAAAAGAATTCCTAACAATGATGACATTCTACATTGCTGGACTTGTATTCGTTAACTACAAGGAGCCGCTTAGTCAAATAACATGTTATATTGTTGGGTGGCTCTCCTATTCGTTTTATTTAATATTTTGGGAGGTTATAAGAAAAAATGAGTAAAGAATTAACAGATGCTTGGAAGGCCGGAAAGCTTAAAGACGGTTGGTATTTTTGCAAAGTTTTAATTGACAACAAAAATCATGTCTGCCCGGTTTTCGTTTCGAAAAATGAAAACGACTTTGAAATTGGAGAAGTACTCGCAGCTTGTAATTACGACCATTTTGTTGACCTCACCGAAAAGGTTAAAGAGCTTAAGCGCGACATTAAGGTGCTGACTAACAATTATAAACTGCTGGAGAAGCAGCAGGCGGAAAATCTTGCCAACGGACAAGCTTTAGTCGATGAGTTCGGCGATTTTGAAACTTTGTATGAAGAATTACAAAATTTGCGTTCTATACTTAAAGAATGCAAAAATATTGTGGCGCATGACTGCTGGCAAGAGGCACAATTCCCAGACGGCCAAATTGCGAGAAGGAAAGATATTTTAAAACGCTTAGAAAAAGCGTTAAATGAATTTAATTAATATTATTATGTTCTTTTTTTAATTAAAAAATGAGGTTTGAAATGAATATTGATTTTTTTAAAGAATTTCGTAAAAACTTAAATATGAAGCAAAAGGAATTTGCGGCCTTATTAGGCGTTAGCGAAGATTATGTCTCTAAAATTGAACGGGGACAACGCAAAATTTCCGATGAAATTGAAAAAAAAATTAACAAAATAATTGAAGACGGAGAAAAGCCAAAGGCCGCAACATTAGAAGATGTGTGCAAAGAAGCAGATGAGGCCAATAAAAAAGGCTTTTCGGAAGAGTTACGTTATTACGGCCAAATGTATTTAGACCGGCAAAATACTATTGAACTTGCTAAAAAGTCGCAAAAGTCAATTATTGAAATGGCAAAAAATAAAGGCATCACAAAAGAGATGATTATAAGTTATTGCTCGGTTATCCAGTTAGAGGATTTCAACAAAAACGTGCTTTTTGCAGCCGTAGACAGCGAAGGAGAATATTTCTTTGAGGAATGACAAAAAGAGGTGCTATGTTCGCGTCTATAGTGGCATCGGGCACGAAGTTTTAGAATTTGGCAATTATGAAGGCGATTGTTTCAAGATTGCCGTAGATTTAAAAGATTTAGCGGTTTTAGCTGAGGAAATAACAAAGTATATTGAAGAAAGGCAAAAAGGCAATGAAAAATTTGAGAACTTTAAGCAATGAACAATTAAACGTTTTACGGTTGATTAACGAAGCTCTAGGCATGATTATGAGCGAGGAAGACGATAGCAAAATTGTTAAACACTTATCAACGATTAACTCTCTCGTGAATGCCAACAATCGAACGCCTATATTTGCCGTCCTGTCTCTAGGGCTAATGTCATTAAACCCGCCGGCAGATAATAAATAAATGAAGAGGGGGAGATAGTAAAGGCTCCCCCTCTTTTATTGACAATAGGAAATTTAAAAGTTAAACTTGTTAAAGTTTTAATAAGTACTTTAACGGCATATGCTAAAAGATTGAAAATGCAGAAAAGAACAGAAGAAAAGTTAAACAAGGTTAAACTTTTAATCGACCGCGGAATAACCGACCAGCGGACAATTTCAAACATGTTAAACATTTCACTGCCAACAGTTAACAAGTTATGTCAATATATTACGAAAGGTATAGAAAAGCGTGTTAAAGAGACAGACGACCGCCGGAAAAGACGGGAGCGTCGAAAAAAAGAAGTTGCAATCATTCAGCTTGCGAAGAAGGAAGTTGAAGAAAAGCCTAGCGAAGTGCTTTTTGAAGATATGTTCAAAAATGCCGTTGTTGCTTTAACAGCAAGGCTTGACAGTATGGAAGATGAAACGCTTGTTAATTTAGTTTTAAAAGTCGCAGAAATGGTTAAAGGTGGCGGAGATTAGTCTAATTTTGTATAAAATGGCCGTTTTTACCGAGGAGACAAGGACAAAAAAGACAAAATGAGGTTTGATATGAATTTTAATTTTTCTTTTGGAAGGGTGGAGAAAAAAAATCTTTCGTTTGAAGAACTTTGCGAAGCAAGCGGATATTTTAAGCCTTTCCCTTTGCAAGTTAAAATGAAAGACTTTTTAATATACACAAAAGGAATTCACTTATTACTCGGGGCACGAAAATATGGAAAGACTGATTATGCCGTGATTATGGGATGCGCTGAGGCTCTTTTAAACAATAATGATTTGAAGATTTTATTAATAACTAAAGAAAAAGACCGCGGCCGTGACCTTGTTAAAGAAGTGCGGCAAGCATTAATTAAGCAAGGCGTTAAATTTCGCAATCGTTCGGAAAGCGTGTTACGGCTATCAGGAACAAAGGGAAAAGAGCCAAACCTTGATTGCCTTAGCGTAAGAAGCCGAGGATTTCGCGGCCGCCACCCCGATATTGTTATAATGGAAGACCCGATAACGCCGGATGATGATAGTGAGACGGAGCGAAGCCGCGTTAAAAAAATTTATGACGAAGTTATAAAGTTAACGCATAATGTCGGCATTGTTGGCCAGCCTGTGCATAAGCTGGATTTGTATCAGCAATTACGAAAAATAGTTAATACGATGGAAGTTAAACATGGCAGTATTCCAGAGCTTGACGCCGATATTGACGCCGAAAGAGCGGCCGGAGTAGATGAATTTTCAATACAAGCATCATATTTTCTTAACATAATGGACAGCTTAGAGATGCCCTTTTCGCTTGTTAAAGAAGTGGATTATTTCGCGCAAAAAACAATTTGCTGGATAGACCCTTCGCACAAAGGGCGAGATTATACCGCTGTTGTTTGCGGTGGCCGAAATTTGACTGATTTTGTTATGTGCGGTTTTTGTTTTAAAAAACCATGGTATGAATGCACACAAGAGCTTTTGTTAATCAATAAAATTTTAAACATAGAGCATACAGTTATTGAAACGAACGGGCTGGGCGATTTGCCAGTTATTGAACTTCGCAAGCAAGGGATGCCTTGTCTCGGATATACGACGACTTTAAATAAGCATACAAAAATACTTAATTCGGCCGCATTTACACCAGATTTAAAGTTGACGCGCTTAAAAAATGCTCCGGCCGAGCTTATAAAGGCGAATGATATTTTTATTGAACAAACAAAAAATTATGAATATAATAGCAAACATGATGATGCACCGGATAGCGTAGCGAGTTTAATATCTTATGTTAGGGGGTTATAGTGGGCGTATTCAGTTTTTGGGGCGATCGTAAGCAGACGGAAAATGATGTTATAAATTTGCCAGAAGTTTTTTGTTTAAAGCTTGGATTGGACGATTTTATTAAAGAGAAAGCGCTAAGCTTTTATGAGGCTCTTTTAACACAATGCTATTTGCGAAGTGAAAATTTTCCAGACGATAAAGCAACAACTCTTTGGAACCGCTATAATATGGTTGACCCTATATTGTCAAAAGGCGTCATTTCATTGCTCGCGACTGCGCTTGTTGAAAAGCGGACTATGGCAATCGCTTATGATAAAGCGACAAATGTAGCATATGAAGCTTTGGGGGAAAAATATACTAAAATTTATCAGGATTACGAAAAAAAATTAAAATCCGATGACGGGATTTTTGTTAATTTTGCATTGTATTACAAAACAGACTTGCTCCTTGTTTACCTTGCCTTGCTGTTTAATGCGTTGAAAGCATCCGGCGTACAGTTAGGACTTGCGCAAGCCTTAAAATTTAAAGCTGCTGAATTACGCACAACGCAGGCCAATAATTCATCGGCCGAATGGAAGACGCAAGGCAACGCGATTGTGTCCGCCTTAAAAGAGGGGCGCCCGGTTCTCATTGATAAAGAAGATGATATTGAATTAACAAAGCTTGACATTGACCCGGTTAAGAATGCAATTGAATTTTATGCCCAGCTTATCGCTGGAGAATTTAATTTAACGACCAGCTTCGTAACGGGAATTCTCACAAACGGCATGAACTCAACCGGGGAAGCCGAACTTGAATTTAACGAAAACGGGATAAAAACCTTTTTCATGTCCATTTTCAAGCCAAATGTTGACGAATTGTTGAAGATTAATATTAATTTCAAAACGGACAATTATCGCCAAACCGCCGAACTAGTTAAAGCAATCCCTTATCTTGAAAGTTCGGAAGTCGTAACAAATGAACAACTAGAAAAGTTTGTAAAGTATGCCCTTGGCGAAGAATAAAAGGCTTTGGCTGCCGGACGCTTATTTAAAAAAAGTCCTTCCGGAGGGATTTTTTAAAAGACGCGTTTTAAATAAAAATCTGTCAATTAATAAATTAATTTTTCGCGCCCTTGTGACCGCTGCAACCCTAGATGAAAGGGAATTAAAAGACAGTTACACCCGGGCAATAAAATTTTATCGGCAAAAAATAAAACGCCTCGAAGCGGAGGATGTCAAAAATCCTGAAAAAAAAGCTTTAAACAATGAAAAGCTTATTAAAGAGCGGATTAAGAATGTTGTTCTATATGATGAAGCGCAGCGCTTGAAGGAGGAGCATAAGGGAGAGTATTATATATGGCTTCCGTCCTCTTCAAAAGAACCTAGGCCAGAACATCAATTAAAATATGGAAAAGTGTTTAAATGCGGTGTTGGTGAATTTCCAAACGATGACTACGGGTGTAAGTGTGGCGCCTATTTTTTAGGTGACGACCCGTTAAACAATGACGTTTTAAGTGACAGTCAAAAAAAAGCACTTGAAAAAATGATAAAAAAAGATAAAAATACAAATGTCAACAATTTTTTTGATAAACTAGGAATTTAAAAATGAGCGAAGAAACAAAAGACAACGGCGCAGACAATAACAACAACACCGGCAACAATCCCGGTTCTGAAAAAGTGACTTATGTAACCTTAACGCAAGAGCAGTTTAACCAGTTGGTCGGCAAAAAAAACGATGATGATAACAACGGGACTTTGAGCGAAGCAAAAAGCGCTTTGAGGGACGAACAGAATAATCAGGAAAGCCGCGCCGAAATGGAACAAGCGATTAAATTTAATCTTGCGGCGGATGATTATATTAAGCAGAATAAGGAAATTTTGCCGGAAGAAGCTCAAAAAATTATTGAGGTTGTGAATGCTAAAAAATTTTCTTCGGAAATGGAAAAAGCCCAAGAAATTAAAAAAGCATTAATTCAATCGTTTATCCAGTTTGAGGAAAATGTTAAAAATTTGCCCGGAAGCATAAAAGCGCAAGTCGATTTATTTAACCAATTGACCGAACGGGAGAAATCCCGCAGAGCTGGCGACTTTTGGGGAATTGTGGAAGTCGGGATTGAGTGCAAAAAATTAGCACGAAAGGCCGAAATTCTGCAAAATAACGGAGGTTACGGCTCCGAAGGGAATAACGCTTTTGAAGAGCGTTTTTTAAAAATGTCAGAAACTTTTTTAAAGGAGAAAAAGTAAATGAAACTTTTAGCAACTCCCTATGAAAGGGGAAATGCGGACCAGATTGTTAGTCGCCCATTCCCGGCAAAAGTGGCGGAAGGTCTGGCCGTTTATGAAGACGCCGACGGTTGCCATTTGATGGCCGCGGGAAAAATTCCGTCGGGTATTGCAGCCCGGCAGGGTTTAGCAGCAGGCGAAAAACTCGCAAGCGGCCGTGAGATTTATGTACAATGTGCAGATGATGAGACTATTGCTAACGTAGGCGACCCGGTTTATGTCGTACCGGCTACCGGGTTGTTTTCGGCAAAATCAGCCGGAAACATTAAAATCAACGCAACCTTCCGCTTTACTGAAATTGTCAGGGCTAGAGCTGCCGACGGTACCGTATATGATGCATGTTGTATTGATATGCCGGCGCCTATGGAGGTGATTAACACCGCCCAGGGTACGGTTAACCTTGCAGACGTAACCGGAACGCTCGCAATCGCAAACGGCGGAACTGGAGCGACCGAAGCGGCACAAGCTCTTGAAAATTTGGGAGGTCAGCCTAAAGCTTAATAGCCGAAGGGTCAACTAGGGTTTAACTTTTTTGAAAAGGTAAAAAAATGGTCACTGATGTAATCAGCAGCATTCGGACGACGGAAGAGTATTTGCGTGCCGTCCAGCTTTCTTACTCGCCGGTAATTTTGGCGATTAGAAAAAAAATCAAGCATGACATGACAAATGACGTGCAGATTAACTTTAAACGTCTTGACATCGACAAGGACAACATCGTTGCCCAGAATTTGACGCCGGGACAGACTGAAATCGGCCACATTAAAGCGCATGAGACGGTTAAAACTTTCAAGAAGTATATTAAAGGGGCGAAAATCACGCAGTCCGTTTATAACTTCAATTTTAACCGCATCCCGGAACTCGTTTCTAAAGTAATTCGCGGTTACTCTATTATGTTCGACACCATGGGTCTTTATGGCGACAATGGAATGAACAACGGCGTTTTGCAGACGAACGACGAAAACGTTATTAACAACACGAGCATTGAAATTGACAATACCGCCGATATTATGGCGTTGGCCAATCAAATGGTGGATATTGTCTCGGGTATCAAATTGCAGGTAAGCGAATATACGGCATCCCGTGACGTCCTCGTTTACGTTTACGGTGCGCAGCTTGTTAGATTGCTTGACCGTGTGTTGTACAATGGTTCAACCATTCGAGAAACTCTTGAAAAAGAGTGGCCAGAAGCAACATTTGTTATTATTCCGAACATTGTTTTGCTCAACCAGAATAATAACGGCTTCGTTGTTTACTCGCAAGAACTTGTTACCCTGAATTATACCCGTTTGCCGATTATGTCCGAAAATGGATATAATCCAGAAGATAAATATTTTTGGGGCAACTTTGAAATGGGTTCAAACATGGTTGACGTTGAAGAATACGGCGCGGCAATCAGTCAGCCCCTAACGTTTAAAAGCGTTGCTGCTGCGGCAAATTCTTTGAAAAGAACAGCAAAGAGTAAATAAATGACTGAGAGCGAATTAATAGAACAAGCGGATGCAATCTTAACGGCAATTAACCAACCGTCACTAACTCCAACAGAACAAAGATTGCTTTGGTGCAAGCCGCATTCAAACGCGGTTGAGTTCTTTAATTCGCTCTCGTTCATTTTAAACAAAAGAGACGGCGCGGGTGATGCTGTCGAACGATTAAATTATTATGCCAAATTTAACGGGGTTGATGTTAATTTGATTAAAACAGTTCCTAACAATGTTTTTTTAGGGTCGCCTTTATGAGAAGAAGAAAAGTTGTTAAAGGAAAAGGTTTTGAAAAATATATAACCGGCCAAGTTGGTAAATATCAATTTCAGGCCGGACTTTTGCAGAATAAACCGCATTATGCGCCGCTTAAGACATTATTAGGTTATCAGAACGGCAAGCCGGTATTCCAAAAACATTGGTATTCATATGCTGGCAAAAAATTATTGCGTCAAGGAAACAAGCCAGACGGGACTTTATGGAAAATAGGTCAAAAAATGGATGATGCATTTATGTGGTTGAGAAAGCCGTTTACATTGGCTAAAAATGCGGATTTATTGGCGGTTATTAATTTTATTGTGGATAACTTGAACGGAAAAGGAAACCAACAGAGAATTTTAAACGCTATTCAAGCAGTTATCCGCAACCCAATTTTGCGGGGAGACTATGGCCGCAACTCTCAAAAGACGGCAAAAGAAAAAGGATTTAATCAGCTGCTTATGGCGACAGGACAGCTTTTTAAAAATATAAAAGTTAGGTTTTTAAGAAATGTACAAAAATAAGCTGACAGATGATTTAAGAGCAATTTTCGGCGTAAAGAAGATAATTTATGCCAGCGTTGACAGCGGCAAAGAACAAGGCGCTATTTACGCCGATATTGAAGAGGTAAAACAAAATGTACAATATGGACGGCAACGTTTTACTGTGCGGCTAAATCTTGGGATGTGGGGGACAAAAGAGGGTTACCCCAACGGATTTTTTAAAAATAGGTTGCGCGAAGCAATGAAAAAAGATAATTTAAAGGAAAGGTGCAGCCGGTTTTTAGTTTTGGGAAAAGAAGAAAATATAAAATTCCCTGATTATGAGGGTTATTTTAGCCAAACTTCAATCCCAATGTTTTACACAGTAAGCCTAGATTATGACCCGGCGAAAAAAACAAAAGGTGTTGAGGTTGTTTTAAATTTAATAAAAGGAGTTTTTAAAAAATGAATGATGTATTACTTGAATATGTTATGAAGGTAAACCGGTTTACGCCTATTCCGTCCCCCTCAACGCAGCGGCTTCATAATGTTTTAGCTGTCGTTAAACAAAAAACTGCTGAAACGCCCAAAACCATTATCAAGGTAACGAACGCGTCAGAGTTGGCCACTATCACCGACACAACCGCGCCGATGTCATTAATTGAAGGCGGTTTGACATCATTCTTTGCTTTGCCTATGGATGCGCTCACACTTGACAGCGCCGCAATTACCAATATGTCAGAATTTGACTATTTTACAATTTTAATTGACCCGGCCTTCGGTGATGAAGCACTTGCAGGCTTAACATTACCGACAGGGTTCGACGGCGTAGTCGGAATTTCAAGCAGTGATGACAGCTTGATTGAGGAATTTGTTAAGAAAGAAAACCATTGCGCTTTTTATCAGGCAGAGGAAACCGCCGGAAATAATATGTTTAAAGCTTTCGGCTCTCTTTTGGCCTACAAAAAAAATAAATGGACTAATCAACAATATATTGCTATGGATTACAGCGACAACGTTAATTCGCTGGATGCCGCAGATGATTTATTTGAAATTCGCGCAAGTTTTGTTTTAAGTTCCCCCGAATATGGTAACCGTTTGGCATTCTTTGTTTGCGGCGGAAATGCGGGAGCGGTAGCAATCGCCGCGCCTTATATTTATCAAGAATTGATTACAAAATTGCAGGGAAGCGCTTTAACTTGGCTGAATCTGAATGAACCAGACTACACAACGGCCGAAGCTGCGTTGTTGGAAAATCAGTTACAGAAGGTTATTGATAAGTACATCGAAAGCGGACAAATTTCGGCAGGAAGCATCGCAGTGACGGCCGACCAAGATAATTTTGTTATGTCAGCAGCGGCGAACGTTCCGCAGCCTAAAGCGACATGGCGCATTGTCTCAACTATGAGCGAAGGAGAATAAATAAATGTCAATTCAACTTTGGAGAAGCAAAAACGGCTTTGTGTACAATGGCGTTGATTATGAGTTTTTGGACGTCGATAACGTTACAGTGACCCGTAATGAGCGAAAACACAAAACGCGCGGGGCGAATTCAAAAAATAAAGTGGGTTTTGTCTACAAAGAAAATTCAAAGATGCCCGATAGCGTTTTATTTAACGTTATGAATTTGTCAGCTGAAATTATGCAGATTTTACAAAACGCATATGAAAATGAAACTTTGCTTGATGTGTATTGTATCGACAGCATGACCGGCGAAAATTTTACCGGGAAAGACTGCATTATTACCCACTTCCCGCAGCAGCTTAACATTGCCGAGGGCGAAGAAACTTATAATGTAGAATTGACATTTGAAACGTTCAATTTGAAGCCGGTCGTTAAATGATTGAAGCGGGAGACATAAAAGGCATAAAAGGGCTGTATGCTTTTAAAGCATTACAGACCCTTTTGCTGTCTTATTATATGCTGCCAGAATTTCGCAAAGAAAAAGAAACTTATGCAGAATTTTTAAAACGCTTTAATGATATGGCAGAGGATGAAAAGCGCGAAATATTGCGCACCTCTCTTTATTTTGCAGGTATTGAAGAAAAAGAAATTTTTGCCTTGGTTGCTTTTGCGAAAGATAAAAACGGCATACATTATCAGCCTGCGAATGTCGCTAATCTTGAAATTAAAGAACTGTTTGATATAATTATTGATGTCTGTATGGCTATTTTATCAATTGATGTTTTTTTTTAACGAAAAATGAATTGAAGAAGATACCAAACGGAAGCGGCGACATCGTTGGGGCTGTTAACGAGCTGATGAAAACACGCGGGGATTTTACCCTCGAAGAAGCAGTCAATAAATCTTTGTTAGAGGTGAAGAAGTGGCGGGAGAGTATTTAATTAAGATTAGAACGGTTCTTGACAAGCAAGACGCGAAAGAGATTGAGGATAATCTTAACAACCGTTTTGAAAACGTCGCCGAAAAATTTAACACCTCACTTAAACGAGGATTGAAACGCTTAGGCATATCGGGCATAATTACCGGCGCCGTTTATGCTATGATTAACGATATTGACCGTTTAAATAGCTCTATTGATGAGACATTAAACAAGTATCAAGATATTAAGGCGCAAGCCGCCGCACAAAATTTGTTACCGTCGGAATATTGGAAATTGTCAAGATTATCTGAGCTTTCCGGAGTAAAAAACTTTGACGCTCTTTTTCAACAATTCCGCGAAACGATGAACAAAACAAATCGGGGCTTCAACACCCCGTTAAATCAATTCCGCGGCCAAGGTGCAGATGCCAATACATTTTTACAAGTTCTTTCATCACTTCAAGCCGCAGACCCTAAAACGCGGCAATTAGCAGCTGAAGGCATTTTTGGCCAATCTGGAGCTGCTGACATTAATAAGCTGTTGTCTGTCGATTTGAACAGTTTAGCGCAAAAAGCATTTGCCGGGATTGATGATGAAAAGTTTGATGAAATGATACAACGCGGCATTATGGCAAGTCGCGAACAGATGATTAATAATCTCCGGAGAGAATATGACAATTTACAACTCAGAAGCTCATTAATAACGCCGGATGTTTTAAGTCGGCAAGATAGATTTAAGCGGGCTGAAACGGGATATGAGGATAAGCTTATATCAAATTACGATTACGCCGCGACGGTTCAAGAAAAAATGTACGAAGCACAAACCGCGACGGTATCGGGCATAAATAAGCTTGTGGATGGTGTAAAAAGCATATATAATCAATTAACAAGGCTTTCAGATTTACAGTCTCAATTTTATAGGGGCGAAATTACCCAAGAAGAATACGAACAAGCACAAGAGGACATTTTTAGATGATAGGCGGAGAAGCACCGGTTATTGTATTTACATTCCCCAATATATTAAGCATTGGGAGTATTGGCTTGCCTGCTGTCGTTCCTATTTATTTGGATGAAAAAATAAGCGGGATTATGGCTGATGATGTAAAGGATGCCGTAAGAATTGAAAGCCAGACAATTGGCGGGCTAACTTATCAACGTAAAGTCATACAATCGTTAACTTTAACACTTAGGATTATAAAGGATAATGTTGTTGGAACAACATTTACAAGCTTGGCCGCAAAAGTTTATGAATTAGTCGACAGCAAAGACCCGACGGACATGAGCTATTTTATTACAATATACTACGATAGTAGCTTTATGTTGCAAGGTTATTTAACCGATTATAGCAAATCAACGATTGAAGGCACTAATCAATATTTAGTCAAGATGACGTTTTCAAGCGTTCCGGCCAAACAATTAGCCGCGACCGTACTTGATAAAGTTGATAATGTTATTAATTTACTTCCGAGGGGTTAGACTATGGAAATAGCCGCTTATAAATTGATTAATTTAAATGATTTCGACGCTCTTGGAGTTCCTCAAGCTTATTATACTAAACAATTTCAAGACTTGTCAGAACTTTCATTTATGATATGTAAGTGGGAAGATTACGGCATATTAATAAACGGTGAGATAATTTTTCCGGGAACAAACGGAATAAATCCCTATGCTTTGAAAAAAAACGCAATTTGGATTGATGATGAGCGCAATGTATGGTGGGGGCTGCTTGATGTTAATTAATTGCATAAACGGTTTTTACATGTTCCAGCCGGAAAGCATAAACGAGTTAGATATATGGCAGCGTTTAAACAATATTGAGCTGGTAAGAGACGGCGAATATTTCACTTTTAAAGAATTGGCGGAGTTTCCAAATTACAGCTTTGCCGGCTGGTTATACGGATTAATCCCTTTTATTTCAAACTATACAGGAGAAAAAAGCGAAGTAATGGCGCGCAATAAGTTAACGTTTGACTTAAGCAGCCAAAGCATAACGAGCGTATTATTAGCAACAGCTACAGACATAGTCGCGGATTATGGCGAAGGGATTTATAAGAATAGCCCGAAACTGCCCCAAGCTTATACATTAACAAAAGATTTAAAATTGATGAGCGGATTTTTAGCTTTTTGGGACTACAAATTTAACCGCTATGCAATTGAAAGGTTTTACTATGAAGGTATTTAGCGCAAATGTGACAGGCGGCCAAGTATTGATTGAGGGCAAACCCGTAACAGGTTGCGAAATTTTGGGGCTGGGCGGAGATAGCTCTGGCGCTGTGGTGTTTGCTGAGGATAAGCTTGTTTACATCCCAAACACCTCCCCCGATATTGACAAGTTAATTGATGTTAATAAAGATTTGTTGCAATTTTTAAACGATTTGATAATATTAATCAGTAATGAAATTTACGCCAGCAATGGCGGCGGCGAAATTACCGCGCCAACATTTAAAGCGGATATGTTAAAGAAAATTCAAGACTTAATGAAAATACAACAGGATTTTGGCGATTTGCAGAAAGATTTAAAATGAAAGATGTTGACTTTGACAGCGAAGGGATGCCATTTTTTAACGATACAATCGTCTATAAAGGCGAAAATTTATTGACCACGCAAGAGGGTTATTTATATTATGCGCCGAATTTTGGGATTGATTTAAAGCGATTTATTGACCCTGATGTTGTTATTCAAACAGAAACTTTTAAATCATATGCTGTTAATAAATTAGTCGAAAATGGCATAAATATAACGAAGGTCGAGCAGGTCGATAGAATATTTGAAACCGTATTTAATTTTTTTGCTGAGGAACAAGATTTAGAAGGATTAGTAAGCCAATGAGTTTTAGCGTTGAAAATGGTTACAGTCCACGGACTAACGAAGATTTAGTTAACGACTTAGTTAATGCCGTAAACGAAGAATATGGCGAAACGTATACGCCTGAGACGATTATAGGGAGTAATATTTACAAATTTTATTATCCAGCTCTCCAGATAGCGCAAGGCGTTGAGAACGGGATTAGTCAAATTGGCAATAAAGCGCAAGATTATGTTACTTATATAAACGACAAAATAAAATATCCTAAGTCGTCCCCCAGCGGAATCATGCAAGCGTTGGAAAATGATTTAAACGTTATCGCCTCCATTGCTCCAATTACTACACCAGATAAGCGCGGAACTTGTGATATTGCTTGTGATGTGGACACATCGGCGGAAGATTATCAAACTTTAAAACAGAATATTATTAATAAGATAGGACAATGCGCTACTACTGGCCTCGTTTATTCCGGTTCAGAAACTGGATTTTTTACAGGCATCAACGGACAAAAATTCCCGATTTCATACGCAATCCCGACAGTCTTAACGTTTAACATAAAAATTGCGATTACAGTGTCGCGTAATACGACGGAATTTATTCCGGCCGAAGTGACAATTAACAATCTTTTTCGGGAACTTTTTAATCAATCTTATCGATTGGGAAAAGATTTTGAACCCGATAGTTATCTTTGTAAAGAACAACTGCCGTGGAGTTCGTCCATTACGGTAACTTATCAAAATGGTTCTGGTTCTTTTACTGGAGAAGTATTTAAATCGGCATATAATCAAAAAATCGTATTAGGGACGGTCAACGCCGAAATTATAGATGAGTAATCCAGAGTATAGACATCAACTTTTTACGCAGAATGACGAAAACGCAAATCGTTTTTTTCAAACGTTTTTAAAAATCCTTAAGCCAACCATGGACGACTTAAAGGCCTATTATGATAATTTTTATAAATCGCCAGAATTGGGAAGAACATTATACAATCAACAAATTGTCCCGATTTATAATATTTTGGAAAAGAATTTATTCATTTCAACATTTTACACTATAATGGAAGCTCAAGAATTTATCGGGACGCCAGATGCATATTGTAAAATTTTATATTCAATTTTTGGCTCAAATGCTACGATTACAATAGACGAGAAAAATCCTTTACATATAAAAATTGACATAATCGCGCGTTATGTTGAATATTTTCTATGGATAGATGAAGAATATAAATTTTATGTTACGACCGAAGCGGGAGACTATTTAGGATTTGCGGCCTTAGTTGCGTGCATAACTGACCGGCAATTAGCTAATATGCTGCAAGAAATGACTAACGCCGGAACGTATTTAGAATTCACATACACACAGGAGAACCCAGACAATGCCTAATATTGACCAAGTTAAGACAATTAGTGATTTGGAACGTATAGCAAATTTAGAGGATAGCTACGCGTTAGCCGTATCTACTGGAGCCGCTACTAATTCGGCCACTTGTTTGCAAATGGCAACATATTTAAAATCCTATTTGCAAGCTGTCGAAAATAGGGTTGATGTTGTTAATTCATCATCTGACGCGACACATTACCCAAGCGCAAAAGCTGTTTGGGATTTCGGCAATTATAAAATTCAGCTTGTTAATCAAGCCGGAAGTGATTTAAACGTTCTTTATTGCATCCCGGAGAACTAACCATGCCTTTGTATTATAGGGGTAAGAGAATAAGAGAATACGGCGCAAGTGGATTATATTTAACCGCTAACTTAACATCTAATAACTTTGAAGTAAACGGAAGCCCAACAATAAACGGGAACAATGTAAAGGGGTTTTCAAATGCCAATTTTTTAAAAATTCCACCTTTTACCCCCGAAGCGTACCCGTGGGAGATAAAAGTCAGATTTTCTTTCGAGCTTGGCGATTTAAATCAAAACCAATATATTTTTGGCGCTGCGGAAAATTATAAAAGTGTAAAATTAGCAATTTTAAACCGCAAAATAGCATTGTTTGTAAGCTCAAACGGTACAAGCTGGGATTTAGTCAATGCAAAAGGTAAGACAGGCATGGACCCTTATAATGTTTATGACGTAATCGTTAAATATACGGGCTTGCGCTATACCGTTCAAATGAAAAAAACGGTTGATAAAGATTTTAAAGAAGAAATCGCCGTTGAAAACACAATAAGCCTCTATAAAATTAATACGCCTCAAACTTGGATAGGTAACGACGGACAAGCAAGTGACACATATTTTCGCGCTCAAATTTATCTTGGCAAAACAGAAATAAACGTTAACGGCTCCCCTTTTTGGCGTAATAAAAAAACAGAAATTGTTTCGAAACCGATAGGCCAAGCGTATTTAAATGGTCAAAAAGTATTTGACGTTCAAGCATATGCGCCGTCGTATGTTATTGGGGAGGTTGCAAACCCAAGTGTACAGCAAATTTTTAACGGCGTAATGACAAAGCCGGGAGTTATCCAAATTCATTGCATCGGCGGCGGCAATCCGACAACTTGGTCGTATCTGGGTACTAACTACTCAGGTTCTGCCGCTGGTTATGTCGGGGATGCTTACATCACTAGACCCTGCAATATACGTATGGTAGTTGGGGCAAGACAACAAGCTTCAATGTTTCAAATATCAGACTTGACCACTCCGGATAATTGGTTGACTGTAATACAATGTAATTCAGGTTATTCTGCATCCGCGTCTGGCGGTGGGCGTGGCGCGGATGCTCCAACGTTAAACGGGCACGGCTATGTTGAGCTCTTACAGCCGCCAGCTTTGAATAGAGGCGGAAACGGTGGCGATAGCTCGGGTTCACATCATGGCGCGTCTGTTTGGGGTGGTTACGGTACCGGTTCAGTTAACGGGTACGGAAAATTACAATATTTGCGTAAATATAAATAAGGAAAAAAGATGAAAGCTTTTGAGTTGATTAAAAAATATACGCCTTGTTTCTTAAAGGCCGTAAATTCATACAAAGGGTTTAATTATACATTTTGGGTAATTGGATGTTGGATTTTGCAATATCCTAAGACTTTTAAAGACGGACGTCTTGTCCAAGAGGGCGACGAAGTAACACAAGATGAGGCTGACCAGATTTTAAAAGACCATTTAGCCGAGTTTGAACTCCCGGCCGGGGATTGGTCGGAAAACCAGAAAGAAGCTTTATTGTCAATTATACACTTCATCCAAAAAGAAACTTGGCCGGAATCTCCGCTTTGTAAAGCAATCGAAGCCGGAGACATGGAGGCGGCACGAACTGAGTGGGAAGCGCTGAAAGCTGTAAATTTTGAAGGGCTGGATTTTCCTGTATGGAGAGACGAAGAAATTAAACTTTTTTTTGGCGTTGACAAAAAAGAAGAAACAAAGTAATATATAAACGTTGTATGTTTCGACCTCAAAAGGGAAAGTAAAGCGCTTTCCCTTTTTTGTTGACATTTTAAAAATTTTATGAAACCTTTTTAATAGGTGGTTAACATGGTCGAAAAAATGATTAATAATAATTGCTTCACAATTTGTACAGGGTCAGCGGTTGCCCTTATTATCCAATATTTGCCGCAAATTCAAAGCGTGTTTATCTTTATCGCAACTATTGTTTATTTAGTGTATCGCATAAGAAAAGAGCGGGCAGAAGCAAAAATTGCAGAGGACAATTTAAAAAATGAAAGAAAACGACATTGATATTTTAGCGCGCACTATTTACGGAGAGGCCAGAGGCGAGACAGATTTGGGGAAAATGGCTGTTGCGTCCGTAATTTTAAACCGTTACAAGGCAAAAAAATGGTTTTCCGGCTCAACAATCGCAGAAACATGTCAATTCTGTGCGAAGGGTTCAAAATTTCATCAATTTTCTTGTTGGAATGAAAGCGACCCGAATTTTAAAAAGCTTATATCCGTAACAACTGAAGACGCGCAATTTTCAAAATGTTTAGAAATTGCAAAAAAATATATTAGCGGGGAATTGAAAGACGTTGTATGTGGTGCATGCCATTATCATACCGTTAATGTTTTGCCGAAGTGGGCTAAAAATAAAAAAGCAGACTTTTTAATTGGAAATCATCTATTTTATTGCGGGATATTATGAAGCTGGGCGTTGAATTTACAAGAGCTGTAATAATATGTATATTGTTGGAATGTCTATATTTGTTAATTTCTAACAAATTTGAAGCGGCCGAAGCGATAAGTATTAAAATTCTGGATGTCTTATGAAAAAAATATTTTTGGCCTCAATAATCGCGAATATAATCCTTTTTCAGCTTTGGCAATTTGAGAAAGGGAAAAGAATAGAGCAGCAAGCCGCTTTTTCTGCCACAGAGGAGGAAAGAAAGGTTAAAAATGAAAAATCTATTTGCACTGAGAAGAAAATCGCCGTATTGCGAAAAAAAGAGGCGAAACCGCAAAATAAAAATTGCGATTGCCTTAACACTGCTTTGCCTGATGATGTTATTAAGTGGCTGCGCGAGTAAGCGCGCTAAAAATAATTGTATCTACTCAATCGTTACCACAATGGACGCTTTGGAGTGCGTTAAACAACTTCACGAAAATCAATAAAAAAGGGAGCTATTCGCTCCCCTCTTTTTTTAAAAAAAGTTTCAAAATGTATAAAATCATTTGCGACCGACTGCGCCCCTCATTGTTGGCCAGTTTATCAATCTTTTTTAACGTGTCTTCATCAACGCAAATAGAAAATTGTATTTTTTTCATGATGCCCCCTTTTATTTTAACGACGGAATAATTTTCTTATAAATTCTCAGGCCGTCAATCTCCACCGCTCCGGCCTTAATTGCCTCGTTGACTGCCTTTGTATCAATTGTAATAAATTCGGCCGGAACTTTTGAAATGTCGACCACGTCAAAAGTCCACAATTGGCGAAATGTGACATATTCATTTGAAATATTGACATCATCAATGTCGGCCGTGTCATCAATTAGCTTGTTTTGCTTTGCTGTCAAAGTCTTAATAACGGCTTCCTTTGTAATTTCGTCGTAATCACCATTTTTTTGCTGTTCAAGCTCAAGCGCCAAATTTAAAGCTTCATCCTCGCGCTGCGCTTTTTGTGCCAAACGTTCATTTAATAAGTCATGAAATTTAATCGTTGCATAGTTAGACAACTTGTCGCGTAAGATATTATCAGCTTTTTTAAGCAAATTAACAGGAACATCATAGTGATTTTTTATTTTTTTCAACTCAGTTTTAAGCGGCTTTTCTAACGTGTCAATTTGCAAATCAAGAGTTTTTTTATAGTCATTAACAGCTTTTAAATACTGGCAAGCATTTAAATTGTCGGCTTCGTTGTCTATTGTTGTTTTTTCTGCGGTGTCTAAAAAAATTTGCGCATTAATATCTAGGGGATTTATATTATTATTCATTTTTTTTCCTTTCCAAAAAGTTATTACAAAAACCAATTTAAACCAAAAAAAATAATAATCAACCATTTTTTTATTGACATTATTAAAAAAAAGATTATTTGTAAAAGTGTAATTAAAAAAAGAGAGGTAAAACATGCACAAAGACGGTATATATTTTAATATGTCGGAAAATGAATATTTTTCGGATGCCGAAAGGCTTGATTTTTCAGGTATGAAAAAAATACTTGAAAGCCCGGTTAAATATTGGTTCAATTCCCGCTTGAATCCGCTATATGAGGAAAAAACAAGCCCGGCTATGCTGGCGGGGAAAATGTGGCACAGTTATATTTTAGAGCCTGAAAATTTTTATAAAAAATATTGCGTTATGCCTGACGAAATAGACAACTTGTCTAAAAATTCAAAAGATTATAAAAAATGGCGAGATTTGCAGACAAAAGAGGTATTAACGCCTAGTGAATTTAACGAAATGTATTTTATTATCCAATATTTGAAGACGAAAGGGCAAATTTTCGACGACAATATATTTACGGGCGGTTATCCCGAAGTTTCTATATTTTTCACCTATCAAGATATAAAATGTAAGGCGCGCATTGACTACTTAAGGCTTAAGCAGTTAATCGATTTAAAGACAGTGGCCAGCGTAGGAGATTTTAACGATTATTGTCGTCTTTTCTTCATCAAGTATAAGGTCTATATGCAGCTTTATTTTTATTGCGAAGCCATAAATGCCGCAAAATCTTTTGACGATAGCCAAGTATTTGGCGATAAAAAGCAAGTTGAGTTTTGGCGTGAGCTTAAACAACAAGAGGACATAAGCCCTTATGTTTGTTATGTTAGCCGGATAGTGCCCGAAGCATCGTTACGCGCTTTCATGCCGGGTGCCTGCCCTGACCTTTATCGTTTGGCTGCTGGAGAGGTAAAAAAAGCATTAGATGTTTATAAATTTTATTGCCGAGAGTACGGACTCAACCGGGCTTGGCTTGGTAAAAAAGACTATTTATCTGTTTTAAAAGACGAAGATTTTCCGCAACTATTTTTTAAAATTTTGGAGGTGTCAGACTATGAGCGCTAAACATTTAAAATTTATTGATAGTTTGATATGTTTAAACTGCGGAAAAGAGCCGACGCATCACCATTTATTAAGGGTTAGGCGGGAATATTTGGAGGCGGCCAAAGGTTGGGAGGGGTTCGCTTTCCCCAAGGTTAAAAGTAAAGGAATGGGGACGAAGTCAGACGATAAGTTTACACTCCCGCTTTGCCCTGTTTGTCATCAAATGTTACATATCGACGGCAACGAGAAGCATTTTTTAAAGTGCATCGGAGTAACCGAGCCGGAACAGTTGGCGCTTTTCTTATATAATAATTCAGGCAACCGGGAAGTTTGCTTAAAAAAAATTAAAGAAATTAGGGTGTTACGAAATGGATTATAGAGTTGTTAAATTGTGCCGCGTTGGGCATCAACTACGCTTGAAAAAGATATATTATTGCGGTTACTATCTTAGCCCAGAGGGGAATTTAAAGCGTAATAATAAGCAATTAAACACGTCTGACCGTCGTAAATCGCCTTATTATTGTGTAGATTTTTTTTCAGGCCAAAAAGATAAATTAGGCAATAAGCTATATAATAACGACATCGTTTATTCATCAGCATTAAATATTGAAGGAGTTATTGAATTTAGGCCAGATAAAGCGGCGTTTGTTTTGATGCTAAAGCAAGGAAATATGAAAATTCCTTATTCATTTTTAGATTGTTACGATGTTTCTCTAAAAAAAATAAAAGAAAATTATAATTAAGTGTTGACATCGTAAAATATTAGTATTATACTAATAACATAATAACAAAGGGGGTTAACAAAATGAATAGTGATTTACTTAAATTTGAAGCCACCGCGCCACTACGCAAAAAAAGAGTGTTAAACGCAGATGATTTTTTGATTGGCTTTTTTTGTGGATATTCAACAGCAATATTTATTTTAACTTTTTTAATATAAGGAGAAAAAATGAAAACAGGAAAATTTATTTATTGGGACGGCACAAAAAGCGAAAAGTTTAATCCGGAAAAGAAGCTTAAAGGGATTGCCGTTGTTGAAGATGATAACCACGCTTTTTTAGTTCTTGCGAAAGATATTAAAAATGTTGATTGGTGGGACGGCAAACGCAAATGTGAAGAAGAGTTTGCGCAAATGCCTAATCTGCGGCAGCTCGACGCAATCTACAAGAATAAAGAAGTTTTGAACAAAGCCTTTATTGCGGCAGGTGGTGAAGCTTTGCATGATGGAGCTTATTACTGGTCCTCTACTGAGTACGACTACAACTTTGCGTGGCTATTGCGTATGAGTGACGGTAGCAGGAGCACCGACTTCTATAAGTACACCAATTACAAGTACGTTCGTCCGGTTCTAGCTTTTTAACGATTCAACTATTAACGCGAACAGAAGACTCAAAAAATACAATCAGTAATCTGTTTATCCGTTATGGGATGTTTACTGGGCGCGTGGATTACACTTATCATTATGATTAATATTTGAGGGAAAAGAAATGAAAAAAACAGGATCATACATTTACACCGACGGGACACGATCGGTAGAACTCGATCAGTCTAAAACGATTGCCGGCATATTGTGCAATGTTACCGACACGCACGAAATCGCTATTATGCCGGTTGAGAGCGAGGAATGGCTTAATTTTGACGAAGCACAACAGTTTTGCCAAGCCGAGGGCGGCCGCTGCCCGACTATTGATGAACTAACCGGCATTTTTTTGAATAAAGACAAAATCAATGCTGCGTTGAAAGCAGCCAACCTGCCGGAGTTAAAAGAAAGCTGTTACTGGTCCTCTACTGAGTACGGCTACTACAGTGCGTGGGTATTGCGTATGAGTGACGGTTACAGGAACTACAGCCATAAGGACTACGGTAACTTATACGTTCGTCCGGTTCTAGCTTTGTAACTTTATCCATTTAACTATTTTTTAAAAACACCCTAAAAAATAGGGTGTTTTTTAAAAAAGGTGTTGACATCGTAAAATATTAGTATAATACTAATAAAATAATAACAAA
>OOAO01001189.1_pt1 | contig 23546 bp, 21 predicted proteins | sample 1671821 | NCBI WGS metagenome assembly OOAO01 (sample SAMN06348196, study PRJEB24527) | human gut metagenome | biome: human gut; feature: ankylosing spondylitis patient; material: feces | host: Homo sapiens | place: China | collected 2015-10 | reverse complement strand
CCTCCGCCACTATCAGAATAAATAGATTTCTGCACAATTTCATCATTTCGCACGCGGTTTGCCACATTAATTATTTCTGAATATGATCTACGATTATACATTTTAAATACATTGCTTAACGCTGGATGCAACTGATTTAGTTTCGTTCCAACACCAGTATCATAAATATTCTGAACAGAATCCCCAAAGTAAGCAATAAATATATCATGCTTTATTTTTTTTGCATACTGGTCTACAATATTCATTATCTTTACTACAATATCTGCCGTATCCTGGTACTCGTCTATAAGAATATAAGGATAATGATCAATAACCAATTGCCTCATCCTAGGGTATTTTTCAATTAATTTATATCCATATTCCAATAACGTGTCATGACTAATACGCATTTTATCTAGACGATCCCGATTATACATAGCATCATAATATACTTCTTTATAATCTTTTTCACCGTTTTCTATTCTTTGTAAGCATTCAATATATCTTTTTCTTTTAAAAAGTTTATCTACCAATCCTTTGAATTTTGAAACATTAGATATAAGTTCTGCATATTGTTGATGAACTTCTTTTGGCATAGCAGCTTTAAATCCTGCCGCATTTAAATTATATGCCATATTATATTTCTTTTTATTCTCATACATTAATTGGAGAAAATGAGTCTGCAGCGAAGAATTCAATTTCCTATATTTCTCATAATCCGGTTTACTTGATAGCTGATTATTGATTAATTCTATTTCGTTGTTCAATTTTTCAATATGTAAACTTAATACAGCTGATTTCTGATTACAAATAATGCTCCAAATTCTTTCATGAATAGTCGATATTTCCACTACATCAGAAACACCCAACTGTTGCTTGATGTGATCTGCTGCCACATTAGTATACGTTATACAAGCGATCTTTTGATTATGACTCTTTAGATCTTCATGACGACAACTAATTATATATTTTAGGCATTCAATTAAAGCATAAGTTTTCCCCGAACCAGCCCCTGAATTAAAAACAGTGCTATCAAATGTATCACTATATTTAAACAGTTTTTCTATCGACTTTCTTTCATTATCTAAATCTTCATCGTCAATTTGAGATAATCCCATCAGTTTCCTCCTAACTTTTCTTCTAACCAATCAAGCCCATCTGAAATGTATTGAGGTAATTGGGGAAGGTTTTCCTCTAATTCCTCATTTACAATTTTATAAAGTAGCTTACTTGCAAACTCGCCTTTACTTTTTTCCAGCTTTCTCTGCCATTTGTAAGAATTTTCCTTATTTTTTTCGTGTTCAGGATTTTCCCCAACAATGCTCTTATATATTTGAGGCTTCAGTTCTTTAAGCAATTCATTTGCAAGTGCATTATCATAATTAGTTAAAATAAATGCTTCCTCAAAGCTCGTAGCATAATATCCATTTATCTTCCCCTGATATGCTAAATACAAATTATTTTTTTCTATATGATTAGGAATAGCTGATATGTCTGCCTTTCCATATAAATCTATAATGGTCGCATTCGTTGTTTTACGATCATCTAGACAACTAATTTGCTGATAAATTGTTGCACTTTTTCTATCTTCTTCTGTGCCTTCCTCGCTCTCTTCTTTACGCTCAATATCCAAATCCGTTATTATTAGTACTGGTATACCAAGCGCTTCTATAAGTCTTTTATACAAAAATCCGTGTGCCCCATTTATATTAAAAACAGAAACAAAATGTTTGCATAATCCCTCCCTTTTTTCGATATAATAAGGGATTATCATATCTTCTGCAAATCCTTCTACAAATATTGCTGCTTCCGAAAAAAACAATTCAGATACTTTATATTTTATATGCTTTTTTAAAAACCTAAATGATTCTGATTCCTCATCTTCACTTTCATTAGGCATTACAATTTTATTACATAAATTTGTGACTGAAGCATTACTTTTTTTCTCATGCAGATAACAGATATTATTGAATGTATTGGTACTATGAATCTTACTATTCAAAATATGTGAAGAATGGGTAGTAATTATTATTTGACTATTTACATCCTTGTCTTTACTGGAAAGTAAAACACGAATAGCCTCATTTATATTTTTTATAAATAGTTCCTGCATTTGTGGATGCATAAATGTTTCCGGTTCTTCAATAGATATCAAATTGATTTTACTATTAAAAGATGAATCAGGATATCTTTCCATATAGTCCATAATAGTTGCTATAATCATAACTAAATTTGTATATCCTAATCCAAACTGATCTTCTGGAATATTTGTATTATCTTCTATATATTCATATTTAATAAGATCTTTCATCAGCTTATCAAATGTAATGTCTGCACTTAAATCTACCCCCATACGCTCCATTGAAACCAATGTTTTTAATACATTTCTTATGACATCCGTATGATTTTTACTTATATTTTGAGTCAAATCACTATTGATTTGTTCTAGTTCCTTCGTTATTTTTCTTTTTTCTTTTTGAAAAACATGAGCATATCTATAATTAATTATTTTATTAAATGCATCCGTTAAGCAGTGGTCATTTTTTAAGTGATTTGCTTTAATGCACTGCAACTCCATCAAATTAGACAGCCTAAAATCTGCATCAATTCTATTCAAGTTCTTATCATAATAATTTAATGTATAATCCATGTTTTGCAATAAATTCAAAAATTTTGCAAATGCATTTTTATCTTTCCCTTCTGAGAAAGATTCTTTCATCTCCGATTGAAAAAATACCAAATCCCCGACTTCGTACCTAATGCATATATCCAATTCCGAATCATCAATATCTTCAACAAGCATAAATGGTATTAAATTAGAAATTCTATCACTACTATCTTCCTCTAACTCAATTGTAATCTTAAATTCTATATATGGTGCTGATGCTGGTGGATTATTAACATCGTAATCATTCAAATACTCTTGCAAATATCTGTAATTAAAATCATTTGCACCAAATGCATTGCTGTGATTTATCAAATTGTCTAATGCTGTAATTATTGTCGTCTTACCTGCATTATTCTTCCCTATAATCAATGTTGTGTCCGATGCAACATCAATCTCGCCAATTTTACCTGAAACCTCTTTTGTTTCTTCAGTCGTAACAGTTTCTTCTGCATTTTCATCTTCCTGTTTTTTAACAATTTTAGAACTGATAAATTCCACAACATTTTGCTCTGCAGAGAATTTTCTATAATTCGTTAGTTTTAATCTTTTTAAAAACATTATTGCTCCTTTGTTCTAAATTCATTTTAAATCTACTTAATAAGCCAAGTTTCTGTTATTTTTCATTGGTTCAATAACCTATTGCTCTTATACTGTATTATACTGACAAATGCATTATAAGACAACGAATATTTGTACAATATTCCATTGCCTAATTTCAAAAATGCACCCGTCTCCGGGTGCATCCTCTCATCTACTCATCTTCAGAATACAGCTCATCCAACATCTTCTCCAGCGTTCCATCCTTTGCATAAGGCAAAGCATCCAACTGTCTGAAATTATGCTTGATATCCTTTGTATCCGCATCAAAGCCCAATATGTAACTTGTCGCTATCTTATAGATAATTTCCGTCGGAGCTAATCCATACACCTGCTTTTCAAAGATGTGTTTCAGGCGTTCCTTATTGTCCGGGAATTGCTTTTTCATCTCATCGCTCTGATACAACCGCTTCACAACCTCTGTAATATACAAACCGGATTTCATATACAAATCAATGAAGTTCTTATCCGGCATATCAAAACAACCAGGATTCTCCTGTTCCAGCATGTCCACCATTTTCTTAACCATTGTCTTTGGTGTAAATATCTGATTAGTTTTCTGTGGTGGAATATAATCAAATATATCTTCCACACTCTTTTCATCAAAATAATCTGCCAGCTTCTTTTTCAGTGCCAGGAATTCCTTAACCGAATCATCAAATACCACCGAATCAAATAGCTGTCCATCAAAGTGCTTGGTCTGTCCGGTTTCTTCCTCTACATAATCGCCACCATCACGCATAAATTTGAACTGATCCAGTGTGATGCTTGTCACTTCAAGAAACACTTTATCTGGAATAATCGTATCAAAAGTCGCAAGTGTTACCGTATTATCTCCGTATGCCATAAGGAATGACGGGATTGTCCTTGAAAAACCACGCAGATGATCTCTGACACCATCCTCGATGGTTTCCTTTTCACGCTCCTTTTTCTTTGTTTCTACGGTCTTGACTGTCTCTTTTGTGGATTCTTTTGCAAAATCAGAAATAGCAGTTGTTAGTTCCTCATTGAATTTCTCCATAGCCACTTTCTGCTTCTGCTCAAATTCTTTATCAATCTGCTCTGAGGTTTTACCGGTTTCATATCTTGCCTGCTGTTCAGCAACACGTTGATTTTCTATAACATTTCGCTCAATCTCATAATTGGTATGCAACTTATCAATCATCCGATCGGCTTCATGATTCAATTTTGATTCAATCTGTCTTTTATCTGCTGCTTTCATATCAGAGCCATAGGTAGACTGCGCAGTATCCACAACAGCCTTGACTGCACTCTGTTTTACTGCTTCTTTCAGTTTGTCGATGGCTTTCTGCACCTTGTCCGGTGCCTGCTCCATCTGCGTCATTGTTTCCTGCACCTGAGATGTCACATCATAAATTTTATCACCAAAAACATCTTTCGTTCTTCCAATCACAAATTCATCACTAAGAGCCACTTCCCCATTTTCATCAAGAGATAGATCTTTCTGCACTTCCTCCGTAGGATTTACCTTGCTCTTTGGTTCTTCTATTGGTTCAAACTTTGTGATAATATCAATGACTTCCTTTGGTGCCCCAAAGATGTTACTGATATTCTGAAACAGGAAATTGCTCATAAACCCACGCTTCACAACTTCAACAGAGCGGATTTTTCTTGGAATCGTCAGTACCTTTTCTGCATCCAGTTCTACCAATTCTCCCTGTTCATCCTCGCCGATTACTGGGAAGAAATTTAACAGTTTTACTCTTGTTCGGCTGCCTCTTTCAGCCGGTCAAAACTCTCATCGCTAATGATGTGTTCAATCCGGCAGGCGTCGGCCTCCGCAGTCTTGGGGTCAACGCCTGCGGCGATAAGCTGCTCAGTAAAGAAGCAGTGACGCTTATAGATTTTTTCAGCCACCTCGCGGCCCACATCGGTCAGATGGAGAAAGTGATCTTCGTCCATCGTAAGAAAGCCGCCGTCTTTCAAAGTGTTTACTGCCACACATACGCTTGGCTTTGACACTCCCATGTGCCGGGCCACATCTACGGAGCACACCATACCCGTTTTCTTATGGAGAACAAGGATGGTTTCCAGATAGTCCTCCCCGGACGCATGAAGTTTCATGGAACATCTCCCTTCTAAAACAATTTACACAGCCCAACCAAGACTCTCCTGTTGGATATGGAACAGTTTATAGTACAATCCGTTCTTTTTCATCAATTCATCATGTGTACCGTGTTCCACCAGTCTGCCGTTATCAAGAACGAGAATTTGGTCGGCATCCACAACGGTACGAAGCCGGTGAGCAATCATAATAACCGTCTTACCCTCCACCAGCTTTGCAATGGCCCGCTGGATTAAAACCTCGTTCTCCGGGTCAAGAGATGCTGTTGCTTCATCAAGAAGAATAATCGGGGCATCTTTCAGCAGAGCGCGGGCAATGGAGATTCGCTGACGTTCTCCGCCAGAAAGAGTGCTGCCGTTCTCCCCCAAGATAGTCTGATAACCATCCGGCAATCGCTGGATAAATTCGTTACAGTACGCTGCCTTTGCCGCTGCCATGACCTGTTCTTCGGTAGCGTTCATGTTACCTACACGGATATTGTTAAAAACAGTATCGTTGAACAGGGTCACATCCTGGAATACAAAGGACATACAGCGCATCAGGTGTTCCGGTTCAATGGTGCTGACATCCATACCACCAATGGTGATCTGGCCTTTTCTTATATCCCAAAAGCGGGCGATCAGTTTGGAAATCGTGCTTTTGCCGCTGCCGGAAGGCCCTACCAGGGCCATTACGCTGCCAGCAGGAATAGAAAAAGACACATCCTTGATAACATCGTCCTGGTTATATCCGAAAGTGACATTTTTCAGTTCAATGTCATACTTGGATACATCCTTATCCTCGCCCTCCATAGCGGGCGTGGTCAGCAGGGTACGCATACGGTTGGTGACAGTCTCCAAATGAAACAGAGAAGTCAACTGTGAGAGAATGGCAAGGATCGGGCCGTAAATCTGCGTGGAGAACATGAGCAGCACCAGCAGAGGGAGCAATTCGATTTTGCCGCCGGTTATCAGCACCGTTCCAATGAAAATAGTAATGCCAAGCCCTGCTTGCAGGATCAGGCTGGCTCCCTGAACCAGAATACCGGAGGCCAGTTCCACTTTAATGGCGATTTTTTTCATGGCCTGGAGTGCTTTATCCAACGCATCAAAGCGGGAACCGCCAAGACCACAAGATTTGATGATCTTAATACCTTCCAGGTATTCCTGAATCTGGCTAGACGCCTCCAGTTTCACATCCACCTGTTTGTCAAACAGACGAAGTTGTAGCTTGCGCCCGCACCAGATGATAAGGAATGTAACCGGCATTGTGCAGAAAATCGCAAGGGCCATTCTCCAGTCAAAAAATGCCAGACAAACGCAGGTCAGGGTAACAGAGATGATATTTGCAATCAGCGGCGGGATGGTACTGCTGAGCATGGATTCCATGCTGCTGCAATCCGCCATCATGTTAGTGGTAATATCGGACAAATCTTTTGTGTTAAAGAAGCTCATGGGGAGCTTGCGAAGATGCTCCGCGATCCGAAGTCTGGTCGTGCTGGCCTCCTTATAGGAAGCAATATAGGTTTTCCTATAATCGTTTTTCGCGGCCAGGAATACCAGAATAGCTGCCACCAGCCCTAGGCCCAGCAGCTTCCACAATGCGGCCCACGAAATTGCTTCTCCAGTAAATGGCTTTAACAACTCCCAAAAGAGCAGGCAGGCTACCATAGACGGAAGCAACAGCGCGATATTGGTGATTGTGCAGGCCGTAATCGCTTTTTTCAGGTCGGAGTAGCCTTTCTCCGACAGCATTAACTTTTCTTTCAGCTTACTCATAGATCACACCGCCTTTCCTGTGCCAATTTTCCAGTTGATCGACTCCGTATAGCTGCTCCACATCTGCGCGTATTTTCCGTCCTTCTTCAGCAGCTCGTCATGGGTGCCGGATTCAATCAGACAGCCCTTTTCCATGACAAGGATCTGGTCAGCATTACGAATCGTAGACAGGCGATGGGCGATCATTACAACCGTTTTATTCTGGATCAGCTTTTCAAAGGCTTTTTGAATCAGGTACTCGTTCTCCGGGTCACTGAACGCAGTTGCCTCGTCCAGAACGATGATGGGCGCGTCTTTTACGATAGCCCTTGCAATGGCAATCCGCTGGCGCTCACCACCGGAAAGATGGACGCCGGTGCTGCCGATTACAGTCTGATACCCGTTCGAAAGCTGCTCAATAAATTCATGGCATCTTGCAGCCTTTGCCGCCGCAATCACCTGTTCTTCCGTAGCATCTGGATTTCCCATACGGATGTTATCCAGGATGCTCTGCTTGAACAGGAACGTATCCTGAAATACGAAGCTGACCTTATCCATCAGCGCATCCAGCGGAATGTCCCGAATGTCAACGCCGCCGATCTGAATACTTCCGTCCGTCACATCATAAAACCGGGAGATCAGGCTGGCGATGGTACTCTTACCGCCACCGGAGGGGCCGACAATGGCTGTCACCTTGCCCTGATCCGCAAAGAAAGAAACATGAGACAGGGCCTTGACCTGGGAATCGGCTTCGTAGGAAAAGCTGACATCCCGGAAAGCAATCCCATAGTTTTCGATTGCTTGCGCCGTACTCTTTTCGGGCAGGACCGGGATACGCAGGATTTCATCCATACGCTCCACGCTGCCGTCAATCTGCGTAAAGGACTCAGAGATATACATGATTTTATTCAGGACACCGGAAATCGCATGGACAATAATCAGGTAGAAAATAAATGTCAGCGAATACTCCCTGAAATCCGTAGTGTGCATCCCGATCAGAATGCCCACCGGAATCAAAAGCAGATAAATATTGTTGATGATCGTGGTAAAAGCAGGCATACAGTTCTGCCAGCCCAATGCGTACTCCAACACAAAAGAGGTATAGTCTGTAATGGATTTGCCCAACCGCTTAAAGGAATCGGCGGTCTGATTAAATGCTTTGATCTCCGACATACCACGTACATATTCCACAGAAGCGCTGTTCATGTTCTCCTGGGCGGTCTGAAAACGGTGCATTTTTTCCTTTGCTTCTCCGTTGAAGCCCGCAAACTGCACGATAAAGGCCAGAACAATACCGACCAGACAAACCACGCCATACCGCCAGTCAATTCCAAGAAGAATGATGACCAGAACAAGCGGTGCGACCAGCGAGGCCACAAAGTCCGGGAGCTGGTGAGCGATGAATTTCTCAACACTTTCAATGTTTTCGTCCATGATTTTTCTCATTTTGCCGCTGCCCAGGGTCAGATGATACCCAAGGGGAATCTGCATGATGTGGTCGGCAAAGGCCACCTTCAATTCATAAAGCGTTCCAAACGCCGCAACGTGGGAACACAACAGGGCAAAAAAGTAAAATACGATGTTCCCCAAAATTCCAGCCAGGGCCAGCCATCCCCAGGTCGAAATCGTGGAAACATTCAAGAGCGACATATCCGGGTAAACAAACAGGATTTCCCGAATAATGTAGTAGATTGATAAGTACGGTACAAAAGAACAGATCGCAGCCAGCGCCGCCAAAAAACCTGCCAGGAACACCAGCCCTTTATGGCCGGAAGCCAGCTCCAGGCAGCGTGCCAGTCCGGTTTTCGCTTTCGGCTGCTTCTCGTTTTGCTGTGCCATTTCTAACCCTCCTTTTTGTCATATCCAATTTTGTCTAAAAGAAGCTCTGCGCCTCTGATTTGAAAATCATCGGTAATGCAGCCGTTCTCCAGGCGTATTGCCCGCTCACAGCAGGCAAGCGCACACTCCGCGTCATGGGTAATGACGATAATGGTGCGCCCCATCTTTGCCAGCTTGCGGATCATCCGGCTGACATTCCGCATATTCGTACCGTCCAGCCCGCTTGTCGGTTCATCCAGTACGATGATCGACGCTTCGTGCATTAGAGCCACGCCAAGAGCCAGCCGCTGCTTTTGCCCTCCTGACAGCGTAGAGGGATGCTGTTTGATGAATGGCGTCAGTTCCAGGGCCTCCAGGATTTCTTCCGCCGCTTGTTTCCGCTCCGGGTTGACTTCTGCGCCGGTAGTCAGTTCGTCAAGCAAGTCCTCACCGAAAAGCTGGCTGTCTAAATCCTGGGGAATGTACCAGACCTTTCCCAAGCGGCCTTTCGGTCTGCAATGCTTTCCGAACAAAACGACTTCGCCGGATTTTTCTTTCAATAGCCCTGCCAGGATTCGTCCTATGGTGCTTTTGCCCGTCCCGTTAGGGCCAATCAGGGCTACCACTTCTCCCTTGCAGCATTGAAAGTCAATATCCTTTGCCACAATCGTCTCACCAAAAGAGTGGTTCAGCTTTTTCACTTCCAGAACAACCTCGCTGGTTGCCGCAGATGGGATTTCCGCCTGCTCGATCTGGTGCAGGTCAGGAGTGCGAAGCCCCAGCACCCGGATCTCCTCATTGGACAGGGCTTTCATCTGCTGCGCGGTAAATTCCCGCACAATTTTCCCTTTCTGCACACACAGGAAGCGGTCTGCCAGATCCATCAGATAATAAAGCCTGTGTTCTGCTATGATGATGGTTTTTCCCTGCTGTTTCAAATCGCGGATAATGTCTGCAAAGCGGTAGGTAGATGCAATATCCAGATTGGCAGACGGTTCATCCATGACATAGATTTCCGGGTCAATCGCCTCCGCAGACGCAATCGCAACTTTCTGGCGCATCCCATAAGACAGGCTGTGCAGACTGTAATCCAGAATGTCCTGAATTTTGATGTCCGCCGCCGCCCGGTGAACATGGCTCTGAATGTCCTCATGGGAATACCCGTAGTTCTCACAGCCGAAAGCAATCTCACCGGCTACCTCATTGGCAAAAAACTGGCTCCTGGGGTCTTGAAATACATTCCCTGCGATTTTGCCGCGCTCCCAGGACGGAATCTCTTTCAGCGGTTTTCCGTCCACAAAAACCTCGCCGCTTAATTTCCCCTCGTAAAAGTAGGGGATCAGGCCGTTAATCACTCTCGTCAAAGAGCTTTTCCCGCTCCCTGATGGGCCGGTCATAACAATGACCTCCCCGGCGGCAATATCTAACGATATATGTTCCAGTTGATTTCCGTTCCCGCCATAGGAAAAGGTCAGGTCACGGATCATAATTTCTTTTCCCATTCCATTCCTCCTATAAAAGACAGCAGCACACGGCAGCTCCCACGCTGACAACAATCAAAAAGTAATCCAGCGCAGCGATCCGGCTGACATAGTAGCTTTCTTTCTTGTAGGGGCTTTCAATTCCTCTGACAATGGCAGAAGCGGCTAACTCGTCCGCAATCTTTAAGGAGCGGAACACCATCGGAACAATGGCGTATTCCAACGTGTCCATCGGATGCCTCAAAACATTGCCAACCGATTTTAAGAAGCCACGGATTTTCATGGCTTCCCTGACTTCTCCAAATTCATGCAGCACAGTCGGAGCAAAGCGGAGCATGACGATCAAAACAAGCATGATACGGGTGGGGATAGGCATTTTCCTCAAGCTGGCCGTCAGTTTCCCGGACGGAATTTTCGCCAGAAGATAGGCTGGCATAGCGGGGAGCAGCAGCTTGTAAATCATGCTGAGTAACAGCGGTGATGGGATACTGATCTGATACTTTGTCTCGATCATCAGCCATACAATCGCTACCAAATAGACCGCAAAGCATCCAATAGCCTGCTTATACAAGCCGAACCAGCACAGGATCAGAAAAATCCAAAAGGTAAAAATCCCATGTCCCCAAAAACTCGTGGTAAGGAAAGTCACAAGGCAGGCGCACAGCGTCAGGAAAAGAACTGTGCGCCCGTCAATCCGGTCAATCCGCCTTTGCTTTTTTTCTCCGGCCATCATCCTACAATGCCAGCTTTTTGGAAATGCTTTCTGAGCAACCGCTGGCCGAACAATGTACCAAGAATTGCAAGAACCGCAGTAATGACAACACCCAGAAGCATCAGCGCCGGAGAAGTCACCATAGAGAGCTGCATATTCAAGGTATTTGCATCAAAACCGCTGCTTGCTGCCATTTCCTGATAGCTGTCCCAAGACCACCACAGCGGTACGGCACAGCCTACAAAATTTCCGATTGAGTTGACCATCCAGCCAATTCGGTTGCGAACTGCACTTCGGTATGTATTCTTGCCAACCATGCATAACTCGGCAATGAGGGCTACAATCAAGAAATAGGGAACCAAGAACATATAACCCATAACACCTTGGATTAGTCCATAAACCGTAGCCCAAGCAAACAACAATCCGTGTTTGTTAATGCGATTTGCCGCAACCAAATAAAATGTTGCTCCAATAAAGGCATCAATACCAGCAGAGCCGTATAAATATACTGCTGGGAAAGGCAATGTAACCATACCAATCACCATTGCAATTGCGAAATTGATGACCATCATTGCGGCAATCGTCATAATATCGCGAATGCCAAACTTTTTCTTCACCGTTTGTTCCATCTTTGAAACCTCCTTAAAATAAAATGACAGTGTAGTTAGTATCAACTAACTACACTGTCATTCTACACCGGTTTGCAGTCTCTAACTACTCCAAAGGGAAAAGTAAATCAAGAAAACAGCCCAAAAGTTAAATCACTTTTTTGCTTTACGGTAATCCTTTGGAAGCATTCCAAACACTTCTTGAAAGGCTCGCGCAAATTTACTAATATTTGAATATCCAAGTTCACCGGCTATTTGCGTGATTGATTGATCTGTTTCCTGCAAATAAACAGCCGCAAGATTCATTTTATACTTTTTGATATGTGCATAGGGCGTATCGCCATAAATCTGTTTGAAAATAGCTTGAAATGTGACCTTGCTCATTGGCTCTTTTCGCAAGAGTTCTTCTATGGATAGTTTTTTGTCGAGGTTTTCTATAAGCTGATGTCGGATACGCTTAATGATTTCAATTTGCTCTTTGGAATAATATGTTGCTTCATACTGATCTTCAATCCGCAGTTGTTTGATATGGTAAAACAATTCCAATAATTTAATACGGAAGTAATCTTTTCCTTCCACGCCTTTTGCAGCGTATAATTCATCAAAGATATGTAACAATCGCTGTGGTGTCCGGCATAAAAACCACTTTTTTTCTATTTCCAATTCTTGTCCAAGATTTAAGACATCAATATTATAGTAAGAAAAAATTTGTTTTGTTTTCGCATCAATAGAATCTTTGTCAATCACACAACTCAATCCAACACTATATCCAAAGGGAAAAGAATATGCCGCAGGAACATTAGCAAGAGCATTGATACATAATTCTCCTTCTTTCATGTGAAAAACCTTATTATTCCTTAATTCAAACTCAACGCGTCCCTTTTGGTAATGACGAATTTCAATGATATTTTTATTGGGAATCGGTTCATGAAAAATATCTGAACAGTTAAAATCCATAAAAATTAAATTGATACCAGGGAATAATGAGTAATCATATAAAGTTCCAGTCCCATTGCATTTATATTTTATTTGAACATAATCATTATATTTATCAGAAATTATAGCACATTCCCCGTACCATTCTGGTTTGTGGAGTTCACTCATGCTCATTTCCACCTCCCTATCAGTTGATATAAACTAATACATCATCGCTCTAATTTATTGGAAAACAAATCATTGTAGAGTTGATTGTGGTAACATTTATTACATGTTATAACAAGATTTAACCTCTTTTCCACGCAAAAGCATCTATAGTTTCAACTGTATCATCTTCACCATGCAGAACCGATCAGAAACCGCCATACTGACCTTCGTGGACATCTTTAAGCCGTTTTTAGGGATGTAACGATAGTATGGTTCATCCGCAATCACCTTTGCATTACCCCCGATCTTTGCCGCCAGTTCTTCCACTGCATCGACATAAAAGAACATCTGCGCATCGGCATGGCCTACCTGCCTCATGTACTTCTTTTGCATCATTGCCATGCCTTTTCTGTTCACGGTATCAAAAACAACTTCCATATTTCCAAATTGTCCAATCATACGCAGAAGGGCAATGACCTTATTTTCCTCAAAATAATGGAATAGTCCACCTGCAATAACGAGAATCGGAGTATCAAGCACCTCATCGCGGACTTTTTTGATCCAGTCCTTTGCAAAGGCATTCCCGGAAATATAGCATTCACGCTCCGGTTCGGGAAGAAGCCCTCGCCGGTATTCGATCACATGAGGCAGATCCACAGCATACCAGCGTGCCCTTCCGTTATCACAGCGGTAATAGGTTGTCTCCAGGCCACAACCCAGTTGGACAATCGCACCGTTCGGTCTGCGTTCCAGAAAATCCCGAATAATCCGATCCATATTAGCAGACCGGGAAGCAGAGGCCAAAAGGGTATACTGGTTCTGCATATTCTGTTCAATCAAGTCTAACGGCAGCCTGTTTTTCAATTCCAATGCCTTTTTATCATATAAAATTTGTGGGCAATGCTCAGCAGCATAAATTCTGCCCAGCATAGGGACAAACAGGGTATCCTCCACGACTCCTAATTTTTGCATAACCAGCCCTCCTTTTTCTTTATGAAAGTTTCCAATCCTGGCTTTCTGTCTGCAGTTTTACCATATGGGCATATACACCATTCTTTTCTTCCAGATCCTTTGGTGATCCTTCTTCTGCCACGGTGCCATCAGAAAGGACAACAATTTTATCTGCTCCTGCTACGGTACGCATCCTGTGGGCGATGACCAGAACCGTTTTATCTGCGATCAGACGAGAAAGGGCTGTCTGTATCAGAGTTTCATTCTCCACATCCAGGGAAGCAGTAGCTTCATCTAAAAGAATGATCGGCGCATTTTTCAGAAATGCACGGGCAATAGAGATACGCTGGCGCTCTCCGCCGGAAAGTTCACAGCCATTTTCCCCGATATTGGTATGCCATCCATCCGGCAGTTTTTCCGCAAATTCATCCACATTGGCAAGTTTCGCAGCAGCAATGACCTGTTCATCTGTGGCGTCTTTGTTTCCGATTCGGATATTTTCCAGAATCGTATTGTCAAACAGTGTAACATCCTGGAATACGATGGAATACAGAGAAAGCAGTGTTTCCGGGTCAATTCGGGATACATCCATGCCTCCCACGGTAATCTTTCCTCTGTTAATATCCCAGAACCTTGCTGCCAGCCGGGATACGGTTGTTTTTCCGCCGCCAGATGGGCCGACCAAAGCCGTAACCTCTCCCTGTTTTGCCGTAAAGGAAACATCTTTCAATACGGTTTCTCCGGTATTGTAGGCAAACCCAACATGGTCAAAGACAATATCATACCCCTGATTGGAAAGCCTGTCGCTGCCCTGCTGGATCGGATGATCGAGAATTTCATTCATACGGGCAATGTTGGTTCGTGTACTGATGACTGCCGCAAGATTCTGGAGTGCGCCCTGCAGAGGGTCATATAAACGGGATACTACCAGAAGGAACATAAAGAATGTAAGCACGGAGAGGCTTCCTTGCATGAGCAGAACAGCTCCTGCCAGCGCAACCGTTGCAATACCAAGCTTCAGCACCAGCGATGCGGAAACCACAAAAACAGCAAGGCCGAATTCATTGAGGATGGAACGATGCTCCACGGCACGGATCTTCTTTTCCAGACCTTTTAAATATGCCTGCTCCGCGTTGTTCGCTTTCAGGTCACGAACCGTTTCAATGCACTCCTGTATCCCGTCTGCGCAGGCCATCTTCACATCCATCGCTTTCTGATTCAGATTTTCCTGAATCTTTGCGGAAAATCCCACAATCGCAAAGGCAACCGGCAGAACCCATAAGGCAGCCAGTGCCATTCTCCAGTCCGTAAAGAGCAGACCGATGGAAATCAGAACTGTAGAAATGATCGAACCCGCAAGCTCAGGGATAAAATGTGAAAAACTCTGCTCCAGGAAGGTGCAGTCCGCCATAATGGTACTGGTAAGATCGGCTAAATCCTTTTTCCCGAAAAAGGAAAGGGGGATTTTGCGCAGATGCTCTGCCAGAGTAATACGGCGGATGCCGCTTTCTTTGTAAGTGGCAAAATAGGTGGCATTGTATTGAAAGAAAGTGGTCAGCAGTATCAGGCCGATACACACCACGCAGCCTGCCACATAAAATGGAATTTTCCCACCGGGAACACCTCCGTTCATCAGATCGCTGACCATGTAATATAAAAGACCTACCGGAAACATAAAAGACAGATTCTGAAGGACACAGGCCAGGCAGCCTTTGATCAGGTCTTTTGCTCCCTGTTCAGACAGAGCATATTTTTTCTGCAGTTTTTTGATCATATCACTGCACCTCCTTTGTTACCTTCCATTGCACGGAAGTCTGGTAATTTTTCCACATACGGCTGAAAATGCCGTCTTTTGCAAGCAATTCACGGCTGTTGCCGCACTCGGCAACCTGTCCGCTGCAAATGACAAAAATCTGATCCACATTTGTTACGGTAGAAAGCCTGTGGGCAATCATAATCACGGTCTTTCCCTCGGAAAGTCTTGAGAAAGCAGCCTGTACGCGGCTTTCGTTATCCGGGTCAGCAAAGGCAGTGGCTTCATCCAGAATGATAATCGGAGCATTTTTCAGCATTACACGGGCAATGGCAATTCGCTGCTGCTCGCCGCCGGAAAGATAGACACCTTTTGTACCGATAACCGTATCCACACCCTGTGGGAGTTTTTCCAGAATATCATCGCATTGGGCGTGATGAAGGGCAGCCAGAACTTCCTCACGGGTAGCTTCCGGTTTTCCCATACGCACATTTTCCAGAATGGATGCCTTGATCAGACGGCTGTTCTGAAATACGAAAGACACTGTATTCATGAGTTCCTCTTTCGGGATGTCTTTCACATTGACACCACCGATTTTTACCATTCCGCTCTGTGGATCAAAGAATCGGGAAATCAGGTTGGCAAGGGTTGTTTTCCCACCGCCGGATGGGCCTACAAAAGCTACCGTCTGTCCTGCAGGAATGGTGAGTGAAATATCTTTTAATACTTCTTTTTCTCCATCATAGCTGAAATGAACCGATTTCAGTTCCACGGAAGCGTTTTGCGGATGCATTGGGTGTTTGGTTTCCTCCAGAGGCTTCAAATGCAAAACGCTGTCAATTCTCTGTAAAGCGTCATCTACGATCATGGCATTTTCACTTTGGAACATGATGCGTGTCAGTGTAACAGAAATAACCGGCGTAATAATGATATAGAAAATGAGATCCAGTAAGAAACCGGAAGTCACACCGTCTTGTGTAAGCAACAGTCCTCCGGCGATCAGTGTGGCAAAAACTCCGTTGATCGCAGCTGTATAGAACATCATCGGCGTCCGAAGCTGCTTGGTATAGGCGATCACCCATACTTTATAGCGGTCAATGGAGTCTTTAAACTTCTTAAAGGAAAAGATCGTCTGGCCAAAGGTTTTTACCACCGGAATACCGCGGACATACTCTACCGCTTCATTGGACATATCATCCAGCGCATTCTGGTATTCTTTCATCTTTTCCTGCATCTGCTTTCCGGTCATTGCCATCATAATCAGAAACCCCAGCACAACCGGAACAAGGCTCAACAGTCCCAGTCTCCAGTCAAACACGAACAACAGCACCAAAAGACCGCAGGGGGTTGCAATGGCATTGGCTCTGTCGGGAAGCTGATGAGCGAGATAGGTTTCGGTGGCTGCACTGGATTCGTTGACGATTTTGCGCAGTTTTCCGCTGCCAAAACTCTCGGCAAATCCAAGAGGAAGCTTAACAATATGCTCCATGGTCTGGATACGCAGGTTTGTGGCAATACGAAATGCCCCTAAATGGGAACACATAAGCCCGGCTATGTAGACAAGCACCGCCAGGACAGCAAATAATACTGCCATCCAGCCATTACCGGTCAGGTTCTGTGCCTGGCCAAAATCTGGTGCCACCTCCAGTACTTCCTTGATCATTTTCCAGATGTAATAGAATGGCACCAGAGCAATCAGGGCACTGATTGCAGAAAGCACCCAGGAAGCATAGGTCAGGTACTTATGGCTGCCTGCAATTTCCAGCAGGCGTGATAAATTGGATTGCTTTTTCAAAAAAATTCCTCCTTTTCTTTGTGTTTATGATAAAGAGAACACGTCTATGTTCTTCAATATCCGACTTTATGTTAGCTATAGCTAACTTACAGACAAAAATTATAAGGCATTACTGCCCCATAATTTTCATCCATCCCGCTGTATAAAAGGCGCGCATTTCTCTAACGTAGTTTTCGGCATCTTTGAGCGGCATTTCGTGGATGATCAATTCAAAAAAAGTATGAAACATTCCGGTGATCAGAATATGCTCCAGCGAAGGATCGATATGCGGAGAGGACCGTCCAAGCAGCCTTAAGACATCCTGATAGGCATGCGTCCCATCTACCTCAATCTCCACCATTTCATCAATTAGCCCGGCAAATTTTGTCCCTTCCGAACAGCAGAGGATCAGTTTACATTCCTCTAAATGTTCGTACGCATAATAGAGAATATCGTACATGCAGATTCCCGAAATATCACTCATGACTTCCGGCTGCTGGGCAGCTGGTAGTTCGGCGAACTCCTGCTGTGCCTTTATAAAACGGTTACGAATATATTCATAATGTTCACCAACGATGGCTTCAAAAAGTTCTTCTTTGCTTTTGTAATATCCGTAAAAGGCTCCGGTAGTCATTCCCACGGATTTCACAATATTCCGCAGGGAAGCGTCTTTATATCCTTTTTCTAAAAATTCTGCTTTCGCTGCCCGGTGGATATTTTCTAAAGTCGTTCCATTTCCGTTAATTTTGCACACCTCCTATATAACAGTGATATATAACACTGTTATAATTATAATCTCTAAAAATTATTTTGTCAAGAGCAACAAGAAATAGTTGCATAAAAACAGTAATCCAAACATCCTTCTGCACTTTATTACTGATAAATTTTTTAAATACTAGTTTTGATAACAGTTTTATTTTTTTTAAGCAAATGATAAGCAGGGCGGAGTTTGTTCTCACACCCTGCTTTGTGATTATCATGAATTATTCAAAGATCTTCTTCACTTTTTCTTTCAGCCTGTCCACTGTAATCAGTACATGATAGAGCTTTGTCCTTGGGTCGAAGGAAACAACGGATAGTTGACTGTGTTTTCCCACTTTGTCTGCCATCATACGATCCCCGCACGTTTGAAATGCTTTTTTAAGATAGCGCGGCCAATATACGCGCCTACAATTGCGCCCACAATCACACACACAATGTCAACGGGAATCATATAGCTTTTCACTACGGCAGACACGGCCTCCACATAGGCGTCCCCCTGACTGGCGCGGTAGCTTTCCAGATAAACATCTTTATAAAGGAACATGATAACCTGGGAACCAATGACCCACTCGCTGAACACGCAATAAGCAATCAGCATATGTTTCCAGCTTTTGTATTGCCCGACTCTCAGGATAAAATCAGCGGCAAGCCCGCAGATCAGGCTCGTGCCAATGGCGTAAGGCCCATATCCCATCATGAAAGTCGCAATTCCCATAAGCAGACAAAGAATTGTGACCATTCCGAATTTATCTGTCTTAGTAAAAAACAGGATGCAGGGGATTCCTCCGAGGACGGCAAGTACCACCGAATAAAATACCGGCATGACCGGTAACTAAAGCCATCCGCCAGTCCAAAACAAAAACATAAATCAGCAGGATAACGGGAATCAACATATTCGCCGATATTTCCGGTATCATATGAGCCAATGTTGTTTCCAATCCCTCGACACGGTCAACAATGGTATCCTTCAGCCGCCCGGAAGGGGTGTCTAAAATCACACCCATAGGTAGGCGGGAGAGTTTTGAAAGCAGTTTTTTGCGAATTTTTTTCTTTTGTTTCCCCACCAATCCCATTAACCGGGATAACGGATTTTCTAATTTCCTTTTGTCCATAATAAACCTCCTTGTTCTCACCATGGTTAGATTTAGCTAACCATTTTGTAAAAAAGAAAAGCCGATAATTTGAGGAATTACGTTCCATCAAATTATCGGCTCGGCGTCGCTGCGTCTGGCTCGGATGATAATTGAATGACCATATTTTTAATATCTACAATGCTTTCCCGGTTGCACTTCCGGCAATATAACGGCCATCGGTGCGCCTCGGTATCCGGGTGGATTTTTGTACGAGTCTTTGCTCCGCAAGCAGGGCAATAAACCCATCCATCGGTGTCTACCCAAGTTTCAGTGTCAGTCAAGAAACACTCTCCCTTTCTCCATTCACTTGCTCTGCTTCATCACCCTCAAAAATCGTTTTCCAACCAGTGTTGTAAAATTTTCTTAACTTGGCGATATGCTCAGATGCCCGTTCCTGCGGCATGTTATGGATCACGATTTCAAATAAACCTGAGTAAAAGGCGTATGATAAGATGTGTGCTAATTCTGGTGTTAATCTTCCAGAAGAAAAAGCATCGTTATTCGTTTGCTCAATAAATTTCGTGGTACAATCTGTATCAATTTCAACAAGTCTGTGTAAAAATTCCTGATAGACTTTCGTTTCTCCACTCATCAAAAGGATTTTGAATATATCAAAATTTTCATAGATATACCCGAAAAACTTTTGAAATCCTTCGTCTGCATACGACCTTTCATTCGCTTTCTGCACTTTGCCCGGCAGAGCTTTGAAGCCTTCCAAAGCATTTTTTAAATAATTGCAAAGACCATCTGCCACAGGTTCTACTAAAGCACGATACAGGCTTTCTTTGTCGGGGTAACGGATGTAGATGACACCTTTGGTATATCCGGCCTTTTCCGCAATGATGCGCAGAGAAGTATTTTCATAACCGTTGGCTAAAAATTCTTCTTTTGCACACTCCAACAGTTTCTCTGTTACACCTTCTATGCGCTTTGCCATTACATCACCTCCACAAGTTAATTCTACCGGTATCAATTCCACCGGTATCAATATGCCATGAAGTACTTTCGCGGTCAATAGGGCAGTTCAAATTGTTATTACAATACCTAACAGTTTCCAGCAGGTATTATTGCTGAAAAAACGGGATGTAACACTATGGTAAGTTTCACGGAATAAGGTAAATATTTATTTGACAAATCAAAGTATAAAGGTATATACTAGTCAAGTTAAGCAAATTAATCAAGCTTTAAAATAATAATAATTAAAATGATGATTTTACGAAAGGAGTGCAACTATGAGCTGGAAAACAACCACACTTCACCTCATGAAAGGTAACTGTTTAGCTGTTTACAGGGATAGTGTGCTCTTTTTTAGGTAAACAGCTTAAATAAATTAAGTTAAACCAAGTTAAAATAAAACTGAAACGCACTATCTCCTGTTCAAAATATTTAAAGACAACTGTTTTGAAAAGGAGATTTTTTATGCGTAAATTTAATATTAAAGCACAGATACATAAATTGTATACACTGACCACGGTAGGATATTTCAGGATAGCAGGGGCTTCATGGGTTGCACTTCTTGCGCTCAGAGGTTTTTCAATGTTTGAGATAGGAATGTTAGAAAGTATATTTCACATAGTAAGCAGCAGCTTTGAGATACCATCAGGGGTTGTTGCGGATGTGTTCGGAAGAAAGAAAACAATGGTGCTTGCAAGTCTGGTAAGTTTTGTATCGGGACTTTTTATGATATTGTCTAACAATTTCTGGTCAGTTGCATTTGCTATAGGCTTTAGCGCCTTAAGCTACAATCTCGAATCAGGCACACGTGAAGCTTTGGCATACGATAGTTTAAAATTTGCCGGTCAGGAGGAAAACTACAATAGATTTGCATCAACTGAAATGATGTTGTATAGGATAACAAGCTCAACAGCTACTTTGTGCGCAGGTTTTACGCTGTGGCTTGGTTACAGAAAGGCATATGCCTTTGATATTGTATTCAGCCTCATAGCAATAGGAATTGCGTGCAGTCTGAATGAAGTATCTGTGTCAAATGATGAAAATACGGATAACAAAGAAAACAATAACCCAAATGCAAATAAAAATGCGAAAATAGGATACCGGCTCAAAAATGTCATTGCAGAAAGCTGGCATTTCATGATCACAAATAAAAAGGCCAGAAGTATCATGGTTATAAATGCACTTATAGGGGCGGTTTCAACCTTGGTACTATTCTTTTTACAGGCGAAGCTTCCCCTTGCAGGATTAAATGATGCGCTGCTTGGACCGGCACTTTTTGTGATGGGGCTTGGAGCGGCATTTGGTGCAAAAGCAACCGGATTTTTTCCAAAATGGAAATATAAAAAATACATTATTATCAGTTGTATAGGTGTTGCCTTTGCATTTGCAATGGTATTTACAGAACTGCCATATATTATGATACTGGGTGGATTTGCGGGCTCTTTTTTTGATGATTTTATAGAAGTGCGCACGGATATTATACTCAATGAAATGATACCGTCAGAGCGGAGAGCCACACTCATTTCAGTTAATTCATTTATGTTTTCAATCGTTATGATTGTAATGTCAACACTTATGGGAAGCATTATGTAGCATCATAACCGTTTGAGCTTCACGGATTAAGGTTATTATCCGTTCCATCCAGCTGGAACTCTGCTTGGAGTTATTTCTACCCATAGACTATTGTCACAGCTTGGCTATTTTCTGGGAAGAGGAACTCGCCGTTCTGGTCTCGGATACGGTTGCCGTCCTCGTCCAGCTCATACACCCGGCGTTGCTTTAGCCCCCATTTGCCGTTCTGCTCGATGGGACGGATGGGGCAAAGCACATGAAAATGTGGATTGGGTATGCCGCCGTCCTCTCTGTCTGGCTGGTGTACAGCGAAGTCAACCACCATGCCACGGCTCACAAACTGCTCCAATAAAAATTGCCTTGCAAGAGCGATGTTTTCCTCAAGGGAAAATTCATTCTGCAAGGCAATGTCAAAGCTGTATGCAAGCTGGGCGTTCTTTCCACGCTCGGCTTTTTCCACGGCGTTCCATAGGGTCTGGCGGTCTGCGTATTCGGGCGGTGCATGGGACGGCAGGAGAATGTCGGAGCAGATCACGCCGCCCTTTCTGGTGTAGTCGCTGTATTCGCCGTAATACTCGCTATACAATCGCTCCCCGGCACGGTAGGCGGCAGAAGCAATAGCGGACTGTCCTGCGCTTCGCTTAGTCTGCGTGACGCTCAGATGAAATAGTGCCATCGGCTTTCAACTCCTTTTCTCTGTTTGCTTGGCTGATGTGGGTAATCGCCATGTGACGGACGGCTCGCTGGACTTCGGACAGAGAAAAGACGTGTTCCATCAGCTCTGTCATTTCGGTGCGTGTGAGATCTTTGACCTCCGGGGCAAGGCTCTCAATCGTGCCGCCCAGATTGCAAAGACGATGGGTGCGTTTCTGCCTTTCGCCTTTCTCCAGATACTTCTTTTTGTTCTCAAGACGCTCCAGCTTGTGCTGTTCCTGTGCAAGCTGCGTCTCGGCTTGCTCCTTTTCGGCTTGGAGCTGGTCGAGGGTTTTCGGTTTTTTCATTCTGTTTGACCTCCTTTTTTGATTTTTGGGATAAAAAAAGACCGTCAACTTTTCGCACATTGCGACCAGTCAACGGTCTGATTTTCGGTATTAAATTGTATCACTTATGATAGAAATTTAGTTAATACCTGTTCATTTTTTACTCATATAATGCTGGCAATTCATCTTCCGATGCAGTTGTTACTTCGTAGTCGTAACTCCCCCAGAATGCTCCTATATCGGCTGAAGTGAAGAAATCTTGTTCCATGCCTGTTGTGATGACTCTTCCAGCTTTTACAGCGACCTCCGAATAGATAACCTCATAAGATGTACCATCAGAAAGATTAAATCGGAAACTGGTCACTGAGCCACCAGCAGTAGGTTCAGTTGTTTTATCTTTCAGAGAAACACTTTCAAAAGTCTGATAAATTTCTTCAATATCTTCTGATTTGGTAATCACTTTTTTCTCCGCATCCGCAGGATTAGTGAAGCGGAACATTTCCACATTTTCGATACTGGACAATTCAAAAGGAAAGTCGATATTTTCTTCTTCATTGCAAGCAGTTAGTGTGAAACAGAGCATAACTGCCATAACCAGTATAAACATTTTTTTCATGTAAATCATCCTTTCTTGCTCACCATTTGACTGATAGATATTGATGCAATTTATAAACCTTGCTGGCGGCGAACAGCATTTTATGCTGTTTGCAGACGGCAAGTCCACAAGGGATAGCCGCATAAGCGGCGCAAGGGGGTGTAGCCACCTTGACGGAACGAAGTGACGAAACATTTTCGGTCAAGCAGTTTTTCTCTGCTGACCGGGAATGAAGCTCCGCAGGACGCACATACTCCCGATAGGAGAGTATAGAAGTGCGCCCTTTAGTTCCTAAAGGGATTTT
>OOAO01001166.1_pt1 | contig 23942 bp, 38 predicted proteins | sample 1671821 | NCBI WGS metagenome assembly OOAO01 (sample SAMN06348196, study PRJEB24527) | human gut metagenome | biome: human gut; feature: ankylosing spondylitis patient; material: feces | host: Homo sapiens | place: China | collected 2015-10 | reverse complement strand
GCTTGAATCCTTGTGCCATTTTTCATGCCCGTGCTCCCCGCACGGGCTCTTTTTTTGCGCTTTCGGGGGCTTTTTTTGCGCCCTCCGGCGGCAGCACCGGCAGTTCGTCCCCGTCCAGCTCGGCAAGGGTGATGCCAAAATGGTCGGCAATCTTTTGCCGTGTTTTTGGATGCGGGACGTTTTTGCCTTCCATCCAATTTACCGTACTTTGGTTATTGACACCAAGCACTTTGGCCAGACGGTATGCACTGTACCCCCGCTGATTCATGCAGTAAATTAAATTTTGGCTAAATGGCACAAGAACACACCCCCTAATTTCGTGTATTTTAATAGTCGAATTTAGATTGACAAATACCCGAAGTTAGGGTATACTTAGACCATACCGGACAACAAGAAACCAAGCCACCCCGGCAGAGCGGGCTGACGCAGACACGATATGGGATAGCATCTATATTGTACTGCAAATGCTCTAATTTGTCAAGGGAGGCATATCTAATTTGGAGGTGAGACCTTGAAGTTTGATGTGAAGAATCTGGAACGACTGCAGAAGGAGCGAGGCGAGAGCAACTATCGGCTGGCGAAGGAGCTGGGGGTACACCAGACATCCATTGCCAACTGGAAGAGCGGTACGACGCCGCATCCCAAGCACATGAAGCTACTGGCAGAGCACTTCGGCGTGACGCTGGACGAGTTGGTGAAGGAATCGGAGTAAAAAGGAGGAGGACGGAATGGAACTGAGCAGGGAAAAACTGGCGCAGGCCTATCTGGCGCTGGACCGGGGTGAATGGCCGGAATGGCTGGAGGGAAAGCCGAAGGGGTACGACGAGCTGCCGCTGGCGGCCAAGCCGCCGAAGGAGTGCAAACTGAAGTACCAGACGGCGAAGATGGTGGAGATCGCAGAGGCCGTGGGGCTGGAGGCCCTGAACCGGGAGATCTGGGAGATGGAAGGCGCCGGTACGGAGGCGGACTTCACGTTTTGGTGGGAGACCGGCGGACGGCTGGACGAGGAGGAGCGGCTGGAGTGGCTGAAGGAGGCCCTGCAGCGATGGACGGACAAGTATCCGGATTGCGTGGTGAACGCAGGAGATGCCGCCGAGCTGCGGCTGGAGAAGCGGCTGGAGAAACTGGAGCGGCGAGTGAACGACATGGATGTGACCGTCGGCTTGGTGAGCGGGGCGCAGGACGCACTGATGGAGGACTTTTACTCCAAGGGGCGGGCGATACGGCAGATGCTCCCGGCTGGCATGGCGCTGCTGGCGGCGCTGGTGGCGCTGGCGGTATCGGTGCTGCAGGCGATGTAAAGGAGGAGGAAGGATGGTCAAGACGATGACGCTGGACGGCACGGCGGCGTACCTGCGGGAGCGGGGCGTGAGCATCGGCAACAAGACGGTGGCCGACGGCATCGAGCAGGGGGTGCTGCCCTTCGGGGTATGCGTCCGCAGCGAGAAGAGCCGGGTGTTTCTGATCTTCCGGCGGCAGGTGGACGAATGGCTGGCGGAGCGAGAGGAGGAGACGGAGGCATGAGCAGACAGGAATACAGGGCGCTGGAGGATGCTTTTCTGGCACGGCACGATGCGCTGTGCGAAGATAAGAGCCCGCTGGAGTGCGATTGTCCGGCCTGCCCCTGCAAGGGTATGTGCGACACGCTGTGCGCATATGACCCGGCGGATCTATAAGCAAGGAGGCGGAATGACGCTGACATGGGCGCTGGTGTATCTGGGAGCCGGGACGGCGGTTTACGGCTTCATGCGGCTGCTGGACTGGCTGGAGAAATAAGGGAGATGGTGGAGGCTTGAAGGACTGGAGCAGATGCCGGAAGTGCCGGTACGGAATGACCGGGGCGAACCGGATGTGGGACTGCAACTACGCAGAGATCACGGGCAGGTGCAAGCCCCGGCCCCTGTGGGACGAGGAGGGCAAGTGCCGGAGCTATCAGCCAAGGAGGCGACGGAAGAAATGCGGGTATATCGCTACGTGACGAAGGACAGGTATCGGCTTCCGGTGGCGCAGGCGGACAGCATGGGAGAGCTGGCGGCGCTGATCGGGCGCAGCTATGGAACGGTTCGGCGGGCCATGGAGGCCGTGTACCGGGGGCAGAGGACAAGCGGCCCCTATGAATACGTAGATCTAAGCGACGAGGAGGAAGAAGAGGATGTATTTGTGCCAGTATTGCTGCGAGGTGTTTGACGAGCCGACGGTGGAGGAGGAAAAAGACGTGGGCTACCACGGGTTGAGCTGCCCCCACTGCGGCGAGGCGCTGGGGCCGCTTTCGGAGCTGGAGGCGAGGCCCTGCCCCCTTTGCAGCGGGTGGCGCTGGAAGAACGAGGCGGCCTGCGGGACGTGCCGGGAGAACACCCGGCGGCGGTTCCGGTGGCTGATGAAGGCAGGCTTCGGGCAGACGGAGATGGAGGTGATCGACCAGCTGCTGGAGGGAAACAGCCTGATGGACGTAATGGACGAGGACAAGAAGGAGGAGAAGGAGCAATGCTGAAGCCTTTTAACGAACTGGTGAAACTGGATGTGCGGCCCCTGTGCGGCTTTCGGGAGGCCAAGGACGAGCGGGGGAACACGGTGAAGGTGCCTTATCTGGGCTGGGCCAACTGCGTGAAGCTGCTGCATGAGAACGGAGCGGAGAGCGTTTGGTACGCTCCCCGGCGCTGCCCGGAGACCAACAGCTACCTGTGGCCGCAGGCCAAGGTGACCACCAGCAAGGGGAGAGTGACGGAGTGCTGGTTCGTGTCGGTGGAGATCCACATTGACGAGAACGTCTTTTCCTACGACATGCCGCTGCTGAATGGGTCGCTGGTGGTGTATGAGGACACACTGAACCAGCTGCGGATCAACAATGCGCTGGCCAGAGCCTTTGTCAAAGGCGTGGCGGTGCGGACGGGTCTGGGCTTTGACCTGTGGGCCGCCGGGGACGGCGACGACGGGGAGGAGGATCTGTCGAGGCACAGCATCTACGCCGTGAAGGAGCGGCTGGAGCGGCTGATCACCAGCAAGGAGCAGGGGGGACTTTCCCACCGGGATCTGCTGGCGCAGCTGGGCATCAACGACAAGCAGATGGCGACCATGATGGGGTGGTTCGACAAGCTTGGGAGCCTTGAAAAGGCGGTGAGCCGACTGTGATCCACGACCACGACCGCAGCGGATGGATCGGGGCATCGGACACGTCCAAGGTCATGGGCCGGTGGGACACGGAGACCTTCCGAAAATGGTGGAGCGTGAAGCTGGGCATCCGGCAGGAGACCTTCACCACCCCGGCCATGCAGGCGGGGACGGCCTATGAGGGGAAGATCCTGGATGCGCTGGGCATCCGCACCAGAGACCGGCAGGTTCGCATCCACGGGCTGCGGCTGCGGGTGAACTACGACGGCGAGGATGCCCGGCTCATCACGGAGGTCAAGACCCACAGCAAGGCGGAATTTCGGGTGAGCAAGGCCTACTGGCAGCAGTGTCAGGTGGAGATGCTGGCAAGCGGATGGGGGCTGCGGCGGCGGAAGGAGTGCCGCATTGCAGCCTACCGGATGACGGAGGCGGAGATCCAGAACTACTTCCTCCCCATCGATATGGGGCGCATGAGCTTCCATCCCATCCCCTATGACGAGGAATGGGTGGAGCGGGCGTATCTGCCGAGGCTGCGGTACTTGGCAAAATGCCTGAAAACGGGGCAATGGCCCAGAGAGGAGGCGGTGCAGCCATGACGGAGGTCAGCGTGCTGGAGGCCAAATGGATGAAGGACGGGGCGGGAGACTGGCTGTGCCTGCGGGTGCCGACGGCGCTTTCCGCCATGGACGTGGTGGACGAGATGCAGCCGGGAAAGGAGTACCGGGCGGTGCTGCGGCGGAAGGGCCGGAGTCTCGATGCCAACGCCTACTGCTGGGTGCTGATGGACAAGCTGGCGGCGCACTACGGGGCCACCAAGGAGGGCATCTATCAGGAGGAGATCCGGCAGATCGCCGGGGTCAGCGACATCGTATGCGTGAAGGAAAAGGCGGCGGACGAGCTGATGCGCCGGTGGAGCGGACGGGGGCTGGGATGGATGGCGGAAAAGGCACCCAGCAAGCTCCAAGGCTGCGTCAACGTGACGCTGTGGTACGGTTCCTCCACCTACGACACGGAACAGATGTCACGGCTCATTGCCCGGGTGGTGGAGGACTGCCGGGAGGCGGGGATCGAGACCATGACCCCGCAGCAGCTGGCGGCGCTGAAATCCCAATGGGGGGAGGCGCAGCCCATTGGATGAGAAAGAAATATGGCGACCTGTCCCCGATTATGAGGCAGTCTATCAGAAACGAGGTGATGCAAGGTGCCAGATGAGAGACGCTGTTTTTTATGCGGAAGAAATGGGTCGGGAGACCCGTTAGACCGGCACCATTAGCCACATCTTCGGCGGGGCGTACCGCAAGAAGAGCGAAAAATACGGCCTTGTGGTGTATTTGTGCCACAGGAGGTGCCACATCTTCGCACCCAGCGCCGTACACCAGAGCGCAGGGCAGATGCAGCGCCTGAAGCGATACGGCCAGTTAAAGGCCATGGAGGAGCAGCACTGGACGGAGGAGGACTTCCGGCGGGAGTTCGGGAAGTCCTATCTGTGACAGCGCAGTGGAACTGCTATAACAACGCTATAACAACGAACACAACAAGGAGGATGCAGGAATGGACAAATTGCTTTACACCAAGCGGGAGACGGCAAAGCTGCTCTCCATCAGCGAGGACACGCTGGACGAGCTGCGGCGCAGCGGGAAGCTGAACGGCTACCGGATCGAGGCGGGGAACCCCCGTGTGTACTTTCGGCCGGAGGAGCTGAAGCTGTTTGCGGACGGACTGGAGGTGGCAGTATGCTGAACAGGATCGTGCTCATGGGGCGGCTGACCAAGAAGCCGGAGCTGCGGCGCACCCAGAGCGGCGTGGCGGTGACCAGCTTCTCTTTGGCGGTGGAGCGGGACTATAAGTCCCAGAGCGGCGAAAGGGAGACCGATTTCATCGATGTGGTGGCTTGGCGGCACGCGGCGGAATTTGCCGCCAAGTATCTGGACAAGGGCAGGATGGCGGCGGTGACCGGGTCGCTGCAGGGCCGCAGTTGGGAGGACAAGGACGGAAACAAGCGGCGCAGCATGGAGGTGCTGGCTGACAGCCTTTACTTTGCCGACAGCAAGCGGGAGGAACCCACCGGACGGGGCGTGGATGTGTCGGCGGATGACTTTCAGGAGGTCGAGGACGACGGCGACCTGCCCTTTTAACGGGAGGGCCGTGGGATGGAGCGAAAGCAATTCACGTGGTACCGGAGCTACTACGACGCACTGAAGGAGATTCCGGCGGAGGAGTTTCGGGCCATCGTGCTGGCGGTATGCGCCTATGCACTGGACGGAGAGAAGGCGGAGCTATCCGGCGTGGCGAGGGCCATTTTCACCCTGATCCGGCCCACGCTGGAGGCGGGCCGCAGCAAGGCGGAAAACCGCAGCCGGGCGGAACAAACGTCCCTCTCCGCCGAACAAGACAGCAACAAACGAGAACAAACCGACAACAAACCGGAACAAACGGAAAACAAACCGGAACAAACGGAAAACAAACCGGAACAAACGGAAAACAAACAAGAACAAACCGACAACAAACCGGAACAAACCCGCAAGGAGAAAGAGAAGGAGAAAGAGAGAGAGAAAGAGAGTGAGAACGATAGTTATTGCTCCCCCCCTCCCCCCTCAGGCCCCAAGCGCTTTGTTCCGCCCACGCTGGCAGAGGTGCAGTCCTATGTGGCTGAACGCCAGTCACCCGTAGATCCGCAGGGCTTTATCGATTTCTACGCATCGAAAGGGTGGATGGTCGGCAAGACCCCCATGAAAGACTGGAAAGCGGCTTGCCGAAATGCAGAGACGTGGGAGCGGTGGAGCAGGACGGAAGCCTCTGCGCCGCCCAAAAAGGGCCTTGCACAGGCTCTGACAGACCGGCAGATGGAAAAGTACATGGGATGGTGAGGTTATGGCCGGAGGACACGCAAAGGTACACGTGCGATGCCCCTATTACAGGACAGACAACGGCTCCCAGCGCATTGTGTGCGAGGGGGTGCTGGCGGACGAGCCGGTGGTGAACTGGATGCCATCCCGTGAGGCGCTTCGGCGGCAGATCACCCGATACTGCGCCGGGGAATACTGGCTGTGTCCGCTGTGCGAGGCCGTGGACGGGAAATATGCAAGACGGGAGGAAGAAGGAAATGACGGAGTTTGACAAGGACATCCGGGAGAAGAAACAGATCGGGAACTCGGCCAGACACAAGGTGGTTGGCGGCGGTCGGCGGGCGAGATTCCCCAGCGACGGCCTGACGAAAAAAGAGCGGGAGGCGTTAAACAGCGAGGTGAGAAGCTGGAACACCAAGCGGGTCATGCCGTGGGGGACATACAAGCAGATGCCCGGAGATCTGCAAAAGGAGTACATGACAAATATGCAGGGTTGCGGAGCAACGGCAACGTGGCTGGCGGCAGCCATGGGCGTAACCTCGCAGACGGTCTGGCAAGCCTGTAAACGGCACGGGGTAGCGTTTCCGAGGGGGGGCGGAGACCGGGTGCTGTGGGAGCGGAATCTGGACTTGTGGCGCACCGGGGAGCCCGCACGCCAAGAAATCGCCCATGAGGAAGCCGCAGTACCGGAGGAGACCCCGAAAAAGCAGACAGCACTGCTGCACGCACGGCTGGAGCTTGACGGAGACCGAGAGGCGATCTTGTCGCATCTGCGGCTGCTGATGCCGGATGAAGGGCGGGTGACGGTGGAATGGTGATAAGAAAAGGAGAGCCTTACCGTCTGCCGGAATGCCCCTGCAAGACCTGCCGGAGGCGATCGAAGGATCTGGGCAGCTGCAGCCAGAGGATGGGCGGGCAGCAATGGCCCGGCTACGTGGCGTGGATGGTGTGGTTCCGCCGGTGCTGGCAAATGGTAAGAGGGGAGGCCCCGGAGGCGGGGCGGGAAGGAGTATAGACATGGATGCTGTGGAGTTTATCCGGGAGCGAAACCGGATGTGTAAGCATTTTCGTGGGTGTGCCGGGTGCCCTGCGGATGGGATGATATGCAGCACAATATGGGAGATGAATGACGCCGAAAGACTTGTTCAGGTGGTCGAGGAGTGGGCCAAGGAGCATCCACGAAAGACCCGGCAGAGTGTGTTGCTTGAACAGTGGCCGGAGGCACGAGTGGATAAAGACGGTGTTCTTCGTGTTTGTCCCTCCTTTGTGGGTGGTGATACACCTGAGAAGTACAAGTGTATATGTTTAACAGATTGTAGTGATTGCCGCCGCGAGTTCTGGATGCAAGAGGTGGAGTGATGGATACAAGCTTGATGTTCAGCAGCAAGACGGATAAGTGGGCGACACCGCAGGACTTTTTCGACGAGATAAACAGAGAATTTGGATTTAGCCTGGACGTCTGCGCCTTGCCGGAAAATGCAAAGACTACCCGGTATTACACGCCGGAGCAGGATGGGCTTACCCAGCCATGGGAGGGCGTGGTATGGTGCAACCCTCCATATGGCCGTCAAATAGGCAAATGGGTGGAGAGGGCGGCCTTGGCGGCAAAGGCTGGTGCGGTGGTAGTGATGCTGCTGCCCGCACGGACGGACACCAAGTGGTTCCACGAGTACATATATGGCAAGGCTGAGATTCGTTTTGTGAGGGGGCGGTTGAGGTTTGGCGGAGCAGCCAATCCGGCCCCGTTTCCCTCTATGGTTGTGGTATTTCGAGGGGAGGGCAAGTATGGCGAGTCGTGAGGATCTGATGGAGGCGCTGGACGCTATCGAGACGGGGATGTGCCGCATCAAGGAGAGCCGGGACATCTGGCAGAACGAGCTGGTGTACGCCCTGGGTCAGGGTGTGCGGCTGCTGCTGACGGAGGAACTTAGGCATGGCAGACAGTAAGCACACGGTAGGAGACCTGCGGCAGCTGCAGAGCTTGCCGCTGCGGCTGAAGATCCCGCTGACCCGGCAGCGCATCCGGGATTGGTACGACCACTGGGACGGGCAGGTCTACGTCAGTTTTTCCGGCGGCAAGGACAGCACGGTGCTGAAGCATATTGTTGATTCCATGTACACCGATGTTCCGGCAGTGTTTGTCAACACGGGGCTTGAATACCCGGAGATCCAGCGGTTTGTCCGGGAGGTCAAGGCTGGGAAATATGACCGTTTTAATCCAGACGTGGAAATTCTCCGGCCTGAAATGCGGTTTGATGAAGTCATCAGGAAGTACGGGTATCCGGTAGGCACGAAGAGTGTTTCCCATTATGTTGATATTGCAAGAAGAAATCCTGATAGCGTTTATAGGCAATACTTAACAGGCCAGAAGCGAACAAAGTTCGTCACATCTGGGAAATGGGTTCCGCTTTTAGATGCCCCGTTCCTTGTATCAGATAAGTGTTGCACCATTATGAAGCATAAGCCTGCAAATTGGTACGAGAAACGGACTGGAAGAAAGGCAATAATAGGCACAATGGCAGCAGAAAGCCCAAATCGTGAACAGGCATGGCGTTCCAACGGTTGCAATGCTTTTGAAGCAAAAAGGCCAACATCACAACCGCTTTCCTTTTGGACGGAACAGGACGTCTTGCATTATATCAAGGAATTCGACGTCCCTTATTGCCCGGTATACGGCGAAATCAAGATGGATGACGATCCGGAATTTGAAGGACAGATGAATTGGATCGATTATCTTGGATGCTACGAGCCGCAAGACCGGCTTACAACCACCGGATGTAACCGCACAGGCTGTATGTTTTGTATGTTTGGGGCGCATCTGGAGAAGGAGCCCAACCGCTTCCAGCGGATGAAGGTCACGCACCCCAAGCAATACGCCTATTGTATGGACAAGCTGGGCCTGCGGGAGGTGCTGGAGTATATCGGTGTACCGTACGAGTGAGGAGGAGGCAGGATGCTGAGGATCGTGATGGACGTAGACAGGCCGGTGGGGCAGGCCATCGGCATCAAGGAGGCGCTGGCCATGGACTTGGAGCGCTATGGGGACGTGCGGGTGGTATCCGTGGAGGAGATCACCCCGTGGAAACAGGAGGTGATAGCCAATGGCTGAACCTAAAAAGCCTTTTTACAGAGATAAGAAATGGAAACTTGGCAGAAGTTTCGGCTGGTGGCATATACCGTACTGCCCGCATTGCGAGCGGCAGTTGGGGCTGATGGCCGAAGAACAAAAAGCTGAAAAATGCCCGATGTGCGGCAAACCGTTAGAATGGGATGGTGCTGAAAATGGCTGAATACATCGAGCGCACGGAAGAACTCGTGCTTGCCCTGAACGCTGGGGCGAGGGCAATCGAGAACACAAAGCGCTATCACGGTGCTGTTTACACCAGGGATGTGTTCTCGGGGAGCCCACAGGAAATCCCATACTTGCAGGCCGCCAAAGTGTTGCGGGAAGTAAGCGATGCTCCCGCCGCCGATGTGGCCCCAGTGGTGCATGGAAGGTGGATTGAGGATCACGATTATCTAAAATGCGCAAAGTGTGGTGTGATGGTTAAGTGGGATTTTACATTTTTCGATATTGGAAATTGGAACTACTGCCCTAACTGCGGGGCGAAGATGGACATTGAGGACGGAGGCGACAACAATGAGGCTGATTGATGCGGATGCACTGGGCGTGGGGCGATGCAGCAGGGATGTATTGCCAGCGGACTACTGCGCCGGGTGGAACGGGCTGATAAGGTTATTAGAAAAAGCCCCCACCGTGGACGCTGTTCCAGTGGTGCATGGGCGGTGGAAGTACTGCGGATTTTTGCAGGAATGCCAAGCTTGCGGAGAGATTTATTCGGTGCATGGCGGGAATTCCGGGAAGTCGTGGAATTTCTGCCCCAACTGCGGTGCCAAGATGGACGGAGGTGACGAGGATGCGGCTGATTGATGCGGAAGAGTTAGAGCGCTTGTTCAACGAACAAATTGAACAAGGTGTGGGTGTAATAGGTGCGTTTGATGCGTTTTATGATGCTTTGCAAGACACACCCACCGTGGACGCTGTGGAAGTGGTGCTGTGTAGGGACTGCAAGTACAGTTGCAAAGATGGAAATGGACGTTCCTGCGAAGGCTATTGGTATGAGCTGAGCGAGTACTATGTCACAGTAAAAGACGATGACTTTTGCAGCTACGGCGAGCGTAAGGATGGTGGCGAGGATGGCTAAGCCCAGTGCGTTTTTGCAGCGGATGGAGGCCAAGCACCGGCAGAATATGCGGCTGCAGCGGCTTTTTACCATCCAGCAGTGCGAGGACATGATGCTGATCACGCTGGGGCAGGACTTTGGCTTCGGCCCCAAGCGGGCCATGGAGGCGCTGGATGCATTTCGGGAGACCTTCCGGGCCTTTGCCCAGCTCTGCGTGGATGATGCAGGCGGGGATCAGGAGATCGCCTACACCAAAGAGAGCATCGACCGGGAGCTGCGGCGCATCATGGGGGAGGGCTTCCGCCCGTGGGAGGAGCGGTACCCGCCGGAGGTCTTTAAGTAAGCAAAAGAGAGAGGGCACCCGTGGCGGGTGTCCTCTCTGGGCGGTTATTGGGGCGTTTTGGGGCGGCGCTTGCGGTATCTGGCGGCCAGATCGTTCCAGCGCCGGATGGTATCCTCGGTGCTGTCCATGGTCTTGACAAGGCGCAGGCAGCTGTTGCACTGTACGTAGGTATAGCTGTAGCGCATGGTGTCATAGCAGTCGATGGACAGGTCATCGCTGCCGCAGTTTGGGCAGGGGACAGGGGTCAGCATGGGTCACATCTCCTTTCGGTGGGCTGGGGGCGGCTCGGTGGGACTGCGCAGATCTGTTACTGTACGGATAGGATACCACTTGTGGACACAAATGGCAGTAGGCAAAATACACAAAGATCGGGGGAATTCGGGGCAGACTGCACAAAAAAGACGGAGAAAATGGGTCGGATGGGGGGTAGAGAGAGGGAGGAGAGGCACGGTACAATAGGAGAAAGCGCAGCAGCATTGCTGCGGCCCGTGGATGCGGGCAAAGCGGTCATGGGCGGAAGGCCGAAAAACAACGGAGAGCCTCCTGCGGGAGGTGGGGGAAATTGTACCGGGAAAAGCGCAGCGGCGGGGGCGTGGTGCAAAAAAACAGGACAGGCGGGCATAGCTGTCCGCTTTAGCGAGAGGAGGGAGCGCAGGAATGGGGAGACCATGGATCTACAAGACGCCGGAGGAGCTGGAGGAAAAGATCGAGGCGTATTTTGCCGATTGCGAGGGGGAGATCGTCTATACGCGGGACGGAGAGATGCTGCTGGATAAGTACGGGCATCCCGTAATGCGGAGGGCGCATCCTCCCACGGTGACGGGGCTGGCGCTGGCGCTGGGCTTCGGCGGGCGGCAGGCGCTGCTGAATTATCAGGGACGGGAGGTCTTTAAGGACACCATTACACGTGCAAAGGCCCGATGCGAGGAGTACGCAGAGCGGCGGCTATACGACAAGGACGGCTGCACGGGGGCAAAATTCTCGCTGGCCTGCAACTGGGGCTGGCGGGAGAAGGCCGAGGAGGCAGAGGACAAGACGCTGGAGGTGGTGGGCCTGCCGGAGGAGTACAAGAAATGAGGATAGCAGACCTGTCACGCATCAGCGACAAGCAGGATGCGTTTTTGCGGGACGGACACCGGCACGTGGCCTATGGTGGGGCCAGAGGCGGCGGAAAGAGCTGGGCGGTGCGCACCAAGGCCAAGATATTGGCTGTGACGTATCCCGGCATCCGCATTTTGATCGTCCGGAAGACCTACAAGGAGCTGATCAACAACCACATCGAGGCGCTGCGGGCGGAGCTGCTGGGGCTGGCCAAGTACAACAAGACGGACAAGGTGTTTAATTTCCCCAACGGCAGCACCATCTGGTTTGGATACTGCGCCTGTGACGGAGATCTGGGGCAGTATCAGGGCGCAGAGTATGACGTGGTGTTTATCGACGAGGCGGGGCAGTTGCCGGAGGACTGGATCAAAAAGATCAACGCCTGCGTGCGAGGCACCAACGGATACCCCAAACGGACGTACTACACGCTTAACCCCGGAGGGCCAAGCCACGGGTATTTTAAGCGGCTTTTCGTCGACCGGCGCTTTGAGGACGGGGAAAACCCGGACAATTACAGCTTTGTGCAGGCGCTGGTGACGGACAACCGGGCGCTGATGGAGACGCAGCCGGAGTATGTGCAGGAGCTGGAGAGCCTGCCGCCCAAGCTGCGGGAGGCGTGGCTCCACGGGTCGTGGGATATCTTCGAGGGACAGTTTTTCGAGGATTTCCGGCCTGACCCTCCGGCGGACAAGGCGGCGGAGCTTGGTCTTGCCCCGGAGGAGCTGCGGCGGCGGCACAAATGGTGCCACGTCATTGCGCCCTTTGACCTATCCGTCGGGGAGAGGCGGGGCTGGAACATCATGCGCAGCTACGACTTCGGCTATGGCAAGCCCTTCTCCTTGGCATGGTGGGCGGTGGATTACGACGGGGTGCTGTACCGCATCATGGAGATGTACGGCTGCACCCAGACCCCCAACGAGGGCGTTAAGTGGTCGCCGGACGAGCAGTTCCGGCGGATCCGGGAGGTGGAGGACACCCACCCGTGGCTCAAGGGCCGGAAGATCGTGGACAGCGTGGCAGATCCTGCCATCTGGGATGCCAGCCGGGGCGAGAGCATCGCAGAGACGGCGGCAAGGTACGGCATCTACTTTACGCCGGGGGACAACCAGCGGATCCCCGGATGGATGCAGGTGCATTACCGGCTGCAATTCGACCAGGAGGGCTACGCCCGGATGTATGTCTTTGACAGCTGCCGGGCGTTTATCCGCACCATGCCGCTGATGATGTACTCGGAGACGCACCCGGAGGATCTGGACACCACGCTGGAAGATCACGTGGCGGACGAGGTGCGGTATATGTGTATGTCGAGACCGGTCAAGCCCATGGTGCCGGTACAGCAGCAGCCGGTGGTCATCGATCCGCTGGACACCATGCGGCGGGATGGGCTGAGAGATATTTGGTAAGGAGGGACATATGGACATCAGGGAGGAGCAGGAGCTGCGGCAGGAGGAGATTATGCCGGAGGCAAAGGCCATCGGGCCGGAGCAGGTGCGGCGGCTGACGGAGATCCTGCAGCGATACAAGGCGGGCAAGGCCGCCACGGAGAGGCGCATTCTCTCCAGCGAGCAGTGGTGGAAGCTGCGAAACAGCTGGGAGGAGCGGGACAAGGCCACCATGGCCTCCCCCGGATTTAAGAGCCGCAGCGGGTGGCTGCACAACGTCATCACCAGCAAGCACGCAGACGCCATGGAAAGCTACCCGGAGCCCAACATCCTCCCCCGTGAGGAAGGAGACCGGCAGGAGGCACGGATGCTCAGCGCCATTGTGCCGTGTGTACTGGAGCAAAATGAGTTTGAACGCACCTACTCCGACGCCATGTGGCAGAAGTGCAAGACGGGGACGGGGGTATACAAGGTAGTGTGGGATCCCGGAAAGCTCAACGGGCTGGGGGACATCTCCATTACAAGGGTGAACCTCCTGAACCTGTACTGGGAGCCGGGGCTGGAGGACATCCAGCGCAGCCGGTACTTCTTCCACACGGAACTGGCAGACCGGGATCTGCTGCAGGAGCAGTACCCGGAGTTGGAGGACACCCTCAAGGGCCAGAACATCCTCTCTACACGGTTTTTGTACGATGACACGGTGTCTACCGACGGCAAGGTGACGGTGGTGGAGTGCTACTACCACAAGCTGGTGGCCGGGAAAAAGACGCTGCAATATGTGCGGTATGTGGGCGATCAGGTGCTGTACGCCACGGAAAATGACCCGGAGCTGCGGGAGCGGGGGCTATATGACCACGGGCTGTATCCGTATGTGTTTGACGCGCTGTATCCCATCGAGGGGAGCCCCTGCGGCTACGGCTATGTAGACCTGTGCCGCAATCCCCAGACGGAGATCGATCTGCTGCGGACGGCCATTGTGAAAAACGCCATGGCGGGGGCTACGCCACGGTATTTTGTCCGCAGCGACGGCGGCATCAATGAGCAGGAGCTGCTGGATATCTCCAAGCCGCTGGTGCATATCAGCGGGAATCTGGGGGAGGACAGCATCCGGGCCATGGAGTACACCGCCTTGCAGGGCAATTACATTGACGTACTGCAGGAGACGGTGCAGGAGCTGCGGGAGACCAGCGGCAACACGGAGACGGCGACGGGATCGTCTCCCGGCGGCGGCATCACGGCGGCCTCGGCCATTGCGGCGCTGCAGGAGGCCAGCGGCAAGGGGTCGAGAGACGCTACCCTTGCCTCCTACCGGGCCTACACCGGCATTGTGGGTCTTGTCATCGAACTGATCCGGCAGTTTTACGATATGCCACGGCAGTTCCGTATTCTGGGGGAGCAGGGAGGCGAGGAGTACGTCACCTACACCAACGCCGGACTCAAGCCCCAGCCGCAGGGGATGGCCTTTGGGGAGGACATGGGCTTTCGCCTGCCGGTCTTTGACATCAAGGTGTCCGCCCAGAAAAAGAGCGCCTACACCAAAATGAGCCAGAACGAGCTGGCGCTGCAGTTTTACCAGCTGGGCTTCTTTTCCCCGGATGCAGTGGATCAGACTATGCTGTGTCTGGAGATGATGGACTTTGACGGCAAGGACGGCATGATGCAGCGGGTGGCCCAGCAGGGGACGCTGCGGGACAAGCTGGGGCAGTATATGCAGCTGGCGCTGACGCTGGCGGCCAAGGCGGCCCCGGAGATGGTGCAGGGCCTTAGTCAGGACATCCTGCAGACCATGGGCGGCGGCGCAGCCATCCCGCAGGGGCAGGTGGCGGCGCAGCAGCAGCCGGAGGCGGAGCATCCCTATGTGCAGCAGGCCCGTGAGCAGAGCCGGGCGGCGGCGGAACCGGAGGAAGGGCCGGTGATGGTATGATCCGGGCAGAGTACGACCGCAAGGGCCTGTGCCTGACGGTGCAGGGACACGGCGGGGGAAAATACGGGGAGGATATCGTGTGTGCGGCGGCCTCCATCCTTACCTACACGCTGGCCGCCGATCTGGAGCGGCTGGGCAGGCGCTGGGTGCGACAGATGGAGGTATCCCTGCGGGAGGGGGACGCTGTCATCTCCTGCCGGGAGGTACACGGCTCACGGGCAGTTCTGGAGCTGATCTTCGAGAGCGTGTGCGAGGGCTTCCGGCTGCTGCAGGAGCAGTATCCAGACCGGGTAAAATTTATTTGCAAATAGGCCGGTTGGGGGGTAGAGAGAGGTGTTCGCCACACGGTACAATGGCAATGTCCTTTCAAGGCATCCTTCTTTTCTTCCTATTTTTTGCCGGGGGGAGACCCCCGGCGCATGGGTAGCGTGGTCTAATGGCAGGACGGCTGCACGATCCGCAGCAGATGGGAGTCCGATTCTCCCCGCACCCTCCACCTTAACGACTCGCCGGACGTAAGCGGCAGATATGAGGAGGATCATATGGAAACACGCAACATTTGGCTGCAGCTGTTCGGCGGCGAAGGCGCAGGTGCCGGAGCCGGGGACGGAGCGGCCGCATCGGGCGAAAACAATACTCCCGACGCCGGGGAGAGCAAGCTGCTGGAATTGGGCGTTCCGGCGGAAAAGCTGAAGAAACACCGGGCGAGCCGGGAGCGGATGGCGGCAAGGAAGGCCGCCGCCCAGCCGGAGCAGGCCGCCGCTGCACAGGAGGAGGAAACGCCTCCCCAGCCCACGGAAGAAGCACCCGATGAGGGCGAAGATCCCAAGGAGGAGACCCCCAAGCGCATGACTTGGGAGGAGATCATGCAGGATCCGGAGTACAACCGGCAGATGCAGCGCACCATTCAGGCCCGGCTCAAGTCCGCCAACGGGGCGGAGAGCACGCTGGAGGCCCTGAGACCGGCACTGGATCTGCTGGCAAAGCGCCATGGCATGGACATGGAGCATCTGGACGCTGCGGCGCTGGCTGAGGCCGTGCAGAACGACGACGCCTACTACGAGGAGAAAGCCTTGGAGATGGGCGTGGACGTGGATGTGGCCAAGCGGCTGGAGCGCAGCGAGCGGGAGACGGCTCTGCGGCAGCAGCAGGAGGCACGGACGCTGGAGCAGCAGAAGCTGCAGGCACATCTGGAGGGCTTGCAGCAGCAGGGCGAGGAAATGAAGAAGGTATTCCCCGACTTCGACCTGTCCCATGAGCTGGAGAACCCGGCGTTTCTGCGGATGACCTCCCCCGGCGTGGGACTTAGCGTGGAGGACGCATACTATGCCGTCCACCGCAAGGAGATCCAGACCGCCGCCATGCAGCAGACGGCCCGCCAGACGGCGGAACAGATGGCCAACGCCATTCGCTCCGGCCAGCGCAGGCCCACGGAGCATGGCACCTCCGCACAGGCTCCTTCCGTCACCACATTTGACTATGCCCACGCATCCAAGGAGCAGAGAGAGGCGCTGAAGCAGCGCATTCGGGATGCGGCGGCACACGGGAAGAAGCTGTACCCCGGCCAGTGAGCCGGACGCTCTCCCCGTGGAACCACGAAAGGAGAGAAAGACATGAACATGATGAAGATGCTGCTGGATCTGCAGCTGTTTGCCGATGCCGGTACGCTGGTCAACGCCACCGGCAACTACGTAAACGCCGGTACTGGCACGACCACCGCATTTTCCGGCAAGAACACCCTGTCCGCCGAGCTGAAAACCTTTTACGACACGGAGCTGCTGGAGAACGCCCGGGTGGAGATGTTTTACGCCCAGTTTGGCCGCAAGCAGGCTCTGCCCGCCAACCACGGCAAGAGCGTGGAGTGGCGCAAGATGAACACCTTTGCACGGGCCGACAAGCTGGTGGAAGGCGTGATCCCCACCGGCCAGAAGATGGGTACCAGCACCAAGACCGGCGCCATCGAGCAGTACGGCACCTATGTCTCCCTGACCGACCAGCTGGAGCTGCACGCTTACGACGACATGATCCTTGCTGCCACGGAGGAGATGGGCGCATCTGCTGCCGAGACGCAGGAGGTGCTGATCCGGGATGCTCTGCTGGTAGGCACCAACGTGCTGTACTGCGACAACATCAAGAACGGCGCTGTGGCAAGCACCCCCACCAGCTGCGCCACCATGGGAGCCAGCGACACCGACGGATGGTCTCTGCTGACCCCGGACATGGTGGCAAAGGCCGCCACCAAGCTGAAGAAGGATCGTGCCAAGAGCATCAACGGCAAGTATTACGCCGTGATCCATCCCAGCGTGGCCTATGACCTGCGCAAGAGCGATGCGTGGATCGAGGCCCACAAGTACGCCGCCACCAGCGAGATCTTCAACGGTGAGATCGGCGAGCTGCACGGGGTGCGGTTCATCGAGAACACCTTCGCCCCCATTCTGGGCGGCACCAGCTACCAGAACAAGTCCGCAGGCGTGACCTACGCCACCTACTTCTTCGGCAAGGATGCCTTCGGCATCATCGATCCGGAGGGCGGTGCGCTGCAGATGATCGCCCACGACAAGAGCGAGATCGGCGGCCCGCTGAACCAGTTCAGCACCATCGGCTATAAGTTTGAGACCAACGGCGCTACGCTGCTGTACCCGGAGCGGCTGCTGCGGGTGATGAGCGTCAGCTCCTACTCCGCCACGGACACCGCCAACTGAGACACCGGGGGAGGGGACAGCCTCCCCTCCCCCGAAGAAAACAAAAGGAGGGCCACGAAATGGCTGCAAAAACCAAGGTAGAGCGTGAAATCGAGGCCATGGGCCTTGACCCCAGCGACAAGGTCAGTATCCACATCCCCAGAGGCAGCGCCCACGACGAGCCGAACCTGTTCGTTTCCGTCAATGGCATCAACTATCTGCTGCCCAAGGGCCAGACCAGCGAGGTGCCTCGCTTCATCGCCGACGAGATCCGGCGATCTCAGCAGGCACAGGAGGAGCTGGACAAACACAAGGACGAGCGCATCCTGCGGCAGTAACTGCGAGAGAAAAGGAGGGGGAGAGACCGACGGGGCCTTTCCCCCTTTTTGCGATAAAGGAGGAGAAACAATGACGATCAGTGAGGCGATCGCCCGGTGCGATTTGGTAAAGCCCAACCAGTTTGATGACCAGACCAAAGTGGAGTGGCTGACGAGACTGGACGGGAAGGTCTGGTGGGACGTGATCCGCTCCCACGAAGGCGCACCGGAGGGGGAGATGCCCCGGTACACTACGGCGGACATGGAGAAAACGCTGCTGGTGCCGGATCCCTACGCCGAGGAGGTGTATGTGCGGTATTTGCAGAGCATGATCGATCTGGAGAATGCGGAGATCAGCAAATATAACCAGTCGGCGGCCATGTACAACGCCGCCTATCAGGTGTTTGCCGCATGGTATAACCGGACGCACCTGCCGGTATCGGCGGGGCCGCTGCAGATCTGAGGAGGGGACGCAAGATGTATCTACCGCAGCTGCAGGAGGCAAAGACCAGCCGCCTGATGACCAGCCAGTTTGGCGGCTACGATCACCGGCCCCGGATACAGGATGGGCAGTGGCTGGACATGAAAAATCTTACCGGGGACTACTACCCCATGCTGGCCAGCCGGGGAAGGCGGGGCTGGGGAGAGACCCTGACCGCCCCGGCGGGGCTTACCGCCAAGGATGCCCTCATCTGGGTGGACGGGAAAAATCTGGTGGTAAACGGAAAGGTCGTGGACATGGGGCTTTCCACCGCACCGGAGGACTGTCCCAAACAGCTCGTCGGCATGGGAGCGTGGTTGGTGATCTGGCCCGACCGGAAGTACATCAACACCGCAGACCTGACGGACTACGGGTCCATTGACGCATCCTTTTCCGTGGCGGATGGGGCGCAGGTCACCTACACCATCTGCGATATAAACGGCAATCCCTACAACGGCATTGCCTACACGGAGCCGCAGACCCCGCAGGGGGGTGACCTGTGGATGGACAGCCACAGCCTCAAGCGCTACGACAGCACCACCTCCGTTTGGGTGGTCATCCCGCAGGTATACGTCAAGATCACCGCCACGGGCATCGGTACGGACTTTGAAGCCTATGACGGCGTGGTGCTCAAGGGAATCGCCTACGACGGCGACAGCGAGGAGGTCAAGCAGCAGTACGCAGACCTCAACGCCTCCAAGGTCATCTGGGCCAAGGGGGAGGACTGGATCGTGGTGGTGGGCGTGGTAGACCGGGGGGCCACGCAGACAGGCGGCGTGTCCGTACACCGCATTGCCCCGGATATGGACTACATCTGTCAGGCGCAGAACCGCCTGTGGGGCTGCCGATACGGCGTGAAGGACGGGGAGACCGTCAACGAGATCTACTGCTGCAAGCTGGGAGACTTTAAGAACTGGGGATGCTACATGGGACTGTCCACAGACAGCTGGGCGGCCTCCGTAGGATCCGACGGCGCATGGACGGGAGCCGTGAACTATCTTGGCTACCCCACGTTTTTCAAGGAGACGGCGCTGCACCGGGTGGCGGTATCCACCACGGGGGCGCATCAGATCACGGAGACGCTGTGCCGGGGCGTACAAAAGGGCAGCTGGCGGAGTTTGTGCGTGGTCAACGAGGTTCTTTATTACAAGGGCCGCACCGAGGTGTGCGCCTATGACGGATCTGTTCCTGTGGATGTGGGGGCGGCGCTGGGCGGCGTGCGCTACACGGACGCTGTGGGAGGGGCCTTTAACGGCAAATACTATCTATCCGTGCTGGACGGGGCTGGAAGACCGGTTCTGCTGGTATATGACACCGGAAAAGGGATGTGGCACAAGGAGGATGACCTTCGGGTCATGATGTTCGCCCAGAAAGACGATGACCTGTTTTTCATCGACGAGACGGGGAAAAAGCTGGGCTGCGTCTGCGGCACCCAGTGGACACCGGAGGGGGATGTAGCGTGGGAGGCGGTCTCCGGCCTCATGGGATACGAGTACCCGGACAAGAAGTATCTGAGCCGGTTTGACCTTCGGGTACAGCTAAAGGGCAAGCTGGAGCTGTATCTGAAGTACGATTCCTCCGGGGACTGGATCCGGTGGGGGGCCGTGCAGTGGGACAAGGGAACAGCCCGTACCTTTGCTATCCCGGTGACCCCACGGAGGTGCGATCACCTCCAGATGCGGCTTAAGGGGACCGGGGAGATGAAGATGTTCTCCGTGGCCAGAATTTTGCAGGTAGGGAGCGATATGTGATGGTACAGATGGAGACCCCGCCCTTGCTGCGGGGGACGGAGCAGGAGCAGCTGGCACAGCTGCGTTCGTATCTCTTTCAGGCGGCCCAGCATCTGAATCTGGCGCTCAATGACCTGAGCATGGACTCCTTCGGGAAGGACGTGCAGGAGGCCATTCAGGCGGGGGGAACGCAGTCGGCGGAAAAGGTGCAGACCTCTGTAGACCAGACGGCCTCGGCGCTGAAGGATCTTATTATCAAGACGGCCAATGTCATCTATCAGCAGATGGATGTGCTGGAGACGGTGCTGCGGAGCGAATATGTGGCGGCATCAGACTTCGGGCAGTATCAGGAGGAGATCGAGAGCCGACTGACCCAGACGGCGGAGAACACCACGGCGGCCTATGACTACGCCGCCAAGATATCCGCCGACACCGACGCACGGCTGACGGAGCTGGCAGGGGATCAGGACGCCCTGCGGGAAATGCTGGTGAAGTCCTCCGGCTACATCAAGCAGGGCATCATCGGCTACAACGGCGCAGTCCCCATCATCGGCATTGCCATCGGACAGGACGTAAAGACCACCGGGAAGGTGGAGGTGGACGGGCAGACCTATGAAGTGGTGGACACCACCAGCAACATGACCACATGGACACCGGAGCGCATGAGCTTTTTCATCAACGGCACGGAGGCGGCTTGGTTTTCTAACGGGGCGCTGCACGTGGGGCGCATCGAGGTATCCGAGCGTATTGTGGGCGGAAACTGGGACATCAGCTTTACATCGGGGCTGACGGTCAAGTGGATCGGAGGGTAAGGCATGGCGAGTATTTACGGGGCAAAAAGCGGCAACGGCTGGCAGCTGCGGCTGGACTACACGGTGACGCAGAACGTGACGGCCAATCAGTCCACCGTCAGCATGACGCTGTACCTGTACGCCAACACCACAGGCTCTTACAATCAGGAGGACAACTCTGCCTACTACGTCATTCAGGGCAGCCGGGTATACGCCAAGTACAGCTATAACTCCCCGGCGTGGTATACGCTGGGCAGCCGCAGCGTGGTCATCGGCCACGATGCAGACGGCAGCAAGAAGGTAACGCTCTCCGGCGAGTGGGTCTCCAACGCCGGATCGTCGTGGACACCGGACAGGCTGACGGTCAGCGGCAGCGTGACGCTGCCCACCATCCCCAGAGCATCCGTCCCCACGGCGGAAAGCAGCACGGTGGAACTGGGGAAGAGCGTGAAGATCTACACCAACCGGAAAAGCAATACCTACTACCACCGCATCGGCGTGAAGTTTGGCAGCTATACCCATTGGGGCAAGGACGTGTTTGACGATGACATTGCCCAGAACTGGTTCCTCTTTACCCCGCCGCTGTCGCTGGCGGCTCAGATCCCCAACGCCGCCAGCGGGGAGTGTACCATCTATCTGCGGACGTACAGCAACGCTGCGGCCACCACGCAGGTGGGCAGCACGCAGGAAATGAAACTGACGCTGACCGTACCTTCCTCGTTGGGGCCGACGGCCTCGGCGGGATGGTGCAGGGCGGTGGCTTACAACAACGGCACCAAGGCGGAGGGGCTTTCCGTGCTGCTCAAGGGCATCTCCCGCAGTGAGGTGAGCTTTGATGACAGCAAGGTCTCCTGCCGGCAGGGAGCCTCCATCAAGGGAAAACGCATCACCTGTCAGGGGGAGACGGTGAGATCCGCCCCCTATCGGACGGGAGTGCTGCTGTCCACCAATGTGAAGGTGACCTGCACCGTGGAGGACAGCCGGGGCTTTACGGTGTCGGAGGATCTGACGCTGACGGCATACGACTATTCCGCACCAAATCTGACGGACATTGCCGTGTACCGATGCGACCGGAACGGGGCGGCCATGTCCGCCGGGACTCACATCTGGGCGCAGGCAAAGACCTCTTACACAGAGGCGGGCGGAGCCATCACCTGTCAGCTGAAGGCATACTGGAAGCTGGGAACCTCCGGCAGCTGGGGAGCAGCGGTCTCCATGAAGAGCGGCGTGGGGCAGATCATCACAGGCTCCACGGACATTCTGACCACCAAGACCTACAAGGTGCGTCTGGAGGCTGTGGATACGCTGGGGAACTCCGCCAGCTACGAGGCGGTGGTGCCGACGGACAGCGTGGCGCTTCATATCCGGGAGGGAGGAAACGGCGTTGCTTTCGGTAAGTACAGCGAGGCGGAAAAGGCGTTTGAACTGCCGGAGGACTGGGAGATCATAGCCTACGGTGACACGCTGAAAAAGGCGATGCTGGCGATGATGTGGCCGGTGGGGAGCATTTACATCTCCGTCTCAGCGACCAGCCCGCAGACGCTGTTCGGCGGCACGTGGGAGCGCATTCAAGACACCTTCCTGCTGGCGGCGGGCAGAACCTATGCCGCAGGAAAGACCGGCGGCGAGGCCAGCCACACCCTGACGACAGAGGAGATGCCCAGCCACGGGCACAACCCGGCCAATCAAGCGGGGTATTACGGCTTTATCACCAACAGCCAGAAGGCGTTCACCGTGGGGGATATGGGCGTTCAGAGCGGCAGCGGTCGGTACTATCCCTATGCCCCGGCGGCCTTTGATATCAGCCGCAATACCAAAACGGGCAGCGTGGGCGGCGGGAAGGCCCACAACAATATGCCGCCGTATCTGGCGGTGTACGTCTGGAAACGGACGGCATGAAAAGGAGGAAGAAAGATGGCATCCAATTATCCTACCGTCTACTACGGCTCCTACGGAGAGACGGTGAAGCAGCTGCAGCAGGCATTGAACCAGGTGGGCTATTCGCTGGACGTGGACGGCGGCTTTGGGGAAAAGACCCGTGCGGCGGTGCTGGACTATCAGCGCAAGAATGGTCTGCGGGTGGACGGCGTGGCGGGCAGCGAGACCATGGGGAGCCTGTTGGCCCGGCTGACCCCGGCTACCTCAGGCCCCAGCACCAGCGGTCAGGTGCTCTCCGGCGTGTCGGATGAGACTATGAGCCGGATGCGGCAGCTGGAGAAGGGATATACCCCATCCGATGAGGTGACGGCGGCCCGTGCTCTGTGGGAGAGCCTGCAGGGGCAGAAGCCGGGGGAGTATGAGTCCCGGTTCCAGCAGCAGCTGGCGGCGCTGTACGACCAAATCAGCTCCCGCAAGCCCTATGCCTACGACCCGGAGCAGGACGCCGACTATCAGCGCTATGCACGGCTCTATCAGAGGCAGGGGCAGGCGGCCATGGAGGATACCATGGGGCAGGCGGCGGCTCTGTCCGGCGGGTATGGCTCCAGCTATGCCCAGCAGACGGGGCAGCAGGCGTACAGCCAGTATCTGTCGGAGCTGTCGGCCCTGATCCCGGAGCTGGAGAAGCAGGCTCGCAGCCGCTATGAGCAGCAGGGACAGGCCCTGATGGACCGGTACGGCCTGCTGCAGCAGGCTGAACAGGTGGATTACAGCCGCTGGCAGGATCAGCTGAAGGCGTGGCAGTCCGACAGCGACCGGGCGTATGAGTACTATAACAGCGTGGGGAAGGAGGACCGGGATCTGTACAGCACCATGCTGAAGTACTATGCCGGCAAGGCGGCGGACGAACAGAAGGCCGCCGGAGGCGTGCGGTATGGCAGCGGCCGGACGGTGGAGGGGGAGAAGCCCCAGTCCCTCAGCTCCACTGCCAGCGACAGTCTGGAGCGGGCCATGGGTAACTATCTCAAGGCCGGGGATACCCGCAGCGCACAGAACCTTATTACCCTGTACAAGGAGCGGATGACGCCCACCCAGAAGAAGCGCTTTTCGGCGCTGTTTGACAAGTACGGCGCAGCCATCGGCTGGTAAGGACTTGCCAAAGGGCGGCGGGGCGGG